>ERZ724505.583-NODE-583-length-22985-cov-16.746228_pt1 | contig 22985 bp, 26 predicted proteins | sample MGYA00376038_ERZ724505 | MGnify/ENA primary metagenome ERZ724505 (study PRJEB28724, sample SAMN07190884) | wastewater metagenome | isolation source: effluent of sewage treatment plant in Hong Hong | place: Hong Kong | collected 2016-03-17 ...
ACGACCTGCTTCCCATCATGCGTATCACGGCCCTTGAGGCGGTTGACGTTGTGGACCAGCCTGCGGCAGGCGACGGTATGTTTGCTGAGCCGATTGAGGAGGTCGATTTGTCTGCTCGAACCATTATCGAACTGCGCAATGCCATGGACAAGCCTGGATTTCTGGAGCGCGTCCGTTCATTTCTTGGGCTACAGGAGGATCCTGTGCCCGTAACTGCTGACAGTGATGTCGGCGTAAAGGAGGTCAACATGGAGTTGACGCTTTCTAAACTGCTGGAAGATTACCCAGCCGTTGCCGCTGAGCACGCCGCCAAGCTGTCTGCGGAAAAGGAATCCGAACTGGCGGCAGCGACCGAGGCGGGTGCTTCTGCGGAACGGGCACGAGTTGTCAGTTTCCTCAGCCAGTGCAAGCCGTACCACTTCTCGAAGACGGCAGAGCACCCCAAGGGTTTCGTGCTGCACGCCATCGAGGCGGGTCTGTCTGAGGTGGAATGCCTGCGTGGCCTCCTGAGCCTCAGCACCAAGGCGGCAACCCTGAATCTGCTCGAACAGGAATCTTCCGACATCCCCGTGGAGTCTGCGGAGCCTGCCGACAAACAACTGAGCGCAGCCGATGTCAAGCGGGCCGAACTGCTTGCCGCGGCTGAAGCCTACAACAAGAAAGGCGGTGCATAATGGCTAGTGAATACGGCCTGACCACCCAGTCGGACACCCTCAATCAGTTGGTGATTGACGAGTGCATCTACCACCCTCTGCTCATTGACTCCGCCGTGACGGTTGCCATCGGGCAGGTGGTCCAGTACAACACCACCAACGACAACTGGGACGCTTACACGTCCGGAATGGCGGCTTCCCTGTACGCCGTTATCGCGGAAACCCGTACCATCGGTGCGGATTCGCTTTGCATGTGCATTGTCAAGGGTCTGGTTCGCAAGAGCGCCCTGGACGCAACCGCGAAAGCAGACGCGGAAATCGATATTGCTCTCATCAAGAGCGGCATCATTCCCCAGTCTGACGCTGTGAGGACCTCCTGATGTCTGTATCCGTCTATGATTCCGCAACCCTGAGCCGCGCCGTCACCGATCTGGAAGATGCCCAGCGGAAGGCGCGCATCATGCGTCTGTTCAAACCCGGCTCGGTCCACATGTCGCACACCTTCGAGTACGGGTATGACTCCGACTACCCCCACATCCTCAAGTTCCAGAAAAAGGACGAGGGTGCGTCCCCCATTCCGGCGACCATCGGAACGCTGAAGCAGCTTACCTTCCCCAAGCTGCGTCACTACACCACGTACACCGAGGAAGACGCCAAGCTACTCGATCCCTCGGTGCAGTCCTATGTTGGCCGCAACTCCAATGTCAGCGAGAATTTCGCGGACAAGCTCGTCAAGCAGCTTGCCAAGATGAAGCGCTACATCGACACGACCCACATGGTCAACTGCTTCACGGCGCTGCGCACTGGTGTCGTCACCTTCAAGTACGGTGGCGGCTATGCGGATGAAACCATCGACTTCGGTTATGGCTCCGCTGGTACGGCAACGACCAGCATCATCCGCACGGCGCTCTCCGGCACCACGGCTCCCACGGCTATCTGGACCCATGCGAACGCCACCCCGATTGCGAACATCGACACCCTCGCTGACAGCATCCGTGCGACCAGCCAGTACATGGGTGAGTTCGACGTGATCATGGGCACGGCGGCCTTCAACGCCTTCATCACCCACTCCACGGTGACGAATCGCCTCGACAACCGCCGCATCGAAGGCGCTGGCCTGAACCTGCGCGAGTCCAACGAGTACAAGGGCAACATCAACGGCTACGACATCTATCAGGTGTCGAACCAGTACTTGCTCAACACGACCTGGACCCAGGCATGGGACACCAACACCATCGCCGTGATTCCGCGCGAAGACCTCGACTGGTTCTCCACCGAATACGGTGCTCCTTTCGACCGTCCGACCGCGGGCAGCGAACGCCTCCAGTTCCTTCCGACGCCGTACTTCTCGAAAATGTTCATCGAGGAGGACCCGCCCATCCAGAAGTTGCTGGTGGAAAGTCGCCCCATCCCCGTGATCAAGAATACCCTGTGCGTGCGCGTGCAGGCCGTGATCTCCTGATTGAACTGGGGAGGGCTGCTTCGGTGGCCCTCCCCATCAAGGAAACCCCATGAAATTCATTCTGCGAGACAATCAACGAATCGGCTCCCCGGTCATCGGAACCATCGAACTCGAATTTGGCTATGGCCCTGTCGAGATTGCGAATCTGGTGCGCTCGGGCTGGCTGTTCTATGAATCCGAAGCCAATGCTGCGGCGGTGCAAGAGGCCGTTGCGGAGCAGGCAAAAAACGACGCAAGCCTTGACGCCATCCAAGCCGAGATCGACGCCAAGGCTTCCATGCTGCCCGAAGGTGTTTACGCCCTCGAAGATCTCACCGGCAAGCAACTGAAAGCCCTCTGTGCGGCGCGTGGCCTCGAAACCACGGGCAACAAGTTTGATTTGATCGACCGACTTGAAAAAGCGCCGGTCGAGGACAAGCCCAAGAAGAAAGCCAAGAAATGAGTTTCCAGGATGTGCTCGCCCGCGATATGGCCTACATTATCACCCGAACCGATTCAGAGTTCGGCGTGACGGTAGACTATTGGGGGCCGACCGCAGATCCAAATGTTGATGACGCCGACCAGACCGCCCGCGGGATTCGCTTCGAGCGGGCCTCCAATCGTCGCGACGACCTCGACGGACAGAATGCCCAGCGTGAAATTAGTGTCATGATTGCAAAGACGGAACTCGCCGACCCGGACCCCAAGGGCTGGATCGGTATCGGGGCAGAACATTTCTCCATCCGCCAGATCTCTGATGCCGACACCGCAACGTGGAAAATCACGGCCTGTCTCGATGAGTCCTTTGAATTTGGTCGCGGCAACGCGATTTACGGAGGGTAGTCCATGTCCACACCCTTCGGCATCATCGCCCAGCCCCTTCAGAACTTCCGTGAAATGCTGGCCGCCTGCCCTGCGTTTCAGGCATGGGTTGAAGAGACGGATCCCGCGCTCACGAGCGACCCCGAAGATCGCATCACGGCCTGTCTCGACTACACCCATCTGATCAAGTACGCCAAGCCTGATGGTGGCTACGTTTACCCGGTCGCCATCGTCGATCTTCCCGAGGATGCGGGCTATGAGTCCGTTGCCGTCAACGCGAATGGAATTGACCGAAACAATGGTCGAGGCGTATTTGACGTTACGCTCCTCCGACTTGTCCCCGACGCGCTCAAAACAGACGACGGGGCCGCATGGCTGGATTTCACCGGAATGGACGACAGCGGGACCAAGACTGGACTCGGCCAAATCATCGAAGAGCTATTCGATTTATCCATGGTGGGTGGCTACCTGTGGATTAATCAAATCGCCCTTCAGGAAGGCCCGTGGTGGCTGAGCGAAGAAAAGAAGGCCGCCAACAAACCCATTATCGGGGCCAAGCTGCGCATCTCGTGGGGGATTAGCTGATGGGCAAAGGCTTTCTTATTGATGCAAGCAAAATGGGGCGACCGGCTCCCATTTCGTCTCACGGCAAATCCAAAGGCCAAGAGATGGTGCATGTCGGCATCGAAATGCGCCTGTCGATTACCTATCGTTACGACCTGCGCACAAGCCTTCAGCCCCGCGTCTTTAATAAGCATCTGAACGAAACCAACCGCGAAGTCATGATGTACTGGCATCGCGAGTTGCGACCTAAGCACTTCACGCTTGCCGGTCAGTCTGAGTATAAATACCAGCGGCGCACAAGGGCTACGGAGTATCGCAAAAAGAAACTCTTCGGTCACAACGACCCGATCAAAATGACCGGCAATGCGCTGGCGATGAGCAGCAACATCAAGTCGTTGCGCGCCACCCCATCGAGCGCCGCGATAACCGTTGCCGGACCCTGGTATATGGCCGTGCGCGTTCAGCGCAAAGACGGCAAGCTGTCACCCGACCTCAAGGCGGAACTTTCACGCTTCTCGAAGCGCGACGCAATGTTGCTCGCTCGCTTTGGTGCGAAACGACTCCGCGAACGCATTCTTCAGGACCGCAAGAACAAACTCGGCGCGAAGGCCGCAAAACCATAAGGAATAAACCATGGCTAATCGTTGGTATCCTCACGCCGTAAGCGTCAATGGCACGTACTTCAGCGGCATCACGAACTACAGCATGAATGCGAACGTCCAGAAGGGCATCATGGCCCATGACGGACAGGTCGATACCAGCTTTGCTTGCGTGCTGGAACAGAAGCCCGACATCGTGATTCGCACCACGGATCTTGCGGGCCTCGTTGCTGCCGTCGGATTCAGTGGTGTCGCCGTCACCGAGTTGATCGTCTGGTGGCAGAAAGGCGTGTCCTGCGGCACCCGCGCATCGGGCAGTGTTCACCTCAAGGCTGTAGCCTCGCTGGGCTGTGCCGTCCTGCGAACCATCTCACCCCAGCAGGGCCAGATCACAGAAGCGGAAGTCCAGATCTTCGTGCGCTCCAATGGGACGAGCGATCCGTGGACGTGGACCGCATCGCAGGCCCTCGGCGGCACGGTAACCGCTGTTGACCACTTCACCCTGGGTCCGGTCTATGTGACCCCTGACGGCGGATCTCGCACGAACGTGCCTGTCACGGATTGGTCCTTCGACCCAGGAATTAACGCCGAGCCGATGGCGAACGACGGCCACGCCTATCCCGATTACGTGAAGATCGACAAGCGCGAGCCGAAGTTTGATTGCACGACCCCTGATGTTGGCCTTGTCACGACCCTGACCATGAACGGCATCACGGGCACCGTGGAGTGCTTCCTGCGCAAACTCTCTCCCGGAACAACGGGTGGTCGCGTAGCCGACGCCACGGAAGAGCACATCAAATTCACCTTTGCTGATGGCCTCGGAACGATGGAAACCCTTCAGGGCGACTCCAACAGCGAGGCGACGGCGAAGTTCATGTTTGACCCGACGTACAACCAGACGGATGCCATTGTAGCCATCGACTTCACGGCGGCCATCGCGTAATGAGCAAACCCGTTCGCTATTTCCTGTACTACATCGAGGGCCTGAAGAACGCGCGCGAAGCGAAGGAGCAGGCCATCAAGGTCGTTGGCCCTTCGATTGAAGGTGCCACGCTGACGATTCGCGATTGCGCCGGAGGTCCCGGAAAGACAGGCCCCGGCATCATCGTTGCCGCACTGCCCAAATATGCGACGCCCGGCCCTTCCGAGGTGGATAAGCGCACCGACTTCTGCGCCGATCCTGCCAAGCAGACATGGATTCAGGGCAATGGATTTTGGGTTGGCTACAATAACGACCTCAAGCCCAGCGCCGATGACTTGCAGCGCGAAAGTCAAGTCAATGGATACCGATACACATGCCCAATTTCTGGAAACTGGATTGTTCCGCTGGCTCGCAAATTCGACGGCACAACCATGTTCGACCAGCGCATTGCCTATTTGCCCGATGGGACCATCACAAAAAAGCCTATTGCGCGGTTTGAAGAGTTGAGTAATTTCGCATCGGAACACTGGGAAAAGTTGACTGGATTAGAGCCGGACGAGGATGGCATTGAGTTTGAGGCAGACCAGCGGTATTGCGACATAGCTTGCAAAGCGCTCGGTGTCAATTACCACGTCGGACCTTACGAACTCACCTTGCTCGAAACACTAACGATGCAGTCTGCGGTTTACATATGCGGCTACCTATGTGATTGGCCCGGCCTGATTGCCATCTTGGAGGCCAAGGCCAATGCGTCAAAAAAAAACAACACGACCGAAGATTCATCGACTATGAACTCTGGCGACGTGGAAAAATAAATCGATCACCGACCCTGGCGGAAGCCTACATTTTCGCCAATGAGGAATACTGATGGCCCAAGGCGATACCACAGTCCGCATAGATTTCGAGACGGGCGGTGCCTCGTCTGCGCGAATGACCGTGCAGGATGTGTATCGCGCCGCTGAGCAGACCCTCAAGGGGGCCAACATGCGGATGCTCACGGAGGAGCAGAAGCGCGCCAAATCGGTCATTGAACTGGACAAGCAGCGCCAGAAGTATCGTCGCCAGAATGCCATGAAGGAATTTCAGGACCAGGAGAACGAGCGCAAAAAGCAACTCGACTCGGTGGCCTCTCTGGCAAAGCAGCGCGGCGAGTGGATGCTTAAGAATTACAACGAGGAGCAGGCCGAACTCAAGCGCAACAACCGCATCAAGCTGGCCGAGGAAAAGCGCGCCCTGCGGGAATCTCTTCGCGAAAAGAAGATGGCGCTTAAAGAGCAAGAGCGTATGCAGAAGATGCAGGAGGCTCAATCTGGCTCGGTAAACAAACTGCTTGGGCGTGGTGCGTGGGGCGCAGTTATGGGTGTTGCTGGCTATGCTGGTGTTGCTGGTGTTAGCAACATGATTCAGGGGCTTGCCAATTCCATCGAGAATTTCACGTCAAAGCGAACCGATCTTGAGCGAACCATCACGCCATTGGCGTCCATTGGTGACAACATCGGAAATCTTTCCTCATTGCGCAAGGAGGTCGTTTCGCTTGCGGCATCTACTGGACTGAGCACGGATGATGTTGCTGGATTTCTTAACGATCTTGGATCGAGTACCGGGAACCTAAAGCCAGAAGTCGTAAAGCAACTTAAAGACGAGATTGTCGAGCTTACACAAGTTAAGGGCGGAAATATTGGCGAAATGGGCCAGCTAATGGTGTCTGCATGGCAGATTGCTGGAAAAGAACTCAAAAACGTCAATGAATTGCAAAACAAGATCGCCTATACTGAAGAAATAGGCAAAGCCAAGATTTCTCAGCTTGCAAATTATCTTCCAACCGTCATGAATACCGCAGATCTGCTCGGCATAAATATAAATGAAATTCTGGGCACCGTCGCTGGCGGCAGTTTAAAAACAGGCAATATCGAAAAACTCATGACGGGCCTTCGCAATTTCCTTCTCATAATGGTGCAGGCACCAAGCAAAGGCATAAACCTTGTCGGAACTTATACGCAAAAGCTCGAACAATTAAACGAGCTTTTCAAGACAAACAAGGCCGGAATGATCGATCTTTTTGATCGCGAGGTCGTCGATGCCGCATACCAAATCGTAAGCAATGTTGACGATGTCAAGAATTCAATCGCCAAACTTGATGCCATGCCATCTACTGGGGACATTGTAGCCGACAAGTTAAAGTCTCGATTGGATGACATAACAAGTCAGGCCGCCATGCTGGACACGCTCTACAAAACGCTTATTGAGCGAGCGCCCAACTTAACGTCCGAAAGCGATATGACCAGCCTTGCATACAAAGTGCATGAGAGGGCCCAGATGGCATTTCTTGGCGGAAGCAAGTTTTCTGGCGGGTCGTCTGTTGGTGGCTATTTGGGTGTTGCGGGATCGCTCATTGGCATGAACAATATGGCCGAACTGGGAAACAAGGCCGCTATTGATTTCACAAAACCAGGCCCGAATCGCGATATTTTGCTGCGTCAGCAATTTGAATTACAAAAGCAGGCCGATCTGCAAAAGCTATACGGTACCAATGAGATGGCTAAATCCAAATGGGGCAGCCTTCTTGGTTTTGACTGGGACTCCGAGCGCATTAAATCCATCAAGAACCGTGAATTCAATATTGATGACGCAAGGGCAAGAAACCCATATTCTGAGCAAATAGGACCGGTGATGGCGTCAAAGGAGGCGCGAGATCTTGTTGAGGCGCTTAATAAAAACACGCAAGCCACGCTAGCAACCGCCGGATCTGGCCCAGCCATAAAGCCCGGTGGCTCTAAGACCAACGCCGGGGAGACGCTGTAATGGCCTACAATCGCATCCAGAACGGCTTTGGCACATGGGACTTCATCGAGATCTCCGGCCACCCTGACCTCCCTGGGCAGCAACTCAAGGCCATCGAAAAGGATGGTGTTGATGGGGTTGCCTTCAAGGAAATGGAATTCCGCGCAGCGCCCACGTCGCTTTATCTTCGTGGCCTCGCTACCGACGCCTCCGATATGCAGACGTGGATTGCCAACATGAAGAACCTGCAAGGAACGCAGGTCGAGTTATGGACCTCGGCGGGCCTTTACTACAACGGCGTTGTTATTACCAACGTGACCCACAACAGCAGCAAGTTTCTTCATGTGGCCCAGTGGGGGCCGTACAGCTTCTCAAACTGCTGGGAATTGAAGTGGCAGATGACCGTTCAATATCCCTATGGGAGCTTCTGATGGTCACGATTGAATCCTACACACAGACAGGTCCCACCCAGTTCGAGTTTGTGTATTCAAGCGATCTTGATGATCCGACTTTTTACATCTACGTCGATGGCGCTTTTGTCACGGAAACCAAAGAGACGACGTGGACTGTTACTGCGCCGCTCAACTCTCAGTTTCAATTCGACGTACTGGATGTCGAAACCGATATTCCCGAAGAGCATTTCCCCAGCAAATTCACCTTGCGCTGGGACGGAACGCCCGACTCCACGAGCTACCGCGTCGATCAATATGTCACGGACCAGTGGGTTGCCAAGCACGTTGCTATCGCGGATGATACCCGCGTTTACCATTACAAAACAGACACCTTGGACGATTCGACCACGTATCAATTCAGGGTGGTCCCGCTCGACAGTATCGGGCGCGACGGAACCGTTACGGAATTTGAGGCTGAGATGTGCCGTTATCCCGACGAGCCAGATCAGTCCATGAGCATAACTGGCGGCGAAATCGTCGTCGAATAAGGAGCATACCCATGGCTGTTACTTTGTCCACCAATGCCCGCAATGCCGCTGCGGATGGCGTTGTCGATCTGCTCGACGGCGGCACCATTCAGTTGCAGACTTCGGGCGACGTTGAAGTTGCCACTCTTACCTTCGGCACCCCGGCCTTCGGATCGGCGGCTACCGGCGTCGCCACGGCCAACAGCATCACGAGCGATTCGAGCGCGACGGGCGGAACGGTCACCAAGGCCAAGTTTTATACGTCCGGCGCGGCCCAGGTGCTTCAGTGCGCCGTGGGCACTTCGGGATCCGACATCAACCTCGACAGCACGACCATCTCGGCGGGCGTGACGGTCGCGATTACGTCGCTGACCTACACCCAGCCTGCGAGCTAATTCCATGCAACTCGAACTGCCACCTCCCGAAATTCGCGGAATTGCTGTTTGTATTCATCCGTCCCGACCAGACTCCTGCCCGACCTGTGGCGGGAGTCTGGAGGACTGTGATGCCGAGATTGGCGTGTCGATCAGTGTCGGCGCATGGAAATGCAAGGCGGGCCATCGCGTCCATGCCTTCGTGAAGGAATAATCATGAAACTCCAAGAACTGATTGATGAGCTTTCACAGCACACGGACGGCGCGGCGGAAGAGCCGGGCTGGCGTTCTGCGCACGCGGCATTTCCAGAGATAACGACGACGCGCGTGCTCTACAAGAAGGTGGTTGACAACACCATCGAACTGTCGCAAATCCTCGTCTACGTCGAGGACATCGACAAGGACACCGAGGCGGCTTACTACGAAAAGGGCCGCGTTCCGTCGCCCGTTATCGAGGCGGCGAAAGAACCGATCACCTACAACGCCACACCGGAAGAGATTAAGGAAAACCTTGATGTGCTGTTTCCGAGCGAGGACTTCCCAAAATATTGGGACATCCGAATTCAGGGCGGCGAAGAGGCGGGCCTCATCATCGGCACGTTCTACGACCCTGCGACCGACACGGTATCCGACAAAGCCTACCGTGTTGTTCGAGATGAAAAAGGCACCTTCTCCAAGTTTCTCGTTAAGGGGTAATTGAATGGCTTGGTATAATTCGAGTTGGACCTATCGCCAGAAAGTAACCATCGACGCCACCAAAGTCGATGAGATCTTTCAGGTCTTTCCGATTTATACCAGCAAACTCAATCGCCACTTCTGGGACAATGCCAAGGCGGGCGCAGCGGACGTTCGCATCACGCGCGCCGATGGAACCACCGAAATTGCACGCTATGTAGTATCCCATGATACAACCAATTTTGTTGGCTGTATCCTCGCAGACGTTCATGGCGATGTGAGCATTTCAACAGACACATCGTATTACGTGTATTACGGAAACTCGGGCGCGAGTGACTATTCTGCATCGGCCACTTATGGTCGTAACGCCGTATTTAATAACTATGCTGGTGCTTACCTTCCCGGCATGTCAACGACAGACTTGACGGGAAGCGGAAGAGATCTGACGGCTGTTAATACGCCTACGACGGACACCAGCGGCTACGAAGGAATCACGGCTGCAAAATATGCCAGTGCAAGTAGTCAATACCATAAATACGAGGGCACTCCATGCGTCACGACGTGGCCCAGCTCGATAGAAACGCTTGCGTATGCCAATAACGTAACTGCCGATATGCACATTGCTGCGATCAGCAAAAATACTGGCACAACAAATCAATTTGGAATCCAATTCCAAGGAACTGCGGGCAGCGATCCTGTTCGCGGGCTTTTTTGTGGGGATACTGGTAGCTACAGCTTGCCCACAAAAACGAGCTTTTCGGCAAGCACATGGTATTACCTTGCCACGACCAGATCTGGGACAACAACCGGAACATCAAGTGTATATATTGATGCAGGAACGGCAGGCACCAACTCCACGACGTTGACGGCAGCGGCATCAATGGATCGGACTGCTATAGGACGGCAGTACTATAATTCAAGTCAAGCGGGTACACTTAATTATCTTGATGGCCGCGTGGCGTGGGTGGGGCTGTCCAGCAGCGTCCGCAGCGCGAACTATATAACAACCATGTACAACGCATGGTCATCATCCACATTCTTTTCCGCATCAACCATAGAAACAGAAACCGGCGGCACAACAGGCTGGGTGCTATTCCAGACGGCGGCGACTACATCGCTGTCAGGCACGCAGACCGATTGGTCCAACCCGAATAACGCGCTGTCCATTAACGCCGACGCGGCAACGGCTGTGGTGGATGACTTGACCAACACGTTCACCGAAAAGCTCAAGCTGACCAATCCGGCCTATGGCATCACGATCCCGTCAGGCCAGACAACTTATGGTTGTAAATTCCGCATTCGCAGAACGGGGCAGACTTCATCGGGTCGCGTACTCACGGATGAAGTCGTTAAGTTGCTCGACAATTCCGGCGCTGAGTATGGCTCCAATCTGGCGGACACGGCAACGACATGGCCCGCGTCTGCGACAAATAAAGACTACACATTCTCCGGCGCAAGCATCAGCAATTCGACGTTTAACTCGTCCGCTGGCTTGGTTATCCAAGTTGATGCAACCGCGACAAACGGCAATACTACGGCTTCCGTAATTACCGCATGGATGCAGGTAACGTGGGATACGCCCGCTGGCGGCAATACCGGAACGGGCGCACTGACGGCCCCAGCAGGAACGACATCGGGATCGGGCCATTCCACCCACATAGCGACAGGCGCAGTTACGGCACCGCACGGCACCCTTTCTGGATCCGGTCTTGTCGGGAAGACCGGAACCGGATCGCTCACGGCTCCGCACTCGACTGTTTCTGGCGCAGGAAAGTCAACTCATATCGGCACAGGCGCGATTGTCGCGCCAGCACCTACGGTATCTGGCTCCGGGATCACGGGACGAACAGCCACGGGCGCGCTCACAGCGCCACACCCATCATTAATCTCTGGTACGGCTGGTGTGGGGCGATCTGGAACAGGTTCGGTATCTGCGCCTCCTGCCGTCCTTTCAGGCAGTGGCACACAGACCATTCATGGTACCGGCAGCATCACTGCGCCCGCAGGAACGATTGCCGGATCGGGCGCACTTGACACGGGCGTTCACGGAACCGGCGCACTCGAAGCGCCGATGCCCCTTGTTGCATCTACGGGCAATATTGAGAGCGGCGACCAGGATCTTGTTGGCGCACTCACGGCTCCCGCGGCGGTCATTGCGGCGAGTGCTATCACGGGCAAGACGGGCACCGCAACGCTGGTTGCTCCGAAGCCAACGGTTGCAGGCTCCGGCAGGTCCACTGTTTCTGGTACCGGCGCACTCACTTCGCCAAGCGCCTATGTGGTGTCTGGAATCGCGGTCAATTCGCCACCCGCCATTGTTGGTACGGGCGCACTTACGGGCCATGCGCCGACCATTAGCGGAACTGGCTTTGTGGTCGATAGCGACGAGGCTACCGTCGATTCGATTGCGTGGTATCACTCGGGCGCAAGCGCGGAGGGCAAGTCGCAACGCGATTTATACCTTTCCCTCGGTGGATTCCGATCCAGCACACCCGTCAAGTCCGTAACCTGGGATTGCGAGCAGCCCATGATTGGCGTCGAAATCCTCGGGCTGAATGCGCTCAATGGAATCGGCACAGGTTCACTGGAGGCCATCAGCGACAATACGATTGCATGGACGCCTCCCGGTGGCGTGCAGGGCATCGCAGTCGCTTTGCAGGCGGGCGACGAGGCCCAACTCTTTGGCTTCGATTCAGGCGCATGGATTCGCGTGCGGCGCAACTCGACACTTCCCATGATGGGAATCCATTCGGTTCAATGCCTTGATGTTTACAACAATGCCATTGCCTTCGAGAATGTGGCCTCATCGGACGCCATTGCGGGACTCACGACCTACTGGAATATCATGGGCCACAACCCCTATGGCGGCCCGATGATTAATTTCAAAGCGTGGCTCGATGCCGATGCCAATGACAACATTTCGATCTGGCTGGAGCCTGCAACCGCAGGCGAAGTGCAGACAATCGCCAATGAAACCATCGAGCCAACGGGAGCCGTTTGGAGTTCAGCAACAACCGAGGGTGCGGCCCAGGTATTGCCGTCCGTGGAGGCGGGGGGCAGCTTTGCCCTGTGGATTCGTCGCATAATTCCCGCGGACAGCGACCCGTCCCCGCGGCTACTCAACTTTATCCACACCAAATTCAGCGACCTGACGACCGCCGATCACTACGATGATCTTCGTGGCAAATACCGAATCTCCAGAGAGGACGTCGTCACGTATGGCTTGTGGGTCGGGCAGGACGCTGAGCCTGACCTGTCGCTTGACCCGACCGAGACATTCACGTCCCGCCCGCACACCACGTCGCTGTCGCTTGACCCAAGCCACACCTACTATGCTGTGGTTCGTCGGCGCAATAAGTGGGGCCTGTGGTCGCAAAACCGGACAGCAACGACCTTGGTTATGGATGCCGATGGCGAGCAGGGCTTCGTTCCGCCTTCTGCGCCGAGCGTCGTTGCCATTACGCAGCAAGCTGGCGCATCCAACTTTCCAATCATTTCCGCCCGCTACGAGCCTGCAATTGACGGCGACAACCGTGCGCAGTTCTTTGTGGTGTGGTATACCCGTGACGACACAACGCCCGACCCGACCGATCCGCCGAGCGGCTATGGCACCATGAACCTGCGATCTGGGATTCAAGCCCTGAAATATACCGGAACCGGACAGGAGTTCGTGGATGGCACGCCCATTAAGGCGCTGGTACGCACTAGAAGGGCCGCTGTTGGCGTAGGAGACGCTTTCTCGCCCGATACCACCCAACTGCCCGAGACGGGCGACGGAACGATTGTGGTGGCTTCTGAGCTTGCTGGATGGCCTGCGACCGGACTCATGAAGGTGACTACCTTCTCTGGTGCCACAAAGGAAATTATCGAGTACGACGATCTGACCGTAGGTACGGGCGTCTCGACGTTCACCGTACTCTCGGGTGGTCGTCAGCAATGGGGAACCACATCCGATGTCACCCTGCCGACCGATGTTATTTATCCCATTGAAGCCGTAGACTCCACCAACGCCGATATTACGGAATATGAGATTGATGGTATCGAACCGGGACGGCCTTGGGGCGAACTGCTCTTCGGTGCTGAGGCTGCACAACAGCAAGCGCCCATAAGTGGACCAGACGGATCTACGCCACAATATATTGATGAGCCATACAACATCTACCTGCTGTCCGGCGAGGGCTGGACGGAACTCTGGATGGATACCGTTCTGGTCTGGAAGGTGTTTCAGGACGGTGGCAACGCAACCACCAACGCGCTCTACGTGCCCAACGACTGGTCCTTCGTCGAGGGTTCGGTCAGTGGGGCCGGAACGGGCGTCTTTGATGTGACCAGCGCCACGGATTTGTATGTCGTGGCAGGCACGACGCGCCGCGTCAAGATCGATGCCAATGCCATGACGATCACCCTGCCCGCGCTGTCGGCCATTGGTGGACTTCCCGAAGTTGCTCCCCAGTACTCTACATGGGAACAATACGCCGGAAGTCTGTTACAATGTTGGGACCCGAGCATCGAGGATTATCGGCCTTATCTTCAGTTGAAATCCGATGGCGAACTGGCCTCCCAGTGGGTCGTCGATAACACCCTTACCCAGTCGGAGATTGTCGCTCTATGAGCTTTAAATCGAGTGCCTTTGAGCATGACACCGGGATCGATCTTAAGATCAATGGTGCCACCGTGCTCAACATAGCCGAGGGCGGCATCACCCGAACCGGGGCCGACTACTCATGGTCGCAGGAAATCTTGGGCGACAACTTCGCCATTGCGGGTGGTGGAGCCATTGCGCAGGCCGTGCTCTCCATCGGATCCTTTCGCAAGTACAATGCGTGGCAGTTTCCGAATGGCGCGACAGACCCCTATATCGACATCAACTTCTGGTTGCCTCCCGGCTATGACGGCTCAGCACTGAAGGCCACGCTCTATTGGGTCAAGACCGCCACGGCGACCGGAACGGCCATTGTCACGAACTGCCGACTGGTCTGCATCGGCACGGGCGACTCCCTGGATTCTACAGTATCGACCGGCGTTGATGTGACCACGACGGTCGGCTCCAACAATTGCCTGTTCATCACCGAGCACACCGTCACGCCGAACAACGCCGCAGATGGCGGTCTGTGCCACGGCCTCATTCAGCGCAAGCCTACCAATGTGGCCGACGACTACACCGGATCGACGTACCTCATCGGCGTTCGGATGGAGTACGCCTGATGGCCGCTATCGTAGTTGGCAATAGCCCAGACCCCAGAGTCATTTATCAGACTCAATACACTTCGGTTTGGGTCAAGCCCTACTACGAGGATCGCTGGCGCTATGTGCCGTACCTGTTTCCAGAAACCTCCACGGAGGCCGCTGCGCCTTCGGATTCGGAAGCCACACTGACATGGGACTACGGCAAGTACGTGAACCTGTGGGGCGACCCAGGGGCCACGCTGCTGCCCCTCAACATCGGCAACTGGCTGGTTCGCATTCTGGTGCATACGCGATACGGAACCTACATATCTTGGATCGGCATCGTGGTTGGCGAGTCACTATCCGAAACAGGCATCGATGTCGCAACCGGACTTCCCCGCGGCGAACAGGTTATCGAGTGTCGCGGCTTGGAGTATCTGCTGGAGCGCCGTAACGTCATCGGAACCTATGTGGGTGATGCCACAAGCTGGGTCAACATACCGAGGACCAGAGACTTTAATACCTCCAACAGCCGTCGCGAGTCCCTTGCAGGAAACCGCAGCGCCGCACGCAATGTGGATTCGGGCACCTATCTGTTTTCCAGTGACGGCAACAAGTGGTCGAACCTCGACATTATTGAATATCTGCTTTCTGCCTTCCAGCCGTGGATGGCCTACCAGCAATACAACCAAATCACCTACGGCCCTCAATTTTACATTGTCGGACAGGTGGATGCGCTTCGGTACATCTACGAAGAGCATCGCCTCGGCGGTCGCAGCGTTCGTGAGGCCCTGAATAGCCTCATTGATCGCAAGCGTGGCCTTGGCTGGAAGATCATGACGGACGGCAACGGTCCGATTTACATCTACGTATACTCGATCTCCCAGTACTGGATTACCGGAAACAATTCGGTGCTGCCCGCCAATCCACGCCAGATCGACGTTCCGATTCACGACGACCGCTGGATTCGTGCGCAATTCAGAATCTCAAGCATGAACCAGGTAGACCGCATTGTGGTCGAGTCGGAGAATCCAATTCGCACTTGCGCCACCCTGCGCTTTGCCGATGGTACGTTGGAACCGGCATGGGCCGCCCAATTGGATGCGGAGATGGAGGTCACGGAGAATGACGACAACTATTTCCTGCTCGCTCAGGATCTCTATAACAACTGGGATGCGATTAATATCTACACCCGCGACCTGCTGAACTTCTACGAAGTGTCCCAGTATGCAGACGCGCACCCGACGTATTTTCTCTTCCTCAGCACAAACAACACCGGGCTTTCCCAAGAGGAAATCAGAACGGGCTATAATGTGCTCGACGCCGATGGCGACAGCTACATCAGCAAAGAGGATCTGCTCACTTTCGTCCAGCGCGAAACCTATCAGACCGCCTCAGAGGAGGAGCGCGCCACCGACAAGTACGCCGCGGTGTTCTCCGAGTTTCAAGTACCAAAGTCGTATGGCTGGTATGGCTGGACCCCTGCGGTCTACTACGATGGCACCGTAGACGTATCGCAACGCGGTTATTACTGGTCGCACGACATTGAGATGCTGCGCTACCTGCCTTTTGTGGTGCTTGGAAATACGCTGGGCACCGAGAAGGAATACATGGAGCCGTTTGCCATCATCGAAAAACCCGATGATATTCGCGCCATGCTGCTGGCGCTGGCCGATGACGGACAGGCTCCCTACACCTACGAGGAAGCCAAAGCAGTCCACCCCGACACGACCAACGGGATGTTCCAGATCTTTGCCGAGGGCGATCCTGCGGAAATATCGGCGGAATCCATTGCCACGGGCCTTGAAGAGAACCCCGGATCTTTTATCCAATTGGACCGCGCGCAACAATTAGATTACCCATCATGCTCACTGCGCATGGGCGACTCCGGCATGAAGATCATCGTGAAGTCCGAAGCCAACCATGTGTTTGCCCTGAATCACGAAGCCGATGGTACTTACGACAAGGCTCCGGTCTTTGATTATCAGCGCCTCGAAGCCACGGTCTTTTTCAATACCGACATGACGCCCCGCGTGATGATTCCCATCTGGATCAACACCTATCGCGATCCCTACGGCAACATTCAGGGCCAGTCCTCGCCAACAGGCAAAGAAATTTACATTCAGGTTCCCGGCAAGGAAGTGTGGTGCGTTGCGCCTAATACCGTCACGGCACTCAAGGAGGTGACGGTTAGCGGAAATTCCGTCATGGACCGCGAGTATTTCCGTGATGGCGCGGGCGGCATCATTCGGGATGACACGCCCGACCTGCGTTATGTTGCGATGCTGGCCTATGTGTGGTACGGACAGCAGCGCGCCTCGATTTTCATGCAGATCCAGAATCAGCTTCGATTCTTCCAGATTGGTGATCTGATTCGGTCTGCCGTCTCGGGCTGGAGTCACCAGCGCATCGGCACCTGCGTCACGGCCATTCAGCGCAACTACCAGAACGGCACACATGAGGTATCGACCGGCTATGGCGAACTGGATCCGGTGGCCTTTGGCAATAAGATAGGATCAGAGAAATGAGCGTCGCACGAGAAATCAGAGATCTTCAGTCGCGCATTTCTGACATGGAGCGTCAGGTCAACAAGCTACCCTCCCGCATTGCCCAGTCGGCAGGCGGGTCTGGCGGTGGCGGCGGATGGGAGCCTTATGTCAAGGCGGCCATCGAAGATCTCCCCGATTCCCCTCCCGATGGGTCGCTTGGCTACATTACCGATGGCGATTATGCGGGTGGGTGGCTCAGCTTTACCGACAGCGGTTGGCGTGGCCTTAATTTCTGGGAGCAGGAATAATGCCCTTCAGCATGGAAACCATAGAGGATTTCGACCAGCAGTTTTTCAACAAGGGTGCTGGCTGGGCTATCCTGTATGAAATCTGGATGGGCATCTCCATGCGGGCCAAGATAACCAGCAGTTCCGTGCAGTCCGGTGCGTTTGCCCGCCAATTGTCGGGCCCCGTCTGGCTTCAGAAGCAGGCATGGGCGACCCCGAAGAACCGCAACGATTACCCGTCCATGCTCAATCAGATGTACGCTGCCATTGAGACGCTGTTGTCGTCTCCCATCACAACATTTGGCGGAATTCGCTGGACTGAATCGAGCGGTCGCAGTACGGAATGGACCATCGAGTCGCTGACGGCGGATATTGGCCTTGGGGACTTCAGCGATCTCATCACGAAGCCCCAGAATCCTGCGCCCCTGGTCTGGCTCGTGCAGGCCCTCAATCGGATGCGTTATCCCAAGATTTATCGCACCCTGTATTTTAACGATCTGGTTGGCTCAACGGGCAGCTATCACCACACCATACCCTCCACGGATCTGGACTATGGCTTCGAGATCTTTCCATACTCTGGAACCAATACAGCCAGAATGCAGGAGGCGTGGAGCGATCTTGGCTACAAGCCCTCCATGAATTACTCGACGACCTCCATAGGAATTGGGTGGTCTTTTTTTCAGTTCGGATTCAGCAGCTACGCCTGCAATGCGCTCAAAAAGCTGACCAATATTTCGCTCGCCAACAAACTCAAAGTCGGTGGTGCCTATACCCCAAACTCTGTGCATGTCTTTACCAAGCCACTTAAGGTGAAGTGCCTTGACTACGAATATCGAATAACGACCAATCGGTACAACGGCGACGACTTTATTGTCAAAGTTGGCACCTCGCCGGAAACCAACATCGGAAAAACCTACACCCCCATCGGCACTTCGCTGTATCTTGAAAGCGCCACGGATGATCTGGATTTTGCGGGAACGAAATCCGTAACGCTGGAACTGCTCACCGAGCGCCCATCTACCATGCCGTTCTCGCCGTACACACTCGTGCTGAACCAATTCAACCAAGCCTACATCACGGTTTCCATGCCGATGGCTTGGGTTTATTGTGAACTGCCCGAGGTAATGGGTGTGGGCGAACTGGAATCGCCCATCCCTGCTGTTTCTGGAAACGATTAACAGGAGGACATCATTGGCCGAGCACAACGACCTGAGTTATTGGGAGATGGCCTACGGGGCCGTTGCGGGACTTCTGACGGGTGCTGGTGCAATTATTGGTGTGAAGCGTAAGAACCGTTCCGATTCCGGCAACCGAGTGCGCACGGAAATTCGGCAGATGCAGGACTCAATGCTAACCATGCAGAAAGATCTCGAACATATGCAGGAAGCCCAGAAATCGCTGGTTGCGGTCATGGAACGCTTGGAGCACGAGCACGACATCGTGATCGCGGAGATATTCAGGGAGATGAAGCAAATCGGTCTGGCGCTGCGTGAGGTGGCCGTAGAGGTCAAGTTCGCGCTCGACAAGGGAGACAAGCGATGAACGCGGTATTGCGCCTCTGGGACGGCTACAACCACACATCGCCCGACCTTCGTGATGCGGTGCGTGAATTGCAGCAGCAACTCAGCAACCATGGCTTCTCGACCCCCATTGATGGATTTTTCGGGCATGGCACCGAGGAGTTGGTCGAACGCTTTCAAGCGGCCAACGGGCTGACCGTAGACGGCATTGTTGGGCCGCAAACATGGTCAGCCTTTGCGGGGGCCAACCCACCCGACACCGACATGTTCGACACCTCGTATTCGCGCACCAATCCGAGCCTGATCAAAGAGGCCGCAATCGCCCGAACCTATGCGGACTTCATTCGATTCGCGGCCCAGGATGCAGGCGTTCATCAGTCGGTCATTTGCGGCATCGGCTCCAGAGAGTCGGCGTGGGGCCTTGCGTTGACGCCACCCTTCCCCTATGGAACCGGCGACTTTGCCAAGCGCAACAACACCAAGCCCTTTCGTCCCGGCCAGATGCCGCCCGATGGCAAGGGCTATGGTCGCGGCCTGCTCCAGATCGACTATGACGCCCATGAGTTTGCGCGAGGCGACCAGTGGAAAGATCCAGCGCGTAACATCGCCTATGGCGGCAGTGTCCTGCGCAAAAACATCATATGGCTGCGTGAGCACATGCCCAGCCTGAGCGGCATGAATCTTCTGCGGGCTGCGGTAGCGGGTTACAATTGCGGATGCGGCAATGTGCTGCGTGCGATACAATCAGGTCGTAGTGTCGATTTCTACACGGCCCACCGAGACTACAGCGCCGATGTGCTGAGTCGCGCAGGCTGGTTTCAACTTAACGGCTGGTAGCCAAAGGAAAACGTCATGGGATACCCGTACACGCCTCGCAAATACTCGTGGAGAACCACCACGGCTGCCGTCATTTCATTTCTGATGATTCTTGGCAGTGCTGCCCTGAGTCTGCTCGATGACGATCCAGCAACCAACCCCGACTACGGCGCATTGGCTGCGGCGGGCACGGCGGCTGCGGGTCTGCTTTTCGCGAGAGACGCGACCGTAACCTCTGAACAGGCAGGTGCGAAATGAGATGGTCGATCTTATTGCTGGCCTTATCCCTGTCTGGGTGCATGGGCCTCATGCCATCGGTTGCTGGCAAGTCTCGCTACAGCGTGGATTTCGTGGATACCGTAGCCGCGGACGGAAGCCAGAACACCGAGTTCCACAGCGACATCGCCGCGCCCGCGGGAGACATCGCAAAAATTGACCCCGGCGCGACCTACAAGTGGCAGGATGGCAACGGCGAGTTTGCGGTGTCCGGCAAAGGCGCTATCGACTCCACGGCGCAGGCCAATATGGCGACCGAAATTGGCCGTCAGCAGATCGACGCCCTGAATGTGGTCCTGAATGCGCTCGCCCCTATTATTGGACAGAAGGCCCAGAGCGCAGACAATCAGGCCCAGATGAGGGCCGATGTAGACGCCGAAAAGGTGCGTGCCGCCATTGCGCTTATTGAGCAGGAAATGGCCCGACGTGCCGCTGAAAAATAAGTGTTGACAATCTCGTCAAGATGGGTTAAGATTTGGTCAAGTTAAGTCAACGACGGAGCAACGCATGGCTGGCATAGACCCGAGAGAAATCAAACTGATGACCATGGCGGAAGTCGCCAGTCAGTTTGGTGTGCTTCCGGCAACGGTCTACCAGTGGACCATGGACGGCTGCCCAAGCATTAACAAAAATGGGAACATGATGTTCTTGCTCAAGGACGTCTTGTTGTGGAAAAGGGGTTTCGTAAAATGACCAAATCGACTTTGCGGCCTGTCGCCGTACACTTCCAGTCGCGTCGGACCACTATGCACTGGCGTTCCGGCGCGCTGCCCACCCCTGTGCGCAAGCACAGTTCCCTGAGCGCGTACACCTCGCCCCCAAGGTAGTACGCAGGCCGCGCTGGACCCGTCCCTCTCCAGCGCGGCCACCCCTTAATTTTCATTGCATAGATACGCGCATTGTCGTGTCTAAAATTTAATTGGCAACTACCGCTTGTGCGGTTTTGTATATGGCGCGGCCAGGTACGGCGAGGCACGGCTAGGCCGGGCGTGGCTTGGCAAGGCATGGAAAATAAAAACTGGAGGAATTACAAAATGATTGAGACTACAAAAATTAAAATCGAAGGCATCGCTCCGCTATTGATGCACAACGGACTTCTTGCAGATCCGACAAATCCATTCACTATGGCAAACAAGCCGGTTCAGGCCAAGAAAAGCAAGATGACGGAAGAGGATCGGGCGTTTATCGACCGCAACGCATGGATGGGTGGCCTATACGTCAAAGACGACAAGGTTATCATTCCTGGCCTTGTGCTGGATGCTGTCATTATGTACGGTGCACGCAAGACCCGCAACGGCAAAGATGTTCAATGTGGCGTTTCTGTATACGATGATCCTATTCTGGAATTCCCGGACAAGAACAAGTCCCTCGACTGGCTCTATGATTCCGGCAAATATATCGACCGCCGAATGGTGGCTGTGCAGAAAGCGCGTGTGGCCCGTGTGCGCCCGAGATTTAATGAGTGGTCGCTTTCATTCACGGTTCATTTTGACAACGAGGTCATCGACGGAAAACAGCTTATCGCATTCATCGACGCCGCAGGCTCCTTTGTCGGGCTTGGCGATTTCCGCCCGCGGTTCGGTCGATTCAAAAGGGTTTAGCTTGGCTCCGTATTGCGAGGTCTGGTAGGGTTCGGTATGGCACGGCTAGGTGAGGTGAGTCGAGGCAAGGCGTGGCAAGGCTTGGAAAAACAAACAAAGGACAGAATATGATTGACGCAAAGGCATACCCAATAGATTACGACGCTCTCGAAAAGGGAGGTACGATTTCAGTAGAAGAGCTAGAGCATATAACTGGAAAGAAATCCAGTACATACGCATTTGGTCTTGCTGTTCTTGCCTTCTCGCAGAACCTACAGGAGCGACTTGAAGAGCGCGGACTTGACTGCGTGATTGCGCAGGAAAAGCGCGGCATAAAGATCCTGACAGACATCGAGGCGTCTCAGTATAGTAGTGCTGAATTCAACAAGCATGTGCGCGGCATGGGAAGAAATCTCAAGAGAATCTTGTCTGTTGATACGTCCGAATTTGACGCCGATCAGCGCGCCTTGCATGACGCAAGGGCTGGCCGCATGAGTTTCATTTATGCAGCAACAAGAAAGGCTCGCAGAGAAGTTAGGCACATCGATGTTAAGAAGCCAGACACGCCAAAACTTATAGAGTCAAGATTGGATGAATGATTTTTTTGTCGGAGTTCCGCCCGACAACCACCCGTCGCCTGAGCCTCATGGCTATTCCCCTTTCGTGGCGGCGGGTGGAGCAATTAAATTACCCGCATGTGCGGTTGATCTGCCTGCCGAGGCTATCGGTGTAGTAACACTTCCAAGGAGGAAGCGCCTATTTGCAACTTCAGGAAATGGTCATTTGCAATCGACCAGGATTGACAAGGTGACGGTAATGCAGCGCCCTCGGTTCGGCTGCCAACTATGACCGAGCCGAGGGCAATTAACCAAAGGGATCACGAATGACTGAATCACGAGACGAGTGGTTGGCCGAACGACAGAAATGGATTGGCGCATCCGACGCCGGAACCATTCTGGGCCTCAACCCGCACGAAAGTCCGATGTCGCTATATTTGCGCAAGCGCGGCGAGATCGAGCCCAAGCAAGAAACGCTGGCAATGTGGCTGGGCCACGAGATGGAGCCTATCATTGCCAAGCGCTACGAAATTGAAACCGGAAG
>ERZ724505.584-NODE-584-length-22983-cov-19.290082_pt1 | contig 22983 bp, 34 predicted proteins | sample MGYA00376038_ERZ724505 | MGnify/ENA primary metagenome ERZ724505 (study PRJEB28724, sample SAMN07190884) | wastewater metagenome | isolation source: effluent of sewage treatment plant in Hong Hong | place: Hong Kong | collected 2016-03-17 ...
TAAGCATCGAGTGCATCAGTGGGTCAATTGTTTGATCGACTTGTTTATCTGCGTATTCAATCGCCCATTTGTTTTTAGGTGCGTTCATTTTCTGAGCATCCATTGGGTTATTTCCTTAGTATTAAACCGCCACAATTTTCCAAGTCTATGCTTAGGTATTTTTCTTTTATCAATAAGCCTGTAAACTGTTTCTTTGGAAACAGAAAGATAGGCCGCTACTCCTTCAACCGTCAGCCATTCTGGGTATTGGTGGATATTTGGTGCTATCTTTTTCATTACGCCTTCTCCTCTTGTGCCTTTGGGGCGGGGGATAATTCAATCTTAAATTTATATGGAATCTTTCCAGAGCCTTTACATTCGTAACAAGTTTTTACGCCTATAAACATCCCACAGATGAAATCTCCATAGCCGCCTTCTCCTTTACATACTTCGCAGTCATCTCTGAAGTCGTATTCGTTCATAATCCCACATCCTATCCGATCAATCATAGGCCGAGTCGGTCTGCTAAATCTGTAATGCATAGATAACCGTACTCTTCATCGGTCTTGTTGTACGCCTCAATCAACTGCTCCCTCGTGATCTCGACTTTATTTTCTACTACAGTCCAATCATCACTAAGTAAATCTTGTCCTCTTAAAACTATGCCACTGTATTCATTAATGGTTGTTGATTCTGGCATCCAACTCAGTCTGCGAATTTTCTTCCCATCTCTCAAATGCTTTAAAGCCTCTTCAAATTTCATTTAAAAGTCCCCGTCTTATCTTTTTTAGAAATCACAGACATATGGAAATCAGCAGGATAATGTCTTAAACACCAATATGCTTCATGGCGTATTGCCTTTGGCACACGCGGTGTTTGTTTTGGATCAAGTAAACGCAAAAGAAACTCTCTCGTTCTAATCACTGCGTTTAGTCTTTCCGCAGGCAGAGTCATTTCTTCACAGCCCTCTTTTTGATTGCCTCTAACTGCTTTGGATGAAAGAACTCAGTCGATCCATCCTCGCTCGTAACGCCAATCACTTTAAATTTCTTGTAAGGAACTTTGCACGACATCACATCTTCAACCGCAAACATCACGCCTTTGCAGCCATTGTGAAAATCCGTGTTCAGCATCCCAAACCCATACGCCTTAACAGCGCCGCCTTTTCTATATTTCACTGACATATTGTTTTCTCTTGATTGAGCTATGAGCCGCACAGAAAGTTTTTGCGTCCCTCGTTGATCTAATTAAGCGCGTGCAGTCTTTGTGCGCACACTTCCTTGTTCTACATGCACCACACACTCCCGTGTGATGGTTCGTAGCCGTCCCGCATCTTAAGCAGCCATTTCTAAGCCCGCTGTATGAAATCGCATTCGTTAACATCTCATGGTAGTCGCTCATGATCCCTCGCCATCTGTTTTAGTGTTTCTAAGTTTATTTCGTTTGTTGTTAGGTAATTGACCGCTTGAACAAAGCCCGCCTTGTAAGCGTCTTCAGATATTCGCACCACATCTCTACGGCTTGGCAGTAGGGATGATAGGTAGGGTGATACTAAATCTCTTACGGCTTCTACCGCTAAAGCATGAAGAGTCATCGCTCATCCTCATCGCTCGGCGGGCTTGAAAGTATTTGAAGTACCGTCGCAACCAATCCACCAAAGCCACAACCGATCAGAAAAAGTAAAAATTGAATGTTTTCGCGGTCGTCACACATCTGATCTCATCCCATACAGCGCAATGAGCGCAGCCTCAGCCCGCCCATCGTCCATTTTTCTTTTGAAATAATTTGCGTGCGCTGGAAATTCTTTGATGGCAAGCGCGCGGCTTTCATCTTTACTTGGGCCATCCATTCCAAGCCCCATCTTCCAAACCGCAGGCGGAACATTCACCACCGCTATTCCATTGCAAATAACCGTGGCGTTTGTAGCTCCGGCAGTGAAACCAAACTTAAATACTGAAGACACTCCTTGGTGTGGGGCCGCGCCTACCTTCTCAATAACTGCAAACCGAGTTCTTGGGGCCCACATCTCAATTAAATTATTGAGTGCATAAATATTCATCACCGTCTTGTCTTTAACTTCGCAAGTCGGCACGTCATAGACAGCTTCAAGCTTTGAGGTATTAGCGTTTAGAAAAACAATTCCGCCCTTTAGGCCAGGGTCAATACCTAAAATCAAATCGGCGGGAGTAATAGAGGCAGTAGAGAGGATCACAACAAATCCTCCCAATTAGGCACAATTAAATTGCCATCATCTGTTAGTGACCCCGCGGGCTTCACAAGTCGTGGCCGTGGATCTAAATCAGAGGATGAAAATTGAATCCCCTCATATCTTGCAGCTCTTAGAATTTCGATGAGCGCATGCTTTGGGATTATCCCCATGCCTTGCGACTCCGCGGGCTCCCACACCCACCTGTAAACATTTGCGGGGTCACGTTTAACGTTAATATTTTGAAGTGCTCGAAGTAGGTCGTAAGGGGTATTGCCAAAACGTGAGGCAACTCTTACCGCTTGCGTATCCCAATAAGGTGCGCCCGAACTTTTTAAGTTCCAAGGGCGTCTGCTTTTTGCGTCAAAGTCGTCTACCATGTTTGCTGTGCTTCCGTAATGTGAACATAACAATACCGTTGCGATTTTGACAATAGTAAAATGAGGGCGAGTGATTGCGCGACATTAAAATTTCTTAATCTAAATTGGTTAAAAGTCCGTCAAATCAAACATATAGGCCATTGAGGTGGAAACAGAGGCAGTAGGGCCATGGAAAGACTGCGTTGTGTCAACATTGTTGTTTTTTATTTTTAGCGGATGGGTAGATAAAGACCTAAACGTACACTACGGCCAACCTAAAGGACCACAGACGGCGCCTAATCCTGCCAAGAGGGGCGATATCGAAGTTCTAAGGCTCCAGACGATGGGAGGCAAGTTCGACGGTATGGACGGAGGCCTCGTTTATTTCCAAAGAATGAAAGCGCTGAGCTCGGAAGTTACAGGGAAGCTGTGCGTTGTGAAAATAGCCGGTAGATCGGTTGTAGCCAAGTTAGAAAAACTAAGGAATGTGAAGAAGGGTTATGGCGAGGAGCGATACAACCTCTTTAACCTCATAGGGGAGTTAGTGGAGGAAGAAGTTGCTCTAGATGCCGCTCATCCTGTCATTTGGATGAAAAGGTAGTGCTTTAGGGGTGGGCTAACCTTGTCCTGGCCCGCTGGTCGCAGGTTATCCCACCAGATAGTTAATGATTCCATAGAGTTAAGTCGTTTGGGCCAGGTGGCCGGGCAAAACAGTGTTTTGCGAAGTTCAGCCGTATAAATATATAATATAAATAGCGGTATAACTGTCCATATATATATTTATTATTATTATTATTATAAAAATACTATGGACACTTAACCCAGCTATAAATAACGCAATGATTTCAAAATAGTTGGAGTGGGCTAAGTTCTGGGCTAACGAGTGTTTTGTCCCAAGCAAATGCCCAGCCCACATAACGCTCCGCCTCTTTTCTTGGTTGATAGGGGATCGGAAAAGTAGGATAATATGGGTATGAAAAACACCGTTATCCTTATCCTCAGTTTAGTAGCAATGGTTTCATATGGCGCTCGAAGCACATCGCCCGAGGCGGATCAAATCAAGCTCCTCTCGAGCGAATTAGAATTATTACGCATCGAGCATGAGATGCTGAAAAAAGAGGTCGCGTCAATTAAGAGCGATGTTTCTTATTTGAAATTCAAGTGATCGGAAGTTGCGAGTCGAGAAAATAGCAGGTGGGAGAATTGCCCGAGTCATATTTTTGGTGTTCGAGAAAAGCTTCGAAATTCGGAAACAATAAAAAAGCCGCCCCATGTAATTGGTAGCTGCTTTTCTGGTTGGTCTATTAACAATTAATTAACATTTTAAAATAAATGCGACCCAAAGAATCCGCGCATTCAGTGGGCCGCATGCCGCTGTCTCTCAAATCGCCGCGCGGGGATTAGACCGATTGAGAGCCGCCGATGGTAGAGTGAGACACTCAAGCGCATCGTGGGCGAACGCTTTTAATAAATCACTCGTGCGATGAGCTGTCTAGTTTTTTGACTTTCATAGCTTGCGGGCCTTTAGGCCCGTCGATCAAATCGAATTCGACTTGCTCCCCTTCCTTTAAAAATAGGTAGCCCGTGCCCTCAAGGTAAGAGTAATGCACGAATATATCTTTATTTGATGGGGGCACAATTAAAAAGCCATATCCCTTGCCCTCATTGAACCACTTTACAATTCCTTGAGTTCTCATTTTCTAACCTTCCTTTTCTTGCGTCTGTTTTTGTCGAGCTCTATGATCGCCGAGTTCATCAGCTTGTCGTACTTCTCGGCAATCAGTAGCTCTGTTTCCTCTTGGTTATATTCCCGGCCCCCTTTGGCCTGAAAGTGATCGACTTTCAAGCTCAAGAGGAATTCGAGACTTACATGCTTATCAGGGGCCTTGACTTGACTCATGAGGCCACTTCACTTTCATCGCCATTGTAGAAATAGCAAATACAGTCGTGACATATATCGCCTAGATCAACGACTTCCTTTGTTTCCGGGTTGTACCCGTGGCACTGATAGATAGTCGTGCCGTGTCTACTTTTGCAGCAGTCACACCCCGACCATAGAAAATGACCTTCGTCATTCGAATCTATAAGTGAACAACAATTCACGCCACTGTCTTTTAAAAATTGTTCGCAAAGAGTTGACCTTTTCATGCGGCCCCCTTTTCTTGACCTGCTTTTAAGATTTTATCGGTGGCGGATAAAATACGTTTCGCACTTTTCTCGTCGATATCATCCGTTACTATCCAATTTTGAATATAACCGCGACAATACTCGACTCCGGGCAAGTCTAAAGACGCGAGACAGAGCATCGCGACCGATTCCGCCTCGACCTCTTTAATATCTCGAGGGAGTTCAGTTAAATCAGCGGATAAGCCCGATTCGTCTTTAGTATGGCCTAGCACGATATGCGCAAGCTCGTGGAATGTAGTCTTAGCGGGTAACTGAGCTAACGGGTTGACTGCAATCGTTCGACCGTGGGCGTAGCCCTGGCAATTGCCGTCAATATGTTTGAAGTTCTCCTCTGTTATTTCAAGAGTCGTCAATGCGCGCGCCTTATCCCATCCGGGGATTGCATCGAAAAGAAAATCCTCGCCTTGTGTTTGATCTAAAGTGAACCAACGATTCGCAAGCTTGAAAAAAGTGAAAGTGTCGTCTTCACCGTTACTTTTCTTTTCATCTTTTTTGATAGTAACGGGCATTAATAGCGCGATGGCCTTTTCACCTTTTTTCACGCATCGACCCTTTTCTTGCCACGCCTTGAAACTTGCGAGCGGCCCGATCTCAATGCCTCTTGAAACGCATTGCATGCGCGCAAGCAATTGGTTGTTAGTGCTGAAACGGTGGAAGGCACGGTATGCCTCGAGCATTTTGCCGGGCTCGTTGATTGCCTCTTTTAATAGTTTCACTAAATCAGGTTTATTTTCCATGTTTGTCTCATTTCTGCCGGGTCTAATCGGCTTTTTAAATTCCTTTGAGATTTGGCCTCATCGGTTACCGCGTAACGGTAAGACGCCCATCGCTGGGCGTTTCGGCCTTTAGTTCTTTTTTGTCTTGAGTGACATTGAAGTTCCCTTTTTGGAAACTTGAGCGGCCACTTCTGTGCATTTCATGACTTGAGCACCTTTAAGAGAAGCGGCAAAAGCTGCGGCGGCGTCGACTTGATTGCCGTTAACTAAATATATGCTCGGAGTTTTTGGAGCTGCGAACACGGTCAAACTTGTGAGCGCTACTAATAGAGTTATTGATTGTTTCATTTTATTTCTCATTTCTGCGGGGTCTAATCCGCGTTCAATAGTCGATATTGACTAGTGTGCTTTTATTAATTGCAAGCGCTGCGCCATGCTCATTAGGCATTATAACCGCGTATTGACGTGATTTGCTGTGTAAGGATTAGACATTGATTGTAAAATATACAATATAATGTCATTATCGCAATGCTATATGTATAGCCAAATTACTAACGAGATATTCGAAAAAATAATAACCGCGGTGTTAGAGGGACGCACTCTCACTAGCGCATGTTTAGATCACAGCATTGAGTACGCGTCATTCTACAGATATGCGCACAGTAAACCCGACCTATGGAGCGAATATCAACGCGCACGCGCGCAAGGCTCAGACGCAAAAGCCGATGAAATCATTGATATTTCTAACAATGAGCCCGATGTAAACAGAGCGAAAATGCAAATAGATGCGCGTAAGTGGCACGCCGCTAAGACAAATCCTCAAGTGTATGGCGAGAATATACAAATAAGCCTGGATTCAGGTAGAGACTTAGGCGCTGCACTAATGCGATTCGAGGCGGTTAGGCGACCTAGCTGCGACCTAGACAATATACTAGATGTGGAAGTAATTGAAACTAAAGGGATATCAGGTGCTTGTACGACTGGTTCTAAACCAGTTGACGACGAAGATGCGCCGAAAATAGAGGCAATCGAAACAGGCCTCAAGGCAAAAAAACCCAATGATTAGGCCAACTAAAAACCTAATAGCCATTATAGGGGGGGTACACCCCACCCCCACCCCCGGATTTTTTCAGCCGCTTGCTTTAACGAACCCCTTGGACAAAATTTTTATAATTTTTAAAATTATAATAACGCGTAGCATCTTTTTGAGGTTTGAATGAATCAAGGCGTTTTCACTGCAAACGATGAAAAGTTAGTAATGCACCTCTCTTCACCTGAAATTGCGGATGACCCAGAAAAATTTGTATTGGCTATTTTTCCGTGGGGGCAGAAGGGGACGCCTCTCGAAAATGTTAAAGGCCCGCGAACATGGCAACTTAAAGTTTTACGTTCGGTCAAAGAACACATAGCAGAGAATAAGCGTCTTATGCTCCAAGGTAAGAAACCGCTGGTCTATAAGGAAGCGATATCAAGTGGTCGTGGTATCGGAAAATCAGCGCTTGTTGCTTGGTTAAACCTATGGATGATGTCCACGAAGCCCGGATGCACTTGCATCAACTCAGCCAACAATGAGGCCCAACTCAAATCCCGAACCTGGGCGGAGCTTGGTAAGTGGCATACGCTTGCTGCCAACTCACACTGGTTCGATAAGCAAGCGATGTCTCTTAAGCCAACGGAAGTATACGAGACTGTTCTTAAGAAATATTTGAAGCTGGACACAGGATATTACTATGCAGCCGCTCAACTTTGGTCGGAAGAGAAACCTGATGGCTTTGCTGGTATCCACAGCCAAGTGGGAATGCTTCTAATTTTCGACGAAGCTTCTGGTATTCCAGAGTCTATTTGGAAGGTGAGCGAAGGATTCTTTACCGATCCGATCCTACATCGCTACTGGTTCGCATTCTCGAACCCACGCCGTAATACAGGGTTTTTCTTCGAGTGCTTTCATCGCTATAGAGATTTTTGGCGTAGGAGAAACGTGGACTCGCGTAGCGTGGAAGGTACGGACACTGCGGTATATGACGAGATTATTAAGAAGTATGGCGATGATAGTGATGAAGCTAGGATTGAAGTTAAGGGTGAATTCCCGCGCCAAGGCGATAGGCAGTTTATCTCACGCAGTATAATAACTGAGGCAGTAGAGCGAGAGTTGCTCGAAGACAACTATGCGGCTTTGATGATGGGTGTGGACCCCGCGCGCTTTGGTGACGACTCCACCGTTATCAGATTTCGCCAAGGCCGCAACGCCCGTATCATTCCTCCTGTTAAGCTTAAGAACGCGGACAACATGGTGGTTGCGAATGCGTGCGCGGAATTAATTAATAAGTATAACCCGGACGCAGTTTGTATTGATGCGGGCAATGGATCAGGGATTATTGATCGGTTACGAGAGCGTGGTTACAAGGTTCATGAAGTGTGGTTTGGCGGAAAGAGTGAGGAAGAGGAGTGGGCGAATAAGCGCACGCATCTTTGGGCGATGATGAGGGAGTGGTTAAATGGTGGTTGCATTGATGCGGATTCAGATCTCATTGATGACCTATCTGGCCCTGAATACAGGTTTATGGGTGGGAGTGATAAACTCCGCTTGGAGACTAAGGAAGAGATGAAGTCACGCGGTTTAGCGTCACCTGACAACGGGGATGCACTTGCATGCACGTTTGCGATTAAAGTTCCAAGGCGGGATACGCGTTCTTCTCGTGGCGCATCAAGACCAGTAAGACAGGCAAGGGATGTAGATTACAACATCTTTTGAAACAACTATTGTCTTTTTCATAATAGTATTGTCTTTTTTTAAAACTACTGTGATAAATTTAGAATAAGTCATTTCTAGGTGGGGGATTAAATCATGGGCAAAGCGGCGACTACGATTGAAGAAAAAGCAAAGACAGTTGTTAGCTCGGCTGGTGATGCGATTAAAGAAACTGTTTCCGACCCAGGGAAAGCATTGACTGCTGTCGCGACTGGTGGCGCAAGCGTTCAATACGACACATACAACAAAGCGGTGACACGAAGCTTGGCGGCAGACACGAGTATGCCAACACCTGATAGTCCATCAGCTTCACCTTCTGCCGATGCTCCTGATGCGCAAGCGTCAATGGACGAAGCTGCGGGCAAACAACGTAGAGCTCGAGGCCGTGCGTCTACGATTCTTGGTGGAAAGAGTTACGGGCTTGATAGTGGTGGCAGCGCTTCGCGCAGAACTTTACTAGGAGATTGATTTGAAGAACAACAAAGACGAAAAAGCTTTGCGGCTTGTAAGTAGTTTCAATCAGATCTCAAGTGAGCGAATGCCTTGGGAGTCGCATTGGCAGGAGATATCGGAAAGATGTCTTCCGGCTCAGTCGAAGCTTTTTACGAATAAGAGCGGCCAACAAGGTGAGAAGCGCACTGAATTTATTTTTGATTCAACGGCGCAAGTGGCTCTTAAACGTTTCGCTTCCATCTTAGATTCTCTTTTAACTCCACGAAATCAGACTTGGCATAAACTAGTGCCGAGCGATAGCTACTTAGCCAAAGACCGAAATGTGAAATTATGGTTTGAAGAAGTTAACACTCTTCTTTTTAAATATAGATACGCACCTAATGCGAACTTTGCGTCTAACAACCAGCAAAATTATATAAGCCTTGGAGCGTTTGGTACAGGCTGCATGTATGTGGATGGACTAGAAGGCGGGGAAGGTTTACGTTACCGCGCGATTCATTTAGGTGAAATTTATTTCATGGAGAATCATCAGGGTATTGTGGACAAAGCGTACCGCAAGTTTCCGATGACCGCGCGTCAGGCGTTTCAGAAGTTTGGCGATTCACTGCCCGAGAAGATTGTAACTTCTGCCAAGGATAAGCCCGATGATATTTTTGAATTCATTCATTGTGTAGAGCCTAGAGAAGATCTTGATCCTACGAAAGCGGATTACAGAGGGATGAAGTTTGCTTCGTACTATGTGGCGCTAAATGAAAAGAAGATTATCAGTGAAGGTGGTTTCAAAGTATTCCCTTACGCTATCTCACGGTATGAGCAAGTGCCGGGTGAGACTTATGGCAGAAGCCCCGCAATGGATGTTTTGCCCGCAATCAAAACTTTAAATGAGCAAAAAAAGACAATACTTAAGCAGGGGCATCGAATTGTGGACCCTGTTCTACTTGCTCATGACGATGGAATTTTGGATTCGTTTTCTCTTAAGCCTGGGGCGATAAATGCCGGTGGCATTAGTGCTGAAGGTAGAGCTTTGGTGCAGGCGTTACCAGTAGGCAATCTGCATATTGGCAAAGAGATGATGGAAGATGAGCGCAAGATTATTAACGATGCGTTCTTGGTAAATATTTTTCAAATCTTAGTAGACTCGCCGCAAATGACTGCTACCGAGGTCATTGAGCGCACCCGCGAGAAGGGTATCCTTCTTGCTCCCACAATCGGTCGGCAGCAATCTGAGTATCTCGGTCCAATGATTGAACGAGAGTTCGACATTTTGGCGAGCCAAGGGTTGCTGCCTCCTATGCCTCAGATGTTGGTGGAAGCAAAGGGCGAGTATCACATGGAGTACGACTCTCCATTATCAAGAGCGCAGAGAGCTGAAGAGGCTTCTGGTTTTATGCGCACGATGGAGACAGCTCTTAATATCGTGAACACTACGCAAGACCCTTCACCACTCGATCATTTTAATTGGGATGTAATTATGCCAGCGGTTGCTGACATTCAAGGAGTTCCACAACACTGGTTACGAGGCATGAAAGATATTGAAGCAATGAGACAAGGACGAGCTCAAGAAGCGCAGGATCAGAAATTGATTCAAGCGGCACCCGCAGCGGCAGGAGTCATGAAGGCTTTGCCCGCGATGAATAAAGGTGGTTGATGTTCGAAGATTTAGTAAGGAAAGCTAAAGGCTTCCTTTCGCATCGGCAGCAGGCTTATCAGCAAACTTTTTCCAATGGAAAATTTTCTGAAGAGGTACTTAAAGATTTAGCGAAGTTCTGTAGAGCTACAGAAACTACGTTTCATGATGATCCACGGAAGCATGCGGTAGCAGAGGGACGCCGGGAGGTGTGGCTTAGGATCACAAGCCATCTCCATTTAGATCCCGAAACACTTTGGCAAAAATACGGAAGGAAAGATTTAGAATGAGCATCACAGATACATCGGCAGCAGGATCGGCATCAGGCGCAGCGGTTTCATCGGAGGCAGCACCGATTGGGGCATCAACTACAGTAAGCGCAGACGTATCACAACAAATGAATCAAGCGGCTGCAACACAGGCGCAAGTGGCGGATTGGACCTCTGGATTAAATGACGATTTAAAAGGCTACGTTCAGAATAAAGGATTCAAAGACCCCGGCATGGTGGTTGATTCGTACCGCAACTTCGAGAAGCTGATGGGAGCTCCGAAAGACAGACTTCTTAAATTGCCTGAGAAGATGGACGATGCGGATGGATGGAAGGCTGTTTATGAGAAGCTCGGTCGTCCGGCAGTACCGAGTGAGTACAAGCTTGAAGTACCAAAAGGTGAAGAGGCTACTTACAACAAATGGAAAGAAACATTTCATGAGCTTGGTTTAAATCAGAAGCAAGTTGATAAACTGATGGGTCAGTTTCAGGCGAATAGCAAAGAGTCCGCAGAAATGATTGCGAAGCAGTACGACGATAAGATTGCGCTAGATACCGCGTTTTTAAAAAAGGAATGGGGTCAGGCTTTTGATAAACATATTGCTCAAGCAAAGGCAGCAGCTCGTGAGTTTGAAATGGACGGTGAGACAATTAACAAGCTTGAGAGTGCAATGGGATTTGCGAAAGTGATGCAGCTTATGCACAAGATTGGATCGAAGCTCGGGTCGGACAGTTTTGTAAGTGGTGATAAAACTTCTGGTTTTGGTGGGGTTATGACTCCTGAAATGGCGAAGAATCGAATCAACGCTCTAAAGACTGATTCAGACTTTGTGCGCCGTTACAGTAAGGGTGACGTGGCAGCTAAGGATGAATTCGATAAGCTTCACCGCATGGCTTACGATATTTAAACAACACTATTGTCAATTTGATAATAGTAGGATTAGAATGGAATACAGATGAGAGCTGAAGCACGTCTTGAGATTTTAAAGCTAGTGAATAGACACGACCACACTGCCGAGTTGATAGTAGCGAGAGCGAAAGCCTTGGAAGAGTATGTGTTTAGTGAAGAGCCAAAGAAGGTCGAGACTAAAAAGGTTTCAGTAAAAAAGGTTCAAGAGAACTCTAGTACTCTCAGCTAGGGCCTTGAAGACAGCTCGGAAAGACGAGCCCACCGCCGTGTGGTTTGTGCGGCATGAAGTGGCCCCGACAAGGATAAGCCCTTTGGAAACCGTTAATTAAACGATTTTTGGAGGGACTAACAATGTCCGCTAATTTACCAACATTATACGCTCAGCAGTACTCGTCAAACATTCAACTTTTGCTTCAGCAAAAGGGTTCAAAACTTCGTGACCTAGTTATGACTGGTTCACATGTCGGAAAACAGGCATCACCTGTTGACCAAATCGGATCTATCTCAATGCAACCTGTGACTGGTCGCTTCGCAGCGATGGGTCGCGTGGACGCAGCGGTTGATAGACGCTGGGTATTCCCATCGGATTTCGATCTTCCACAAATGATTGATTCATTCGATAAGCTCCGTTTGCTTACCGACCCACAAAGTTCATATGTTCAGAACGCAGTTTACGCTGCCGGACGACAAATGGACGACCTCATCATCGCAGCTATCTTCGGAACTGCTAAGACTGGTGAGACTGGTGCAACTTCAACCGTATTCAGCACATCTAACCAAGTTTCCGTGAGCTTCGGCGCATCGGCTTCAACTGGTTTGACTGTTGCCAAGCTTCGTGAAGCAAAGCGTTTGCTCATGAGCTACGAAGTTGATCTCGACAACGACCCACTTACTTGTATCGTGACTGCAAAACAGCACGATAATCTTCTCGCTGAAGCTCAAGTTATTTCGACTGACTTCAATGACAGACCTGTAATGGTTGAAGGCAAAATCACTCGTTTCCTTGGCATCAACATCGTTCATTGTGAGCGTTTGACAACAAACGGCTCAAGCCAACGCCGAGTTCCAGTATTCGCGAAGAGCGGTATGTATCTTGGTTTGTGGAATGATATCAAAACTAGCATTTCACAACGTCATGACCTTCAAGGCGAACCGTATCAATCATATGTTTATATGACTGCTGGTGCGACTCGTTTGGAAGAAAACAAATTCATCGAACTTCCGTGCGCTGAATAATTGGAATAAAGGAGAATAACAAATGGGTGTAGTTAATACATTATCAAATGCAATTACGAATGCGGACGCAAGTCCTCGCGTTCCAAACTCGTCGTACATCGAAGGCGGGATTCTTCGCGCTTCAGTAGCAACTGTAGAAGTTGCTGCTGCTGACAGCGATGGATCAGTATACCGTTTCTTCCGATTACCTTCAGGCGCTCGTATCCACAAAATGATGGTATTTTGTGATGCGATTACTTCAGGTACATCGTTTGACTGCGGTATTTATCAAACTGCTGCCAACGGCGGAGCAGTGGTAGACGCAGATGCTTACGCATCAGCAGTCGACCTCTCTTCAGCGATTACTCAAGGCACGAACATTTTGTTCGAAGCTTTGAACATCGACAAAATCGAAAAACGCGTTTGGGAAAATGCAGCTTTGACTGCTGATTCTTTCCGCGAATACGATATTTGCTTGACTGGTAACACCGTAGGATCTGCGGCTGGAACCATTTCAATGCTGATCGAGTACACAATCTAGTTGATTTGGGGGAGGGGAAACCTTCCCCCTTATCTTTTTGAGGTGAGAACATGGGCGTAGTCAATACAGTAGCAACTACAATAGCTGACGAAGTAACGCTTGAACCGTGGAGAGTTGGCGGTACTGCGGGTGAAGTTTTGTATTCTACTTCCGGGCATGTATCGGTAGCGGCTGCGGACAGTGATACGTCAACTTATCGTTTTTGCCGAATTCCAGGCAAGGCACGCGTTGTTTCGATTCGTTTATTCACCGCTGGTATTACTGGCGGAACAAGTTTTGATTTTGGTCTTTATGTTTCTGGTACGGGTGTAGCGATGGACGTAGACTGCTACGCATCGGCAGTAGATTTGTCGTCTGCGCACAATGGTACTGAGCTTGCTTTTGAAGCTAGAGCTATTGCGAATCATCGCAAGAAGGCTTGGGAAGATTGCGGAGACTCGGCAGACCCAGGCACATATTATGATTTAGTAGCAACCGCAAACACGGTTGGTTCAGCAACGGCTGACGTAATGGTTATCGTACAATACGCAATTATTTAAGGGGGAGAGCACATGGCAAATAGATATTTTGGTTTAAACAGAGGACAGACTGAGTTTGATATCGTTCAAGACTCATCGACAAACAGCACTGACATCGAGCTTCGTGTAGACCTTTCTAAGAGTCTCACTAAGTCAGAAGTTCTTGTGAAGCTTGAAGAGCTTGAGAACGCGATTCTTAAAAATCAATGGCCACCTGCCTGATCTAAAGGGAGCTCAATATGTCGTCTAATGGTCAAAGGATTACTTTTGCCGAGAATGCTGCTGCCGGAACGAGTTCAGCTTTTAACTGGCTTGGTGGGCAAGGTGTTTTCATTGCAGAAGGCACGTTTGGTGGCGGTAGTGCAAAACTACAATTTCAATCGCCTAACAGCACATGGATTGATTACCCAAGCGGAAGTTTATCTGCAAACGGTTTAATTTCATTCACGTTGCCTCCTGGTCAAGTGAGAGCGGTTACGGCAACGGGTAGCGCCTTCTACGTTTACGCAATAAAAACTTAATCGAGGTGAGAAGTGGCAAGTGTTGTCGATATTTGTAACCGAGCTCTAAGCAAGCTTGGCGCTAAAAGAATTACAAGTTTAGACGACGACTCAGTAAATAGTCGTGCGTGCAATGCGTGCTACGAACATTTACGAGATGCCGAGCTTCGTCTTCATCCTTGGAACTTTGCTATTAAGAGAGCAGAGCTTGCTGCGGATTCGGATGCGCCTGAATGGGGTAGAACAAATGCTTTTACCCTTCCAGCAGACTTCTTACGTTTGATTGACGATTATCCTGAAGACAATACTCTTGATCGAGACTACCAAATCGAAGGCCGTAAGATTTTAACGGATTGGAGTGATCCTCTTTATATTCGTTACATTTATAAGGTTACGGACCCAGTGGAGATGGATTCTCTTTTTAGAGAAGCTTTGGCGACAAAGATGGCAATTGAGATGTGCGAGCAACTTACGCAGTCGAACACCAAGAAAGCTGATCTCAAGATGGATTATGCAGACGCTATTAAAGCGGCTAAAAAAGCAAATGCAATTGAGAATGTGGCAGCGGAGCCACCTACAGACACTTGGATTACGGTGAGGGCTTGAGATGCCAAAAGTCTCGCCAATACAAAGTTCTTTTAATGCGGGTGAAGTAAGCCCACTAGTACAGGGCCGTGTCGACGCTGAGAGATACAAGGCGGCACTTGCTACATGTATTAATTACATACCTTCAGTGCAGGGTGGATTGGTTCGTAGATCAGGCACTTATTATGTGGATCATGCGAATTCGAGTTCTTATCGCTCAAGACTCGTACCTTTTGAATATTCTACCGATCAAGCTTATGTGATTGAGTTCGCAAACAGCGATATTTTCTTTTTCAAAGATAGAGCGCGTCTTTACATGAATGACAACGTAACTAAAGTTAGCGTTGGTTCAGGGTACGCGATTGCGGACGTTTACGATTTAAAATTCACGCAGTCGGCAGACGTTCTTTACATCACTCATCCTGATTACGCTCCAAAGAAGCTTTCACGCATTAGTGAAACTCAGTGGGTATTAGAAGCCATTGATTTTCAGGACGGACCTTATTTAGATATTGATGACCGTGGTTACACGCTTACTCCTGGTGCGGCTACTGGTACAGGTATAACTTTGACTGCGGGCCCATCAGTTAACGTAACAGGTACAGCTTCGGGTGTAGGCGGCGTTGTTTCTATTACCGCTACCGCGCACGGATATGTGGCAGGCGATAGAGTTTTTATTGCGAGTGTTGGCGGAACCACAGAAGCAAATGGAACTTGGACAGTACTTACAGCTAGCACTAATTCTTTTACCATTGGCGTGCAGTATGTAAATGCCTGGACGGCAGGCGGTACCGTTAGACCGGCAGTTTTTGATTCTACGGATAATGGTCGTTTGATTCGAATGAAAGAAGGCTCGACATGGGGCTGGGCCAAGATGGCGAGTTTCACGGATGCAGCCCACATCACAATTGATATTTACAGCACGCTTACAAACACTAATGCGAAATCAACATGGCGTTTAGGTGTATGGTCCGGCTATGTAGGTTTTCCTTCATGCGTAGTTTTCCACGAGGATAGACTTTGTTTCTCGGGAGCTCCCGAAGCACCTCAAAGAGTTGATTGTTCTAATTCAGGTGACTACGAGAATTTCGCTCCGAGCGATATGTCAGGTACGGCTACTGCCGCTAGTGCAGTCGCATTCATCATGAATTCAAATGACGTGAATGCGGTTCAGTGGATTACATCAGATGAAAAAGGACTACTCCCCGGATCAGTAGGCGGCGAGTGGGTTGTGAAGGGAACTTCAGGCGAAGCACTTTCACCTACGAACATTAATGCAAAACGTGCGACTTCTTTTGGTAGCGCAAACGTGCAACCTGTTCAGGTAGGGAAGTCTACAATTTTCGTTCAGCGTTCTGGCAGAAAGATTCGTGAGTTTAATTACTTCTATGACGTAGATGGATTTAGAGCGACTGATTTAAGTATTTTGTCTGAGCACATTACTGAATCAGGGATTGTACAGATGGCTTATCAGAAGGAGCCGCAACCTATTGTTTGGTGTGTGCGCACGGACGGCGTACTTTGCGCGATGACTTACGAGCGTGACGTTGATAATTTGAAAGTAGGCTGGGCTCGCCACATTATTGGTGGACAAGATGAGCTTGGAGAACATGCTCGAGTTGAGAGCGTGGCTGTAATTCCGTCACCAGATGGCACGACGAATGATGTTTGGCTGATTGTAAGACGTTATATTAACGGAGCATATTCTCGCTGCGTAGAGTACATCACTCCTACATTTGATGATTCACTAGATCAGAGAGAAGCGTTTTTCGTTGATTGCGGTTTGACTTACGATCAGCCAAAAAGCATAACCGATATTACGAACGCAAATCCGGCAGTAGTAACTTCTACCGCCCACGGTTTCAATAACGGAGACATTGTATGGCTTAGTGGTATTTCGAACATGACTGAGCTCAACGATAGATCATTTACAGTTGCTAATAAGACTGCAAACACCTTTGAATTAAGCGGTATCAACTCTACTGCCTACGGCGATTACTTAGCTGGTTATTCTGGTGGATACGCTCGCAAGTTTGTATCAAGCGTTTCAGGTCTTACGCATCTTGAAGGCCAAACGGTTGATGTGTTTGCAGACGGCGAAGTTCAACCTTCTAAAACTGTTTCAAGTGGTGCGATCACTTTGACAGCTTCCGCTGTTACTGTGCATGTAGGTTTAAACTATGTAAGTGACGCTCAGATGTTACGCCTTGATGCCGGAGCCGCAGACGGTACAGCGATTGGTAAAACAAGACGCACGAACAGAGTAGGAATGCTCGTGCATAGAACTCTTGGTTTGAAGTTAGGTTTAGATTTTGACAATTTATTTAACGTGAATTTTAGAGAGTCTGGCGATTCGCTTAATGAACCTACTGATTTATTCAGCGGTATTATTTCAGAGAACACTGAAGCAAATTACGATTTTGAAAATCAAATATGTTGGCGGCAGGATACTCCGCTACCAGGAACAATTTTGGCGGTCATGCCACAAATGACCACGCAGGATAGATGATGGAGAAAGACGTTGTGAGATTTAAAGCAGAACACTACTTCAAGCTTAACGAACAAGAGGCTACCTCTTACGTTAACGCTTTTATGAGTGAGAAGGCGATTAAAGCTCTTGAGAACAACGAGCACTCTTATTCTATTTTTATTAATGGAAGACTCATCGCATGCGCGGGCTTAGTTCAGTTTTGGCATGGAAGAGCCGAAGCGTGGGCGATGATTGATAAAGATTGCCGTAAAGAGTTCGTGGCCTTGCATAATATCGTGAAGCGATTTTTGAAAGCATGCCCAGTGAAAAGAGTTGAGGCAGTAGTGGACGCTAATTTCGAGCAAGGGCACAAGTGGGTTAACTATTTAGGGTTCACGATTGAAGCGCCTCTCATGAAGGCATATGGGATTAACGGTGGTGATTGTACTTTATATTCGAGGGTTAACTAATGGGTTCAGCGATTTCTGCATACGGCAGTCTTCAGCAAGGGGAAGCTGGAAAAGCGGCTGCGGATTATAACTCGCAAGTCGCGGAAGAAAACGCCGTTACGGCGAGACAGCAAGCTAAAGAGCAAGCAAGACGCGAGAGCATTTCTTCTGAGAAGTTGCTTGGCCAAATGCGAGCAGGATATGGCGCAAGCGGTGTAACGATGAGTGGTTCAGCCATGGATGTACTTCAAGAGAGTGCCGCGAATGCTGAGCTTGATAGATTAACAACTCTTTACGCAGGCGATGTGAAAGCGACTGCTTATAAAAATGAATCTAGGCTTGAGAAGTTCAAGGGCAATCAGGCGCAGACGGCTGGTCAAATTGGCGCTGCGGCTGCACTATTGGACGGCGCTGCGAAGATGGGCAAGAAGGGATAAGCGATGCCACAAATACCAGAATACAGATTACGAAATGAGATCCAAGGCCCTGTCACTGGTCGTAGAGCATACGCTGAAGATGCGGGTGTGGTTGGCGCTAGTCTTGAGAAATTTGGGGATGCGGCTCAAAACGTTCAACAAACGATTAAGAAGAATCAGGAAATTTCAGACGTTGCCTCACTTAATAAGAAAGTCGCAAAAGCTCATGCAGACGCGGCGGTTGAGTGGCAGGATACGATTTCTAAAGCCGATCCAAACGATAAAGAAGTGGCGGCTCGTTTTAACGAGAGTCTTAAAGATAAGTTAAACGCAATTGGCGATACGGTTGAAACGGACGCAGGCAGACGATTTTTCGAAGAGCAGCAAGCCTCTCTTCAAGGCCACTTTCAAGAAAGAACTTTTGCGGGTCAAGCGCAGTTAGCTGGCGAAGCTGCGAAACAAGATTTTGTTCAGGCAGTCGGCGCTAGTTCGGCAGCGGTTAGAACAGACATTTCTTCCTACGATAGTACGCTTCAGCGAACACTTGATGACTTAGATTTTAAAGTTAAGAACGGCGTAATAACTGCGCTTCATGCACAAGAGCTTCAGCGTGCAGCAGTTAAAAGTCTTACTCAAGCTAGAATTCAGGGAGAGATAGACCTTGATCCAGAAGGTGTTAAGAAGAATTTAAAAGAAGGTCTTTACGATGACCGCATTGATAATGAACTTAAAAAGCAGATGTTTCAAGAGGCGGATCATGCGATTACCGCAAAAGAAGTAGAAAAGAATAGATTAGAGAAACTAAATAAAGAAGAGCTAGAAACAGCTCAAAAACAAACACAGAATGATTTTTTGGAAAAACTATCTAAAAATCAGCTTTCAACTAAGGATGTTTTAAATTCAAATTTATCGCCGTTTGGCTCCGGGTCTAAAGAAGCATTTTTGCAGCTAATGAAGGCTAAGAATGAAGCGCCTGCCAAAACTGATCCATACACATTCAATAAAGTATTTTCACAAATCCATTTACCAGATGGCGATCCTAAAAAGATTGTGGATGAGAACGATATCAATAAGTACGTTTCTCAAGGAAAACTGACTCTGGAAGATGCGATTAAACTTCGCAAAGAGGTTCAAGGAAAAGGCACCGAAGAGGGTTCCGCTGCCGCAATGATGAAAAAGAATCTTTTTGAGACTGCAAGAGCTACATTCATCAAGAACAATTTGATTGCCGATCCACAAGGTCAAGAGACTTTGAGCGCATTCACAGCATACGCGCTTAAAGAATATGACGCTCAAAAGAAGCAAGGCAAAACAGACATGCAGCTTCTTGATCCACAATCTCCTGATTATATTGGAAAAGGTATGAGCTTGTTTAAGCGTACTCCGCAGCAAATCATGGAGTCGCGAATGAAGAACTTCTCTAATGTTCAGAGTAGAGATCCTAATGTTCCTGCTCCTAAACCTGTTTCACCAAGAAAAGAAGGGGAGTCTCCCGCAGCATACATCGAGAGAATGAAACAAGAACAAGGTAAGAAATAATGGCCGCCGAAGGTTATGAGAAGTTAAGACAATTGAAAGACGCAGGATTCTCTGACCAAGAGATTGCTGGTTATGAGAGCGACACGCGTAAGCAGTTAAGTGCCGCTGGTTTTAGTGGCAAAGAGGCTGATGAATATTTTGGTGTGAAAACACCAGACATGATTCCATTTAAGAATTATGTCGAATCGAACTTAAAGGCTGCGACTGAAGCGCAGGCTCCGACACCTAAAACTTCTACGGAAGGATCGACCTCTGAGCCACGGAAGGCTCAAACATTCATGGAGCATATTGAAGCGGGCCTTCAAATCTCTGATGTTGGCCTTTTAGTACGTCAAGCAAAGCCCGATTTAACGGCTGATGAAAACGCGAATATGTTTTATGGGATTGCGTCTAAAGTGGCGACTTTAGCGGGTGACGCTCCTGTGATGTTAGCAGGAATGATGGCAGGCGGAGCCGCTGCCGGAACTGCTGCCGCGCCTACACTTGCTATACCTTTTGTTGGCCCAGCATTAGAAGCGGGAGCTACTGCTGCCGGAGCTGCATATGCGGGCTGGTCTGCACCAGTGGCATTTAGAAAAATATTAATGGATCACTATGAAAAGGGTGATGTTAAAGATTTTAGAGATTTTTGGGAGAGAGCATCTTCTACGTTTTTAGAAGCAAATAAAGCAGGTCTTACGGGTGTAGCTACCGCAGGAGTTGGCGGAGTAGTCGGCAAAGTTGTTGGCCCCGCTGCCGGAGCAATGACTCGTTCTGCCGCCGTTGGAGCATCTGAAGTGGCTACTATGACTACGGTTGGTGCAGCGCTTGACGGGCATATGCCTGCTCCGAAAGATTTTGCGGAAAATGCGGCTCTTTTAGTTGGTATTCATTCAATCAGTCACGCGGCAACGATGGCCGGAAAAATGAGACAAATTTATGCTGAGACTGGAATTAAGCCAAGTGAAGTGACTATTGAAGCAGAAAAGAATCCTACTCTAAAAGAACAGCTACTTTCAGACTCTAAAGAAATTCCAGAAGCTTTTAAATCGGCAGTAGAGGCTAAGCCAGAACTCGCAAATGCCGTCGAAGTTGCGCCTGCACCTAAAGAAGAGCCTGCTCCAAAACTATCAGAAGCAGAACAAAAGATTATGTCACAAATTGGTGACAAAGCTGAGACTTCGAAGCCAGGGTACAGCGCAAATAAGCTTTACGAAGACCTGGTTGATAAGTTTGACCCAATTAAGACAGCACTAAAATCTATCGACAAAAACGGTAAGTTGCCCGCAGACAAAGACCCTTACATTCTTGCTCGCGAGTACAACGATTATAAGTCAAAAGCTAAACACTTATTCGAAAAAGGCACTCTTGATTTCAATACGCTTGAGACTACAGGAAAAGGTCTAAAAGAAATTATAGATCCTATCAAAGGAGAGCTCCCTAATTTCAAAGCTTTTCTTGCCTCTTCTCGAGCATTAGAATTACAAGGCCGTGGCATTGAACACGGCTTTGATTTGAAAGCCGCAAAACAAGTGGTTAAAGAAGGCAAAGCGAAGTTTGGCAAAGTGGCTGAAGATCTTGTTAACTACCAGAATGAAAATCTTAGATATTTGAAAGACTCTGGTTTTTTATCTGAAGATGCTTATTCTAAAATGCTCGATAGCAACAAGATGTATATTCCTTTTTCTCGTCTAGGTGAAGATGGAGCGCCTAAAGGTAAAAGAGGTTCATCTCAGCCCATTAAAGCAATTCGCGGCTCTGATGCAAAAATAGCTGATCCTCTCCAATCGGTGGTCGATAACTCACTTTTCTACATGAAACTAGCCGAGAAGAATCGGGCTACACGTTCGTTCATCGAGCTTGTAGATAAGAATCCGTCATTAGGAAGTAGAGTTGAAGCAACTACAAAGGGGATAAAGGTTTATGCGAATGAGATAGGCGTTGCGAAAGGTGATGCCGAACTCCAATCTTTAGCTAAGGACGCAGCAAACAGTATCGCCGAAAAAGCGGCAAAGTTTGACGGTAAACCCGAAAACAAGGCTGTGTACAACGATGTTCTTAGTTTGTTGTCACAAACAGGCGGCGGAAACATACCTGAAGAATTTACTATTTTTAGAAAGAACGCACTTGATGTAGGCGAAGGCCAAATCGCGGCACGAATAAATGGCAAGTTAGAAGTAAGAAATGTAGACCCGGCAGTAGCAAGAGCGTTCAAAGCCCTCGACGGATCAGGCGGTTCACAAAGTGTATTTTTAAAACTAGCGCAAGGTGCTTCAACGGCACTTCGTTTTGGGGCTACGTTTACACCTGATTTCATAGTTAAAAACTTGTTTCGCGATCAATTAACTTCAGGAACTTTTTCGAAATATGGCACCGCTCCTTTTTTGAGTGCATTTCAAGCAATGGGAGAGATAGTTGGCAAAACAGATACATATTACAATTGGCTAAAATCAGGCGGGGCAGGCGGTTCATTTTTGGAGCTTGATGCTAACTACGCTAAAAACGACATATTCCAGCTAAATAAAGAGACTGGTATTTTAGATCAAGCAAGAAATGTAATTAAGAAACCAATAGAGTATTTAAAACTAGCGTCCGAGCTAGCGGAACAAGGCACTCGTTTAGCAGAGTTTAAAAAGGGGATGCAGGGGAAAGACGAAAATGCGGCTAACCTTTTCGCTGCTGGTTTTGCTTCAAGAGAAGTGACGGTAGACTTCACTCGTATGGGTGCAAAGATGCAGGCGCTCAACTCAATTACAGCTTTTCAAAATGCACAGATTCAAGGCGCTGATAGGCTCGCAAGAGCGTTTAAGGACGATCCCGCCGGAATGACGACGAAGGCGTTAGCCTCAATTACGGCCCCTTCAGTCATACTTTGGTACGCAAATCACGATGACCCTAGATATAAGAATTTACCGCAGTGGCAGAAGGATAACTTTTGGATATTTATTAAAGATAAGTGGGAGCCTTTTGATGAAAATTCAAAAGAGCAGTTTCCTCCTGATATGATTCGAGTTGTAAACGGTATTAAGCAAGTAAACCACGGGTTTATTATTAGAGCTCCTAAGCCCCAAGAACTTGGCCTTATTTTTGGTTCTCTTGTAGAAAGAACACTGGACGCATTTTTCACGGATAATCCACACGCATTCAAAGACTTCGAAAAGACAATTGGCGGAGCGCTAACACCTAATTTGGTTCCTGATGTAGCTAAACCTTTTATTGAGCAAAAGTTTAATCAAAGCTTGTTTACCGATGCGCCTGTGATTCCTCATCAATTGGAAGGCTTGCTTCCTGATTTGCAAGCTACTGAGTACACGAG
>ERZ724505.585-NODE-585-length-22959-cov-8.436736_pt1 | contig 22959 bp, 26 predicted proteins | sample MGYA00376038_ERZ724505 | MGnify/ENA primary metagenome ERZ724505 (study PRJEB28724, sample SAMN07190884) | wastewater metagenome | isolation source: effluent of sewage treatment plant in Hong Hong | place: Hong Kong | collected 2016-03-17 ...
GCACCTGCTCCTGTAAAAGAGAAGGTAGCGAAAGACGAAGCTGAAGCTGCAAAGAAAGCGCTTGAAGAAGCTGGCGCAACCGTAGAACTCGCGTAGTTACTACCTAGTCTGACCACATTGTTTCTTGTAGAAACAGTCGCCTTTTATAGAGGCGGCTGTTTTATAGTCAAAAAACACAACGATATCCTGGCGACCTCATATTTCCTTGTGGAAAATTTTATACTTGACTTGGCTACGTGAAATTGATATATAATGGGATGATACCACTACATAAAACAGACAAGGAACTGCGAGCATTATGTCTGAACTACCAGAGAAACAGGTGAAACGCCTCAGGGCGCTCATCCAGGATGCTGAAACCAATTTGGCAGCCGCAAAAGAATTACTGATAAGTATATTGGGCGACGACGGACAAGTCGTTACGCCAACTTCAAGCCGTGAAGAAGTAAGCGGCAAAGTTGTCGAGGGCGTGTTTGATGGCCAAAAAATGGCCGGCCCAGACGGCAAAGAATACCCTGTACCAGCAAACTACGCTTCAAAGTCGAAGCTAGTTGAAGGCGACATTCTAAAGCTTACCATCGCCGACGACGGCAGCTTCATTTACAAGCAAATCGGTCCGGTCGACCGCACACAGGTAATCGGCACATTGAACCAGCACGACGGGGCGTATTACGTGGAAGCGAACGGTAAGGAATACCGCATTTTGCTTGCCAGCGTCACGTACTTCCGTATCAACATCGGCGATCAAGTTACCATTATCGTACCGACCGACAACCCGGATGCTACATGGGCAGCTGTTGAAGCAGCGCTCTAATAAGACAAAACCTACGGTTTTTTCTCATCGGGCCGGGAAACAAAGTTTCTCGGCCTGCTCTTTTTCCCTAATATTGAATAAATTTTACAGAAGTAAATTCTGATAAAATTTACGAATTAAACAATGCCAATCGACTTGAGCCATGCGGTGGTTTGTTCATTTTGAATCGAAACTATTTGCGAATTTATTTCGCAAATAGTTTTGCAACTAAGGAAAAAGCCCAGCGAAGCGATAGGAAAAAACTTTGGTTTTGTCCTATACTAATAGTAATGGCTAAAATACACTTCAAATACGGCGCTATGAATAGCGGCAAGTCTGACACGCTGATAAAAACCGCGTACAACTACGAGGAGCGAGGCTTGAAAGTACTCGTAATCAAGCCTGGTGTTGATACAAAAGGCGATAATAAAGTGGTTGCTCGCGGCGGTCACGAGCGAAATGTAGACATTCTAGCACACAGCGAGCTTGATCTTGAGAAAGAAGTTGCGAAATACAGCAACCTAGCCTGTATTTTGGTGGATGAAGCGCAATTTTTGACACAAAAACAGATTAGCCAGCTGTTCAAGCTTGCGAAACAGCATGATATTTCCGTAATCTGCTATGGCCTGCGCGCAGACTTCCAAACCCAGCTTTTCCCAGGCAGCGAACGATTATTTGAAATTGCCGACAATATCGAAAAACTTCCCACTATGTGCTTTTGCGGGTCGCAAGCGGAATTCAACACTCGAAAAGTAAATGGAAAATACGTCTTCAAGGGCGATCAGGTAGCCATCGAAAACGGCGATGATATTGTATATGATTCGCTTTGCGGCAAATGCTACGTTCGCGAAGGTGGTAGTATTTAATACAATTTATACGACACGCTTAAGCTTGACAAAAATACCCTTTATGCTAATATGGAGACAAGCTCAGCTGTTCTGGATGTATCCAAACTGCTAACTCTATCGATGAAATCTGTTGAAATAGCTGTCAGTACACATACAACTATCTCAAGAGTTTTTGTCGAGCGCCTGCGCGTACTACAAAAACCCTACACCTGTCCACAACCAGAAAGAAGGAACTATGGCGCAGATGATGCAAGTCATCTCGCTGGCCGCGGGTGACAAGCTTGTAAGGCAGCTGCGCAGCCACGATAGTGCCACCATTCTCCCCGGGGGCGATCTACGTCTCTCACAGGAGAGTGATCCCTCCCATGGTGTCACGGTTATCTTTGAGACTGATACACCTTTTGGTGTAGGTCATGAAGTGACCTGGTGCACCGGGCCTGAGTGTCAGGCGATGGTTGCGCTCGTGCAGCTGCACTTGCGCTAGCAGCCATGAGCGGGCGATCGACTTGGGGTTTTTAAGTTGGTCGCCCGCGCTGGCTCTTTCTACTACAAACAGGTAGGTTTCCGGCCAGTTTTCGAGCCCGGCTCCCCGAAAGGGTAGAGAAAGTCGAAAGCATACGCCCCAGCTTTAGCTGGGGCATTTCCATAGCAGATTTGCAGCAATCACCTGATTCACGGCTGTTTTAATTTCAGTCGAGTAAACCGCCTCGACACTGCGACACTCATGAGCGTGACAAATACCATTTGCCTGGCTTGTACTATCCAATGTATTGGCTGAAACGAGGTAATAGTACACAGAAAAACAAGCGACGCCAGAAATGTAAGATACCAGGCGAGTAAATCTTCGCTATACGGGTCTTTGAATGTTTTCACGACAGCAGGAGTAATGGAGATAAAAATTGCAAGCGTCAGAATATACACGTCGAGTTTGGGGTTTTTTGTGATATACCACACAACAATACCGACAAGTGCGGCAGCAAAAGATATCTTATCAAGCATCTTAAACTCAAAATTTTTGCGCCGTAGCGCGAAGAAAACTATAAGAAAGTTGACCACGCTACCTATCGACATAAATACAGCCGCATATAATGACCCTGCGATGGTTAAAGCGATAGCTTGTGAAACAGAAGTAATAGTCAACACACAAAATGTGCTCACACTTACGCGAACGGTACCTTTATACACCCTGTAGCAGTAGTAGCTAAATGTTGCAATAAAAAGCAGCGATGAAAAAATACTCGCAATAAATTGCATAGTCATACCCGCATTCTACCACAGGATATATTCACAACAGACGCACAGACTAAAATGAAGTAAAATGGAAGCAATGGGGAAGGCGTTATATAGAAAATACCGTTCACGGTCGCTTGGTGAGATTGTTGGGCAGCCGCAGGTAACCGAACTTCTGGCCCGTGCACTGAAGCAGGGTCGTATTGCACACGCCTATCTGTTTACCGGCCCGAAAGGTGTGGGTAAAACCTCTATCGCCCGTATTCTAGCGCACGAGATTAATAAACTGCCATATAGTGATGACAGCACCCACCTCGACATTATTGAAATCGATGCCGCCAGCAATAACGGCGTAGAAGATATTCGTGATTTACGCGAAAAAGTGCGCCTGGCGCCCGTCAGTGCGAAAAAGAAAGTCTATATCATCGACGAAGTGCACATGCTTTCCAAGCCTGCGTTCAATGCGCTGCTAAAGACACTCGAGGAGCCGCCAGAACACGTGGTGTTTATACTTGCTACCACCGATATCGATAAGGTGCCCGATACCATCCTAAGTCGTACCCAGCGCCACACGTTCCGTCGAGCATCTGAAAGCGATATTGTAAAGAACCTGCAACGAATTGCCAAAGAAGAGAACATAAAAGCTTCAGACGAAGCTCTCAGTACTATCGCGCGGCATTCTGACGGAAGTTACCGCGACAGCGTCAGTTTATTCGACCAGTTGATAGCGCTTGCGGACGAAGATGAAGGGGTTTCAAGTGAGCTGGTCGCTACTAGCCTAGGCTTGGCCACTGATGAGCATATCGCTCTTCTAATGAACGCTAGTTTAACACATGACATACCAACCATCATCGCGACACTTAGCGAGCTGGAAGCCGCTGGAACACCCACGAAGACAATTCTGCACCAACTAAGCGAACATATCCGTTCGCACATTAGTGAAGATGCCCGCCTTGCGAGGCTGCTCGACCAGCTACTTGAGCTGCATACATCAACTACACCAGAACTGAAACTTCTTACCACACTTAGCCTGTTTTCGGAAAGTCCAACCCCGCCCGTAGCTGCACCAGTTAAAGAAACCAAACCACCAGCTCCTGCCGCAAACTCTACTGAAACAGCTGCGGAGCAGGCCTCTACCGCTAAGACAAAGAAAGAGTCCGAGCTCGTAAAAGTCAAGGATACCTCGAAGAAAAAATCTACGAAAGAGAGCTCCTCGCATTTCGATTGGAATACGCTAGTTTCTCACGTGCGTTCACACCATGTGGCGCTATACAGCGTGCTTTCAAAATGCGAGCCAAGCGTGGAGGGTGACACCTTGACGCTCTATACAAAAAGTAAGTTCTACAAGACCAAGCTTGATAGCCCTAAATTCCGTGCATTGCTCAGTAGTTCGCTAGAAGAAACGGGCATGGGACCATTTGAAATCGAAACCTTACCGACGGCAGCGCCACTAAAAGATAGTCAAGCTGCCAAGGTTGCTGCTATTATGGGTGGAGGAGAAGAGGTGAGCGTCGAAGACGCATAAAGAACATGGTGAGCCAAAGGGAAAAGAGCAGCCAAATTAGCCGAATTTATTTCGGCTACTTGCGCGATGAGAAAAACCGTAGGTTTGTCGTATGCCGGGAGGGCAAATAGTATGGCTACAAAAGACGTACCGGCCGGCAAAGTGCCGCCACAAAGTTTAGACGCCGAGAAAAGTTTGCTCGGTGCCGTTTTGATAGATGATGAAGTGCTGGCGGATGCAACGGAATTCGTGTCGATTGGTGACTTTTATGACAAGCGCCACGAAATAGTTTTCGATGCCATGATGCGCCTCTATGAAAAACACAAGCCTGTCGACTTACTTACGCTCACAGATGAACTGAAACGTAAGAAAGAGCTTGAAACCATCGGTGGCTCGGCCTATCTATCTGAGCTTACCACCTACGTTCCGACGGCTGCGCACGCAGCAAGCTACGCGGAAATTGTCGCACAGAAAGCTGTTCGTCGTCGTCTGATACGAGCCAGCGGCGATATTTCCGAACTCGGGTACGACGAAAACACGACCACTCAGGAGCTGCTGGAAAAAGCCGAAGCAGAACTGTTTTCCGTCAGTGACCAAAGTTTGAAGCAAGATGTCATCAGTCTTGAAAGCATTCTGACAGATAGTTTCGACCGCATGGAAGAGCTGCACCGCAACAAGGGGCAGCTGCGCGGTATTCGTACTGGCTACCGCGACCTGGATAATATGACTGCTGGTTTACAACGAAGCGACCTGGTGATTTTAGCAGCACGTCCTGCCATGGGTAAAACCACACTGGTAACCAACCTAGCGTACAATGTTGCCACCATTGCTAAATTACCTGTACTGTTCTTTAGCCTCGAGATGAGTAAAGAACAACTGGTAGACCGTATGCTGGCCGATGCCAGTGGGGTAGATGCCTGGAACATTCGTACCGGTAATCTTTCCGACGACGACTTCTCGAAGCTATCGGAGGCAATGGGCGAACTGGCCGAAGCACCAATTTTCATTGACGACACGCCAGGGCTTTCCGTACTCGAGATGCGCACCAAGGCACGCCGAGTCTCGCACGAGCACCCATTAGGCCTTATTATCGTTGACTACTTGCAGCTCATGCAGGCAAGTGGCCGTTCGGATGGCAATAGGGTACAAGAAGTATCGGAAATCAGCCGCGGCTTAAAGCTTATCGCGCGCGAGCTTAACGTACCGCTTATCGCCCTCAGCCAGCTGTCACGTGCCGTTGAAAACCGCCCCGACAAGAAGCCACAGCTTGCCGACCTGCGTGAATCGGGAAGTATCGAGCAAGATGCCGACATCGTGACGTTTATTCATCGGCCTGGCTACTATGAACCAGACAACCCAGAGCTCGAGAACATCACTGAACTTATCATCGCGAAACATCGTAACGGGCCTGTCGGCAAGATAGACCTGTTCTTCCACCCTGAACGCCTGCGTTTCATGTCGCTCGATAAAAAGCATTCGTGAATCTGATATAATCAAACATACACTATGGGCAAACTAAAAGTAACCGATTTCTTGATTTACCGCTGGCGGTACCCCTTAGGTTATGCATTGTTTTTCATCGCCATCGTCACATTCCTGGTGATTGCAGGCCTGTTCATTCCGGGTGGTCTGAGCAGCTACGAAATCAAATCGGCCCTTGTGAGCGACGGACTGAACCCTCATTTACTTTTTTCACTTGAGCCCCAGGAATTACTGTATCTTCCGTATCGGCTATTTCAAGCGGCAAGTATTGCCATGTTCGGATTCAATGAATTTGCAATCAAGCTACCATCTATCATTTTAGCCGCCTTTTCAGCGCTAGGGTTATTAGCTCTGCTGGGTATGTGGTTTCAAAAGAACGTTGCGATTATTGGGAGTATTATGGCTATTAGCATGGGTCAGTTCATGTTGGTTGCTCAGAGCGGCCACGCTGGCATTACCTATATCTTTTGGTCAGTCAGCATCCTGCTAACCGCATCATTGATCGTACGAAGAGGAAAATTCGCACCACTCTGGATTATCATCGCTTTTATCTTATCTGGACTTAGTCTTTACATGCCCCTCAATATCTATGTGATACTGGCATTAATCCTGACGGCTATCGTACACCCGCACGCTCGACACATTGTCATGCGCGAGGTATCAAAGGCTGCGCTGATAGTAGGGTCAATCCTATTTTTGCTACTTATCACGCCCCTCGTCATAGGTATCATACACGATACGCAGCTACTATTTGATTTACTCGGTATTCCTTCCTCGTGGCCGGCTATCTTAGAGAACGGACGCCAAATTTTCCACCAATACGCCGGTTTTTATCGACCACGTAACGGTTTAATATTGCAGCCTGTGTACAGCATGGGCTCGCTGCTTTTGATACTACTAGGTCTTTACCAGATGTTCACAGCCAAGTACACGACAAAAAGCTACATTATCAGCTTCTGGCTGATACTACTGTTGCCATTCGTACTTTTGAACCCCAGTACTATTAGCGTGACATTTGTGCCTGTTGCACTACTTCTCACACAGGGCATCGACTACCTTATTCGTTCCTGGTATCGCTTATTCCCACGTAACCCCTATGCGCGCGTATTCGGTTTGGTGCCTCTTGCGGTACTGGTAGTGGGAATTACCGTATCAAATGTCGACCGCTATGCCTACGGCTTTCACTACAACGAGGCTGCGTACGTTGACTACACGTACGATTTGAAGATACTTAGCAACCAGCTTCGTACACTACCGCCAAATCAACAAGTGACCTTACTCACGACGGCTGCAGAACGTCCTATGTACCAAGCATACGCGCAGCATGAACGGATTGTGCTAGTTTTAAGCGTAAAAACAGATGTAGGTAGTGCTATGAAGAACCCCTACGTATTAGTAACTCACGATGCGAAACGTTCGGTCACACAGCAACCAAACGGTGTTATCGCCTGGAAGATGTCAAATGATGGAGATCGTTTCTACCTCTACAAAAAATCATCGACGTAGCGTATACTAGAATCAGCAAAAAGAGAGGATACTAGTATGGCTTTTGACCAAGTAAAGATGCTGAATGATTTGCGAAAAGCACAATCAAGCTTAAAGAAACAAATTATTGAAGTAGAGGCTGGTGATGGGGCAGTCGTTGTGCGCGTCACAGGCGAATTGAAAATTGACAGTATAAAACTTAATCCTGAGCTTATTGACTTTGATGATATCGAAGAACTCGAGCATTGGATTAAGATTGCCATACGCGACGGTCTTGCGAAAGCTCAAGAAATTGCTGCCGAGACCATGAAGCCGCTAATGGGTGGCATGAATCTTCCAGGAATGTAAGCCTTTATGGCTAGTCAGCTACTGCCGCCCGCGCTTGAAGCGCTGATAGAAGAACTCGGTAGATTACCGGGTGTAGGAGCACGAACGGCTGAGCGGTATGCATATTTCCTGTTGCGTGCCGATGAGCGGGCAAACACAAAGCTCTCCCGTGCAATTATTGATGTTCATAGCAAAGTGAAGCAGTGCCCTGTAACTTTTGCCCTAATCGATGCATCGCAAGACGTATCCCCCCTTTATGCTGATGCGTCTCGCGACAAGACAGTCATTGCTGTAGTAGAAGAGCCTCTAGATATCGTCGCTCTGGAGCGTACGGGTCAGTTCAAGGGGACATATCATGTCCTGGGTGGCGCGATCTCACCGATAGACGGTATAGGCCCTGAACAGCTTCATATCCCCGAGCTCATGAAGCGTATAGCTAATGATGGTGTTGAAGAACTTATCATCGCCACGAATGCATCAGTCGAAGGTGAGTCTACGGCGCTCTTCCTACAGCGGCACATCAATGAAAACGATATAATCGTCAAACTTACCCGCTTGGCCCGTGGCATACCCGTAGGGGTGGACCTAGAATATGCCGACCAAATAACGCTTCAGCATGCCCTTGAAGGGCGCAGAGCGTTATAATAACTACTTGTTATAATAGATATAGTCGCAAATACACTACACCCTACAATAGAGAGGTAGGTACTACGCGATGAGTCAGCACTGTGAAGATTGCCACACCACCATGGTATGGCACGCACCCGAATGGGTGTGCGGGTCATGCGGAAAAACGCGAAGTACATGTTCTGAGTGCGGTTCAAGCTTGCTCCATTTCGAGAGCGGCAAGTGTGCAACCTGCTCGCAGGCTGATCCCTAGACGCCCGTATCCAGGATTGAGCGTAACGACCGTTCTCCTGGAGCGGGCGTTTCGCCATTTATTTCTGTTACAATAAAACAGATGTATAGTGAAGCAAAACGATTGATTGCCGCCTCAAACAGGGTTGTGGTGATTCAGGCAGAAAATCCAGACGGAGACAGCCTCGCAAGCGCATTAGCTCTGGAGGCGCTGCTGGAAGAGCAAGGCAGGCACGTGACCTTATATTGTCCCGTAGAAATACCGAAATATCTGCGTTATATTCCCGGATGGGATAGAGTAGTAAGTAAGTTTCAGACTCACGCAGATATTGCCATTATCGTAGATACCTCGGCTAATGTATTACTCTCTAAAGTCTTAGAAGTTCCAGGCGTGCGCCATTTCCTCGAGACACATCCCGTGCTGGTAATAGACCATCATACGACTGCATCTGATTTATCCTTTCCTCACACGATGCTTTCGAGCGATGCGATAGCAACCGGCGAGATTATATTTGGCTTGGCATTAGATGCGAAATGGAACGTATCGCCTGAAACGGCCGAACTTCTTCTTACATCTCAATTAGCAGATAGCTTAGGCCTCAGTACGCAAGGTGTGACGCCGGAAACGTACCGCATCGCTGCGCAGCTGACAGAACTGGGTGCTCACGTAGCAACAATCGAAGAACGGCGGCGTGAATACATGAAAAAATCTCCGGAGATTTTAAAGTATAAAGGTGAATTACTGCAGCGAATCGAGTATTTTCTTGATAACAAACTGGCACTTGTTCATATTCCCTGGGAAGATATTCAGGAGTACAGCGACCAATACAATCCGAGCGTTCTCGTACTCGACGAAATGCGCCTAGTCGACAACGTTGAAGTCGCTATTGCTATCAAGACATATCCCGACGGCAAGCTGACTGGCAAACTGCGTTCAAACAAGCCTGTTTCCGAAGCAATTGCCGGTTATTTTGGCGGGGGTGGTCACCCCTATGCTGCAGGGTTCAGGGTGTACGAAAATTATGAAACAGTACTTGGTGAATTATTAACCGCTACAGAAAAGGTACTGGCTGAATGAAGCTGCACAACACGCTCACCGGCACCGTAGATGAACTGAAGACACTTGAAGAGAGCAGGGTAAAGCTCTATACTTGTGGCCTGACAGTCTACAGCCAGCCTCATGTGGGTAACTGGCTCGGGTATATTTACTGGGACGTACTCGTCCGTTTGTTGAAGCATCTGAATTATGAAGTTATTCGTACGCAAAATATTACAGATGTAGGACACCTTGTAAGCGACGACGACAGCGGTGAAGACAAGATGGAAAAAGGCGCGAAACGGGAGGGAACTACCGCCTGGGATGTGGCAAAAAAGTATAGTGAAATAGCTGAGCACGAAGCCTACGAACTATTAAATCTCACTCGTCCAGACTATTTAGTAGCCGCAACAGATTATATCGAGCAACAAATTATCTTTGCCAAAACCCTTGATGAGTTAGGATATCTTTACAAAATTGAGGCTGATGGCATGTACTTTGATACTTCAAAACTACATGACTACGGCAAACTGGCACATCTTGACATAGCGGGCCTAAAGGCCGGTGCCCGTGTAAGCGTAGAAGGCAAACGCCGCCCGACCGATTTTGCCGTGTGGAAATTTAGCCCGCAAGATGCAAAACGCGACATGGAATGGGATAGTCCCTGGGGTAAAGGCTTTCCGGGCTGGCATCTTGAATGTAGTGTGATCGCCCGGGAAACGCTTGGTGACCAAATTGATATACATACCGGTGGGATTGATCACATACCGGTGCATCACACCAATGAGATTGCCCAAACGGAAAGTGTGACCGGTAAACAATTTTCTCAGATATGGCTCCACAATAATCACATTAAAGTGAACGGTCAAAAGATTTCAAAAAGCCTGGGTAATATCTACACACTCAGGGATATAAAATCACATAGTTACGACATAATGGCTTTCAAACTGATGGCCCTGTCCAAACATTACCGCACCGAGGGCAATTTTACCTGGGATATCGTTGAATCAAATCAAAACAGGCTGAACAACTGGAAGAATGCCGCGGCCTTGCGCCATCAAATTCACGATACACTCAAAGATGACGATGAGAAGGCGGTATCACTTCGTGCCACTCCTCACGCATTAGTTGAAGCCTTAGAGAACGATTTAGACACACCTGCTGCCTTGCGTATCATCGATGAAGCATTTTCTCAGTTAGAGCGTGTTGCCATGGATGAAATTGACCGGCATAGTCTGGTCAGCTTGCTTGAAACGATTGATGAGTTATTGGGCCTTCGACTGCTCGAAACAACCCCAGACATCAGTGATGATGCCAAACAACTTATCGTTGAACGTGAACGAGCACGCGAGAATAAAGAGTGGCAAAAATCCGACAGTTTGAGAGACGAATTGAAATCGCTTGGCGTGAATGTACTTGATACCCCAAGTGGCACTGTTTGGTACTACTAACCGTTGCAGCTAGCACCTACGCTATCAATTTATTTTTCTCGTCGGAAGTCGTTTTCTTTTTTTCTTTCTCTCGCTCGTAGGTAGTGTGCTCTATATACGCTTCAAAGAGGATCTTCACACAGCCTGCAATCGGTATAGAAATTATTCCACCGGCTATTCCGAATAAGTACAGCCCGATAGTCACAGAAGCCAATATCGCAAGCGGGCTTAGGTCATTTCGCTTTGATTGGATGGTAGGCGATATATAATTATTTTCAATTTGCTGGTAAATTACAAAGTATATCAAATAGACAACGGCTGCCCCTACGGTATTGAACGCAAGCAGGGCAGCCACAATAAGGCCGCCAATCGTTGCACCGAACATCGGTATGAGAGAAAACACAAATGTGATAGCGGCCGTGGGAATAGCCAGATTACTTGGTACAGGGAAAATCAGGCTCAGCACAAAGACGGTCAACCCTGCAAACGCTGCACCAATAGCTGAAACCGTCAGCTGGCCGGTCACATATCCCGACACTACGGCATTCATCCGCTGGGCGATAGTGCGGTGATACTTCATCTTTTCTTTATCGCTATAGAGAAGCCATATCCGTTTCGTCCAGTTCGGACCCTCTATGAGCATTAGGAATGAAAGAACCAGTACAAGGAATACAGCTGTCAGTGCAGAGAATACGGAACCAAGCCCGGAAATTATGTTCTTACCAAACGAGCTCGCAGTTTGTGAGGCGTTTTCATTTATTGCTTTTATAGCCGCATCAAGCTGTGGCTGTAAATTATACTGCTCTACTAAATGATTTAGCCCATTCCATTGTGTGCGTGCCGTTTCCACGAGGGCAGGCACCGACTGTACAAACTTGCCAGTCTGTTGCGCGATTGGTGGAATCGCAAGAAATATGAACGCACCAAGTGCCATGACCACGATAATGTAAGCGATCGCGGTACTGACGACGCGACTCTTACCGGGCATGTATTTAGCCAGGCGGCTAACGGGCCCGTTAAGGGCGAGCGCGAGAAATAACGCTACGCCGAGTATGATAAGTGCGGTACGCGCACTGTAGATCGCCAACGCAACCAGTGCGAAGCCGATTAAAACCAGCCAAAAACGGATAAAAGTTTTAGTATCGATTTCAATATGTACTCTCATACAGCTATTGTACTACGAAGCAAGAGTAATACGAACTAGTTCGTATTACAGAGCAAGGACGTACAACAGGCCACTATTGTACCACTAGTTACAAGCCCGTAATACTAGATAATTTTCACTAGAGAATGTATAGTTATAGTATGAATGTACTTGGTAACGTAGACGCAGCGACTCAAGTATTAGGCGACAAGTGGACACCTAGGCTCCTCCGCTATTTTATCAATCAAAAAACCGTGCGTTTTTGCCAGTTGCAAGATCTAACCGGCGACATAAATCCGCGCACTCTTTCTGCGCGTCTGGTCATGCTGGAAGAGGTGGGTATCATTGTAAAGCAACCGCTTGCCTCAAGCCGCTGTGAATACGAATTGACCCAAAAAGGTCGTGACTTACTGCCTGTGCTGATAGAGATGCACGAATGGTCAGCAAAATACGCCTGAGCGTTTAAGCATTCTCTCAGTCTTGTGGAGTATGATATAGAGATATGAGGATTTTAGTTGTAGAGGATGAACACAAAATAGCTCGTGCCGTGAAGCGCGCACTCGAGCTAGAGCATTATGCAGTCGATGTATGTTATGACGGAGATGAAGGCTATGCTATGGCCACCACTGAACCCTACGATGCCGCAATCATAGACAGGATGATACCTGGCGAGTACAATGGCCTAGATATCGTGAATGAAATGCGAAAAGAGGGAATTCATACCCCTGTTTTATTACTTACGGCGCTTAGTCGTACTGAAGACAAAATAAAGGGTCTCGATAGCGGAGCAGACGATTACCTCACAAAGCCTTTTGCGCTTGAAGAGCTACTCGCCCGTATTCGCGCGTTACTGCGCCGCCCGACCGAACAGCAAGCTACCGTGTTGACGGCCGGTGATTTAGCCATGGATACCACGTCATTCGCGGTCACACGTGCTGGTAAAACAATCACGCTTACTTCAAAAGAGTTTGCCTTGTTGGAATATTTACTCCGCAATCAAGGCCGTCCTATCTCAAAAGATATGATTATCGCCCATGTTTGGGATTACGACGCCGACATTCTGCCAAACACCGTAGAGGTGTACATGCGCTATCTTCGCACAAAGGTAGACGCACCCTTCAAGAAACCGCTTCTTCACACAGTTCGAGGTTTTGGGTATAAACTAGAAGCATAATATGTTGAAAATTTTTGAATCGGCCACCTTGAAGCTGACAGGCTGGTATCTTCTGATATTAATGATAACCACGGTGCTTTTTAGCGGTGTCATCTATCAGATGTCAACGGTAGAGGTGAGCGGGCGTTTACATAGCCTTGAGGTGCGGCTAGAAAACGACCCTTCTTGGCCCTACGGACCAGACGCGCTTCACGACGCCAGAGTTCGTCAGGAAACAGAGGCCAGTACAAGTATTTTCTTCGGCTTACTCTATACCAATCTGGCGATATGGGTTGTCGGAGGGTTTGGCAGCTATTGGCTAGCAAAACGAACCTTGCAGCCTATACAAGACATGCACGAGGCCCAATCACGTTTTACAAGCGATGCGAGCCACGAGCTAAAAACACCTCTCGCCGTTATGAAAACCGAGCTTGAACTAGCCCTCCGCGATAACAGCATGAAGGAAGAGGACTATAAAAGCTTTATATCCAGCAGCCTCGAGGAAGTAGATAAACTATCTAGTCTTACGCACAACCTTCTCAAGATGTCTCGGCTTGAACATGAAGATATAAAACTTGATAGTAAAGTAGACCTAGCCAAAGAAACCGCCCGGGTGATAGAACTGCTTGATACCAAAAAGCGTGTAGAATTCACCCCCGCAAAGCAGCGCTGGTTTGCGAAGGGCAATGAAAGTATGCTCCGCGACGTGTGCATGGTACTCATCGACAACGCGCTGCGCTACAGCCCTCCAGAGAGCCAAGTAAAGGTAGCTATAAAGCAATCGGCTAAATTCATTAAACTCAGCGTTAGCAATGCAGGCGAGGGCATCAGCGAACGCGATGCCGAGCATATTTTCGATCGTTTTTACCGCGCCGACACGTCCAGAACGTCCCAAAAGACATCGAAAGGCTACGGTCTCGGCCTTTCCGTCGCAAAGCGCATAGTTGACCTTCACGACGGTGAAATAACACTGGTCAGCAAGCCGAAACACGAAACTACTTTCACCGTTTCTTTGCCAAAATTCGTATAAAAGTCGCATTTTTCAGAATCCTTTCAGGTTCATGTGCCATAGTAGGGCTAAGCAGCACTGGCACCTCTGGCTGCGTAAATAACAAAGGAGGAAAAATGAATACTGAAAATACGATTCTGCTTAGTAAAAAGGGTATGAAGGAACTGAAAAAAGCCGTCTCCCGCCTGGAACGTGACCGTCAAAATGCCATCAAACGCCTTCGTGAACTGGATAAATCAGATAGTCACGAGCAGCGTATCGAACGCATGGACAAGCTGGCCGAACTCGACACCATCGAGGCGCAGCTGGCCGACAAGCAACTGCAGCTGGCAAATGCGAAATTGTACCCGCGCAAGCGAGACGCACTACGGGTAGCACTTGGTTCAGTAGTAGAGCTCATCGACACCCAAGGTCGTTTGTTCCGTTACCAACTGGTAGACAGCATCGAGGCAGACCCCTCAAGTGGTCGTATATCTGCCAATAGCCCACTAGGGCAAAGCCTGCTTGGCCGCACCATCAAAGAAACGGTGGAGTGGGGAAACAACAACCTCCAGCCACGCCGCCTAACCCTAGTCGCTATTCACTAACCACTGGCAATTCACCCTCAAATTTGCTACAATACTCGAGGCTCTATCGGAAGAAGAGCCTCGAATTTTATAACTACTATAGGGGTGTTACCAAGTGGTAAGGTCATGGTGTCTGAACGCAAAGCACGAGTAAGTCAGAATGAGTCCATGCGACCAACACCTTGCTAGCTGGTAGCATCGCAAGAAAGCTACAATTAACATCCTGGGGTGTGGCCAAGTGGTAAGGCACATGGTTTTGGTCCATGCATTCGGGGGTTCGAATCCCTCCACCCCAGCCATGAAAATACGCTGACTGCATTTATGCGGTCGGCGTATTTTCCTAGAGTAGATTGTGGGATTCGAACGGGATGTCCAGTGGACATCCCCGGCACTTTCGGAGATTAATCGACGAAAGCGAATCCCTCCACCCCGGCCAGAAAAGAGTTCTTGATTTCCTGGCGAAGCATCCAAGGCTAATACATGATATACATTCAAATATAGAACTTCGTTGCATAAGAAACAACTAACGTGTTAAGCTGTGCTTATGAAAAATGTTCCAAGTTTATAGTAGAATTAGTATTCACTGCTTTTGTAGCGCTTATACTCAGTGGGATAGTAGGGGTAGTACTGCAGTCTTTAGCACTATCAAACGGCATGCTGAAGGAGTGGAGTCCTGAAATTAATTCGACAGTTGGCATTATATTTGGCATCATAGTCGGCTACAAGCTCAATTCTTTAATACAGATTCACAAAAAACCAGCTCGAAAAAAAATGACCCAGCAAAGGCTAGGTCATTTCATTTGGATGCGGTAACTACAGGCCTAAGATCTGGCGTTTCTTCGCGTCGAATTCCTCTTGCGTCAAGATACCTTGATCTTTCAACTGCGCGAGTTGCTGAAGCTGAACAGTCATGTCATCCGCTGGAGCAGCTTGCTGTACTGGCTGCTGTGGCATTTGCTCTTGTTCTTCAGCGGCCCAGCGTGATGCTTGGCGGCGGCTCACATTGTTTGATACGGCTGTTGCGGTTCCTGCAATTACGGCAGTTCGTGCCATACCTCGTAGTAATCCTGGCATTTCTATTCCTCCTCGTTATCTAATTCAGTTGCTGCGTCTGGGTGAATCCTACCCTCTGCAACCAACACGCCGCCGGTATTGATAAGCGCTTGCTTCAGCGGCTTCGCCCATAGTTGCTCAATTACCAGCAGACCAGCCGAAGTGTTGTTTTCTAGCAAGTCGGCCATTTCATCTACGTCGGATTGATCAACACCCACGCCGCTCACATTATATTTCTTCGCAAACTCAACGGCGTATTCATCGCCTAGGTTCGCGATGTCTAGTGTTGTGACAGTACCTTCCGCATCCTTGCTGATAAATGCCAATGTCACGAGATCGATTATTTGTTTGTCTATTGCCTCAGACAACGCGTTAAGTACGCTGCCATCGAATTTGTTTCCTTCGAAACCAACTATAATATAGTCTATCGGCCCCTTCATAACTCCTCCTTTAGGTTTGATTTACACACTATAATTATACGCTTTTCTAACTTAAATTGTTAAATATATCACAAACTACGTGACGGATTCGTTACTTGTAAAAAAATATAGTATGGGAAACTAATTACATAATTATATTGGTACACCAGATTGAAAATTAAACAGACACAGCCAGGTTTCACTATCGTAGAGTTAGTCGTAGTAATAGTGATCATTGCTATCCTCGCGATAGCAGTTGTCACTACTTATTTTGGAATACAAAGTCGCGCCAAGATTCATTCAGTCAATTCTGATTTACATAACATCAAAAATGCGCTACTACTCTACCGGGCAGAAATGGGTTCCATGCCAAACGGAGATGACTGGTACAGTGGTGTAACCATGCCACCTTCTAGTAGGTGGGCCACGGAAATAATCGCTAATCTCAAGGCATTGAATTATATTCAAACCGACGGATTAGACAAAGATCCCTGGGGCCAATATTACTTTTATGATAATAATGACTGTACCTTCGGACAGGGAGGTGCATCTTATGTAAAAAGTGTCGGCCCTGATGGCGCACTCAGCACAGGCGACGATATAACCATACAAATACCCACCACATGCTAAACTAAAACATCCCCTGTGATCAGGGGATGTTTGTATATTTATACTTTTTAGTGTTTCTACTTTTCGTCTTCCATACCGAAGACCAGGCCGCCAGATACACCAAGCACTGCGTTGAACACCCAGCCTTGTACGAGGCCGATAAGCCAACCGAATGCGAAGTATACGAATGGCAACACAATGATGCTAAGCGCACCACTTGCTAGACCGAACGTTAAACCCTTCAACACGCTGTCGGTGGCTGATGCCACGTGAACAGTAGTGTGCAGGCTATAAAGAATCGCGAGCCCAAGACCGATGATAGCGGCAAATGAACCTTGAAACAGCGCAAAGCTAGTTGGTTTTAAAGATACGACTCGTTTGTTATTTACTTTTGCCATGATAAAATTTCCCCTTACTTATTTCTTAACTGCTTTATATTCAAACGTATCAGTGACGAACTCGTCGAACAATGAACGTGCCTGCAACTGCCACGCGACGAGCGAAGCGCCTAACCATACGAACATCCATAAGAATGACTGATCGACAACGCGAACAATGGAACCTGCTACGCCGTTTTGGTTGAGGTCGTCTATGCTCAGATTACCAAAGACCAAGAACAATCCCGCAAGAACATATGCAACACCGATGAATGACGTAAATGCCATCACAATTTGCAGACTCACCGTACCGCGAGCTGCCCACATAGCAGCTAGGACTGCACCCGCTAGCCCAAGCAGAAATACTAAGAAGCCATCATGTTGAAGTCCTAATGCGACGCCAAGATACGCAAATAGCGCTGCACCTAGCATAGCGATATAAATTATGATCGCTAGGTCGAAGAATGCAAATGAAAGCACTGCGAGCAAAACACCCACCAACACTGCCATCACAATAGCGACTGTCGTTGCGACAATTCCCGTGCCAAAGACCGCCTGGATACCAATGAATCCTGCCATCGTACCAGTGACGAGTCCGATTATTGGAAGAAGCAATCGAAATAGCTTTACTCCCATCAGTGCCACCACCACACCGACTGCAATTAATAATGTACTTAATATAAGCATGTACACCTCCTTTACGTGTCTGCTTTAGTTATACAACGTTACGTTCCCAAGTGCAACATTAAGTACAATAGAGCGCGTCCCGTCTGCTTTCGCACCATTTAGTATATGTGCAATGCGTACAGGCTCTACCTGTGAAATTACATGTTATTATGCTTGCGCTTAGTAATATACTGTATATAATGGCATTAGGTAAAAATAGTAATAATATCAAAGGAAAACGAAAACTATGATACAACCAAAATATAGCAGAACGTTTCGTGAGCGCGGGGCAGCTCATGCTGTTTTGGCCTTCGTAGCTGTATTTGTACTTATAGGGGTACTCGGCTTCGTTGGCTACAACGCCTGGCAAAGAAAAGTCTCAAATGCAGGTACTGCAACAACTGTAGGTGTTACCTACAAATGTCCCTCTGGCTATAGCACTACAGACAAGCCAATAACGAGCTCTACCATGTGCAGCAAGCAAAACGGTTACGAATGGGTTAAAGCGACAAAGGGAAGTGCTGGTAACTGGAAGTGTCCGAACGACACTGTTGAAGTAAAGGGTACAGGCTCGTCTAAAACGTGTAAGGTACCAAAATATGAAAAAACTCGTGCAGTTGAAGTTGACGTAGTGACTGTTGGTTGCGACAAAACCTACCCTGCTGGCGTACACTGTTCGACAGACAAAACCAAACCACTTCTTACGAAGCCGTCAACTATGACCGATGCACAGTGGACAAGTTTTAATCCGCGCTATGGTTTCAGCTTCAAAGATCAGGCTCGCATCTGGCAGCTTAGCCATGGGATCCCGGACAAGGTTGTTGCCCTGAAAAATCAGAGTGGCGTCCTCTGTATTGGTTCAAAATGTTTTAACAAGACGCAGTGGAAAGAGTATCAAGCATTTCTTGAGTCAAACCCCTCTTACAAAGTGTCTGGTTTGGTAAAGTGGCGCGACAACGATCCAAACAACAACTATTTTATGACCTACAACTCTAGTAAAAAATTCCTGACTGAAGCTCGTACCTTTGTCGGTGGTGTACCACAGCTAAAAACAGGTGAGTATGATCCGCGGAAGAACTACAACCCTAACTACTTTAGCTCTGCTGCAGATATGGCGTCATGGTTTAAACGAAATGGTATTGCAAGTTTACCAGCAGATGGAACTGGTGGGTGGTGCTTCGGAACAGAACATGGATCTTGCCAATACCAAGTGTGGAATAATCACTACTTTATGTACTCTGACGGCGTAGCAAGTCATACCATTAGCGACAACACCCCCGGTACCCCGGCAACTGGTGGCGAGTTCGACTATATGATTAAGCCTGCAGGCTGGAATCCGAAGACAGGAAGCGATCCACTCTTCGGTAATCCTACTAAATTCCTCCAATAAAACATTCATCTTGCAAAACTGGGCTGTAAATAAGGCCCGGTTTTGTTTTACGTGATAATACTTAACTGTCCCGTACTACAAATGTTGCGCGTGGAGTATGAACTGGCCGTAAAAGCTTGGAGGTAGAATTGTCGCAATTATAAAAGAAGAGTATACTGAAGCCATCAAGGGGAGTGCACTATGGCAAAGCAAACGAAGCAGGCGGAGGTGCGACCGCCAGTCACACAAAAGAAATCGACACGAATCGTCGGTTGGATACTAATCACTTTTGCAGCAATATTCTTGCTGCTTGCGCAAACGTCGATGTGGGTAAAAAATACTCTATTCGACCAAGCGGAATTTAAATCGGTCTTTATGACCACCATCATGCAAGAGTCCAATCGCAATGCGGTGGCAGGCAAAGTCGTCGATGAAGCTTTAAAGAATCGCCCGATCATAAAGAACATAGCAGGTGAGCGTCTGACCTCTCTAGTGAGCGGTCTACTGGCAAGCGACATGGGTGAGCGAGTGGTTGGTAATCTCACTACTAAAATCTATGAATACGTTACTCGACCGAACCCGAAAAACATCCAGCTAAACCTTACTGCTATCAAGCAGCCACTTGCCGCGCTCAGCTCAATCGCGCAAAATGTTGGTGCGGATACAAAGCTTGACACCGATGCGATACCAGATACGATCATCCTTGTGCACGCCAAAGAAGTGCCCAACTTCAACGGTCTCTATGTGGCCTTCATCTGGCTCGCGCCTATCTTCTGGCTTCTCACGCTTATTACTTTCGCACTTTATATATACATTGGACGAGCGCGGTACGCGACCTATGTGTATCGAGCTTATTTCGCTGTCGCCTTAGTCGGAGTTCTGTGCCTTATGGTAGCCGCGTACCTTCCAGCCTCTCTCGGAGCAATGGTTGTCGACAATGACGTTAGCCAAGTTGCTACAAATCTCGCGACGGCGTTCCTTACCACGCTTACTTCTCAGGCATGGATAATGCTGGGCGTATCAACGCTCGCGGTCATTGTCTTTGCGTTCAGGTTCCGTATACATAAACTCGCTACCAGCATACTGGCACGTTTCGCCAACCCAACTCGAAAGGCAAGCTAAACTATGGCCCCTAGGGTGAAAGGTAACACGCAGCCAAACTGGTTTCTGATCGGCGTGTTCTGCGTAGTCATAGCGTTCATCTTTTTCATGCCGTTTTTAGCGCCGATTGCGCTAAGCGCCGTATTCGCATCTCTCTTATATCCTTTATTTATTTTTCTCAGTAAGCATATGAATCAGCGTATCGCCGCGTCTCTTACCATGATGACGAGCATCTTGTTATTTATATTACCTCTATTATTTATTTCCGTATTGGTCATCCACCAGTTTACTTCACTTGTAGCATCGCTCAGCAGCGCAGAATATAAGCCAGGGGCGCCACTGTATGAAGCCGCGCAAACGGTAGGGAAGGGTGTGGACGCCATAGTTAGCCCAGAAGTCGCCAAAGAGATTCAGCAGAATCTACATGTGTTCGTATCCAAGACACTGCCAGGACTCATGAATATGTCATTACAATTCATACTTCAGATCGCCTCATCAATACCTCAATTAATTACGGATATCATCGTGTACGCGTTTATGTTCTCTACGTTTTTATTGCACCATAAGTCCATACGAAATTTCATACAGGCTGCTTCACCATTTTCCGAAGACGAAAACGCCGACTACTTCCAAAAAGCAGGAATGATAGTCACGGCCAGTTTGAAAGGACAGTTCGTCATCGCATTCACGACAGCAGTTTCATCGGCGCTACTTTTGTTCGTTCTCGGTTTCGGACCGCTCTTTATTCCTATGACGATCGTGCTGACCATTCTAGGGATGGTACCGCTCGGCAGCGGTATCGTCGTCATTCCAATCGCTTTGTTCAATATGCTCAGCGGTAACTTTTGGCCGGCTTTCTGGGTCTTACTGATATATCTTCTGTTCATCTGTAATATCGACACTATTTTGCGACCACACCTTATTCCAAAAAAGGCGGGTATGCTTCCGGCACTTACAGTACTCGCTACATTCTCTGGCATCTTCTATTTCGGCCTGATGGGTATCGTCTATGGGCCGCTTATTGTCATCCTGCTTACCACGACTGCTCAGATATACCTTGCGCGTCAGAAAGATCGTCAGCTAGTTCCCGTGAAAGGGGAGGTATGATGTCAGTCGCGGTACGTACAGCTACTAGGAAAGGAGGATGGCAGAATCACGCAGTCAATTCACAACCTATCCAAACAACGTAATCTTAATATAAGGAGAAATACTATGGCAACAAATGCCCAAGTAAAAAAGAGTACCTGGTGGCTCGGAACGGTGGCTGGTGTAGTAACCATCCTGTTCGGAATAGCTGCGCTATTCTGGCCTGGACTTACGCTCATCACCTTCGTGTATATTTTCAGCGCATATGTACTGGCGTGGGGTATCGTTTCAGTTATTCATGGGTTCATGACTATCCAAACAGATAGCCTGTGGTGGCTTAAGCTACTATTCGGTATCCTGACGGTTGGCGTGGGTGTGTATCTGGTGCGTCATCCCGGCGTATCATTCGCAACACTTGTGCTACTAACCGGTTTTACCTTCATCGTAAGAGGTCTGGTCGACATTGTCGAAGGCCTATTTGGTGGAGAACTTGTCGGCTCACACCGTACCCTCGCCGTTATCGGTGGAATACTCGGCGTGCTTGCCGGTATTCTAATCCTCACGCAGCCAGCATCCGCCGGTGTCGCGTTTGTATGGATTATCGGTATCTATGCATTGATCTTCGGACCTATTCTCATTGCAGGTTCCATCGAAGAGCGTTCGTACGAAAACGCTGTTTAAACACGTTACTTGTACCGAAAAACGACCTGTCAGGAATGACAGGTCGTTTGCTTTAGAACAGAGAGATTTCGACATGTGAACCTAGGCTAACGACGGTACACTTTCGTTTCGGTGACAACCAGATCAAGTGGCACGTCCATAGGGCTGACCGGCACCACAGGCACTTCCTGAACACTATAGGCGATACCTATCTTCATTGCGCCCGGGTGGGCCGCGAAGTATGCATCATACCAGCCGCCGCCCATGCCAATACGGTTACAATCTGAGTCGAACGCCACCAGTGGTACGAGTACCACTTCAAATTCGCCCTCCGGGTGTGCTCCGTTCAACTGGAAAGGTGACACCACTATCTCGATCTTCGAATAATCCTGACTTATTCTACGCAGTAATGACACCGGGTCCGCTTCATGCAAACTTTCCAGCGCCTTATAACTATTGATGCGTGTTACCTTACTCCAATCCACCAGTTTGAATACCTCCTGACACATTTGCAAAGAGGCGAGTTTACGTTGTGCTGGTGAGAGTTGAGTACGGCGCTTCATCGTGGCGACACGAAGCGCTTCTTTCGTGACCATACTTATTAGTATACCACTAGCAAATACCCGTTAGACTTCTATGTAAGCATAAGGGTCTAGACAATATTTTTAGTTTGTGCTATAATTAAAAGATAAGCGTCAATCGCTTGGATGAATACTCGGCTAACAATCTTGTGGTTCATCAAATAAATGACTAC
>ERZ724505.586-NODE-586-length-22958-cov-56.908746_pt1 | contig 22958 bp, 33 predicted proteins | sample MGYA00376038_ERZ724505 | MGnify/ENA primary metagenome ERZ724505 (study PRJEB28724, sample SAMN07190884) | wastewater metagenome | isolation source: effluent of sewage treatment plant in Hong Hong | place: Hong Kong | collected 2016-03-17 ...
TTAAATTCTTCAACTAATTCTAAATGTTTTTTAAGCAGATCAGCCATTATATCGTCTAAAGCACGTCCTAATAGTATCATATGTGATTCGATACCATTTAATTCAGCAACATTAATACATAGGTTTAATTTTATCACCGAGGTGTGGGACACCACTTCAAACATATACGTAGGGTCTTTCAAAAATTTTTTATTTAATAAATTCGCTATGCGACTTAAAAGCTCAGGGGGCATATATTCTTTAACATAAATATCGTAGATAAAACTATAGTTGTAACGTATTGGATTTAATTCTATATCTAATTTTACGCGTACATAATCATCCTCTATGAACAACGTTTTTTTATAGATATAATCATGTAAAGCCATATACTTATTTCCTAATTAATTATTGCATAACGCGCATTATATCGTATTTTATGTATTTTGTCAACTTCTGCGTTTCATTGCGTCCATGAGCACTTCCTGTATTGATTTCTTAGTAGTTAAACGCTCGCTCACTAACGCATCGATACCTGTATTACTCAGTATTCTGTAAACGTATACTGGCCTATTATGCCCCGATTGTAGCTGGCGCATCGGCCCAATCCTTTCAATTATCTGTAAGTATTCTTCTAAGTTCCAATCAATACCGAAAAATACTAAGATGTTGCCGCCGTCTTGTAAACTTAAACCATGGCCAGCCGATTTAGGATGAGCTAATAGAACGGGGATTTTTCCTGCGTTCCAATCGTTAATCGTCGAGCTTTTATTGTCAAGCACCTTTGCTTCGGGAAATGCTCTTGTGAGTCGTTCCATATCGAATTTATAATAGTACGCGACAAGCACCGGCGCACCATTCGCCTCCGAGATAATTCTACGAAGCGCCTCAATCTTTTCGTCATGAACCTCCCTCCACCGTCTATCGGCTGTACGATCATCCTCATCTAAGTAAACACAACCACTAGATAATTGTAACAGTTTTTGGGTCTTTACAACGGCTGAAGCAGCAGTTATAGTGAATGGGTCAAGCTCCGCATACATTTCCTTTTCCATGCTTTTATAGCTGTCCATAACCGATCCAGGCAGATCGACCACTACATCAATAAATATTGGCTCTTTTATATCAAAATAATCTTCGGGCTTAACCGTTAAATGGATGTCTTTTAAGGCGTCGTAAATCTGTTGCTCGGCCCATTCATGAGGGGTCAATGAGAACCCAAAGTAATCGGCTTTAAACCATTTTTCCTTAAAAGCTGTATAACTTTTGCACAGCCGTTTGCCCGCATCCAACATCCAAGTCTGCCCCCACAAATCCTGCAGACCGTTTGAAGCCGGTGTACCGGTAAGATTGTGAAAATATTTAACTTTGGAATGTACCACTTTTGATAGCGCCGCTGCGCGTTTACCCCCTTTAACCAATCTGAATGATTTAAGTTTAGGGGATTCATCGGCGATAATGGTTTTGTAAGGCCATTTCGCCACACCGATCGTGTCCACTAACCAGGCTATGTTTTCATAGTTAATCGCGTGGATGGCAGTATCAGCTTTAAGCAATCGTTCTCGTACAGCGGCAGAACCTAGCAACGGTGTAATCGATAAATTAGATAAGTGATCCCATTTTTCAACCTCGGCTGGCCATACCGATTTAGCCACGCGCAATGGTGCAAGAACTAGCACCGGGGCGTCTAGCTCTCCGGTGCGCTCTAATATGCTCAACGCCGTAAGTGTACTAGAAGTTTTACCCATACCCATCCCGGCCCATATACCACAGCGCCCGTGGTTTAAGATGAAGCTAGTTATATTATTCTGATAAGGTTTTGGCTTGTAAACTGTTCTCATTTTTTGCTCGAATGTTGTCAAGGACTCTACAAATTTTGTTGTAACGCCGTTGCGTTAATTCAACGGTGTCAACAACGACTTTACGCTTCAAAATCTGCTTCATTATTTTCTGGTACTTCTTATTTACATCACCTAATTTAAACGGCCTATTTCTTGAATCTACCACCGGTTTTTCGATGTTTCTAATCCTAACTACCATCGGTATTACTTTACCGGTGGGTTTATGCTCGATGTCTATGACAGTATCGTTAGCATCAATGGTGCTATTCAACTTAATGGAACCGCGAATACCTTCTCTATGCAGCTCCACTCCGGTTTTATTAGAAGATTTAAGCCGTTGGGCGAAGTCTTTTGAACCTACACCGGATAACACCGCCCAAGGATTAATAGCCTCATTATTCATTTGAAGGACTGTTATGTACGTGGCCTAGCTTCGCTTCACTATAAGTGGGGTGCGGTTTTAATCCTTCCATTGGGCGCCATACGTTATATAAATCCCGGATGAACGCCTTTATCATATATCGATTAGCCATCATGTTGATATGAGCTTTGGTTCTAGGATTAGGTAACGTAGCGTTGACAGCCGTTATACGGGCTTTATAGTCATCGAATATTTTAGCGTAAATATTCGCATAGGTTATTTCGCCAGTTTCTTTATTAATACGCTTACCGAGCTTAATGAAGATCGGCCCTAATACCCCTACTAATTTAGTCTTTAAGAACTTGTTATAAGAAATACTTTTCTTAGTTTTTATAGTACCATCCTTAGCGACATATTCCCGAGTCACTAAATGTGATTCTTTTATTTTCCCACGACCTTCAATCCGGATCTCACCGGTTTCAGGGTTCACTAATTTAACCGTGTCAATACCGGCGTAGCGCTCAATACTAGAAGGGTATTTACTTTTGTAAATATTTATCTCGGCTATAATAACCGCCGCCATCGCGCTACCCATACCGAATATCTTAGAAAGAAACTCGGTGTAAATGGGGAATTCCGCAAGTAGATCGGGCAACGCATTGAAATGCTCTTTCTCAATACGGCTGGCTTCAATGAAACTGTTAACCAGGTACAATTCAGCGATATTTGTAATGATGCCTGTTTTATTTTTAAAGAATTCATTTGATCTTGGAAAGTCAATGATACCTGAAGTCAAGTTTTTATATTCCTTGCGGATAGCCGTTAAAACATTAAATGCCTGTACATCATCTGTTTCTTTTTCCGAAGGTTTCAATCCTAGTTTCGTTCTAAAGTTGGCGCTAAGTCGATTGCCAATAGCGACGCGATGCGCCTGCAGCGCGTAAGCGCTCTTAACAAAAGTGCGTAATGCCGCTAACTTCTGCTGATATTCTTCACATCTTGGATCTTCATACGCCAATATCTTATAGATTTTATCGGCTTCAGTATTAAAGAATTTTGGTGGTGTGCGTTCTACTGACATTGTGTTCTCCTAGAAAAATAAAGCGGTTATGGCCGACAACATGAAAATTGTTGGGGCTAGGAACAGCGCCAAACATGCGCCTATTATCAATGCTGCAACAAACAGCCGCATGGAAACATCTAATAAATCCAGTAAGACTTCTTTGACTATGGCCGCCCTGTCACTAGAAACAAAATCTTCTACGGCCATAGTGAAATTCTTAAAACTGTATTCTAGGGTTTTTCGTTCTTCTTTGTTTTCTTGCATTTTGGTAATACCTCACTATTAATGAATTGATCGACTTCTTCTTTGGTGCATATATTCACTACTTTAAAACCATTTTCTACTAACATCTTTTGCTCTTGTATCTGATGAAAACTTAGTTCCCCACCCTTCGGACGTTTTAATTCAACAAATACCCCGCCCTTGTAAATCAACAATCGATCGGGGCAACCTCTCCGCCCGATCCATTGAACCTTTCTTATTTTTATACCTAGTTTTTTGCATTCGCTAACCAAGTAGTTTTCTATTACTGATTCTCTTATCATTTACGATAACGCAATGTTTCGAATCCAGATGCCGCCAAAGGTAAGTCGTTAGTCCAATCAAAGCCCTTGACCATAATTGCATCTAGTTCTTCGATACTGCGATCTTTAGTAACCTCACATACAACCTCATCGTGCACCTGAATAACTGGCGGTAAATCAGATTTTTCGCACTCAAGCATAGTGAAATTCAATATCTCGGATGAAGTAGCTTGACAAATATTCTCAAGCATGTGCCCACCGAAAACATGTAATCTAGTCCATCTTTTAGTCACCGGGTGTGTGCCCATGTAAGTAAAACTTTTCAACGAAGCATCGTGTTCGAAGAAATTATAATTAAGGCACCTACCGGAAGGTAATCTAACCACCAGTCGATTCATATGCCGCATCATTTTCATTCTGATATGGCGACCGATCTGTATCGGCGGAATATCCCTGTTATCCACGAACGCTTGGTAGCATGTAGCCATACCTTCTTCTAATGCTTTCCAGAAATTAAAAATAGCAGGATGTGCTAAACGCCATACTTGTTTTATGACGTCGCAGGCTTTAAATATTTCACGGGGCAAGCCGTGTGTGGCGTTACGCTTGGTGGCATACTCCCACATCCAATCGGCTTTCTCCAAAAGTTCTTCAGGTACCCCGCCTAATTGTGAAGCTAACGAACTTAGATCAACATTGTAACCGGCTGCAAATATAGAAAAGGCACCGGCACCGCCGCCGTAACCCAATGCCAATTCTTGGCACTTACCTATTTGGCGTTGTTGCTTATTAACTTTTTCAACAGGTATTTTGAACGATTTAGCGTAGGCTAAGTTGTATAAGTCTGGCCCATTACCTGCGTCAAAATCCTTGAATGCCTGAATCTTCCAATCTTCACCGGCGAACCAGCAAGCCAATCGGCCCTCAATATTTGACCAATCGGAAACTAAATATTTATAACCAGGCGCGGGTATTAGCGTACCGCGTAGCGTGTAAGACGCCATGTCCATTACCTTGGCATCGTAGTAATCGGCCTTACCCGCTTTTGTGAATTCTATAAAACCATCAATGTACTGATGATCAGGTACGTTACGCGAAGGTAGATTCTGCAATTGAATCAATCTAGCAGCACAACGCCCGGTCTTAGTAGCACCGCGAAACTGAAACATTCCATGAACCCTATCGTCGCTGCATACCGCATTTACAATCGCCTGGTATTTAGCCGTGGATGTTTTACAAGACTCTTGTCGTATTTCTAATAATGTTCGTATTTCGGGCGATAGATCAAGATTGTTCAATTCTCTATAAACCATAGCTTTATCGAGCGTATCAAAATGTATGCCGTAGTTTAAGAATATGTATTCTAATAATTTATCTCGTTGCGTAGCAGCCTTTACATACCCATCGGTTTTTTCATCAATGGCAGCTTTCAACTTATCTTTTTCTTTTTCTAAAGCTGCCAACATAGCTTCTACAAGATGTAAATCGATATAAACCCCTCGGTCGTTCATACGTTGGTCTAAATGAAAAAACTTAACTTCATTTGGGTTAGATGGGTAGTTAATGTTAGGCATGCGCTTATGCGCCCCCCGCATAGCTTCTACGTCTTGCCTGCAATATCCCATGAACTTTGCCCACTCTTTAGGATGTGTCTCTCGTGACGCCCTATCCAGTTTTCTATTCTTACCCAACGGCTTACAGAACAGGTGTACTAATTTGCCATCTTCAACATTTTTACTTTGGTCAACCGGCATACCTAATGCCGAGCATAGCGCCGATAACGCGCCGGGAAGTCCATGCTCGTAAGATTGCACCATTGTGTCATGCCACTTTTCTAATGGAATAACATACTTATCCTTAAAAAAATTATTCCAAACCACTCTGTCGAAAGTAGAGTTATGCGCCCAAACCTCGGTGCATTCCCGAAAGGCTTGCACCAAAGGTTCAGGCAGCAAAGGCGATAGGGTCAGGTCGTGCACCTGTGCTGTTTCATCATCAAATGCGTAACCCACGATTATTATTTCGGCATCTTCGGCGTACCGATATACCCCTGATTTCTTCAGATTGATAGCCGAGTAAGTTTCAATATCAAGCCAGACCCTATCCACCATGATTACAGACTCACTCCTGAAGTGTTAGCGGGTGCGTCCATAGATTCACCACCAAGGTATTCAGTAACGTTCATAACGTTAATGTTTGTTGGAGGTGCTGAACCATTAGCCAATTCAACATTGCTCTTACGAACATATTGAATATTGATGGCCTGCGCCCGTAACCCAGGGGTCTTGTCCTTTTGCACCCATAGGTCAAAGGTGCAATTTACAAAATCACCAGGTGAAGGTTTGTGGTACTCTAACGAAGTAATCTGAGTACCACGTTCATCGAAAACGCCAATCGCGCCTAATTTCTGATCGCGGTTAGCCGAGATGACAATACAGTCGCCGTATACGGCGACTAAATCGCGGTATCTATCAACGTTTTTAGCTTTCCAATCTAAGTAGCAGCATTTGCCTGAATTACCACGAAAGCCTTCAAACTTATCTTGCCAACCGTCTCCATACGCGGCTTTCATGGCGCCAACTACTGCGCCCTCAAATACCTTGTACGCTTCAGAATTTTTAGCAACAATAATGCCCATTGAATAACGTGGGTTATTGCTAGTAGCATCAAATGCCCTTGCTTCAAATAAACGGGTTGTGTAATCGGCAAAAACCCCGCCTACAAAACCTTTAGCCGTTACGCTATTTAAATTCACGCGAACGTTTACTTTATTATTTCCTGATTGCTTGATTTCTGCATCACTCATTACTTTATTCCTTCATAAATTATTTAGAAAAATGCTCCAATGGAACATTGTTTAAATCATCGGTTAACGCATTAGAATCAAGACTGCCACGAACCGCCGACTCGCATTCTTGCAGCCTATTACCATCAACTAAACCAGTTGCAATGGCTTTCTCCATTGCAACAATGAGTTCAGCAAACGCTAATTCCATTGAGAATTTGGCTAAATCTTCGTCTTTAAAAGTAATACGATCTGCCATTGATTCCCCACATTCTTTTTTTATTTCAAAATCGGCTTTCTCCAAAAGGATGTAGGCCGTTACTGCTAATTTCTTTAATACTTCCGCTTTTTCGAGACTCATAAAACCCCCGATACGTCCATTATATTTTCAGATGAACCTTTCACTTCTTCGCTACTAACTTCGCCAGCCGAACTATTTTCGCGTACCAGTTTTATACTCGCTGGCGCACGGGTTATGAACATGCTTTCCGCTACCTTCGCGGTTGCCTTATCTATCAGCCCTTGTTTGACTCTAGCCGACATCTCGGCTGGCGATATTATGGATTCAGAGATTATCTGGTTTTCATTCATTCCCAGATTCAATAACTCATTTTTAAGTTCGTCATCACTCAAAGACCATTTGCGGTTGCCTTCTCTACCCTTACCTAATCGATACCCTGGTATTTCTTCACCGCTTACAATACGACGAACTAATTCCTCCTCCACCCGCTGACTTAATGTTTTTATTACGTCTTTTAGCTCATGGAATCTTACTAAAGTCAATACCTCATTGTTTGATATAGGTATGCGGTCGCCAATAACTTCAGCCGCTTCTACGGTTGCTTTCGATAAATGTTTCAGAAAGTGTTGGCAACCATTTTTAGCATAATTGCAATACTGGCAATGCTCACCGGGTTTATAATGAAAGTCGGATTTCTCCAATACTTCAGGGTGTAAATAAAAAGCATATGCACGTTTAAAAGCATCCTCTTTTTCCTTTGCCCAGGCTAGCAATTCACCGAGCGTGTAGTCAAATACGTCTGGCGCGTCTTTTACTCGTGGCTGATGAATAACGCTTCGTATAACAGTGTCGTTATTGAAAGGGTGTTTACCAACGTATTTTTCAATTAACATTTGCACCGTTCCTAATGCGTAAATCTTCAATTGCGGATTATCCCGGGCCATTACTTCTACGAAGCCGTACTTCAGATCATGTACTTCAATACGGTTCTTATCAAACATAACTACGTCTGATGTACCCTTAGCGTTAGGCTCATGAGTTACGGTATGAATTGGTACTTTCAGCTCAAAGCCGATTATGCTACTTTCTTTATCAAGATCGGCATAAGAATTTGTCACGGCTACTACGTATCGCTTAACGCCCTCAACCATTTGGTAATCAACTACGTGCACAGTACCTTTGTGGCCTGGCACCTCATCAGCCGATAAAACTTCACCGTTAAGAACCACATACTTATTACCTTGAAGATCGCCGATTTCGTCGATCTGCATAGTAAACCACAGGTATGCTATGTGGTGGGCTACTGTACCTTGATCTGCAGCGACATTCTCAACAGTTTTATCGTCGAACTTCTTATTGTAATACGCGCTAGCGGCGCACTCTAAATACCTATGTGCACTAGATGGCGCGAGAACAGCGTGGTAAGCCATACTCGCTTCTCCTTATAGAATGCTTGGAAAATTATCTGCGTTATTTGCAGCAGTTGGTGTGTCTAATTTAACCTCGGCTGCATAAATAAGGCGCATAGCTTCAGTGTATTTAGCTGGCTGATCGAATAACGCACCGAAACGTTCTACACCAAGTTTTTTACAAATGTCTTGATAGCTAGGTGTATCGCGTTTCAATAACGCCATCATACGATCTGATACTTCACCCCAAGTTAATGCTTTTTCTTGATTAGCGCCTACGTTACCCGCGCCGCCGCTGTGCAACGCCTGAACGGACGCTACTTCAGATTTAACAGTAACCGGTGTATCGATTACGGGTGCAACCTCAGAATTTACTAATGAAAATCCGGCGCGTGGGTCAGTAAGTATCGCGGCGCCTTCTGTAAGTGGTTCAACTTGTTCAATGGTTGTACCAACATGGGCTACTTCTTTAAGTGGTTCATCAATCTTAGCAGCGGCTTTTGCAGCCGCCATAGCATCTTCAACTACAGTATCAGTTTCAATCGCTTCCTTAGTACGACGTTTACGTTTTGGGGCTGCTTCAACTTGCGCGGTATTTTTAGTCATTTGAAATTCGACATAAACTTCCAACGCATTAGCGATGCGGTCTAAATTTGTATCGATACTCTTGAGCAAATCTTCAGTCATTTTTTATTCTCCTATTCCATTAATTCGATGAAGGGTGTATAATAACATATGTAGTCATCAATTTCAACTTATAATATATTATTATGAATATTGGACATGTAGAAAAAATTAAGCAAATCCAAACGGAGTTAAACCGTATAGGATTTAGTGTGGGTATCGATGGGATAATGGGGCCTGATACTTTAGGTAAAATATTAACCGCGTTGACATCTATACCTACTATTGAGAAAAAAGAACCTGAAGTACAGTTGCGGAAACTCTGTTGGGGCGTTAAAGTATCCGACGATTTTAAGAAACGCGTTATTCAAATAGCCGATAAGCTATTGCTTCCTAAAGAGGGTGCCGATTGGTTAATGGCTTGCATGGCTTTTGAATCTGGCCGTACATTCTCAGCTAATGTAAGGAATAAACTAAGCGGCGCAACAGGTTTAATCCAATTTATGCCAACCACGGCTGGATTATTAGGTACTACCACCCAAGAGTTAGCGGGTATGACGCCATTGCGTCAGTTAGATTACGTAGAAAAATATCTGACGCCTTACAAAGGACGCATAACTAATATCGATGATCTTTATATGACGATATTATGGCCAGCCGCCGTTGGTAAACCAGATGCGTACCCACTTTGGGTTAACGAATTACGCCACCCTAAAGCGTACATACAAAATGCTGGATTAGATAGAAACAAAGATGGTATTGTAGAAAAGCGGGAAGCCGCTTCAAAAGTTAGAGACATTCACAAAGAAGGACTAGAGGACAAAAATTATGGCTAGATCAGCAGAAATTCCTAAATTATCAGCGGTATTGCGTGATAAAGATTGGCGGCCCGGAGGGGCATCAACGGTTAAATTTTACGATGGTTATCTTACTAAGCGTAATAAACAACCGGTTAGTAAACTCTATGACATTTTATCCTATATGAAAGCCGTTGATGTTCCTTTCATCCATGAGCTATTCATGCCAGAAGGACGTGAAGGACAGGCGTACGCTCGTGCTATAAAAGTAGCTACAAATGGGCTAACCGAGGTTATACCGCTAGCTCGTGCTAGATACCCACAGGTAGTTATGGATATAGCCACATCAATGAGTAAACGTATAAATGACTACATAGAGAGCAAAAAGCACCTATCTAAATGCCCTAGGATATTGCCTGAGGAACTTATCTTTTTAAATACGGATAACGCGGCTGAAGTGGCTATGAGCATAGATGATATTGATTCTGACAACCATGAATTACCGCCTACAGATGATGAAACTAGAGATTTAGTAGAATCTTTTAAGAAGGTGGATTAGACAAAAAAATAGCTAGAGAGACTCATCAAATCTTTCTAGCTATATAAACCGCCTTTCGACGGAAGGATTGTTTGTTTGAAACACATTTCCGAAACACATTTTTGATACTACATTATGCGAGAGCAAAAGTCAATATATTACGGAGCATATCCGGTTGAATGGGGTAATTTTGTTAGAAAATTTGGTTCGTTCGATTTACTGCCTATTGTTTCTAACCCTAATTTAAAAGTAGCCACTTCTTCTAAATTAAAAGAGATCGGCAAAGTACCATCAGTTGTAAACAATTACGGATATGTAAGAGGCTACACCGATTGGACAAGCCGCGAGACAACATTAGAACAGGTTAATGAGTGGGCTAGTAACCCCGATTACGGCATGGGCGTGGCTTGTAACATCGTAAAAGCTATCGATATAGACATAGATGGCGACCACGAATTAGTAACTCAGATTCATGAATTACTGTACAAATTATTCCCGGACAAAAAATTCCCTGCTAGAATGCGTCCGGGTTCTTCACGCATTCTAGTACCAATCATTTGTCCAGAAATATTTGGTAAAGGATTCTTAAGATTACCTGATGGTCAAAAAATAGAAGTTCTGGCGAATGGCAATCAATTTGTAGCCCACGGCTACCACGTTAAATCTGGTACTAAATTATTGTGGTCAGATCAGAATTGGCCAGAAAAAGTAAGCAGACTTTCTAAAACTGAGATCGATTACTTTTTGCAAGAAGTAGTAAATCGGTACATCCCCGACGGAATAATACATTGGGCGGGTCAACATACCGCCCGTGAACGTGGTGAATCGTTCTATACCGAAGGTGAAGAACTAAATGATCCATTGTTTAGTGCACTATACGACGAAGAATTAATAATCAATGAACATCGATCGGGTGTTTACAACATCATATGCCCGTTTGAGCATTTGCACACCCCAGATATAGGTAATGACACTTCTACCCAATACTTTGCTATTGGTACTGAAGGTTACGCGTCCTCAGCGATAAAGTGTTTACACTCCCATGGCAGCAGCCACACTAAACTTGACTACATGGCTCAATTGGGGTTGGCGTTACCAAGACCCCCAGTTAATATAAATGTTGTCGATACCACGGCTTTATACGATCCCGCCGAGGTGGAAAAAAGCATACTTGAAGGCGACGACATTGAAATTAAAAAACTTCGGCAACAAATGGCTGCTAATTTTCATAACGATAATGAATTTGCTGTCATTGATGAAGATAATCAGATAAAGTGGTTAGTTGATGATATGTTACCTGTCAAATCGCTGACGATGATGTACGGGCCGAGTGGCGGTGGTAAATCTTTTGTTGTACTGGATATGGTTTACAGCATTGCTACCAATTCGGTATTCGCCGAGCGGCATTTATGCGCTAACCACGGGGGTGAAGTTCTATACATCGCAGCCGAAGGGGCGCAAGGCATCAGAAGGCGCGTTAATGTACTACGCCGTGAAAGGGGTTACGGTATCGGCGAAAACACGGATAAATTAGTAACCATCTATGACGGCTCGGTTGACCTCACTAACAAAACTGTAGTAGAAAATTTCATAAAAACGATTAGAGAAACCATGCCTAAAGTATCCTTAGTCGTTTTTGATACTTTGGCCGCCAACATGCGCGGTGATGAGAACGATTCCGAAACGGGGCAATCGATCATCGATAACTGTAAATTATTAATCGGCTGCTTAGAAGCAACCGTTTTACTGATACATCACACCGGTAAAGATCAATCGTTAGGCGCTAGGGGTTGGAGCGGGTTCAAAGCCGCTATGGATAGTGAAATAAGTGTAGCCATGCTTGAGGATGGTATCAGGTCGGTTAAAGTAACCAAACTTAAAGACGGTGAACTAACCGGTGAGGAAATACCGTTCAAGCTGGAATCTAAGCATACAACCGGGCCTATGGTAACCAAAGCCCGACGAGCCTTAACCGATACTGGTAAATTAGGCCTGGTTGTTCGCGATAATGAAGGTAATGTGCTTACAACAGAACTAAATGAGACATCAACCGTGGTTCAATGGCGCGATGTAGAAATGCCGCTTGTAGTACCGAAAGCTACTGACAGTAAGCATCTAGCCGAAGATATGAAAAAGGTCTTGGACATTATGTTCAAAGATACCCAACGTGGTTACGTCATAGAAGAATTTAAACAACATGCGGAGTTTATTGGGCACGCGCCACAAGGTAGAAATCGTAGAATAGAGGCGGCTATACAACGTCTTAAAGACGATGGTCGGCTTAGAAATGAAGGTGAACGGTTCTTCTACATCGATAAGTCAAACGTTTATCAATTCCCGGTAGGGGATTATAAGGGTGGGGAAACCATGGACGCTACCGAAGGGGCGCCGAAGGATAATGATACTAGCTAGAAGGAAAGGTGGCGAAAGCCACCTTTGTTTGCTCATAATAATTGCCTATATTGTATCCAGCCGCGAAAATTAGCACTCCACAGATTATCTTTTCTATCTCTGTGAGTTACTCCTTTTTCCCAAGTTAGCTCATATGTATCCTTAGCAAAATCCATAGGCGTAGCTTGGTGCTCAAAAGGGCCGCAATGCGCGTCAATCATTAATTTATGAGCTAATTTCAAATCAGTGACTACATCAGGATTAGCTTTATCATGGTTGTTGAAACTAGCTCTAGCACATCTAGCTGCAGAACAATTGACCGTATCGGAAACATTTAACGTTTCACGTTCTGCTTGCGTAACGTACGGTAAATGCCATTCACCAAATCGTAATAGTTTAGGTGTACCTTCATCAATAGCTTTCTTTATTTTCCTAGCTAATTCCTGCATTTCGGGTTGTGCTGCAGCGCCGTCTAGGTGGTATCCACCATGAATTTTGGCCCAGCTATCGGCCATGATTTTTTGTGCGGCATTAAGTTCATCGTAGGGCAATCGCAGCATGAAGAAGTTATCCCATTCAGTAGCCGTAACGACTACGCGTATGTGCTGAAACGGCATGAGTAATCGGTTAACGGTTTGTTTATGAATTCCGAGTTCTTTTAACTTGTTTGACCAATGTCCCGCATCTTCTAACGCCCGTCGCCATAAACCTTCAGTAGCAGACGTGTCTTTATATTCTTCATCGGCCTGCATACCCGGCTTATTTAACCCCCAGTACATAGGTATAGCTGGATTTTCTTCTACTAGCTGCATTAGCTTATTAACTGGTATGGCGCGGTTGCTCGCTGCGCTTCTGCTAAACATTCTATCGGCCATAAGATCGACATCACGTTTCATTACCGTTTCGTACTGATCGTCATCGTTTAAACTAAACATCCGATGCGTTTTACATTGAGCGTGGATATATAGTGGGTATTCTGCTTGCACGGTTATAATTTTATTGCCACGATCATTGATTGAGTATTCTACTAATTGTGCTTCTATGGTCATTTTTAGTTCTCCAATTGCTTAACCAAGTATAAGGGTATTTATATCAAACCCCGCGTAATAGCCGTTGTGGTTGTTGTGATTAACTACGGTAAAACCGCCTTTAGATGTGTTTATTTCCAAGAATGCTGTATCATGTGCTATGTCGTCGTTATATTCATCGCTGACTCCCACTGTTTCTTTCAACTCCATGCCAAGAAAAGTAGCGCCCACGTAATCACTTAAGGTGCCGTCAGTTGTCATGTACCTTTCTTCACAACAGGCTTGGCCTGTGTCGCGTATAATTAGTGTTTTATTGTTATTGAATTTAATCTCTAAAAAATTACGGGTTTCTGTACCATCGTAGTTATCTGCGTCTAATATTCTTATAGAAGTTATTACATTTCCTAACACCGGCACTAACTCATGGTTCATGTTCATTTCTAGCTCCCCTTATTTACTATTCATGTGGTTAGATAAATAGTTGTTTAGATCGGTGTTTAACCGATCTAAACTTCTATCGGCTTTATCTTGCGGCGAATCCCCCATAATTTCCCAATCGTCTGCATCCAACAAGTTCTTATTCTGTTCAACCATAAACTGTGCTAACCGTGCGTATAGTCGTATCTGATGGGGCAACATGGCCATGCCGTTCTGCTTACAGTCATCGAGTTTTATTCGCAGTAGCCGATTTTCTTCAACTAACTCGGATACTCTTTTTTCAAGTTCTTCTGACATTTTAGTTCTCCATAAAAAACGCCCTAGACCAAAAATGGTGTAGGGCGTTATGTTTCATATAAACTATTACTTTGAATCGTAATTGTAATAGGTGTATCTACCGCTGTTAGGTACGCATCGGAAGCTGTATTCAACCGCGTTGCCTTGTGGGCCAGCTTTCTTAGGGAGCACTAAACCTTTAGCTTCGTAAGGGCCGTCTAGACCATCAGCGTCAATTACGGCTTTAACTGACGGTGCGCTTGTAAGTAGCCACACTGCCTCTTGACAAGCACGCATTGACTCAAAATCAGTCCAGTTAAGGCTAACTTCTACATCGGGGCTAGAACCTACCGTGCCTGATGTAACCATAGTCAACAATTTTGCTTTTGAGTTCATGCCGATGAATTCCCCGGCCATGCTAACTGATGCGATCATACCAAGGACTACTGCTAATACTAATTTTTTCATTTTTTACTCCACACCCTTTGCATTTAAGATAGCGGCTACCACCCAAAAGGGCGGGAAAAGGTAGCAGCCACTAGGAGGTGCCGTGAAAGGGGGTTCACGACTTGCCATAGGCAACCTTTTACAGCTTGTCCAGTAATAGGTCTACTTCATACTGCATGAATGCACAACCAGTTGGGCGCTTCATGCTTATTCGTACCTTCATAGGTGCATTCGACATGTCGAATTCGCCATGTTCTTTAACTTCTTTTAGGTATTCTAAATAGCTTTTAGTCAAAGCATCATCATCTATATGGCCCAATATTTCACCATCGTACATAACATTAATTTTCAAACCATAATCTGTTAACGCGGGGGCTATTATTAATTTTGCGCTATTAATCACAATCTCTAAAGAATCTATGTCCCGCATACCGTACGATGTACTGGCGCTTATTATTTTTGCCAACTTACTATCGGTTAACATATTTTGGGATATTAAACGGTGTGCTATATACTCATTTCTAATACCATTTAATTTATTAATAAACGGCCAAAAGAACGCTACTACAATTATTAAGGTAAATACCCCGGCTGCGCATATTACGTCAAACCCCCCAGCCACAATATCTAACATTCTAAAAATCCCTTACGTATTATTGATTTTTTCGTTCAAAACTTTGTCACGTATTTCTTCGAACCGTGGATCGGATTCTTTAATAAATACACGATTGTACATGATACCTTTTCTGTCCTTAATCTGATCATACGCATGCTCAAGGCAGTCAACTACATTTAAACCGAAAGGTGTGCATAATCTAGCTAGCGTGGTGCACATAATGCCGAAAGTATCTTCTAATTCAATGTATCCAGTGCTGACATCGCCATCATAGAAAACTTCATCGCCCAATTCCGCCAATAATGATATTAGAGTAGATATTGGGTGGGTATTATACCACGCGTGGCCGTGTCCAGCATCTAGAACCACTGACATAGTATCCGAAGTGCTATCACAACCCATATCCTCCGATAGTATAATCAAGCACACAAGTACATCGCCGATAGCGTCTTTAATTAAATCCATATCGGCTTTATTAATACCTTCGGCTAGCTCACCTAGTTCTTCTAAAGTTTTTAAATATTGCGCCCTTTGTGATACCTTATCGGTTGAAACTAAGTTCCTATCTTCAGCCCATTCTATTACCTTAACAATCAAATCTTTTGTCGTCATTTTGTTGTATTTCTCGTCAATTTTTTATCTAACCATTTATCGATTTCTATCTTCTTATACATCGGCCTAAAGCCGGTGATATTAACTGGCTCTGGTATATCTATAATACGCTTAAAAGTTCTAGCATTTAGCCCCGTTAACCGTATAACTTCAGCTTGGGTCAAATACTCTTCGCCTCTTATTATTTTCATAATTTAACCTCGTACAATATAATACACATTATACGTGAATTACATTATTTGTCAAGTAATGCTTTGAATGTGTTACTATACCGATTCTTGCTTACTTTTTTCTTAGCCGTGAAAGGTTTGCGTTTTGCTTCCAATTCACTTATCTCGGTTTTGCCGTACAATTTGCGATAGACCGAGTTGGGGTGTGCGTCTTGTAGTACTGAATGTTCTTCTTTAAGTACTTTTATAAGACTAACTTCTGCGCCGTATTTCGCATAAAACCCGTCTAATGTTTTACGTTCTTTTGGTGTAAGGTATAGATTTTTAGATTCTTTCAGCTGCAGCAGCCGTATTTCCCCAAGTTCGGTTAGATTCAATAGTGAATCCTCGGCGTCGAATTGTTCGGCTTCCACAAAAGAAAATATTTTCTCCAAATCTTTACTGACCAATTTAAGTATGGTGCTGGCAATAATCGGTGACATCATCATGCCTAAATAAATAGCGATCAGCTCATGCCCGTAACGATCGTCATCGACTCCTAGCGTCTCTGCGTGGCGATCCATTAAATCCTCACCTTTAAGCGATGGATTAAAACGCAATAACGCTGCGATCAATTCCGGTATACGATCGGTTCTAAGCTCCTGGTTAAACGACGCCTTTGACATGCCCAACGCTTTACGATGCAACCGACAGGTATCCCAAATATCGTTTAGGTTTAGCATATCGCCGCGTTTGCGAACGACGCCTAGTTTCTTATTAGTGTAGCCCATTCTCGCTTTTCACCGCCATATCCGCGCCATTTAATATATTTATGACAAATACCGAATCTGACACGTGCATTAACATTAGCGCAGCCACGATCTCAGCCGGTAAGTGGCATTTATCATCGAATTTATGTTTAGCGATAACCGCGCATAAATCAGCGAACATTTCTTTAGTAGACGCGTCATCTAGTAGTACGTTTTTCATTTTCCGTCCTCTAGTAGTTCGTCGATAATTGTGGCGGCTATATAGTTAATGACATCCGCCCGCATGTAATCTCTTATAGCATCATCCGACATACCTTCTAGTTCATGGCCGTGTTTTGTAGCACGTGCTAGTATAGACACCATAGCAGATGCAGTGGCTATATTAGCGGTCTTTAGTTCATCGCTGTGCCCGCACCCGACACAAACAGCTTTCGAAGTAACACCTGTTATGCTTACGTCGGTCTTGGAATTATCGCGGAATATGCCCGCCAAACGGTTTACTAATTTATCCCTATCTACTTGCATTCTGTGTTCTCCAGTAATTTATTTAATAATTTATCAATATCCATTGCTAATTCGTGGCGCTCATAACGCAATTCGTTGTCTCTTGATTCTTTATATCTTTTGAATAAACACCTGAGTGCGTGCAGATCATCGTTTATACCGCCGTATAGCAAATTTAATATATTCCAGCGCAATAATGCTTCAGTATCAATACAACCCCCGTCGCCTCCTTGTCGCACATACCTAACAGAGGATACATTTAAAGTAGCAATTACTCTATCGATCTCATACTTGAAACGAATATCGGCTTTTAAATTGCCTGTAAATGACATACAACCCTCCTAACATTAAAAATAAAGTACCTGGCGCGTCTACATTATTACCGCAAGGTGGTTTATCAACCCCTGGCACAACCGGATTAACGCCGGGTTGTAATAACCAGAACGTAGGGGGTGGTAGAACTGGGTTACCAATTACCCTGCTACCTGAAGGAGGTACTGAATAATTGGGCGTGTAACCAGGCAGTTCGTATATCGGTAGCATGGCCAATTCAGCCTCGGGCAAATCGAACAATTCAACCTCCCCAACTGGATCGCTTAATTTATCCAATAAATCCCTATATTCATCACCAAAACCCTCGCCATCCCCAGCTCTAATATCAGGTTGGTAGTAGTGCATATTACTAACATCTTCGCACATTTCGGGCGCTACGCTAGGCTGGTTAGAAGCCCACATCCACCATAGCGCCGCGCCGATTGCCATAGCCGATAAAAACCCTACGGCTTTTTCTTTTTTAAGGCTTCTTTTATATCTGATCGGCATTTTATGTTCTCCTTTTCTTCTAATTGAACTGAGAGCCACACGGCAAAGACCCCGACCAAGAAGCCAAGGATCGCTGCTGCAATAGCTAATATGTTATAAATATCATCGTCGCTAATCATCGTTCTTAATACTGCCACGATACTGTTCAACTAACACCTCCCCACAACGTTTACGCAAACCATCACTTTCATCGATAACTGTGCTAACCGGCTTGTCCCGAACGACCATTTGACAAATACACCCTGGTAAACTAGCGGTCATAGTGTCTGACAGCTCCCACCCATCTTCTAATGCGGTATTGACATATTTTTCTAATTTGCCCGGATCGTAAGCCCTAAGTATCTTTACTTCTTTAACCATTGTCATTATCCTCGGCGTTATTGTCGCTGGTATATAAATTAACCAAATCTCTACCACTTAAATCTAATAAGTAGTCATCTGAATGTTCTTTAACCGCAGCATTTACTAGCTCATCGATTGGTTCAATAACCACGGGCACGCCATGCCGGTTTACAACCGGTTGGCCGTATTGGGCTTTAACGTAAATAGGTGTAAAAGCAGTAGTTTTACATATATGTTCAGCAAAGGTACGGTACTCTAACACATGATAAATGCCATCTAATGCATGATAGTCGTACTCAGAATTTAATTCTACATACTTGTATAAGCCGATACATCTATAACCTTCGAAATAAGGCACTTCTACACTATCTAAAAGTTCTACTTGCATAATATGTGGTCTCCTAATCCGGGAACTGGGCCCCCGGGCGTGTTATCCATAAAAGCGTTATCAATTAACGTTTTTAACGCATGACTTAAATCAAATATTGAACCATCGTTTATGATTCTTGCCGTGGTTTCGCCCGGCGTGAATTGGCTAACCCCGTCCTCACTAGAGTGTTGCTTTTCCTTTTCGCTGATCCCAGCCGATAGTTTATCCCGCTCGATTTCTATGAACAAATGATTAGGGAAATTACTGATGAACTCCACCTCGTTCTGGAACCGAATACCATCAATCACTACAATCGGCGTTACACCTTTCCTGTACAACTTATTGCAATTAATCATAGAATCAAATAACTTAACGACCCATAAATCTTTATCGACAAGATCACGCCCCCATTCAGTACCGAGGGTTTGCATAAGGTGGCGATAAGTCCTAGTACCTATGAAATTTAACCCCTTAACTTCCTGTTTAACCATCCACAGGCTGTTAACCTTGGTTACTTTCTTACTATAAGGTTTATTACGGCTATTATCTAAAGCCATTATCATATCGCGTATAGGGGTGGCAAAATCCATATTAACGGCTGATTTGTACTGTTGACATACGTTTAAAGCTGCTGTTGACTTACCACAACCGGCTTTACCCGTTAAACCGATGACAATTATGCCGCCCAGTCCAGCTTCTATAATGCTATTCGTCGATGGAACGCCCGGTGCGTATAGTGGTGTTGACATTTTTATCCTCTAAAAATAAGTGAAAACAATATTAAAAAACAAACTGCTAAGAATGCTAGGGTAACCGTCATGTTGAATTTACCTAATGTAACCAGCAGCCCTTCCACCCGATAAACCCGGCCATATGCCCGCATGAACCAAAGCGATATGATCATGATCGTCCCAATTACCCCCGTTCCACCGAAGAACGAAAGCGTGTATACAAACTCCCTGGCTATTATGCTGATTTCCATTACCAAACCCCCCCTTTACTTTTAATTGACCATCTAACCCCTCCACTGATGAACGTTTGGAAGAACGATCTCACCAACACTAATAACCTTTCAGCGTCATTAGACTGACTGTCTATCATCGCTTTGCACAGTTCATTCATAACTAAATGGTCATCGAATGCCATAAGCGCACATGAGAACTCACCGACTAAATTAGTGCTATTGGGGTTTTTATTTAGGATTTCCCTGCAATAATCCGCCCATAACTTCTTTACCCAACCTTTCTGAATTACATCGCAGCCTTCAACTATTGACTCATCAGAGTCATTCAGCAACCGTTCAATTTCTACTTTCAACTTTTGCGCCCGAACCTCGGCTATTTGACGCACTGCGTCGTCCAATTCCTTACCATTCTTCTCCAAAAACTCTTTCATGCTGCCGTCGATAGCCTGTACAAAATTTGGTTTAGCCGTGGGGGTTTCTACTACCTTATCGGCTTTGACCATCGTTGCTACTGCTTCCACGATCTTATTTTTTGGCTCACTCATGTCTTTTATCCTCGCTTCACGTTCCAATCGTTCGACCTCCCTAACTAACTCAATACCCTTTTCCATGCAACTCGTGTCCCTATTGAATGGTAAGTTATCCTCGTTATCCTCGATCTCCGCCACTCCGCCTTTATCGGCTAGCAGCTCGTTCAATATCATATCGTTAGTAAGCCGAAAATCCTCATCCTCATCACTTTTCAAGAACTCCTCTAAATACTGAATTTGTTTATCCCTACCGTTCATTTTCTGTGCTCCATTTTCATAACTCATAATTGAATTTCCTCATTCTCACCAATTATCCCCAATTTCCTACCGTAATCTATCAAGTGAACTCGTTCCTCAATACATTCCCCATTTCTCCAAATGCTGTAAATCGGCACATACCCCCACGTAACGCCTTTCACCCGCCGCCCACCGACACAACCCCTAACCTCAAATCCTTTATTAACTAACCTCCGCTTAATCCTTGTTACTGCGCTTTTGATTTTGATGACTGCCATAAAACCACCTCATGTTCTCCAATTAATCCCACACTACGACAATACTCTTCGAAGCCCATATCGATTCCTTCCCCTATTACCCGCATTAATTTACCTCGGCCTACCCCACTAATTCGTACCCCAACGCCCGACCTATAGAACCTTTTTAATAAAGCCGATTCGGTTACTTTATAACTGATATTCAATACCCGCATTAATTTACTTGCGTCAACCCCTCCCCCTGATCTATCCGAAACGAAACTATATCGAATATTCCCAACGCCCAGTTTTTCATTTAATTTCCTTCTCCTCGTACTCTTGCTTAATTTTGTATATTTCACTTCCTCCAAATTCCCTATTAATGTGAACAATTGCACTAAAACCTGATGTATTTATGTATAATATAATAACACCAAAGATTCCAATTGTCAATCCCCCCTTAAGAAAAATCCCCATAATTCACAATTGAACTTATGAAGCCATTGCACAATTAATCTATCTAATACATTCATAACACGGCAAGGTGGTTACGTCCACAGGCATTCGCCTGCGCCGGAGGCCTCCCCCCTACGGGGGACTCCGTCGCGCTACCGCCTGGGATGAACGATCGATGTAAGATCAATTGAATTACTCAGTGTACTGGCTACAGACCTTATGAGGCTAGCCGTTGCTTATAACACCCCTCTTGCGGGGTCTCACGAAAGCGGGCCATCGTTTACATCTCAAAAGCGTGGCAGTTTTCTACATATTCATTCTACGTAGTGTAATGACGCACAGAGCCAACAATCCAGCCATGAATTGTTGCTGCGACATTCATTTATGAAACTCCGGCTTATGCGTCGTGACACTTAAAATGATCTTACGAACTTTCTCGCTTTTTAAAGCCCTGTTGTTTTATAGTGCGGACATAAATATCCCCACCGAATAAGTGACCTGCAGGTGCATAAGAATCTAAATTAAGTGTAACTCAGCGTAAACCGGGTATGGTTCATATCTAATATATTAAACAAATTCGAACTTTGCAATTCTCAATCTTGTTCAATTTTCAATACTACGCCTATACATGGTTCAGAACTTCAATTGCTAATCTGAACTAATTTGCTATTGGAAATGCGCAAACTAATCAGACATTTGATTATTACTTTGACTTATTGATTTATTGGATAATTGATAGTTATTTTATATATCAATTGACCAATGAAACAATTAATAAGTATATATCCTGGTGGTAGAGTGGGGGGAGACCCCCCGACCCCCGTCAGGGGGGTAGGAGGGGGTGTTGACCCCCACTACTCTATACCCCAATCGCCAAGGTATATAATTATTTACTTTTTGTAGGTTCAATTATATAATTGATCGTTTGAATCAATGAGTCATAGATCAATTGATTATTGATAAATACTCAATACTAGGTTTTATTATAGCATATTTTTAGGTATTTGTCAAGTGTTTTTTGTAGAAAGTTTTGAATGCCCATGTGGAGAGGGTTAGCGAGGGGTGATTATTCAAAATGAATTGTGAAAAAAGTGTTAAGTGTTGGTATTGTTTAAATTTGAAATGGAATTCAATTTTAAATTGATTTCGATTTGGTGTGGATAGTTTTAGTTAGAAATAGTTTTAGAGAACAATTGGTTTAACCGAGGAACATTTGGGGATTTGTGGAATTTACCAACATCGGCTTAATTAAAATAAAAAGTGCTGAGGGGGCGTTCTGCCCGACAAAGTTGGGTTGGGGCGTGGGTGGTAGGGCTGGGGTTACCGCTATGTAAATTTGAAACTACTGACCAATGGCCAAATACCCAACCGCGCCAAACCACAAGGGGCGTTCTGCCCAAGCGTGGTAGGGCGTTTTGGGGCGGGGTGGATGTGGGGGTAGTGAAGTGACAAACGGCGAAAAAGGGGGCGCGTGGGAAGGTGTAGAAGCGCGAATAGCTGGGGTATTTTAGAGCGGGTAGCGTTGAAGGCGGTTGGAAAAGCAGGCGCTAGAATCGCGTTTAAATCGATCGGTAAAAAAGGGGTGAAGTGGCGCTTAGTGAAGTGGCG
>ERZ724505.587-NODE-587-length-22956-cov-5.889830_pt1 | contig 22956 bp, 33 predicted proteins | sample MGYA00376038_ERZ724505 | MGnify/ENA primary metagenome ERZ724505 (study PRJEB28724, sample SAMN07190884) | wastewater metagenome | isolation source: effluent of sewage treatment plant in Hong Hong | place: Hong Kong | collected 2016-03-17 ...
GTCGGCAGGACGGTGCGGCCTATACGCTGGAAGCGCGCACCGTGCCGCAGGCGGTGGCGTTCGACTGCAAGGGAACCGAAGTCCAGTTCACCGACGACGGATCGCATCCGACCTTGCGCAGCATGGGCCACAACCAGAGCCATCAGAACGCTGGCGGTCATGCGGCGGTGGCGTTCGATCTGCGTGGGCGCGAAGGCGGGGCAATGCCGGAAGGTCCACACGACACGGCAAACCTCCGCGCTGCTTCGGGCGGGTCCAGCCGCAGCTATGTCGCTCAACCTTGGGCCGTGCGCCGCCTCACGCCCGTCGAATGCGAGCGCCTTCAGGGGTTTCCCGACGGTTTCACGCGCATCCCCTACCGCGGCAAGCCCGCCGATCGTTGCCCCGATGGCCCGCGCTACAAGGCGCTCGGGAACTCGATGGCCGTCAATGTGATGGCCTGGATCGGGGAACGTATCGCACTGGTCCATGCGATGGAGGAAGGTGAATGACCACCCGTCCGAAATGCTGCCACCCCGGCTGCGAGCGGCTTGTCGCGCCCGACAACACGTCAGGCGTCTGCCTGATGCACCTGCATTCGTCCAAGTGCAGATGTGCGAAATGCGTGAAGTCCGCGCACCATGACGCGCCGCGCGAGGACCGCCCAGGCATCCGCTCCGTGCTGGTGCCGCAGATCCCAACCACATCAGGCTCATCGTCCTACGTCCGCATATCGCTGCCGAAAGAACCGTGGGAGGTGACGCAATGACGGCTCGATCGGCTCGCGGCCTGTTCCTCACAACCGGGAAGCAGGGCAAGGTCGAACGCCCGCGCGAGGAAAATGATTTCTATCCGACCCCGCCTGAGCCGACGCGGGCCTTCCTGCGGGCCGAGATCGGACACCTGCGCCATCCTGTCTGGGAACCGGCCTGCGGCGACGGCGCGATGGTGCGCGAGATCAGGGCATCCGGTCTGCCCTGCATCGGCACCGATCTGATTCAACGCTGGCCGGAGGGAGAGGATTTCGCGGTGCTGGACTTCATGCGGTCGAAAAAGCCGCTGGCGCCTGCCATCATCACCAATCCGCCCTACGATCGCGTCAACTGGCGCGACGGGAAGGGGCGATGGATCACCCACGCCCTCGATGTGCTGGGCGTCGAATACATGGCGCTGCTGCTGTCGTGGAACTGGCCCGGTGCTGGTGGCCTGTCTGGCGTCTGGGCACGGCATCCGCCCGCCCGCGTCTACCTGATGCGCTGGAAGATCGACTTCACCGGCGCCGGTGCGCCGCCGATGCTCAACGGCTGGTTCGTCTGGGACCGGCGCCATCACGGCGAAACCGTCTTGCGGATGCTCGACCGGGCCGATGATGCCCGGCAGGGGGCTCTGCTATGACCATTTCCCCGTTCCGCACCGTCCGTGGAAACCCGGCGGCACGCTGCACCTGCGACACATGCGGGGCAGTGGCGGAGTTCCCGGCCAAGCACCAGCGCGGTGATCCGCACGGGGCCAATGGCCACGCCATGCGCAAGCTGACCGCAATGGGATGGGCCTGCCACGGCAAGACGCTGCGCTGCCCAGACTGCGAGGCGCTCAGGCGTCTGGAAGCCCATAATCACCAGTCGAAGGAGGAACCGATGACGACGAAACCCGCAACCGCAACGCTCGCCGATGTGATGCCAACCGAACTGCGCCGCCCGACGCCGGCCCAGAAGCGCCAGATCATCGCCCTGCTCGAAGAGGTCTACGACGACAAATCGCTGCGCTACACCGGCGGCGAGACGGACAAGACCGTGGCCGAGACGATCGGCAACAACGTCATGCCCGGATGGGTGGCCGAAATCCGAGAGGAACTTTTCGGCCCGGATGGCGCGAACGAGGACATTGCCATCCTGCAAGCCAGCCTCGACGAAATGGCCCGTCACGGCGCCGCTCTGGCCGAGGTCAACCGCAAGCAGGCCGAGGACATCACGAGCCTGCGCGCCAAGGTCAAGGACTCCGCCGACCGCCTCGAAGCGATCAAGCGCGCGGTCGGCCCCAAGGCCGCGAAGGTGTGACATGGATCAGAAGAAAACCTCCCCCTATTACCTGCTCACCCCAAGGCGGGGTGGGCCAGAGATCACGGAAATGGATCTGGAACGCCGCCGGTTTACGGCCTTCACCGGGACAGGGTTCAACGAGGACAACCCGTGGCATCGGGGCGACATGCCAGGGGACCACAGATTCCCGTATGGCGGCGACGGGCTCAGATATGCCATCGCCATTCAGCAGCTACGCGATGACGGAGATTTCGCGCTAGCCGATGCAGCCTGCGCCTTGGTCAAGGCCATGCGGTTCGACGTGGGCAAGGCCAAGGACAGAACCGTGGTTTCGGGCGAAAGGACCATGACGCTATGAGCCGATGGCGCCTCGAAGCAAAGTTGCGCGTCAACGCCGAATACAAGGCGCTGACAGCCTGGCTCACCACCCACGGCTATGCCTGGGAGGTCGTAAAACGCAATGCGACCGGCCACCCGGAACTCGCCATCACCCTCGCCGATGGGCGCGTCCTGCATCAGACGATCAGCAGCACGCCGATGGGCGGGGTCAACACGTCATCGCGCCTCGCGCGCCTCAAAAGGGCGCTGCGGTCTGCCGGTGCGTATGTCGATTAGGGGTTTACATTACGGTAATGCCGTATTAACAACGAGGCAGGCACCGCATGGCGGAAGGCCGGAACACGCCACAGGAGGCACCACATGACGACCCTGCAACTCGAAACCCACCGCGGCGACACCGTCGCATCCTCGACCATCACCCACAAATCGCGCCGCGTCGCCCTCATCGCCGCGCTGCGCTGGATCCGCGATGCCGTCAAGGCCGACCCCGACGCCATGCATTACGTTCTGGATCAGGAGTTCGTGCTGTTCGCAGAGGGGAAATTGTGATGGCCCTGCTCACCCCCGAAGAAAAGCTGGGCTATGCCATGACCGAGCGCACCCGCTTCAAGATCCGCATCGAGTTCCGCGAGGGGCGCGACCCGCTGCCGGCGGGCCCGGGCGTCTGCTGGATCACGATGCAAGCGAGCCTGACGGACTGTCAGCGCGCCTATGTCACCGTGCGCGACGCGCATTGCCTCGGCTACAGCCAGTTCAGCGACGGCGAGGTCTACGACGAGATGGGCCAGCACGTCGCGCGCATCAGCTACAACGGGCGCCTCTGGGTGCCGATGCCGTGGACGCCAGATGCCACGCTCGTCGCCGAGGCCCCGGCCCGGAGGGCAGACGCATGATCCCGCGCCCCCGCCCCCTGACCTGCGCCTGCTGCGGCGGCGATGCCGGAATCTGGCAGCAATGGCACAATCAGGATGCCGGCTTCGGCCTCTGCGCCAAATGCGCCGACTGGATCACGGAGCGTGACGCCCGCCTTCCCGCCGATTTCCGCACCGACCTGACCCATCACTACGGGCGCCCCGGATACCACCGGGAGCCCGCAACCCACGAAAGGACCATGCAATGACCCCCTCTCCCGATGATCTGGACACGATCCTGTTTCGTGCGACCGATCAGGATGTGCCCCTCGGCGCCAGCCTGACCTTCGACGGCGGCACAGTGGTGCGTCGCGCTACGCTGACTGTCGGCGGGAGCAAGGTTGCAAGTCTATGGTCGGACTTCAGCAGGACCGGATATTTGGTGGATGACATTTTTTTGCCAAAGCGGGATGTGATCTACGCCATCCTGTGCAGGATCGCGAACAATTGCCGCGAGCGGCGGGCCCGCGAAACCGCCAGCGCCGCCAAAATTCTGGACAAGATCGCTGAATCCATATCCCCCCCCGAAATCATCGGCCGCCTCGATGATCTGGATGACAGCAAGACGACCGGCACCGCCGGCTTCGCCGCCACCCACGACGACCAGACCGGCGATGACGACGAGATCATCTATCGCTCCGCCCCGCGCTGGGCGTGGGCGGCTATTGACGATCTCATCGCAATGGAGGCCCACAACGCGAGCCTGAACGACAATATGCGCTCGCGCATAGACATCGCCGCCAAAGCGGTCGCTCTATCCTGCGCCCGCGCCGACGACGAACCGATCGGCCCCGAAGATGTCGAGGCGGCGCGGTTCGGGCCGGTCCAGTGGACGCCAAACGACATCGCCAGTCTGGTGATGTTCGGGCGAAAACCGGGCAGCCGGGCATGATGAACCCGATCGCAAACCTGCACATGGCGATGCGGTTTCAGGCCGAGCGGGGGGATACCCCCGCCGGCCGCGCCACCGCCGACCTGCGCATGAGACTCGCCACCGACACAGACGGATGGCGCGCCACCGCCGAACGGGCCCATCTGGTGCAGGCCGAGGCCGCGCGCCTCATGGCGCTGACGCGGGACGATATGCCGCCCACGTCCGACGATCTCGCCCTGCTGATCGACACGCTGGCGTTCCGCCTCGGTGCCACCAGCCGCGCCGAGGCTTGGCGCAGCATCGGCATCAAGCCCCGGCAGGGCGACGAGTTGATGCGGCGCGGCATCCAGCATGTAAGCTGGCCGATCTGGTTTACGCTCAGGCACGCCGCATTGGGCGGTTGATTGTGCGGCAATACCGTATTATATTCAGGGCATGGACGATAGACAGGGTAGGAGCCCCGGAAATGACCAGCAACGAACTCACGATCACCGCCGCCGTCGCCGCGATCCGCCCGATGTTCGACCGCGCGAACCAGATCAACGAAATGCTGCGCGGCCCTGAAATGTCCGAGGACGACGAAAACCGCGCAGTCATCGAAATGACCACCCTGCGCCAGATCATCAACGCCGCCGCCAACGCAGTTTTGCCAACGCTGTTGCTCGCAGCAGTTGACGTTCCGGTGACCGCAGAGGACGAGCATGGCCGCCGCGAATGTGACGCCTTCGACGCCATCGACTTCTACGCCAAGAGCATCGACGCTGCCGTGCATCTCCTGCTGACCTGCGCCACGATGACAGCAGATGGTTGCAGCGCCGCCGAAATCCGCAGCATGATCCGCCAGACTGTCGGCGCGAACGTCCTGAAAACCCGCCTGCACAACGTGGAGGCATGAGCGATGATCGACTGCAAATTTCTGAAAGTGTCCCGGGGGTTCACGAACGCCTATGTGGTGTTCAGCATCCCGCAGGATCGCGTTGCCGAGGCTGAGGCTGAGTTTGCCAACTTCGAGGATGACAACCCCGGCTGTTCCGCATCGTGGGTAAGCGGGCGCGGATATGGCCTTGATGCGGTTGACTGGACCGACCGCGCCCGGCTCGGCTATGGCCCCGGCTACATCAATCGCGCCTGATCCGGGCCACAGCCACCACCGTCAGCCGGCCCATCTGGGCCGGTTTTTTCATGCTCAACATATAGCGTTAATGCTACCATAACCCCACTTGATCTAGCATAACCGCTACCCCCATAATGCGCGCCAGCCACAGGGGGCGATCATGCCGGAACTCATCAACGCCCAGCACGAGCGGTTTTGCCGCGAAATCCTCGTCGATTTCAACGCGACGCAGGCCGCAATCCGCGCCGGATACTCTCGCACGACCGCCAAGCAACAAGGGTCACGTTTGTTGACCTATGCTGACATCCAGACCCGCCTTGGCGAACTGCGCGAGGTGGTGGCCGAAAAGCTGGACATCGAGGCTGCGGAGGTGTTCCGGCGCTGGTGGCACACCGCCACCGCTGACCCCAACGAACTGACGCAGCACCGCATCGGCGCCTGCCGCTACTGTCACGGCGCCGGCCACGCCTATCAGTGGAAGACCCAGCGCGAATACGACGAGGCCCGCGCCCAATGGGTCGCAAAGACCCCCGCCGAAGGCGCCTCGCCCGACATCATCGCCGCCCATTCCATCCAGCAACCCAAACTTGACGGAGGGCTTGGCTACCGCCTCACCCATGACCCCGTGCCTGATTGCCCCGAGTGCTACGGCCTCGGCGTCCCCTACGTCTGGATGGCCGACACCCGCAGGATCAGCGAGCAAGCCCGCCTGCTCTACAACGGCGTCAAGGAAACCAAGAACGGCATCGAAATCCTGATGGCAGACCGTCAGAAGGCGCTCGAACTCGTCGCGCGCAACCTCGGGATGCTCAAGGACGTGGGGGTGGCCGACATCACGGGCGCACTGGCCGACCTGGTGCGCGAGATCAACGCCAAAGGCTCTACCGCGCCGATCGCCGAGGACACCGCGCCATGAGCCAGGAGCCGGCCGCCCCCCACATCACGCCGACGCAACGCACCCTCCTGGGGCTGATGGAGCAGGTCAACAGCACGCTCGATGGCCTCGTCCTGCCCATGCGCATCATCAAGATCGGCCTCGTCTGCGACGGGAGGCTGTTCGAGATCATCATCCGCTGGGAGGACGGCCACCGCAGTTACCTGTTCGTCGCCACGCTCTGCGGATCGGCTCAGTCGATCGTCAATGCAGTCCTCTCGGTCCACCTCGTCATGCGCGTCCCGTCCATCGCTGAGGAAATGCGGGACGACGAGGACATGCAGGAAGCGGACGAGGCCGGCGACATCTACAAGCTGCAACAACACGTCTGCGCGCCCGGCTACACCGGCGATGCAGCGACCCCCCTCAGCCCCGAGGATGAGCACCGCCAGACCGTGACGCTGCCGACGCGGAGGCTCAATTGAGCATGGTCGCCCGCGATTTCGTCCCTGATCCGTCATTCGTGCCGACCACGGAAGCCGAACTTGCCGCCTGCCTGCAATCCTGGCACTGGCGCATGTTCTCGGGCCAGCTCTACCAGATCCTCGCCAAGTCCAAGGACACGCTGGGCGAGGAAGTCACCCAGATCAAGCCATTCATCCCGAACGCGGCCCAGACCGATTTCCTCACGCATCTGCATTACCGCAACATCATCCTCAAGGCGCGACAGTTGGGCATGACGACAGCCATTGCGATCTGCTGGCTCGACCACACCCTGTTCAACGCCAACCAACGCTGCGTCATCATCGCCCATACCGCGCCAGACGCCGAAGTCATCCTGCGCGACAAGGTGAAATTCGCCTATTCGCGCCTGCCCGACAGCCTCAAGGCCGCCTTCCCGATCAAGCGCGACGCCGCCGAGGAAATCCTGTTCGCGCACAACAACTCGTCGATCCGCGTGGCGACATCCGCCCGCTCAGGCACCTATCAGCGCGTGCATGTGTCCGAAATGGGCAAGATCGGTGCGATTGCGCCCAAGAAGGCGGTCGAGATCGTCACCGGCACCCTGCCTGCCGTCCCGGCCGATGGCATCGTGGCGATCGAGAGCACCGCCGAAGGCCAGTCGGGCGAGTTCTACCGCCTCGCCACCCAGGCCGAGCGGCTCAAGCTGGCAGGCAAGCGCCTGACCCGCGGCGAATACCGATTTCACTTCTACCCGTGGTTCACCGACGCCGGCTATCAGATGGACCCCAAGGGCGTCCCGATCAGCCCGACAGATCACGAGTATTTCGACCGGATCGAGGTCGAAATGGATACCATCCTGACGCTGCGCCAGCGCGCCTGGTATATCCAGCAGCGCGATGCCGCCTTCTCCGGCGACGCCGAGAAAATGTGGCAGGAATTTCCCTCTACGCCGGGCGAGTGCTGGCAGAAGTCCACCGAGGGTATGTATTACGCCCCGCAACTCGCCCGCGCCCGCGCCGAAGGCCGCATCGTCCCCCACATCCCCCACGTCACCAACGTCCTCGTCCACACGTTCTGGGACATCGGATCGGGCGACGGAACCGGCATATGGATGTTGCAGCATGTCGGGCCCCAGGAGCGATTCCTGCGCTACATCGAGGGCTGGGGACTGCCCTACGACCATTTCGTCAAGGAATTGCGGGCGACCGGCTGGCTATTCGGCACCCACCACCTGCCGCATGACGCCGAGCATGTCCGCCAGCAGGAGCGCCGCGTCGCCGCCCCGATCGAAATGCTGCGCGAACTCGCACCAGACTGGCGCTGGCACACCGTCCCGCGCGTCCAGACCATCCAGCACGGCATCGAAATGACCCGCCTCGCGTTCTCGCGGGCGATCTTCGACGCCGAGGGCTGCAAGGAAGGGCTGATCCACCTCGGCCGCTACCAGAAGACGTGGAACGAACGCCATCAATTCTGGTCCGACACGCCGCTGCACAACGAGCACAGCGAGGCCGCCGACAGCTTCCGGCAATGGGCGCAGGGCTACGATCCGCTCATCGCCACCCCCGGCGCCACCCGCCGACCGCCCGCCCATCGCCGCAGGGGAATGATGACATGACCGACCATTTCGACACGCCGATGCTCGACCTGCGCCATATCCACAAGCAGATGATCCGGGGCGACATCCTCGCCATCATCACCTGGAACCGCCACACCGCGGCCGGATGCCTCGTCCTGCTGCCCGCCATCCGGCGCGGCGCGGAACGGCCCATCCCCTGCATCGTCGATGAGGCCAACGCCTGGCGCTGGTCCGACACCATCGGCGAGATCCACCACCAGGAAGAAGTCGCGGCGCTGTTCGCCGCCGCCCTCGGCCTGCCGCCAAGCCCGAAATCCATCGGGCGCGTCATGGGCATCATCCGCGATCTGGTCGATGACCTCGCCAACATCCCGCCCATGCCCACCGACGCCGAAGTGCATGTCGCCGACGCCTTCGCCCGCAATCTCGAAACCGGCGAGGAAATCCACCAGGAGATACGGGCGCATGTCTGACCGCACCACGCCGAGCATCGAGAATTTCCGCGCCTACGACCCGGCGCCGAAGGAGCGTTATGACGACCGTAGGCTTGAGGGCGAGGATGATCCGCACGCGCTCATCCCCAACGCGGTCGTCGATCCGCGCGATCCACAGCGCATCCTCATCGCCCACACCCGCCTGATGTCGCTATTCACCGCCGAACTCGACCGCCAGTCCTACAACCGGAAGGAAATGGAGGTGGACGAGGATTTCGTCGACCACGAGCAATGGACGGAACTCGAAGCTGAACTCCTGGAGGAAATCGGCTACACGCCCATGACGATCAACGTCGTCGCCACCACCGTCAACTGGCTGCTGGGCACGGAGCGGCGCGGGCGCACCGATTACAAGATCCTGCCGCGCCGCAAGGAAGGCGGGCAGGCCGCCGAACTGAAATCCCACCTGCTGAAATACATCGCGGATGTGAACCGCACCGAATTTGCCTGGTCCAAGGCGTTCGCCGAGGCGATCAAGGCCGGAGTCGGCTGGATCGAATGCGGCGTCCAGAACGGCGATGACGGCGAGCCGATCTATGAGCGCGCCGAAACCTGGCGCAACATGCTCTGGGACAGTGCCGCTCTCGAAGACGACCTCGAAGATGCCCGATACCAATTCCGCTTCAAATGGATGGACGTGGACCAGGCCAAATCGTTCTTCGATGGCGAGGACGCCCACGCCGCCATCACCCTCGCCGCCGAAACCGCCGTCGACCTCATCACCGATGGCTATGACGACCCCGGCGACTCTCACGAAAACTACCTCAACCAGTGGAACGGCGCCGGCGCAGGCATCGAACTCGTGGAACGCCCCCGCGTGCGCATGATCGAAGCCTGGGTGAAGCTGCCGGTCAAGGAAACGCGGATGCGCGGCGGCGATTTCCGCGGCGAGATTTTCGACCCACACAGCCCCGGCCACGTCGACGAGATCAATACCGGCCGCGCCACGCTGGCCGAATCCGTCACAAGCCGCATGTTCGTCATCATTTTCACCTCGGCCGGCATCGTCTGGCACTCCCCGTCGCCCTATCGCCACAACCGCTACCCGTTCACGCCGATCTGGGGCTATCGCCGCGCCAAGACCCGCCAGCCTTACGGCATCGTGCGCGGGCTGCGCGACCTGCAACGTTCTGTCAACAAGCGCCACGCCCATGCCCTGCACCTGCTGGTGCATGAGCGTGTCGTCATGGACCAAGGCGCCGTCGACGACATCGGCGAAATGGAGCGCGAGATCGGCCGCACCGTCTCGATCATCGAGAAGCGGCCCGGGTATTTCCTGCAATTCGACAAGCAGACCGACCTGTCGGCGGCCAACCTCGAACTGATGTCGACCGCCATCAACCTGATCCAGCAGGCGTCAGGCGTCACCGATGAAAGCCTCGGGCGCACCACCAACGCCTCATCCGGCAAGGCCATCATCGCCCGACAGGAACAGGGCGCACTCGCCACCGCGCCGCTGTTCGACAACCTGCGTCTCGCCCGCCAACTCCACGGCGAAAAGATGCTCTCGCTGATCGAGCAATTCGTGAGCGAGGAAAAATCCTTCCGCGTCACCAACAAGCGCGGCAACGCCAACCACGTCACCGTCAATGACGGGCTGCCCGAGAACGACATCGTGCGGACCAAGGCCGACTTCATCATTTCCGAGGACCAGGCGCAGGCCACGCTACGGCAGGCCAACGCCCTCATGCTGGGCGAAATCTTCTCGAAACTGCCGCCCGAGATCATGGTCCAGATGCTCGACCTCTGGCTCGAACTCATGGACATCGCCAACCGCGACGAGATCGTCAAGCGCGTCCGCTCCATCAACGGGCAGGACGACCCGGACGCCGACCCCGACGCCCCGAACCCGGAGCGCGATGCCCGCGAGGCGATGAAGGTGGCCGAGCAGGAATACCAGATCAAGTTGGCTCTTGCAGAACTCGCCAAGGTCGAGGGCGAAGCCGCCGCCAAGGCGGAGCAGGCCCGCAAGACCGGCGCCGAGGCCGACAAACTGGCCCAGGGCGATCCGATGGAGAACATCGGCACGATGAAGGCGGCGCTCGAATACGCGCTGACCCTCATCAACGCCGCCCCGGCCGCCGACACCGCCGACGCCGTGTTGGCCGATGCTGGCTATGTCGGCGCCAACGCCGCAGGCATCGCCGCCGGTGCCCCCGACCCGTCCCTAGTCCCCCCGCCCGAGCCAACGGCCCCGGGCGAACCCGGCCAGTCCCCCGCGATGACGCAGCCGGCAATCCCGCCCGCAATGGAGTGAGCCATGAGCGACAAACACCTGAATGATCTTGACGATTTCATCGCCACCTTGACGCCCGAGGAAGTCGAGGCGCTGAAAGAGGCTGATGAGGGCTTCGATTTCGGCGACGATGACACCTTTGACCCCGCCGAGGTGCAGCTTGCGAAGGAGACGATGGAGGCCCGCCAGGCGCGCGAGGCCGCCGGCGAAACCTTCGACCACAACGAGGATGCGGCCAAGGCCGAGGAAGAAGCGGCGGAAGGGGCCAAGCCCGAAGAAGCCGCTGAACCCGAGCAAGAGCCCGAGGTGGACACCCCCGCGCCCGCAACAGAACCCGAGCCCGAGCCCGAGGCCAAGGCCGATCCGGCTCCGGCCGCGCTGCCCGATGCCGAAATCTACCGGCAGGCAATGGAAGCCGTTGATGCCGACATCGACGCCAAGATCGCCGAGATCACCGACAAGTATGACGATGCGGAGATCACAAGCGCCGAAATGAAGGCCCAGATCAAGGCTCTCAACGACAGCCGGCGCGACGCCATCGCCGCAACGGTGGATCGCATCACCTTCGACGGCGCGCTGCGCGCGTTCTTCGCCGAAAATCCCGAATTGAACAGTGACGATCACGTCCCAGGGTTCGACGCTGCCTTTTCCGCAGTCGACTCCAACCCGCTGTTCAAGGGCGTCTCGGACATCGACAAGCTGCGCGAGGCGCACCGCATCTATGCCGATCAGGCCGAGCGCGCCCGCGCCGCAGGGCGCACGACGCTGGTAGTCCCGCAGCCCAAGGGCGCCAAGGAACAGGCTCCGGCGCCCAAGGCCGAGGCCGCCCCCGCCAAGGACGATCCGAAGTTGCAGGTCAAGCCGCGCCCCGAAAACCACGCCCCCAAGACACTGGCGCGGATGCCTGCCTCGGATGCATCGCACCAAGGCGATACCAAGCGCGACAAGATCATGGCGATCCTCGAATCCAAAGACCCGGACGCCATCGAGAAGGCGTTGCGATCGAACGCCATCACGCTCGCAGACCTCGAAGAAATCGGCTGAGGCACCATGCTGCTGCTGCGCGCGAAGAAGCAAGACGTGGTGCGGATCGGGGATGACATCCTGATCCGCATCGACGGCGTATCCGGCAAGAACCTGCACTTGCAGATCGACGCGCCACGCGAGAAAAAGATCGTCCACGACCGCGCTGCCCGCGCTTGTCAAGACGAAGATGAGCACAAATAGGGCCGCCCTCTTTATTTTCCCCCAATATCTGGTATCTATAGGGCACGAACGGTGGCGCATGACGCGCCTTATTCCGGTGGTCAACACTCGAATGAGGATGTCATGGCGCAAACTGTTGTCCCCTGGGGCCACCCTTCGGCCAAAAAAATCTGGTCGGCCCAACTCCTGAAGGAAACCCTGGCCAAGCAATACTGGCAGCGGTTCATCGGCACGTCGGACGCCGACGTGATCCAGCAGAAGAACGACCTCGAAAGCGACACCGGCGACCGCGTGTCCTTCGACCTCTCGGTGCTTCTGCGCGGCGAGGCGACGGTCGGTGACGACCGCGTGGAAGGCAAGGAAGAATCCCTGCGCTTCTACAGCGACGAGGTAATCGTCGATCAAGTCCGCAAGGGCGTCTCGGCCGGTGGCAAGATGACGCGCAAGCGCATCGTCCACAACCTGCGCCGCGTGGCCCGCAACCGGCTCTCGGACTACTTCCGTGCCTGGGTCGACAACCTGATCTTCATGTATCTCTCGGGCGCCCGCGGCATCAACGCGGACTTCGATGGCTTCCCGCTCGCCTACACGGGCCACGCTGGCAATGCCTTCCGCGCCCCGGATACCGACCACCTGAAATACGGCGGCTCGGCCACGGCGAAGAACAACGTCACCAGCGGCGACGTGATGACCCGCGGCCTCGTCGAACGCCTCTCGACCTACGCCCAGATGCTCCGGGCGCTGAACCCGGAAGCGGCCAACCTGCTGCCGACCACGGCTGCGGGCGGCGAGCACTACGTCCTGCTGATGTCGCCGTTGCAGAAGAACACCCTGCGCTCGGACGCCACCACAGGCGGATGGCTCGACATCCAGAAGGCGGCGGCTGCGGCCGAAGGCAACTCGTCCCTGATCTTCAAGGGCGGGCTCGGCATGATCGACGACGTGATCCTGCACGAGCACAAGTCGGTCATCCGCTTCTCCGACTACGGCGTCGGCGTCAACCTCCCGGCGGCGCGGGCGCTGTTCATGGGCCGTCAGGCCGGCATCATCGCCTACGGCACCCCCAACGGCGCACGCTTCGATTGGGTCGAGGAAACCAAGGATGCCGGCAACGAGGCCGTTGTCTATGCCGGCAACATCATCGGGATGCAGAAGGCGCGCTTCAACAACCGCGACTTCGGCGTCATCGCCGTCGATACCTACGCCGACCCGGCCATCTGATCGCATGACGGGGGCGGATAAGCCCCCGTTGCCCACCGCAACGCTCTAATGAGGACACCATCATGGCCCTGATCCAAGGCCGCTACGGCAAACGCGGTGCCACCGCGATCAACCCCTGCGAGGCAGGCGTCACCGCGTCGATCGTCTACGAACTCGACATGGCGGCCCAGGCTGTCAACACCACCGATGTCGTCGAACTCGGCCCGCTGCCGGCCAAGGCGCAACTGATCGGCGCGACGGTCATCGGGGCTTCGGTCGGCGCCATCACCGCCACGGTCGGTCTGCTGACCGGCGAGGCGGGCGATCCGCTCTCGACCCGCGCGCTCGAAGGCGGCGCCTCGAACTTCATCACCGCCGGCAGCATCAACGACACCGAAACCGCGGCCACCCGCGCCGCCTGCCTCGGCGTTGCGCCCTCCGACACCCATCGCGGCGTCGGCTGCACGATCTCGGCCAACACCGCGGCCGGAGCCGGCAAGAAGATCCGCGTCGTGCTGCAATACTTCTACCCCTGATTTCCAGGCACGTCGCAAAGGGCGGGGGCTGTCATGGCCCTCGCCGCTCCGCAACCTGAACCAGAGGCGACCCCATGCGCATCGAAACTACCCTCATCCGCAAAGGTGGCTCCATCGTCGATATGGGCGACGGAACTTCCTATCACTTCCGCCCGGACACGCCGGCTGGAACCCGTCATTTCGCCATCGTCACCAACAAGGCCCACATCAAGCGCCTGCTGTCGATCGAGGGCTACGAGCCCGCCGATGACGATGACGATGCTACCGTCGCCACCGCGCCCGACCCGGAACCCGCCGACGACGACAATGACGACATCGACGCCAAGTTGGTCGATCCCGAGGATGGGCCCACGGTCCCCATGAGCGACCACGATGCCATGAGCGACGATGATCTGCGCCGCGATTTCGAGGCCATGCTTGGCCGCGCGCCGCACCCGAAGATGACCCGCGCCAACCTGATCGCCAAGATCGCCGAGGCGCGCGAAATGCAAGCGGCAGGCGCCTGATCGCCTGCCCCATAGCGAGGGACGGCCCGTCATGGCGATCCAGGTCAGAGACATCCTCCTGAACGCCCAGATCGTGCTGAATGATCTGGGCGCCGCCAAACGCTGGCCCCTCACCGAACTCCTGGGCTGGGTGAACGAAGCCGCAAGCCGCATCTGCGCCGCCAAGCCCAATGCCAATGTCGAACCCCGCACCCTGAGCCTCGTCCCCGGGGCGCAGCAGAGCATCCCGGCCGGGACTACCCACCTCGTCCGCGTCCTGTCATCGCTGGTGCCGACCCGCAGCGCCGTCACCATCGTCTCGCGCCAACTTCTCGACGGGTTTTCGCTCGGCTGGCAAGACCCGGCCACCTTCCCCGCGACCGATTACGTCCGTCACGTCATTCTCGATCCCGCCGACCCGGAAACCTTCCTGGTGTTCCCGCCGAACGACGGCACCGGCCAGATTGAATGCGAAATGGCTGTCACTCCGACCGTCATTCCGACACCAAGCCCGGCCGACGACATCGCCGCCTATGTCGACCCCATCCCGCTCGGCGACCAGTTCCAGACCGCGATCCTCGATTATGTTCTCTACCGCGCCTTCTCGAAGGATGCCGGCCTGCCGGGCGCCGGGAACCGTGCCCTGTCGCACTTCCAGGCGTTCCAGGTCGCCATCGGCGAGAAGATCCGGCAGGACATGACGATGAACGCCTCGACATCCCACGCCATGCCGAGGACGTGAGCCCATGCCTGACCATTCCATCGCCGACTTCCTGCCTCTGGTGCTGCAACATGCGCCTTCCGCGCCAATCCCGCTCGCCGCAGAACATCTGCGCCAGGCCGCGATAGACTTCTGCGTGCAAACGCGGTGCTGGCGTTACCGCGCCTCCGTCGCTTTCACCGCGAACCCCGTCACCATCCCCGTGCCGCTCAACGCCGTCGTGCATGAGATCGAGCGGGCAGAGTTCGACGGGATCGCCCTTGAACCCGCGCTCCCCGGCGACTTCACAGATGCCGAACTCTCGGCCGTTGCCGACGACAACAACACCCCGACATGGATGACGCAGGAAGTCCCCGACACCCTCATCGTCCTGCCGCCGAAGACCGGGACGCTGACCCTGAACCTGTTCCTCAAGCCGCCCGCCGGCGTCGTCTTCGGTCAGGACTCGACCCGCAGCCTCCTGCCGCAATTCATGTTCGACCACCACGCCGCCTTTCTCGCCTATGGCGCACTGGCCTCGCTCCTGACCCTGCCCGACGAAGCCATCATGGATGCCGGTCGCGCCGGCCACTTCGCATCGCTCTTTCAGGCCCGTATCGACGCCATGCGTTCCGACTTCCGCCGCGGCCAGCAGCGCCGGATGCCGCGCCAGACCCGCAGCCCCTGGGTGTGATCCGCCATGCGTTTGCAGATCCTCAACTTCAAGGGCGCGGTGCCAAGGATGCACCCGAGGCTATTGCCCGAAAATTTCGGCCAGACCGCCAGCAATACACGCCTTGAGGACGGCAGCCTCGGCCCGATCCGCGCACCGCGCGCCGAATACACGTTCGGCGCCGCCGTGCAGACCATCTACCGAGACGGGGCGACCTGGCTCGGCTGGAACGCTGTCGTCGATGTCGCCCCGGCCCCTGTCGCCGCAAGCCGCCTCTACTACACCGGCGACGGTGCGCCGAAAGTCCGCGATTCCGGCACCGTCTATGGGCTGGCCCTGACTGCGCCCGCCGCCGCACCGACGCTGACCGCACTGTCGACCCCCGACCCGGCAGCGCAGGAAACCGTCCTCTACTGCTATACATTCATCACCTCGCTCGGTGAGGAAAGCGCCCCGTCGCCGCTCGCATCCGTCACCTGGTCGCCCGGAGTCACCATCCGCCTCAGCGCCTTCTCGGCCGCCCCGGGCTCGCGCGCCGTCACCGGCCGGCGCATCTACCGCAGCCAGACCAGCGCCGCCGGCATCACCTCGCTCTATTTCGTCGCGGAAATCGCCTTCCCGGCGACCTACGATCACGACCTTGCCGCCGCACCGCTGCAAGAACCACTGCCCACGATCGACTTCGACACGCCATCCGCAGGGCTGATCGGCCTCACCGCCATGCCGAACGGCATGATGGCCGCCTTCGAGGGCAAGGAAGTGTTCTTCTCGGAACCATACCAACCCCATGCCTGGCCGTCGAAATATGCATTGGCCGTCGATTACCCCATCGTCGGCCTCTCCGCCTTCGGCTCGATCCTCGCAATCCTCACCACAGGCACGCCCTACATCGCCCAGGGAACGCACCCCGAAAGCATGGTGCTGGAAAAGATGGACCGCTCGTTGCCATGCCTGTCGCGCCGCGCCATCGTCGACATCGGCTATGCCTGCTACTTCCCATCGACGGACGGGCTGGCCGTGCTTTCGGCAACAGATGCACAGATCGTCACCCGCAACCTGTTCACCCGCGAGCAATGGCAACTGATGTCGCCGGCAACATTCGTCGCCAATGCCTATGACGGCCGCTATCTGTTCACCTTCACGTCGGATGTGTTCGACGCGCTCGACGGGCTCGCCCCCGATGGCGTCGGACTTCCGGCCGATTACCTTGACGGCGGCGCTCCATCCGGCGGCGCAGTCTCCCTCTCCTACGATTTCGGCAGCCCTACCAGCGCCTTCGGTTCGCAACGGCTCGGCTCGATCGACATTGCCGGCGAGTTGCCCTTCTTCATCGACGCAGACGTGATCCTGCCCGCCACGATGTTCGCAGATCGCGGCTCTGGCGAGTTGTTCATGCTCGAAGGCACCACCGTGGTAAAGGAATGGGATGATCCGGCCGGGACGCCCGCCACCCAGACGTGGCGGTCAAAGGTCTTCCAGTTGCCGTTCCCGACCAATTTCGGTGCCGCCCTGGTCGAGACGGACGCCCCCATCGGCGCCGGCGACGCCTTCGCCTGCTATGTCTTCGCCGATGGGCTACTGGTCGACACCATCACCACCGTCAACGAGCCCGTGCGGCTCACATCCGGCTATCTGGCGAAGCGATGGGAGGTCGAGATCGTCACCAACATCGCGGTTTCCGGCGTCACCGTCGCCTCGACAATGGACGAGGTGGCCGGATGAGGGACGACCGCCGATCCATCATGTTCTCATCGCGCGACGAACGCCTCGATGTCCTCGCCGGCATCCGCGGCGACGGGACGAAGCGTGCCTTGATCGTGACCGACCTCGACGGGATCATTTCCGAACGCATCGCCGACATGATCGCGGCCCGGGCCGATGCCTGGACCTATCTGCGTCTGGCGGCCGATTTCACGACGACATCGGCCACGGCCGTCGATGTGACGGGGCTCGGCTTCGCACTCAAGGCCGGCAAGACCTATCTCGCAGAGGGCCAATTCCTGCTGCGCACCGGCGTTGCGACCGATGCGCCGCGCCCCGGCGTCGCATGGCCGACCGGGCTGGCCGATGGCGTCGCCGAACTGCGCACAACATCTGCGGCCGGAACCAACGTCATCCAGAACGGCAACCTGAACGCCGCCGTCCTCTCCCCGGTCGGCGGCCTGCCCAATACCACCCAAAGCTGGCCGGGCGCCCTGCGCGCCACCCTCATCGCCGGCACGGCGCCGGGCAGCACGTTCCGCGTTCAACTCGCCGCCGAAACCGCGGGGACAACCGTAACCATGAAGGCCGGAAGCTGGCTCCGGTATCGCCTGATCTGAGGAAGGAAACGACGACATGGCCGACATTCCGAGCCGCTTCAAACTCCGCCGGGGGACGGCCGCGCAATGGTCGGTCAACCCGGTCCTCGCCGCCGGCGAACCCGGCTGGGAAACCGACACCAAGAAGCTGCGCATCGGCGACGGCGTGACGCCGTTCCTGAGCCTGCCCTATTACGACGACTCGACCGCCTTCGCCACAACGGCGCAGGGCACCAAGGCCGACAATGCCCTGCCGGCCAATGTCTCGACGGCGGCAAGCGACTATCAGACCATCGACACCAGCAAGAGCGGTCATTTCAACGCCGGGCCCGCCGCCGCCAACCGACCGCTCGATGAAACCTGCGCCATCCGCTACCACTACATCGACGCCACCGCAGGCTTTCTTGAGGCAACCAGCATCACATCAGGCCGGCGCTTCATCTTGCGCCGCTCGGGCTCCGCATGGGGTTCCTGGGTCGAACTGACGCGCACCACCGATGTCGTGCAGCGCGTGACCGGCGGCTACGCCGGCACCGCAGATGCGCTCGGGGATCTGGCGGCCGGGAACTATGTCCACCTGCTCGGCGCCGCCGCCACCGGGTTCTGGTCCGGGGCATCGGCCAACGATCACGTCATCACCTTGACCGGGGGCCCGGGCGTTGCCGCCCAGCAGATCGGGTTCGACAAGGATGGAACGGTGTTCTACCGCGGCCGGTCTGGTGCGACATGGAACACGGACGGCTGGAAGGAACTGATCTCGGATGTCACGATCGGCGCGCTTGTCGTGCCCGGCGCGCAGATCAACTACGAAAGCAGCGGCGCCCCCGCCTCCTTCCCGTCCGGGGCCTATGGCGCGCTCCCGCTCAACATCATCAAGAACAACAGCCTCGGGCTTACGCTGACCGCGAACCAGATCAAGTTCACCGTCGCCGGAACCTACTACATCGAGGCTGTCATCACCGCCCGCAACGCTTCTGGCGGCGGCCGTTCCGCCGCCGTCAGGCTCTACAATGCAACGGCGGTCGCGGCAGAAGTCCTCGGCACCGGCTTCAACAACTCCAACGCCGGCGTCGCCACTTGCCACATCGCCGGAAGGTTCACCGTCGCCGCCAACGATCTGATTGAACTTCAAGGCATCGCCAGCGGTTCCGGCGTCCAGGTTGGCGACGAAACCGACTACAACAACCCCAACGTCTACAGCATCGTCAAACTCTGGAAGGTGTCGTGATGCCCGTGTGCAAGATCGAGAACGCCACAGTCGTTCAGCGGTGGGATGATGTCGCCACCCTCGCCGAACTCGAAGCCAAATACGGGCTGACCGGGCCGGCCTATGTCGTCGCATCCGCCGCGCCGGGCATGATCGACGCGGGCGGTGGGAGTTTCACCGCCCCGCCGCCGGCCCCGCCGATCCTCGTCGATGAGGTTGCCAAGTTGGCCCTCGTCCGCGCCATGCGCATGGTCAGGATGGACGGCGCCGCCGTGGGTCAGGGCGATACATCGGCCTGGGACCAGATGAAGCAGGCCATCGCCGCAGCAGGGATCACCGTGCAGGAAGATTGGGACATGGCGATCCGCATTCCGCGCCTCGATCCGGCAATGGAGGCGCTTCTGACCCCCTTCATCCCGGTTCAGGCCCAGCGGCACGCCGTCAGGGACGCGGTGTTCACCCTCGCCGGCCAGATCGAACGGGAGGAAATCTGATGCTGCGCTGGCTTGTCGACCTGATCCAGACCCCCTCGGCCTTCCGCGCCGACCCCTGGGGCTTTACCCGCAACCAGATCGGGCATGGCTACCTGATCGGCCTTCTCGGCGCCATGCTCCTGCCGTGGTGGGCGGTAATCGCCCCCTACATCGCCCTCGAAGCGTGGCAGAACATCCGACGCGGCGCGGACCTGTCCGACAACATCGAGGACTTCGCCAACGTCGCCGTCATGGTCATGGCCGCAGAAACCGGCCATTACGGCTATGTCATCGTCCATGCCATCTACCTCGCCGCCGGCATCGCCTGGCGCGTGGAGGAACGCTATCGGAGTGCGGTTCGTGCGCCTCACAGACAAGCACGCTGACCAGCTTCTCGCCTGGGCGGCAAAGCGCCTCGGCACGGATGGATGGTCGCCCGATAGCATGGCTTTCGGCGTGGTCGAGGACCGCGACGGCCTGCGCCCGCTGGTGCGCGCTGTCATCGTCATCAACTGCCGGTTCAACGACGCCTGCCGTATGCACATCGCCACCGACGGCAGCCGCAGATGGGCAACCCGCGACATCCTGATCCGGCTTTCCGCCTTCATCCACTACGCGCTCAAGGTCAACCGTATCGAGACGATCATCGCCGCGTCGAACCTTCCGGCCCAGATTGCCGCGCTAAAGGTTGGGTTCCAGATCGAGGGCCGCAATAGATGTGGTGCAGATGACGGCACTGATGGTATCGTGCTGTCCATGCTCAGGGATGAAAACCCGTGGCTGAAAGGGAAAGGTGATGAGCAAGGGCGCACCTCCGGCTGATCCGAACATCGGCAAGGCCGCCATGTTGTCGGCCGAAACCGGGCAGGACTATCTTGCCTGGATGCGGGATCAGGCCGCGATCACCAATCAGTGGGCCAAGGAGGACCGCGCCCGCGAGATCGGTGTGTTCCGGCCTATGGAAGATCGGCTCATCGCCGAGGCCAAGACCTGGGACAGCCCCGAACGGCAGGCGTCCGAGGCGGCGCGGGCCCGGGCCGATACCCAACTGGCGCTGGCGCAGGGCGAGGGCCAGATGCGCCGCGATGCCATGCGCATGGGCGTCAACCCCGCCTCGGGACGCTTTGCCGAGGCTCGCCGCAGGGCCGGAACCGACGCCGCCCTTGCCGTGGCCGGGGCAGACAACCTTGCCCGCCGCCGCGTGCAGCAGGAAGGCGAGGCCAAGCGCGCCGGGATCGTCAACCTCGGCCGCGGCCTCGCCGTCAACCCGGGCACCTCGATCGGCCTCTCGAACGGCGCGGCATCCTCCGGCTTTTCCGGTGCGATGCAGGGCTACGGCCAGCAAGGCCAACTGCTCAACGAGCAACAGAACTACCGGATGCAGGCGTGGCAGGCCAACCAGGGCATCATGGGCGACATCTTCGGCGGTATCGGCAAGATTGCCGGCGCGATGTTCTTCGGCTCGTCGAAGGAGATCAAGGAGAACAAGAAGCCGACCCGCGACCTGGCCGGGGCCATCAAGCGGCTCAAGGTCGAGAAGTGGGACTACAAGCCCGGCGAGGGCGACGGCGGCAGCCATGTCGGACCCTATGCCGAGGATTGGCAGCGCGAAACCGGGCTCGGCGACGGCAAGACCATCAATGTCATCGACGCGGTGGGCGTTACGGTCGGCGCGGTCAAGGAGATCGCGCAGAAGGTCGACAAGATGGAGCGCCGCATCAGGAGAATTGCGGCATGAGCGCGCTGGGTGGGTTTCTCAACGGTCTGGGCGACGGCATCCAGGACGAGAAGGACCGCAAGGAGCGGGAGCGTTCCCGATCCATCATGGAATCCTATGCCCGCTCGCGCTCGGCAGCGGCCGGAGCCGCGCCGCAGGATGCAGGCGCAGCCGGCGCCGCCCCTGCCTATACCTACGACGGCAAGATTTCCGACCGTCCCCGCCATGCCTTTGCGCGGCTCACCGCAGCCGGCCTGCCGCCTCACGTCGCCGCCGGCCTGACCGGCAATCTGATGCAGGAGTCCGGCAAGGACATCAATCCGGCCGCAGTCGGGGACAACGGAAACGCCTTCGGCTCAGGCCAGTGGACCGGCGATCGCAAGGCCGCCTACATGGGGTTCGCCACGGAACGGGGCAGCGATCCGACCGACTTCGACACCCAACTCGATTTCCTGCTCCATGAAGGCCAGACCAGCGAGAAAGCCGCATGGGCGCGCATCATGGCGACCAAGACGCCGGAAGAAGCCGCCCTTGTCGCCTCGAAATACTTCTGGCGCCCGGGCGACCCGCGCAACGAGAACCGCGTCGCCTATGCCAATGCCATCTACGGCGCCCGCGACGCCGATCCGACCGCCGCGCCCGCCAAGGGTGCAGTCCCGGCCGAGGAAACCCCGACCGATTGGGTCTGGTTCAGGAATTACAGGAGAGCCCCGTGATGAGCGGCATCGGTTCCTTCATTGATGGCGTCTTCGAGGGCATGGACTGGCGTGAAGGCCGTGATGCCCGCAAGCGCCTGCGCAAGATCGAGGACGAGAAACTCGGCTGGGACCGCGAGGACCGCGACTGGCTGCGCGAGGACCGCAAGTATACGATCTCCGAACGCCGCCGCGAAATGCAGAAGCGTGACGAGGAAGAAGCCTTCTGGAAGCAGATGGCCGAGGAAATGTATCCCTCTGGTGCCGCGCCGGAAGCCACGCCATCCACACCATCACCTACGACCAAGCCAAGAAGTGGTACGACTCTGGCCGGAAGTACAAGCCGATCGGCACCAAGCTGACCAAGAACATCTGGCTGAACTACGACGAAGCCAACGACCGCTACACGCTGGCGTACACGCACTCGAAGTACTACGAGGTCGTGAACGAGCAAGGCGAAAAGCAGTACAAGAAGGCCGGCGCAGGCGAGCGCGACAAATACACGCAGAAGTTCATTGGTTTCGTGTACCGCGACAATGCACATATCTTCCATCCCGAGAGCTTGTACGTTTCTAACCGTACAGCGCGCAGCTTCTTCGAGTCGTACTTCAACTGCACGTACCGCAAGTTGCCGGGCGTGAAGTTGAAGGGTTTCGAGTGGACGTTCTTCCGTGAAGGGCTGGACTACTGGCAGAAGACGCACGGCGCCGGTGAAGTCAAGCTGTCCGGCGCAGGCTTGCGCATCTATCCTGATGGCCGGCGTGAAGCCACGGAACCGGTCATGGTGCGTGTCCACAAGAAGGAGCAGCAGAATGCCATGAACCGCCACATCAAGGCTGTGCGTCGCATGCTCACGCTGC
>ERZ724505.588-NODE-588-length-22955-cov-24.765502_pt1 | contig 22955 bp, 20 predicted proteins | sample MGYA00376038_ERZ724505 | MGnify/ENA primary metagenome ERZ724505 (study PRJEB28724, sample SAMN07190884) | wastewater metagenome | isolation source: effluent of sewage treatment plant in Hong Hong | place: Hong Kong | collected 2016-03-17 ...
GGCTACGATGGTTGGCTCGTAGTACTCGCAGCAATCGCAGGTGGCACGGGCGATCAGCATCCCGTCGCCCCATTCCTCGGATTCATATACTTCGTTCATTTCAAGCTCCTCAATCGTCGGCCTACCGTTCGGCGTGCTCGCCAGCGGTCGGCAATCGTCCGGGTGGCAAGGATGGTCGCTACTAACGCGACGTTCAGGGCCACCCAGGTCAGGATCGCCGCGAGGGCAAACTCGGTGCTGCTCATGGCGCTACCTCGTAGAGGTCCACCACACCGTCGTGCTCGTGCAGCCGCACCCGCGCTCCAACGGAAGGGTACGGAGCATCGCCGGTGTGCGATTCGTAGTGGCCGAACTTGTCGATGATTGCGAGCATTGCCGGAGAATCAAGCTGGATGCGACATGGCTTACTGGAAACGTGAGCCACCGTCCAGATGGTCTCCTGGTAGCGCTCGTCGGCACACTCCCGGCAGTCCTGCTGCTCATGGCGCTCGCAGGGCTCGTCCAGCCAGGGTGCGCCTGAGATGGGGCCTCGGGGCTCGTTCATTGCTCTTTCTCCTTTTTACGCGCACGTGAGCGCGTTCTATCTATCGGGGGGCTACCTGGTCCCAGCCCACCGCGGCCTTCCAGTCAGCCACGATCTCATCGAGATCCTCCTCCGGGTCCAGGAATGTTTGGCCGTTTACGTCGTTGAGCGTGTAGCGCCCGTCTGGCTCGCGATCTATCCAGAGAGCAGGCTCGCCGTTCGGGTAGCTCAGCAGCACTCGTTCTTTCATCTTCGGATCCTTTCTCCTCGGCCAGCTATCTGCTAGCCACTGACCAGACATTACGACTGACACCCATACTCTGTCAACGACCAGCAGTGTGCTAATTACTGAGTTATAAGCAGTTGGTTTACAACCAATGCCTGGGAAAGATATTCACTTTGCGCACGTGCGCATATAAAGGGAGTGGCAGAGTGGCCTACCTACCCCCAGATGCTCGACGAGGTGTGCAGAGGGGTAGCTGGCCCTGCTAGAATCCAGGGCATGGCTGTGCAGCTAGAACGTCATCCAGGTGGCAGACCGCGTGTCTATGACAGAGAAGCTATGCTCCCTAAACTCATCCATGCCTTCTCGCTCGGAGCTCCTATCAGATTCGCCGCACAATCCATCGGCGTACCTAAATCTACTCTCGAAAAATGGATGGCCTCAGACGACGAGTTAGGAGACGCTTTGCGGCGAGCACAGGCTGATGGCGTGCTCGGAATGATGGATATGGTGCGCCAGAATCCGAAGACTGCGGGCGGTGCTGGCTGGCTCTTAGAGCGGCGGTATCGGGAGGATTTCGGTCAGCGCGTGGACGTGACGCACAGCATCGACGAGGCCCAGGTCGAGCGGCTGGCGGAGCAGTACGGCGTCGACGCGGCTGACGTGCGCAGCGCGATCGCTGAGGCGGCGAAGCTGTTGAGCCCGCCGAAGAAGTAGACGTAAGACCTATAGTGCGAAGTTGTAGATTCGAGCGGCGGGTGTGCCTCATGTTATGTCGCGAATGTTTCACGTGAAACAATCGGTCCGCGGCCTCGCCGCGTGCAATTTGAGCGCGAGGCCGGGGAGGTTCGCGCTTCGGCGTCGCGTGCTCGCCGCGTGGCCACGCTGCGAGGGGGGTGGGGGTGCATACGGCCGTTGTGTCAGTAACTATCTTTGTGGTAGCCGCATCGCAACCGGAGCTCAAAAATGGATATGCAGTGGTAGGGTGTGAGGAGCGATGTCAGACGAGTTATTGAAGCTAACGGGTGCGATATTGCGAGCGCGGCAGGCGAAGCCTGACTTGAAGAAGTTAGGGTTTCCGGAGCCGCATCCTGGTCAGATGCGAGCGTTAGCGTTGTTGGACCCGAGTGAGGTGAATTCAGGGAGGTTCGTAGTAGCGAACTGGGGTCGTCGGGCGGGGAAGTCGGAGATGGCGTTGAGATGGCTTGGGTTGGGAGCGACGGGGGGTGAGGCGTGTGCGTATATAGTGCCGACGTACGCGCACCTGACGGGGCCAGAGGGAGCGTGGACGCGGTTGAAGAATCGGTTGCACCCGTTAGCGGAGCGAGTGTCGGAGCAGGAGCACTCGATATATTTGCGTACGGGTGGGTCGATAGAGTGTTGGAGTACGGAGAATGGAGCGGACCGGATACGTGGTAGGAAGTATCACCGAGTGGTGTTGGATGAAGCGGCGTCGATGGGGAGTTTGGGAGGTGCGTGGTCGGACGTAATAGCGCCGACGTTGATTGACTATGAGGGGAAGGCGTTGTTCGTATCAACGCCGAGGAGGGGGGGTACGTTCCAGGAGTTCTACAACCGGGGTGGTACGGGTCAGTGGCGAGCGTTGACGATCACGTCATTAGAGAATCCGCATTTGCCGGAGGGTTCAGTGCCACGAACGCTGGAAGAGGCGTTAGAGATGGGTATGACAGAGCAGTCGTGGCGACAGGAGATCATGGCGGATTTTGAGGCAGCGCCGACGGAGTTAGTATTTCCGGAGTTTGATGCGCGGGTGCATGTTGGGGAGCCGCCGGTGGAGTGGGAGGCAGCGAACTTGAGGGGAGCTGGTGGAGATATGGGTGGTGGTGATCCGAACGCGTGGTACAAGGTAGGGCGGGTGTGGATGCCGGGGCCGCGGCAGGATAGTGTAGCGAATCGAGAGCGTTTGAGTCGGCATTTATACATAGTGTATGACGAGTATTATGAGACGGGTGCGATGAGTATGCGAGACGTATCGCAGACAGTAGCGCCGTGGCATTTAGAGGCACCGTTGTGGGGTATAGCGATAGGAGAGAGTAAGAGCAGTCCAGAGATCCGGGATTTGCAGCAGATAGGGTGGACGCAGCAGGGGGTGAATGTAATTTCGGCGAAGGGTAATCCGCAGGCGCGGTATGGGGTGTTGAGTAGTTTATTGCGAGAGAACCGGTTGTTGATCAGTCCGAAGTGTGAGCGTTTGATTGAGAGTTTGTATCGGTTCAGGCGGGTGTATCGGCGGAATCCGGCGACTGGTGAGAGTTATTTATCAGACGAGACAGATCATCAGTACAGTCATGCGCCGGACGCGGTGGGACATATAGTGCAGCCGATGTTGCAGGCGACGCCGATGCGGGATGGGTCAGTGAAGCGGGAGTTGAACTTTTACAAGCCGCCTGGGAGGCGTGGTAAGTTATTTCAGCCGAGCACCTGGGGGGAGCTGGTGAAGGGGCGATGAGGGTGTGCTAAGCTAAGCTCGCGTTGGATTCGAGCCGCCTTTCTTGTGAAGGGCTGCCTTGGCTTACCCCACCGAAGAAGTACAGCGGAAGTCGGACATCATCCGGCAGCTCACGCGGCGATGGCGAAATCATCACAGGCGTGTCTACATACGCCGTCTCCACTTCTACAACGATCCGCTGGTAGATCCAGGTCGCGAGCGCACACTGAACGACGGTGGCGAGTACGATGGCGACCTGTTGGAGTCGGGGCCGCTACCCGAAGGCATATCCCACATCCACGAGCAGACTACGGCGATTGCCCAGGCGTGGGAGGATTCCAAGTTCCGGATCACCGAGAATCGCTACGTCATTGGCGTATCCGATCTCGTTGAGGGTTACGACTCCAAGGATGCGGAAGACCTTGCCGAGACCTTGAACAGCGGGTTCCGGATGATTGAAGAGCGGCAGGGCTGGGGCACTGTCCAGGAGCCGCTCGCCGACGCCCAGGCCATCGATAGCTTCGCCTGGCTGCACTGGCGGCGGCACGACCAGATCTATCCCGAGATTCCCGAGTACGAGTACATTGATGCCCTTCCGGATCCGGACGAGGAAGACATTGACGAGCGTGAGAAGAAGAAGCGCAGCAAAGAGCGCGAGCGGTATGAGCGCGAGCCTGGTGAGGATGGCAAGTACAAAGAGACAGCGAAGTCGCGAGCGGAGCGGACGAGGCTGAACAGAGCGCGGGCAGGTTTCCCGTACCACTTCGAGGTGCCGGACGTGCGGCACGTCTTCTCCGCTGATGACGAGGCGGGGGAGGATGCGGTGGTGGTGCACATCCGCCAGAAGCCCGTCATCCGTTACGACAAGGACCTGCGGGAGCGTGGTGGTGCTGTCATTCGTGATGGCACGCTCAAGAAGAGCGACATGTGGCGGGTGGTTCAGCCCGACAAGAACCTGCGGCTCTATATGGAGGCGGACGCTCCTGGCAGTGACGAGCCGTCCTACTCCGATTGGGAGCCCGACCAGATGGTTACCCTTGCGACGATCTGGACGCGGGATAAGTGGTGCGAGATGGTGTCGTTCGACACCTGGGCGCCCGACACCCTGTCAGATGGTGATTGGCAGTACGTGATGGAAGGCAGGCACGCTTTTGGCCGGCCACCGTGGGCGAAGGTGCGAGCCAACGTCTTTTGGTCGTCACGCGACCCGTTGCGGCGGTATACGCCTATTTTCGAGAACGCCTTTCGGCGCAAGCCCTTCTACGACCGGTACATGTCGATCGCCAAGGGCATGGCAGAGAAGGGGTTGCCACACCTCATTTTGCAGAACACCGGTCGTGGGCCGTCGATGCCGGACGAGTCAGGGCGCGAGCAGCTTCTCAAGCCGGACTCGAACGCTGCTGACGAGCTGCCGCCGGGGTGGGAAGTCGTCAAGATCCATGCTGAGCTGACCTCCTCTTACATGCGGTTGCTGGAGATAGAGCGAGAGCAGTTTGACGAAGCGATTGCTGACACTGGTAACGCCGACATCAGCGCGACCACAAAGCCGCACACCGCGCGTGCTGCCATTCAGCAGGCTGACAAGGGGCCGAAGTACTGGATCAGCCAGCAGGCCTATGGGATCGAGGAGTGTGCCCGGTCGATTGCGCGTGATATGAGCACGCCGGTCGAAGAGGGTGGGTTCGGCGAGACCGTGTGGGTGTTCAAGCACGGTCCGGACGGGCAGCGTACCCAGCAGATTGTGGGCATTGAGCCCGACCGGATTCGCTCGCTGGACATTCACTGCACGATCAACCCGGTGTCGAGCGTTGAGCAGTTGACGATTGAAGTGCACGGTATGGAGCAGGTGGGTGCTGGCTTCCTCACCAAGCGTGATTGGCTGGAGAACTACAAGAGCGTTGAGGATCCCACCGAAGAGTTGGCGAAGCTGTACGCCGACCAGTTCATTGAGCAGTTCGTCAATCCTGGCTGGATGCAGCAGAAGGTTGCGGAGATCTGGGGTACGCAGTTCCGGGTGGGGGTGAACGGCAACATCCTGGACAGCCAGGGGACGGCGATGGCGCCGGACCAGATGTTGGCGAAGAAGGGCATCACACCCAGGATGCGCGAGGGCGGCGGCATGGCGAACGAGGCGAACGTGTTGCCTGCTACGATGGGGCCGTTGCGCGATGATTCGCCGCCGGCTGGTGTGCTGCCGCAGCGTCCAGCGGAGGGCATGTAATGGCACGAGAGCCCCAGGTATTGCAGTTGACGCAGGAGTTCATCAAGCAGCACATCGAGTTCATGGACGAGCAGGTCTGGCCGTTGATTGAGAAGCTGAACCCGGACGCGAAGAAGGCAACGAAGGCAGATGCTCCGGCGATTGCCGAGTTCGTGCGGCAGATGTATCCCGAGCAGGAGTGGGTGTATCCGGACGGCACTGTCGTTCGCGGCACTGCGTGGGGCCTTGCGCTCAAAGAGTTTGCGAAGGCCGAAGAGGGCATGCCCCACATCACGAACGCTGACGAGATGATCGGCTTGATGGAAAGGGGCCTTGACTGATGGCACGCATCTGGGACGACTACACATTCAATAGCCCCGCGCCCCTCGATGATCGGACGTATCACGTTGGCGACAGGGTGTTGATAGGCGGCGTTGAGCACTACGTCGTTGGGTTCGATGACTTCGGCAATCCGGAGTTCAAGACTCTTCAGCAGCCTGAGCCCAAGACATATCAGGCGACAGAAACTATTGGTGGCGTGCGTTACCGCATGACCTATGACGCTCAGGGCAACATCATCAACCAGGTGCCAATCGGTTCGTCTGGCTCTAGCGGTGGAGGAGGTGGCGGCTCTGGCGTTGTCAATCTCGCCCCGTCGTCTGGAGTTGTGCCTGACCCGAACGGATCTGGCCTGCTCGGGACGTATGACCGCTTCGGCATCTGGAGCCCGCTGGCGGCAGGTCTGCAGGGGCCTCAAGGCAGTGACGCTCCGTACGACGTAATTGGCGGTGTGCCCTACGCCTACGAGAACGGCCAGCTTTGGGTGGTTCCCGGCTTCCAGGGTGGTGGGTCGAGTGGTGCCGGTAGTACGACTGTTCGCGAGGCTGCGAATGGTGACCTCTACTTCTTCGATGCAACGGGCAACGTCGTCAACGTGCAGCCAGGATTTGGCAAGCCGCAATCGCTTCCGCAGGCCTCCTATGGAGGCGGTGGCAACACGGCCTCGGCGCTCAATGCCCTGGCGAAGGTGATCGGTGCAGGCAGTGGCGGTGGTGGCTCGGCTGCCAAATATGATGAGTCCGCGCTCTTGAAGCAGCGGTACGACCAGGATGCGGCGCTGGCGCAGAAGAAGTTTGAGCTAGACCGCGACATGGCGATGCTCAAGTTTGAGCTGGACAAGTACCTCGCGCAGGTGGGGATTGACGAGAACCAGAAGGATCGCGCCATCCGTGCTGCCGAGAGTGCGGCTGCCGATCGCTGGCGCCAGTACGACGCTGAGCGAGGCCGGCTACAGGACCAGCTCTCTGGTGCGAACCTGTTCTCCCAGCAAATCAGCGATGTGAATCCTGGGAGGTTCAACGCCTTCTTGCAGGCAGGTGGCGGGGTCATCTCCAATGCTTTGGCTGGGGGAGAGACGGCCCTCGATGATCTCGCCATCCTGCCCTCAGCGATGACGCTGGGCAGCATTCGTCAGCCGCTCAACCTCCCTGCGCCCTTCGACCCGACAGAGTTCCTGGGCAGCTTTCAGTCCGCGCCCGCGCCCGTCGTTACGAGCCCCACTGTTGGGGACATCTTCGGCACCCCTGTCACGCCCACCGGTGGCGGATCGACAGGCACGAGCGGAGGAGAAGGGGCGGGCAGCAGCGGCGCTTCCTCCGGAGGCTCACTGCCGCTGACAGCTGAGCAAGCGCAACAGGCGTTCAATGCGGCGTCACCACGAGGTGTGGGCTTCAAGCGATTGACCCCGGGCGGGCCGCTCGTTGGTGTGCAGCAGGTGGGCAACGCCTTCCTTAGCGACTCCGAGGTCAACGCGCTTGTCAACGAGTTCTCAGGCGGGCAATTGGGCGGCACGTACGATGACACCATCCTCGGCCTGTTCAACGCAGGGCTGGGAATGACAGACCAGTGGGCGAAGGACCGGGCTATCGCTACTGCGCAGCAGCAGTTGCAACGTGCCGGTGTGAACGCCGACCTTTCGCAGATCCAGGCGTTGATTGCGCAGGGCAACGACCCGCTGAACGTCCTCAACGCCGCGCGGTCGGGGTACGACATTGGGGCGCACGTTCCTTCGCCGCCTGTGCAGTCGTATCCCAACCCGACGGGCATTCCCTTCGGGGCCGGGGCAACGCACGCTACGACCGGGCCCACGACAGGGCAGGCATCGTTCGGGTCCATCTCCGTACCGAGCATGACGAGCACCTTTGGCATGTCCCCGGCAGATGTAGCGGCGATCTATGGCTACAACCCCGGCGAGATTCCCGGCTACGCGGGTGGCACCCACCAGGGCAACGACCCGTACCTGACGCCCTTCGGCACCACCACGGCCCCGGTGCGCATCGTGGGCGAGAAAGGGCCAGAGCTTGAGATAGATCGAGGGCGCATGGGCACGCAGATCATCCCGATCGGCAACGCCTTTATGCGGGGAGTACCAGGCTATGCAGACGGCACCGATACCTACTTCGAGAACGGTGTTGGCTATGTTCCTGTGAACCCCAATGTGAGCACCTTCGGACAGCGGACGATTCAGCGCAACGGCAAGACCTATGTGGCTGATTACAATCTCCAGCCTCCGGCACCCGCTGCGCCCACGACTACGTTCATGCCTTCTACGTGGAACCGCTCGTCGTCCACCTGGAGTTCGCGTCATTCAAGTTCCACTACATCCTCCCGAGAAGAAGACGACGAGGACGAGCACCAGGGTGACGCTCCGCCGCCGCCTGTTACAGCGACTCCGCCCGCAGCTACGACGCCACCGCCACCCGTAGCCACGACGCCACCTCCGTCTACGCCGGATGAGCCGACAACGACACCTGCCACGGTGCCGGACACGACTACTGTGCCACCCCCTCCGGGGAGCACGGCGACGCCTCCACCCGTCACGCCTCCAGCGACCACGCCGCCGCCCGTCACTACACCCCCGCCCGTCACGCCTCCAGCGACCACGCCGCCGCCCGTCACGCCGCCGGTCACCACAGGCAGCGGTCAGACGACTACCACTCCTGGTGGGTCGCAGGTTCCCACTCCAACCGTGGACACCACGAGCATCGATTGGAACGCTCCCGGCCTTGCCGCTGCACTCGCCGCGCAGGGGATCGACCCGGCGTTGCTCCCGGCTACTGCCGAAACGCAAGCGCTGATCGATGAGATCCGGGCCATCCGCGAGGCGACGGTGGTGCCGAACATTGGTTCGTATTCATGGTTTGACCCGCGGTTGACTGCCCCATCTGGTGGCATCTACCCGAGTTCGATCTCGGCAGCACTCGCGGCTGAGCAGACGAAATACGGTGTGCCCGCTGATGCGCGGTGGGCGGAAGTCAACCGGTTCATGCTTCCGGGCGTCCAGCGCTCATCGATTAGAACGGGAGTGTAGGCGTTGCCTGCGGCGTCGCTGATAATCCCGAGAACGCGCACGGCTGCATTCTGCACAGCAGCGCGTACCGCGATTCTACCACTGGTGTATGAGGCCAAGTAGATGGCAATCCTGTTCGACGATGGATTTCTTGAGCCGTGGGCTGAGACGAGCGCACAGAAGCGTGCGGCGGATGAGCTGCGTAAGCGCCTTGCAGCCAGTGCCGAAGCCCAGCAGCGGATAAACACGCCCACCCTGCCAACGCAGACCCCCACGCTGTCGCAGCCTGACTACATAGCACAGGCCCCCCCGTTCACGCCGCCACAGGTTTCCTCGCAGCCGGGGATCCCTGTGGGCGCCGAGACCGGGCCACCGACATCCGTAGCCCCTTATCAGCAGCAGAGCGAGGCACTGGCGGCGCTACAGGCGATGGTGAACCGAAACCCTGCTACGCAGAATGCGTTTAGGATTGCCTCCGGGTTCCGGCCTGCAGCGGAAGGACTTATCGGCGGTGCAATCCAGGGACTCACGCCCACGCCGAACGCGGTGCCTGCGGACGTGCAACGGGTAATTGATGAAGGTTCCGGGCAGGCTCTCCAGCGTCGCGGGGTAACCGGCGAGTCCACACCGTTTGGCGGCACCCTCCCGAACATGGAGCAGCGGCTTGGCCGCACTGGTGGCAACCCCTTCCTTGAGACGGCAGGGTTCGCCGGTGAGATGGCGGGCAGGGCAGTTCGTCCCGCTGGCAGTGTGCTGGGACCATCGTTTGGAGCACTTGACCAGGCAGTGGGAAAGCCGCTGGACGCCTACTCGGAGACCGGATGGGACGCTACGACTGCGTTCTATGACTACTTGAGCAACCCCGAGAAGACGGTGCGGGATACCCGCTCTGCCGTCGCGGGCGCAAAGGACTACGCGGGGGGTGTCAGCAATGCATTCATACCGCGCCAGAACGCTGGGCCGCAGGATTCCATGTTTGGGAGGCTGGCTGAGTCCACTGCTCCCAACCCGACGTTCCTGGGCGATGCGTACAACAAGCAGGTAGGAGACTTCCGCGATCGCCCGTTGTGGCAGCAATTTGTCCTTGGGTCGGCATACGGGCCCGAAATCGCCATCCCCGGTGCCAGCTTCGCTGACGACATCGCGTCAATTGGTGGCGCGATAGGGCGCAAGATCCCTCGTGCTGGCCGGGAGGTGGCCGAAGCGGGTGCAAGGCAAGCAATTACCCCGCCTGCGGGCATGGCGGATGAAGTGGTGCAGGCCATCGGTGGTGGATCTATCCACACCGCGCCAGGTCCTCGTGCTCACGGTGGCGTTGCAGCCCTCCCGCCTACCGAATCTGTCAAGGGCAACATGCTCGGGGCAGAAGACCTGCTGGTATCCAAGCCTGATTACACCGTTCGGGATGCGCTCCGTGTGGCAGACGACCTTGAGCGGCAGACAGAGGCGATCGCCAACCAGGTGCAGAGTCGCATTCGGACGGGAGTGCGAAAGCTAGGGGCACTGGACAAGGATCACACGCATCTGCGGGCGGTGGACGGCGTATGGGTGTCTATCTACGACGCAGCGGAAAACCCGTCAGCTTACGTACTCACTCCTCGCCAGCGAGAAGGGCTTGCGGAACTGGGGCAGATTGTCTCTGACGTTCGGGCCGAGCGTGAGATCTTCGACATCCCCCCGCAGCTTGTGGACGTGGCTGATGATGGCTCGTTCATTCCACGGTCTGTGAAGTCGACATCTCAAGGAGACATCGAACGAGGCACGGGTGGTGCACGTTTGTCGGCATCGAAGCGTGAGGGATCGCGGGTAGTTGAACGAGCGGCAGATGCGGAGGCAATAGGTACGGTCTACCAGCCTATTGAACGGTCGATTGAAGACTATGCGCGGCGATGGACTCGTGCAGCGGCACAAACACACGTACGTAACCTGCTTGTGCCGTTCGCGGAAACGTCATCCATGAGGGTTACGCCTGCGCTGCGTGACCAAATGCAAACCCTCAAGAGCATGGTGAGGCAACTTGATGCTCTCGGGAAGGGGCTGGATGACCGTCAGCGTGAGGCGCTCCGAGCGTTCTTGGAGGCTGATTCACCCGACATCGATGCGTTGCGCGACGTGATAGATACGATCCGTGTGACCCGAGGGCGATTTGCCGGTGAAGATGTAGCGAATCTGAGGCGGATTCGCGATGAGACAAAGCAGCAAATCCGCCAGATGGCACCGGAATGGCGCAAGGCGTTGAACAATTCCCGGTCGCCGAGGCCAGGGCGTGTCATGGCTTCGGGGGATTTGACACCGGCTCTTAGAGAGCTTGACTTCGATAAGGCAGATTGGAACCGTATCGCTCGCCACTATGGGCGAACCGCACCCAGGAAGCCGTGGGCTCAGCAGCAGCTAGCGGAACGTGGTGTCACCGTCCTCCGCGAGGGGTTCAATGTGCCTGTGCGGTTCGTGAACGCCACACTTGACCTGTCAGCTATTCTCCGGCAGCAGTCATCGGCGCTTACGCGGCATCCAGCCACCACCGCGCGAAACATCATGCGGAGTTTCAAAGACACGGTTGACGCTCGGACGTATGACGAGTTTGTTGGTGGTGAGGTAGGTCAGAAGTGGGCGCGTCGCGGTGCTGCCATCTTCGGTGACGAAGGCGGCGTGGATGAGTTCATGGCGTCCGGGTGGACGGGTCGCATCCCTGGCATCAAGCAGGCCAATAACCACTTTATCCGCTACAACACTCGCAACCGCCTCGACCACATGGAACTGGCAGAGCAATGGCTGTCGCGGAAAGTCGGTCGCCCGATCACGGAAGACGAAGGGCGGCAGATTGCCAACGCGCTCAACCGGGCTACCGGGGTTTCGCGTAGCCGTGGAGCGTCGCTGGAATCCGACCTATTATTTGCAGCTCGCTATACCAGGGCAGGCATTGAGGACGTAGCGAAGGCTATTGCAGGTGGTGGTGTGGAAGGCGCATTGGCGCGGCAGTACCTTGGCTCGTTGCTCGGAGTCACGATGATGGCATCTGTTACTTCGGCGCTTGTGAACGGCATTCCGCTGGATGAAGTCCTGAACCCGTTTGACCGGCGAGCACTGCGACAGGGAGAGATCCGGATGAACCCTAACTTCCTGTCAGTGCGGGCTTTTGGCCATGACTTGAAGCCGCTGGGTTCTTACGACTCCCTGGCACGAATAGGTTTTGTTCTTGCCGATTCCGCGACCGGGGCCATCACCGAGAAAGATGCAAGCAAGCTGCTTGACTTCGTGGGCTACGTGACGGAGACCAAAGGCTCCCCGGTTGTCTCGCTCATTACGAACATGGTGAAAGGGGAGGACTTCCACGGGGATGACCCGCTGTCACGTTCCTCGCTTCTGCGGCGAGTGGCACCGTTCAGCAGTGAGGCGTATGCGGAAGCCGTTACGAATCCCTCCCTGGAGACGATCCTCGGTGGCGGCTTCGAGGCCCTTGGTGAAAAGGCAGCGCCACTCTCATTCTCAGATAAGCGTGACCAGGTGGCGATGGACCTCTTCGGAGAGCGGTACATTGATCTCCTGCCAGAGCAGCGTACGGCTGTCCAGAACGACCCACGTTATCCGACGTACGAAGGCCCGGACGATCCCGACAGTGCTGGTTCTCAGATAGCGGTCATCTCGGGACAGGCCAAGGAAGACATGGCCACCATCGCTGCGGACCTGGCAGCCAACCGCATCACACCTACCGCCTATGTAGATGCTCGACGGGAGATCATCAACGACGCCACTGCCCGTATTCGCCAGGAAGCAGAGAAGCTGGACGACCCGCAGCTCAAGGATGCGGTGGATGTGTTCAGCGACATCATCGAGAAGAACACGAGTAAGAAGTATTCCGAGCAGGGGCTGATCGACGAAGTGGATTGGGCGGGCGTTGAGGCCGACCTTGGCCGGCTGAGGCCGTCGTTGCAGAAGACGATCGAGGAGAACGTCGGGCTGGGCTATGACGATACCGACCGCAAGTTCCGCAGCGACATGGCGGAGATTGCTGACACCAAGGTGTCGGTGTACATGGGGCCTGGATACACTCTGCCCAAGACCTCCTACTTCGACATCGACAAGACTGCATGGCGGCACTTTGGCAGCACGTACGAAGACCTTGTTGGCAAGGGTGTTACGGAGGGCGTGAGCGTCAAACCGGGGCTTAGCTTCGAGGCGTTCTGGAGCGAGCTGTATACCCAGCTTGCCAACAAGTACGGGCCGCTGGACGGGCTAACGCGCTACAACAAGCTGCGTGGCCGGTACGACCAGACCGTGGGCGACATCAAGAGGAAGTACCGCATCGAGAACCCGGAGATTCAGAAGATCCTTCAGGAATGGCAGTTCGCGGGCACCGGTCGTGCTGAGGTAGTGAACAGCCAGCGGTAGGGTCTACTCGCTCCACGTCTCCTCAAACTGCCACTGCGCTAGTTGTTCGCCTGTTACGGCGACTTCGAGCCCAACAAGGTGCAGAGCGAACGTGATGGCGAGAACAACGCCAGCAGCCTTCACCCAGAAGAACCAGGGATTGTCATCGAGCTGTTCCCAAAGTGTTCGCATGGAGCCCCTCCTTATTGGGGCAGAGTACCGCGAACGGCTACAGCCTGCCCCTTCCGTAGATAGTTGCATATGCAACTATCTTGCAAAGGGAGGGAAGACGGGGGTACTCTTACGCGAGATAGTTGTACTTGCAACTATCTCACTGATCGAGTCGTTAGCGGCTCGAATCGAGCGCACCAGCGGGAGGGTACCCAGGTGCCCTCCCTAACTGGACCAAGGGGGAACGATGCCGGAAGTAGAGGTACTGGAGCAGCAAGACACTGCCGCGACTCCTGAGACGGAGCAGCCCACTGACGTTGTTGAAGACGTTACGACTGACCAATCCGAGGAAGTAGAGCCGACAGACCCGGACGCTGAGACCGAACCTACGCCGGAAGCTCCGACGCCCAAGAACCTTGCGGACCTGTCTGACGAGGAACTTGAGGCTGATGAGCGCATCGCGAACCTTCGCAAGTCGTGGGAGTCACGGGCTGCAGAGTCCGCCCGCCAATCCGCCGAAGCTGAGACGAAGAAGCGTGCTACCCAGCAGGCGAGGGAGTTTCAGCGCACAGGGCAGGCGCGAACGTCACTGAACGGTGAAATCGCGCGAGTAGTGAACCAGATCAAGGCCAAGATCGAGAACGGCGATACCGTCGATTCTGCGGAGATGGCGGCAGACCCCCGGATGCTCAACTGGGTTACCCAGCAGATGCACGCCGGGGCGATGGCAAGCATCTCCGACCAGTGGATTGAGGCGACTGAGAACTACTGGCCCGAAGACCTAACGATGCCCAAGGAGCTGATTGAGCTTGGAGTCAAGGTGAAGGACGGGCAGTATGACGCTGTTCCCCATCACATCTCCAAGTTCCTTGATGAATACCGGCGGGCAGCGGTAGAGGCGGAGATCCCGAAGCTGAAAAAGCAATGGGAGAAAGAGCGCAAGGCAAGCGCTAAGGCGGAAGCGGAAGTGCAGAGGGCAGCGGATGCGGCAGCCGGGAGGGATCCTGGCCCGACAGGTGGTGGTGAAGGGGCCTCGTCCCGGACAGCTCGCGAGATCTTTGACGATCCTAACGTCTCCTTTGAGGAGCGCACCAAGGCCTATGAGAAACTCTATGGCCGCAAGTTTGAGGTGATTCAGTAATGCCAGTTACGCAATCGGGTTCACGCCCGAACTCGCTGCAAACCATGATCGATGCGGGGAGGATGCAGCACGAATATAAGCTCGTCCTCGCGGCCCTCGTGGACAACAGGGAGCTTTCAGAACATACCGGACAGACCTGGCACGAGGTTGACAAGAACAAGATCGTTGCCCAGGACATCTCAGAAACAACCGAACTCTCGAACTACCAGGAGTTCACCGACAGCCTGTTCAGCATCACGCCGACCATCTCTGGTACTGCCACTTTCGTTCTCGATGAGGCCGATAGCGTGGCGTCAACCGAAGCGATCGGCGACGAAGGTGCCCGCATGATTGCGGCGCTCCAGCGCAAGATGGAAGTCGATGGCCTGGTGGTCTTCGATAGCTTTACCAACAGTCTCGGCGGTGCCGGCAGTGTCCTCACCCGAGGCCATATTGCTGCAGCCGTCACGGAAAACGCCAAGGGTGGCACCAGTGGTGGTGACGACGCTACCAACGAGCCGTGGCAGGGACCGCAGTGTGCAGTCCTTGAGTCGCGCCAGATCTACGACCTTGATGTAGAGGTCATGGCTGGCCTCGGCACCTACCCGATTCCCAAGGGGATGACGGAAGAGGTCTTCAAGGCCGGGTTCCGTGCGGCTGACGTTGGTGGTGCATCGCTGTGGAAGAGCGACCTGATCTCCATTGACTCCAGTGACGACGCGAAGGGTGCCGTCTTTGCCCGTGGCAAGGGTGGTGCAATCGTTCTCGTCCGCGCCCCGTATACCGATCGTTCGATCCGCGAGGTTCGCAACGAGAAGCGCGGCGGTGGCGGCATGGAGCGGTACGCCTACACAAAGTATGGCTGGGGCAAGCGCAAAGACGCGTGGGGCCGTGAGATCTACACGGACGCCATGACCGTGACCAGCTAGGAAAGGATCAATAATGGCCGCTCAATCTTCATTCGGGTTCGTGGAGCACATCCAGGACTTTGTTGGCTTCCACAGTGCAGTTGCGGAAACCACCGATTTTCTCAACATCGACGGCTTCTTTTACGCCGGCGGTGAGGGCTTCGAGGACAACGACACCGGGCTCATCCCCAAGGATGCGACCGAGGCAAACGGAGTCGCCCAGCTCATCTCGGGCAATACCGACGCTGACACTTCGTTCGTCGGCACCAAGTATTTCTACAAGCCGTCTGTCAACGGTAATGCGCTCTTTGAGTGCAAGATTCAGCTTCCAGACCTCGACACCAAAGAGATCTTCTTTGGCCTGACGAACATCTGGACGTTTGATGAGCAGCTTGAAGACGCCATCATCAACGCCTCTGCCACGGCAGTGACCTGCGTTGCCGACCTTGCCGGGTTCTATTTCAGCGACGAGCTGACTGCCTCGGCGACGTACTGGCACGGGTTCTCGGCTGGCGGTACTGCTGCCGACCAGAACACCGCCGCTACGAACGTCCTCAACAACCACACCGATGCGACGGCTGCCAACACCTGGCAGATCCTCAAGCTCGAAGTTGATGCTGACGGCACCTGCCGCTGGTACATCGACGGGAAGCTGGAGCAGACGGTGAACAACGCGATCGCAACGGGCAGTCTCTACGCGCTGGTCCTTGCGAACGCCGCGAACACCACGGAGTTGGTGGTTTCGGACATCGACTACATCGCAGTTCGCACGAACCGCGACCACACCGTTTAGCAGAAAGGGGGGCGGTTAGTACCGCCCCTCGTTCCTATCACGTCCCGGCGTTCCGGGTAGGAGAACAACATGGCAATTTCCTCAACCCATAACGGCTGGCGGTGGGATAACGCGAACAGTCGTCTCGACATCTACTATCGCGGCACGAAGGTCGGCCACGTCTCTGCTACCGAGTTCGAGTTGGACCAGGCGCTCGACGTGGATGGCACAGCCAACTTCGCTGCCGAGGCGGAGTTCGCAGCGAACGTCCACATCCAGAGCACGCTTGAGGCGGGCTCGGACGGCGTTGGCGCCGACGGCGAGCAGCTCACCTCTGGTGGCGCTGCTGCACAGTGTGACTGGGCAGCGGCTGCGTCGCTGCGGCAGTTCAAGAACATCCTCGGCCTGCGTAGTGACGAACAGAAGGTGCTCGACCAGCTTGTCAACACCCCGGTCTACGACTTCCGGTACAAGACGAAGGACGAGTGGGACTCGGACGAGCGCCTGACCACTACGGGTGACGCAGAGACGGTCTACACCGGCATCATGGCCGATGAAGCACCGTGGCTGATGCACTACGGCGGGCGCATCATCAACCCCATCAACACCGTGGGCTACCTGCTTATGGGCATCAAAGCCCTGGCGCAGCGCGTCGAGGAACTTGAGGCAGCCCGAGCGTGACGAATCGCTACCTCGCCGGCACGGAGACCCTGGAGAAGATGATTCTCCTCCCTGACGAACCGTGCTGGCGGCTGGTAGAGATGAACCTGCCGCCGCCCGATAACCGGGCACAGCACCGCTACCAGCTCATCCGTGTGCTGCGGAACGACGCCCTGGTGTACGTCCGCATCGACATGGGGCTGGCGGGCGATTGGGATGCAGATACGTTCTCCATCCTGACGCTCGGGCAGTGCTCAGTGGCGCGGGCCCAGGAGATCGCCGATGAGAAGCGTGCAGACCACTACTGGATGAAGTTCCGGCAGGAGCTCCAGGCGGAGGCTGACGAGACCTTCCTTAGCGAAATCGCCGCCGAGGAGGAGGAGTTGGACCGGGTTCGGCGCAACTTCTCCATCTTCGGGCCAGGCGGACATACACAGCGAAACGGGAGTTATCGATGACACAAGCAACGACCAGCGAACGCACCGCACTCGATGAGATCTTCGCGCGTGCCGAGGCGATGGCGGAAGGTCGCGACATCGAAGTGAGCATGGGCGAGGGCACCGCGAGCAGGGTGGACATTGAGGAAGGTGACTGGCCAGAGGGCCAGACTGGTACGGTCTATCCGAACAAGATGCCCAGCCGGCTCGTCCCTGTGTTCCACACAGAGACGGGTGTGGCGAGCTTCGTGCTGCCCTACATGATCGAGAAGATGTGGTTGCGCGATCGGCTGCCTGATGGCCGTTGTGCGTGGAGCCGCAAGCCGACGAAGGTGATCCCGTCGCCCACTGTGCCGTGCATCTTCAACCCCAATCATCCGATGCGGGCAGAGATTGAGGCGGCAGGCATCTACATCCAGTGCCGGAAGATGCTGATCACCGAGTTCGATGCCACGTACCACGCCGAGCACCGTCACCGTCACGAGTGGGCGACGCTCAAGGGCAACCAGAAGGACTCCATTGAGAGCGAAGAGCGCGAGTTCCGCCGCCTCCAGATGGAAGTTATGCGGCGGCAGTTGGGTGAGAACCCCTCGCCGAGCGCCCTGGGTCCGAAGAGCATCAAGCCGAGCGTGGATTGTGACGAGTGCGGCAAGGCGTTCAAAGACGGTCGCGGCCTGCACCTCCACAAGATGCACAAGCACAGCGAGCCCGAGGCGGAAACTGCGGAGGTGAGCGATGGCGAATAACCCGTACGGCGCTAAGCAAGTCTCGACGGGGCAGGCGACCTGCACCGGCGCGGCAGACCTACTGGTGGCGGCCAGAGCCTCGCGTATCGCGGTGACGCTGGTGAACCGATCGGCTACTGCTGCCTACATCGGTGCTTCCGGGGTCACCACGTCCACGGGCGTCAAGCTGAACGAGAACGAGACATTGACGCTGGACACAGTGGCAGCGATCTATGGAGCAACCTCCTCGGGCACTGCGACCATCCACTACGTTGAGGAGCACAACTAATGGGCCGCTTGCAGACGTTCAGTCCTACAGAGATGCGCCTTGCGACGGCCACCACGACGTTCGACGGTACAGCAGGGGCGGGTGCTGTTGGCACGGTAGACGTGTTCGACATTACCGGCGACATTCTTCTCCACGGGTTCGCGGTGAAGTGCACTACCGATCTGGTGGACACGGTGGATGGCGCAGTGCTGGACATCGGAATCACCGATGACGTTGATTTCTTCTTTGACGGCTCTAACGCTGCTCTCGATTTGGACACCATCGATGCAGGTCTGTGGTTGGATTTTGAGAACGAAGTAGCACAGGCCGGATACAGCCGTGTGGCGGTGGACTATCAAGGCATTATCAGGTTTCCAATCGCCATTTCCTCCGCCAACATCCTCTACACCGTTGCCACCCAGGCCATTACAGGGGGCACACTTGTGGCTTACGCTCATTGGAGCCCGCTGTCGGCTGACGGCAACCTGGTGGCTTCGTAATGGCACGGAAGATAGGTGGCCGGAGCAGCCAGCAGCAGCGTGCGGGCAAGACTTCGGCGGCGCGTACGCTGCGGCGGGTGCCGGTACAGCGCACGAAGATCAACAACGCGCGGGCGCGGAGGACACAGCGGCGTGCGCGATATAGCTGACTTCACCGTGGAATGAAAGGGTTACAGAGACATGGCTAGTCGATTTGCACGAGCAGCGAAGGCGCGATCAACCAGGGCGACGCCCGCACCGAAGAAGTCCACCACGCGAGGGGCACAGGCAGGCGCTCCTCGTACGGCACAGGTGAAGTACAGCCGGCCGACCAGGGCGAAGCGTGGAGGTCCGTATCGTCCCGGTACACCACTTCCTGAGCCTGCTCCTCGCGCGTCCAAAGCCAGTCAGGCCAGGACCCGGACGACGCTGAATGCCTTTGCTCGCAACAAGCGGACTGCTACCAAGAGTGCCAGTTCTGCGCGAAGGAGAAGCAGGCGGTGACCACCGCGAAGGCTGTGTTGAAGCGAATGGTCGACCTCATGCCCGACGATATGGGCATGCACTTCGCGATCGCCTCTGGCAGCGGCACGACGGTAGTGGTGAGCGAACTGGCGAACTCCAAGTACGCCGATGACTACTTCGACGACTGGACGCTGATCCGCCCCGAAGCCGCCACGACTGCTGACAGGCTCCGCAACATCACGGCGTTCGCCAAGGCCACCGGCACGTTCACGGTCGCTACCATGAGCGATACCACCTTCACGTCTGAAACGGTGATCCTGCTCCACCGCTCGATCACTGCCCGCGCGATGATGGATGCGATACAGCACTCGCTCCAGCGCTCACGGCGGCTCTACACGCTAGAGTTCCCCGCGCATGCCTCTGTGGACCACTGGCTGCGCGATGCACAGTCATGGATTGAGCAGCCAAGTGATGTCATCCGTGTGGGGTGGAGCACTCGCCCGATACTCACAGTGAACCGCTACATGGAGAACTGGCCGAGCTACGACAGCTCGGGCAACCTCGTGCCGGCTGGATGGCTCCTCAGCGGCTCAGGTGCGTCATACGGGCGTTCTGACCTTGAGTCGGACACATCCATCGCGTCACGCACGCGCTACGGCCTGAGCATCACGCGGGCGGGGACCGACTGTTACACCTACCAGCGGGTGCCGTTGCGGATTACCGGTGACACGGACGATGGGCTGTACGGCGAGACGGTGACAGGCATGGCTCGTGTGCATGCTGACACGGCGTCACGAGTGCGGGTCCGGGTGACTGACGGTGTGGATACTACGAACTCCGACTACCACACGGGCGGCTCGACCTTCGAGGAGCTGACGGCGCAGCACACTGTGAACGCGGCGGCAACCTACCTCGAAGTGCAGGTGCGGGTAGAGACTGGAGACGTTACCGCCTACGTGGACGAGGCTGCCCTTGCTTTCGGCACGTGGGACGATTCGATGCGGAAGGACAACTACCACTGGTACCCGGCACTCCCTTCCTGGAACCAGTCAGGTGGCCTTCCCGCACGGCTGCTCCCTCGCCAGAAGGGTTCCTCCTACCGTATCTCTGCGTTCCGGTCCTACCCTGCCCTGGACAGCACGAGACTGGCGAGCGGGGCGGCAGACCCTGACACGATCGATGCGCCCGAAGACTTGATTGCGTACGGTGCGCTGGCCCAACTGTTCAAGCGAGCCATGCGCGACAACGAGGCCAACAGCTTCGAGGCGTACAAGGCAGCGGAGTACGAGCAGACCTACCAGTCGCTGCACAAGCAGCACGGGTACTCTCCTCGCCGGACGCTGCCCACCTATCGGCCAGTTCTAGCCCCCGCGCGGCGCTATTAGATGGCAGACATCTCTCTTGCCGGCGCCAGGTACGTCGTTGCACGGGACGGCAAAGAGCGTCTGCGCTTCACGGAGTCCCGCAGGCCATCGCAGCCCGGTGAAGGGCGGCGGATGTATGCCTCATGGCGCACTGACGGGCCTGCCTTCAACAGCGCCGAGGACCTGACGCGCGGCGCGGGGCTGCTCTCCGCATGCTGTTCCATAAATACGGATGGCCGCTGGCCGGGGCGTCTCATGCTGGGCCCTGCCGTCACCGTCATCGACTGCTCAGGGAACGATTCCGGCGATACCGTCGAGGATGCGCACGACTACGCGGTGGTGTCCTCCGCGAACGATGACTTCCTGTACGTCCTGCGGGGTACGCGGCCTGCCAAGATCGACTTGAGCGACAATACAAACGAGCCAGCGATGAACCAGCTCGTAGCGTCCGGGTCCAGCATCATCTCGACTGTTGCAGAGGACGGCTCGAAGCAGGTGAGCATTGGATTCCCCGACACCTCCAACAACGAGTACGTGGTGGCCAGCACCATCAACGACGCGGGTGGTGGCGCTGATACATTCTCAGACAACGACGAGGCGGAAGAGATCAGCATCTTCTTCCAGGGTGACGACCGCGTGTTCGGGCTGGGTGGCTACGGGAACACGCGGCGCATCTCCGGCAACATCCTGTCCGGCACCACGGACATGAAGGCTTCTGCCTGGGAGACGATCACGCAGGTGTCCGGCTACGAAGGGCTGACGTTCACCGGTGGCGCAATGGACAAGGAGTCGCCGGTGCCGGGGACCAACCGTGGCCCAATGCTGCTGAACAGCCGCTTCGGGCGCTTCTTCTTCCCGCGCGGTGCCGCCAGTGCCAACGCTGAGAATTGCAGACAAATGGTTACGTGGCTATCGCCCATCGACCTGTCCATCCCGATGAAGGACGGGACGCTCCGGCAGCTTCACGGCGATTCCGTGTCGTGGGGGCTTACGACGTTCCACCGCAACGAGTCCGTTGTGCAGGGGTACGTCACCGGGCAGGACGGGTCCGAGCGCTGGTTCTGGCAGGCTGTCAAGGACGAGACCACAGACGACGTGCACATCATTGCGTGGCGTCCGACGCTGCACACCGACCTCGACCAGGAACACGCAATGCAGCCGTTCCCGATCATCACGCTCACAGACACCTCCTCGAAGTTCATCTACTACGCCGGGACTGTGAACGGAGTGCGGACGAATCCCACCTGGTACATCGGCCACGACGATGACGTAGCAAGCATCACGGCGGGTCGCGCCAACTACTTCAACGCCGAGTACAAGGACGCCAACTACCGCTTCCAGACCTCTGGCCATTGGAGTGGCACAGACATGCGCCGGCACGAGTCGATGCTGATGGACCCGGAGGCGGTGGAGTTTATCAGCGAGGATTGCGGAGCGAGCGACACCATCACGATTGGCTACAGCACCGATGGTGGCACCACCTACACAGACCTGAGCGGCACGCTGACGCATGCGAGTGGCGCGACCCTGAACGGTGTGGTGGACACCGATGGTTACCAGCGGGTGCTGTTCATCGACAACAGCGCAGTGCCGAACGTGACAGGGGTGCGGACGTTCAAGCCCCGGCTGACCTTTGCGGCTGCCGCTGCCACCTCCTCGCCCAAGGTGCGAGGCTACATGCGGCTGACCTACTGGCTGCGGCCTGAGCTTATCGACGTGCAGGAGATCACCATTGACGTGAACGAGAGCGCACGGCAGAACGGGGCAAAGGTGGAGACCATGACGACCACGCTGCTAGAGCTGCCGGACGGTGGGCCGATCGCCTTCATCGACCTTGGTGGCAACACCACATACGCCCACGTCGAGAGCGCCGTGTCCCGCTATGAGGCGAACGCAGATCAAACGTACGTGACGCTGGTTCTGGCTGGGGTTCCTACAACCTCTGATGATTAGGAGGACGACTAGTGCCACTTGACGTACAAGATGACCTGAGCGTTGAAGCCAAGCTGCGTGAGTACGAAGAACGCATTCGCAAGCTAGAGGCTGGCACGCAGGCCATGAGCCAGTCAATCGCCCTGTTGCAGGTAGATGCGCTGGAGATCGGGCGCGACTTCTTCCGTGGCGAGCAGGGCTTCTTGCAGATGGCAATGCCTCCCGCCGCCCCATTTGCTGCTGATGCCCTCTTTTTTGTATCAGCCCTGTCAAATGACCCTGAAAGCGAAAACCATTCGTCACTGACGGGCTCTGTGGATGAAGCTAATGAAGTAGCTACCATAAGCCTCACGGCTGATACGGAAAATAGCCTAGATCCCACGTTGCAAGTAAGCGCAGGCCCCTCCACGGGGGGTGCTGGAAGTTTCGTGAACAATGTGACGATGGCTGTCCGGGACTTTGGCACCACACACGCACAGGTGAGGGTGGAGGCAGACGACGATGGCGGTGTAGTTGCGCATGTATGGATCAAGCCACGCATT
>ERZ724505.591-NODE-591-length-22883-cov-6.176143_pt1 | contig 22883 bp, 26 predicted proteins | sample MGYA00376038_ERZ724505 | MGnify/ENA primary metagenome ERZ724505 (study PRJEB28724, sample SAMN07190884) | wastewater metagenome | isolation source: effluent of sewage treatment plant in Hong Hong | place: Hong Kong | collected 2016-03-17 ...
GACCATCAGCGGGAACGATGCAATCACGATAAACCGTTTTTGTCTGGATCTCATGTTGAACCTTTTGGACGATGGTTTGTTGCGTGACGTTGATCTGCGCGATGGCTTGCGCAGCGGCTTGAAGTGCTTTGTCTTTCGCTTCTGACTCAGCCTTGACAGCAGCATCCCACTCGCCCTGTTTGACGTTCAGTCCGTACCGGCAACCGATGCCAAACACGCCAGCGAAGGCGAGTAGGAGCGCGATCAAGCGGAGTTCGGTGCTCATACAAGCCCTTGCGTATAGGACGCCACCCCATTGGAGAACTTGGCAGTCAGCACTGACCGGCGAGGATTTGCGCTGAAGCTGATGTGAACCCAGGATCCTTCCTGGATGATCTGGTCAAAGACAAGCCTTGATGCGACGATTGCGCGCGCAATCTGAAGCGGAGTACCGAAGAACGGCGCGGTGAAGTCGGCAGCAAGGCCTTGAAGGTGCTGGCTGTTTCGAGCCCCGCCAACCGCCGCATTGACTTGCGGTGATCGGTAGCCACTGCTGATCAGGATGGGCGCGCCGATCAGATTACGTACCTCTTGCATGCCGGGCGCCAGGAAGTTGCGGATTGCCGCTAGCACCGCGGAATCTGGTGTGTTGTCCAGACCAAGACGCACGGCCTTGTCACTGTGCAGGAACTCAGACAGGTGAAAGTCTGCTGTCAGGCGTTCGTCGTTCATAGGCCCACCCTCTTCCCAAGTGCTGCGCCGCCCTTGCGAGCGATGCGCGATTGCAGGCCACGCAAGGCACCGATGGCACCCCAGAACAGACCGCCGAAAACGAACAGGCACGGTGCAACGGTGGAGAGCCAGTCGAACAGATCAGGACTGGGGGCCAGCCATGGCACGAACTGAGCCAACGATTTCATTAGGATGGGGCCGAAGATGAGTCCACCGACGCCAGCCCCAAGAGCCTGCCACCACGTATCGCGGCGCGTTGGCGGGTGGTAGGCTGCGATGATGGCTGCGCCTATTGCTGACGATCCAAACATCACCGTCAACTTTGCCGCCACACCATACTTGGCCGCCATACCGGCACCAACTGCCGCGCCTGTTTCTACTGCCATGTTCTTGTCCATTTCCAAACTCTTGACGGCCAGTTAATCCCCGCGCCTCTGCCGTTCGATGCGCGGGAGGTTGGGTTAAAGCGCCGAAATAACGAAAGCTAAAAGCTCGTCATAGCGCACGCCGTACCGATTGCCAGAGCTCAAGGTCTTTTCGTCCCAAGCATCTTTGACAAGGATCTGTGTAGAGTTGCCGTCTGGCCCAATAATTTCTGAATCGCGGTATTGGGCTGGATGGTGCACAAACTCATCAGCCCATTCGTCATGGCAAATCAGGGCATACGCGAACGGGTCTAGCCCCTCTGCTTCAAATGCCGCTTTTACGTCCTGAGCCAAGACTCCAAAGTGGATACGCGCAGCGCTTCCCTTTGCCTGCACTGCATCGTTGAACTTGAATGCCCGAATCAGCGACTTGCAACGAACAGCCGCAGCGCGCTCTTGGTCGCTCAGTGTGCGGACTTGCTGCTTCTCTCGCGCATCTGATGTGTTGATCGCACCAGTCCCAGCGTAGACAGTGGCCCAGCGGAGTGCAGCGGTCCCCAGGTTTGAGACGTTGTCAGCGGAGTTCTTGAAAATGCCAGTGATTGCCGTGTCACCACCAGATGTGAAAACCAGCTTATTGCTTGTTGAATTGTGGTCATATAAAGATAGCTGCCCAGCGCCAGGAGACTGACTTATAAAGGACCACTCATTTGTCCCACCAGACGCAGCGAGTCGCAGCGCTGCATTTGAAGATGCTGACTTTACGTCTCCATATGTGACGCCTGCCGTTGTGCTCAATTCATAAAGTACACCGCCTCCCAATGCTGGCGGCTTGTTGACGGTAAAAATTTTGTTCTGTGCGTAGTTATATGCACCAGTCACACCAGTGTTGATGCCCACCGTTCCATAACCTACACGCAGGTTGCTTCTGAATCCGCTGGCTCCGTTCGTGATCATGTCGAACTCGGGGAACCAATTCGCACCGTCCCACACGCCCATGTGCATGTACATGGCAACGGATGACCCAATCCCCGTGCCGTATCGGCTAACCAGGGAGGATGTGCGGTCCCCTGTCGTTGCAGTGTTGACTGAAACAAAAGAGGGGCCCTCCCCAGCCGATACGCTTGTGCCATGTATGCGGTATTCCATGTCTCCATTGGTGGAGAAATGCGCAATGTGCCCCGCCGTCTTGTATCGACGGTCAATCAGCATCACATCGGTCTGATTTGTGAGAGTCGTCAGATCAATGCTTGTGCTGATGAACTCATTGATGATGAGGTAACCGCCACCGGCTGTGTGAATCGCCGCGATCCCGGCGTTGATCGCCGCTGTATCTGTGACCGTGCTGACACCTCGAGCCCCGTAGTCATAGGCACTCTTGGACTCCTGCAGCTTCTTGCCGGTGGTATCGTCACCGTAAGCATTGCTGACTCCATATCCTTGCATGCCTGCGCCCTTGGTTGGGTCTGTGGCGCTGGAGAGGTCAGCCCTGATTAGTGCATCATCAACCGTTGTCGATGCGCCCGCAACGTCATCCCACGTATTGACCGTCGCGTCACCCGCAGTTTTCAGCACAAACGTATATTCGCCAGCCCCCAAGAACATTTGCCCCGTCACCCGGCCAGCAGCGTCAAGAATGATCGGGTTCGCGTGCGGTGTAACGCCCGCCTGATCCGAGTACACGGCCTTGGGCGTTGTCGTCCCGCTGTCGTAGGTGTACAGTTTGTACCCTGCCGCGACGGTTGACCCGTCGAAAAACTGTGTGTCAAAGACGGGGGACAGGTATGCGGTCATATCGCCTCGGAAATGAAAAAGCCCGCACTAGGCGGGCTTGAGGGGTGATGCGTGGACTACTTGGAGTTCAAGTTATGGAAGGCGGCTGTTATCGTCTTCCTGGCCTTCTGCTGGGGATTATGGCGCGGCCTTACCGGCCAGTCGCTAACACGGGGGCAGAACGATAGCCAAACTGGGCAACAGCAGAAGGATCGTTAGCCAGAGCGTTAAGCATGTTGATTCGGGCCGATGGCGCAACGCCTGCGCCTGGACCAGAAGCAAGACGACCGGCACCGTAGGCCAAAGAGCCAACAACGCGAGGGCTTTGGAATGGCAGAGCAGCCAGCATTGACGGGTTTGTGAGGCTCATCAGTCCAGCCGCGATACCACCGCCCTGCCCTGCAAGGCTTCGGGGCGTCCACGAGTTCAACGCCTGCCCAGATAGGGCGGGCATCAATTCGACCCCTCCCTGATCCTCCAGTGCCGTCGCCAAGTTCAGCCTATTGCCGTAATTGGTCTGCACGTTGTTGCGCATCAGCGATTGCAGCTTGCGCATGGCCGTGTCTTTCGATGCGCGATCACCAAGAGACAACGCCCGCTCAATCTCTGAGATTTGATCGGATGCCGTCTGATAGCCCTTCATAACCTTTGCATAGGTCGGGGCCTGAGACTCAATCTCGGCCTTGGTAGCGTTGTACACCTTGCTTGCTGCCATCCGTGCCGACTTCTCGTTGAATGGGATGGTCTCTAGGATTCCGCCCAGCTTTTGCTTGAGAGCATCAAGACCTTCAGGCGTATGAAACTCTGTCGGGTCGAGTTGCTTCCACTCGTCAACAACGGCGCGCATCTTCTCGATTGCGGCATTGGCCGACTCATTCTTTACCTGACCATTGTAGGTTGCAACCTGGCTAGCATCGTCCACAGCTTTCGAGATACCGGAAAGGCTCAGCACCGACTTGTCACCCTTGATCGGCACCATGCCGCTGCGGTACTCTGCTTGCTTGGCAGCGTTCATGGCTTGCAGGCCAGCCTTGGCATTGTCAAGAACATCAGTCAGCGGCACGTCGCCTTTTAGGTTATCAATGAATGCCTTGTTGCCTGTCTTGCCCGCCTTGAATGCCTGGCTGATTGGCTCGGCACCCACACCAGTGGTCAAGCCCAAGACGTTCTTTGTGGCGCTGCTGATTCCCTTGCCTACCGTAGAACCAATCTTGCCAGCTACCGCGATTGCAGGAGGAAGCGCGCCGCCGATGATTGCCCCGTCTTTGGCTTGGCTTGGATCAACAAGACCAGCCGATGCGCCGCCAGTGATGGCGCCGCCAGTGGCGCGAGTAAGCAGGTTCTTTGCCAACTCCTTTCCGCCGGTCGCAACGGTTCCGGTTGTCATGCCTGACGAGCTGATGGCATTCAACAAAGGCTCAGCCTTCGCCAGTGCGTTTGTGGTCGCCTGTACTGCTGCTGGATTGATTGCATTGACAACGACAGGCGCAGCGCGCAGCGTGTTGGCAATGACCGATCCAGCGCCAGCCGTTCCAGCCACCTCCCCTGCCAGCTTCCCGCCCTTGTACATGAGCGAATCAGGATTGGCACCAAGTGAGCGCAACCCTTCGCCCATGGCTTGGCGCCGCTCTTCGTTGCGGCTCAATGGCTTTTTGCCGGTGACGAGACTGGACACGCCTGCTTGGCGATCACCGTAGTACAGGTCTTGCGCCTTGTCCCATGGATAGAGCAGAGTTGCGCCGATTGATCCAGCACCACGGATGCCGCCAGCGATAAGGTCTCCTGCGCCTTGCTTGATCGTGTCAACGATGGATGGAGACTCATCCCATTTGACGCTATTGGCATCAATCTTTGGCGCAGCGTCCCACTTAACAGCGTTGGCATCAATTGGCATATTCAATGCTCCCATCACTGTACTGAATCACCTTCTTGCCGTTGTGCGTTCCGGTGCGCGTCACTGTGCGCTGTGTGTTGGATAGTGCTGCCTGCTTAGGTGCACCTCGTGTGCCAGACTCAAGATCATCAAGGTACTTTGCAAAGCCCCTCAGCTTATTCTTGATCTGCTCAGGGCCATCTGTATCAGCAGGCAGGAAAGAATTCAAACGCGCAAGCTCTTGCGCTGACTGCGCCGCACCAGCGCGCTCATTGATGACACGTGATACGTTGTTGAACACATAGGACCGCGCTTGTGTCTCTTCTGGCGTCTCCATGCGTCCAGCCATAGTCTCGCCGAATGGCATCTTGCCAGCAATGCCACGCTTGAACGTGAAGGCGCCAGGCGTTGTGTCAACCGCCTGCAAGGCGCCATTGATGATAGAACGCTGCTGATTGATGCTCATCAACTCTTTTTGCTGAGCCGCACTTGGCGCCGTAGGCTTAGGCCCATAGCCCTGCACTGGTCGAATGTTCCCTTGCTTGTCTTGCTGAACAAGCACAGGTTGCCCATCAGTTCCAGTCACTTCGAAAGGCTTGCTCATGGTTGCTTGAGTTGCCTCGCGGGCGCGAGCATCCGCCTTATCCTGCCCGCGAATAGTCGCAGCAACACTAGCCCTGCTGTCTGGGCTTTGAACCTTCACAATCGGCCCTCCTCCCGTGTTCTGCCCGTATGTCGGGCTATTCGGGTTCATGTCGCGAGTGATGATCTGCCCGCCGCTGTCGAACTTCTCTGGCTTTGGAGCGAACGCAGTCACCAGCTGCTCACCATTGAGTTGAGACATCGCGGCTGACTTCACGACCTCGCGCAACTGGACTGGATCGTCCGGCAGTTGCGATGCCAAATGGTCCGCCAATTCTGGCGTAAGCACGCCCATTGCCTTCATTTGCTGAATGTCGCCAATCACGCTCTGCTTTGACAGATTTGGGTCGTTGTAGCGTGACGCTGCCGTCTTTCGATACACGTCGTATCTCTGGGATGCCAGCTTGAACGCGTTTTCATCGGCTGATGATTTGTCCTTTGCTACTGCGGCTGCGTTCTTATCCCAGGCAGACGCCTCATCCAGAAACCCGGATTGACGAAGTTTCGACGAGTCAGCGCCACCAGAAAGCAGCGTGCGCAATTGGTTCTGGCGCTCGATGCCTTTGGTGTACTCGTCAACCTTCTGGCGGTTCAGCGCATTTGTCAGTGCGCCTGACTCGGCCTGTTGCCTCTCAAGTGCGTACTCTTCAGGCGACTTCGGAGCGTTCAGCAGATTGCCGAAAATGGAAGCGTTCAATGGCATATCAGTTCCAGTACACGTCTTCGTTGCTCAGGCCGTTTGCAAGGTTGCTGAAGTAACCCATGTTGGTAAACATATTGCTTCCCTGCCCAACCTTGCCGCCGCCGCCAGAATAGCTTGACAGTCGATTTACCGCATTCCCAATGATGTTGGACTGAGCCAATCCGGCTGCGCCTTGGAAATTGGCGTTGTTCAGAATGTTTCCGCCCACACCGCTTGCGTAATTGGCTCCGGCCTGGTTGACTTGGTTGTATCCAGCCTGACCAAGACCAGCCGCACCAGTCATTCGATTGAAGTTGTTCCCGACCACCGTTTGCTTGCGGTTGAAAACATCGTTGAACTTCGTGGTTGCGTAGTCATTACCGAACTTGGTCAACGCCTTCATCGCAGCACCGGAATGCAACCCACCACGAGCAGCGGCAGACCCTTGAAGAAGCCTCGAACCTTGGTTCAGGCCGAATTGATAACCGGGGTCCGCCATGGCTTCAGCCGCCGTCACGTTGGAGTCCTGAAGCGCCAGACTTTTGATGTTTGGAAGCAGCGCGTTGCGAAGCTCCATCAATGGCAGATTGTCTTGGCGCGTCTGCCAGAACTGATCGGCCAATAGCTGGTTTGCCCTGTCGGTTGCGTCAGATGCTTGGCTGGCCGCATTTTTCGTTGCCATCGACTGACCAAGCGATCCACCAATTGAACCGCCAATCGCGGCGCCAGCAGGGCCACCAATCATTCCACCAACAACCGCACCAGCAGGGCCGATAAGGTCTTCAACACTCATGGTTCACCTCAATACGTAAACATCGCCTTCAAGGCGAAATCCAAGGCGCGCGACAAAATCACGCCCATCTTGTGTGGCTGCTGTGGTCTGCGCGTATCCGTGCTTTTCGATGACAGATCGAAGGTAGCGAAGGACTGACTTGCTCATCCAGCGACACTTGAATGCAGGCAGGATGCAGGCGTGCAAAACAGGACCGCGCGCCACGATTGCGCCAGCCATGACTCCTTCAACAACGACAGGCACCACATCGCAATCCGACAGGTCAGCCTTGAATCGCTCATAAATGCGATCAGCCGCAGAGTCGAAGGCGGCACGCAAAGCCTCTTCCCTCCTCGATTCGTCAAGGTGGATCACGCCAGAATCCCCACAAGACGCAGAGCCTTAACAACCTGCTTCATCGTGTAGCCGTCGAATGTGGACGCATCGTTTACTGCCGTGCCTGCGTTTGCCGTGAACGAAGCAGCCGCTACACCTGTCGTTGCCTGCGCAACTGGTGATGCGCCGTACAAACCAACCAGCACATTAGCCCCGTCGTCAGTCACCTCAATGGCCGACGTAGCACCAAGCGCAGACCAAATGAAGACGCTTGCGCCGGTTGTCTCGCCCTGGCCTGATGCGATGAACACATTCCCACCAGTTCCACCAGGCTCCGTGCATGCCCCGCCGATGAACTGGAACCCACCACCCTGTCCGCCTGATGCGTAGGAGTTGCCGCCGTTGATGTAGATTTCACCTGCAACAATGCCTCCATCCCCGCCTGTGAAGTAGATGGCGCCACCGTTCGCGCCAGAGCCACCCGAGCAGGTCACGGAGCCACCATTTCCAGATGCCCCACCAGCGCCGCCGTTAAGCGAAACTTCGCCGCCTGAGTGGGCAGCATCAACAGCGTCACGCGCCTTGATCGTCATGGCGCCAGGCGCAACGCCAGCCGATGCCGCCTTGGGCTGCACCGTCATGGACGTGGCTGTGCTTGTGATGTCAGCAGCCAGCGCAACCGTCGCAGTCGAGCCCCCATCCGTCAGGACGATGTTTGCGCCAGCGGTTAGCACTCGCTCATTTGCCAGCGCCCCCGATGCGGTCAGCGTCACATACTGAGGCGCAGCTAGTGCGGCAGTCTCTGCAAGTGCTTGTGTGACGTCAGCTTGTGCATCAGCGGCTGCGGTTACGACTGCTGATATATCAGTGTCAAGCTCGAGATTCGTCTTTGCCGTGTACTCGCCGACCCGTTTCCAAAGCGAGTCCCATTGGCGCACAAACTCAGGCGATGGGTTGACCGGCCTGCCCTGTGCGTCGATGCCAAATGCAATACCCGCCTTGAGTGGGAAGAACTTGTCAGCCATCACACCACCCGCATGATCACGTCAATCGGGTTCCACTTGACTGCATCTGTAACGCGCAGCTCAAACACGCGATTGCGAGATGACCCCAGCGCCATCTTGCGTACCCTTGCCTTGTAGTCGCCTGTAGCTCCAAGGCTGATCTGGTGCCAGCTTCCCCATGTTGCGCCGTTGTCGTTCGACCAGCGCAGCAGCATCGTCCCGCCCGTGGCCTTGTCGCAGATGCACTCAAGTTCTGGAAAGCGCAGAATGCGCCCGTCAGGGCTGGTGATGTTCGGGAGCACGCGAGAACGGCATAGCGCGTCACCAGCGTTAGAGCTTGCCTCTGTGTCCAGCTTGTACAGCTTGCCGTCTGCATCGCCAACAACGTGATCAGCGCCATGGAACACATGCACGTCAGCGCGGTGCCTGATGTGGTCGCCGTCTACAAAGTCAGACCATTCGTGCCACAACCCAGTCAGCACGTCATAGACAAGCGTCGTGTCAAGTCCAGGCACTTGCAGGACGTACCACGAATGGCCCTCAAACTGCAGCGCGAAGGCATAGGCCTCTGACAGATCAAGAGGCGCCAGCTTCTCTTCAACCCATCGTGTCGAAATGCGCGCGGGCGTGTAGCCGTTGAGGCGATAGACCAAGCCCTGACCGAACTGCTCAGATGAGCCAACCCAGAACACAGAGTTGTCCAGCCTGCGCACAGTGAAAGGCGATTGCGTACCTGCCTCGATGGTCGCCGAGTTGTTGCGGGCGAATACCTCATCCCCGCCCACGTTGTGCCAGATTTCGCCCGAGTCAGTCCCAAGCAAGAGCACCTCACCATTTGTGACGATCACCGCCTTGAGGTTGTCAGGCGATGCCTCAGCGGTAGCAAAGTCCAGCGCATCAATAACCGACGCATCACCGACGTTCGTCCATCCAAAACGGCCAGTGCCGCGCTCGATGTACAGCAGGTACTCATTGAGCACGTCGATACGGTCGCCACCAGGGTATCCAGCAACCGACGCAAAAGCAGATCCCGTGCGCTCCATCACGTACAGGCTCGACCCGTCAGTGACCGCTACCTGAGTCTGATTTGAGGCAAAGTCGCACCAGCCAGAACCGGACACTGTGCCGCGTGATGTGGTCGTGTAGTTCGATGCAAGCTCAAGGATGGACGAGCCAGCGACAACGAACGACCGGCCATTGGTGCGCAAGGCGCCACGGATAGCGCCGCCAAGCGTGGCTTTCAGCGTCAAGCCTGGCGCGTCCCTGTATCCGATCTTTCGCACCGCATTGGGCGACTCAATCGGCACGGGCACTAGGTTAACGGCACGCTCAACGCTGGCCACCCGGCTTGATACTGGGTAGCTTGGTCCGACAAATGCGCTCATTTTTCGCTTTTGGTCAATGAGATCAGGTCAACTATCTCGCCGTTAGCCCGCATTTCCGAGAGCCTGGATATGGCGCCGCGCTTTCCTCCTGCCAGTGCATAGACCTGCCGCAGCGTCAACGGTCCGCGCTGTAGTTCTGCGAGCAGGCGGGCGCGGAAACTGCCGGGGCGGGTCATTTGGGCCATTCGCTGGCGGCCAGGATGAGGGCGAGGGCGGCGCGCATCAGTAGGACTCCGTCGCAACCCGCTGCCCAGAGCCGCGATGGTTGCGGATGATCAGAGACGAGCCTTTGGAAACCGCCAGCTTGAGAGAGCCAGACCCGCTATTCATGTATGCCATGTGATTTCAACCTTTACAGCAAAGCGGACAGCAGAGGCGCAGCCTCATATGCAAGTTGAGATGTCGGATGCAGGTTGTCCGATTCAGACAACGCAAGAAGCTGCTGACCGCTTACATCAATCTCACCTGCGGCTTTGGATGCCACATCAAGAACGATGTCTCCTGACGACGCGTTGGCAACGCGGGCATCGTTGGCTGCTCGACGCAGGGAGTCGCCAGCGCCCCACGCCTTTGCGCCCGGATTGGCCGGCAGGAATGTCCTGACGATTGTGTTGATACCCTGATCGGTAAGCGCCTTGTAGAGTTGCGCGAACTGGGCCGATTGCGTGTTCATCGTGGCCTGGCTGATAACCCCTGTCGGTACGGAGTTCGGCGTACCAAGCGGAATGATTGCCGTTGTGCCCTTGCAGTGCTGGGCCAGAACCGCCGCGCGGCGGTAAATGTCAATCATCGGCATTCCACTGCCAGCAAGGCAGCAAACCTCGATTGGCTTGCTTGGCGTGCTCTTGAGCGATGCTGCCTCACGAATCCACGTCCACGAGTTCGTGCCTACCGCTGACTGACCGTATCCGCAGTCGATGGAGTCTCCGAACACCGTGATGGTGCGGCCCGTGCCAGATGCCAGGAAGTAACGCACGATGATCGGCGGGCCGTAGCTCTGGTCGGCCACTGTCGTGTTCATGGCGGTCAAGGTCGTGTTATCAACGCCGAGAACACTCTGGCCGCGCGTGCGGTACAGGCGGCCCTTGGCGGCCGTTCCTGCCTCCAACTCAAAAGGCGTTCCAGCGTTCGTCGCACCAACCACGCCGGTCAGATTGTTTCCGCTCGGCTGCTGGACGCGCACGCACAGAAGTGGAAGCGTGCCGCCATCGCTGCGAGCCAGCGAGGCCAGCGGGATCACATCTCCCCAGGCAATCCCAGGCGCGACGGCTGCGATTGTTGCTGCAGGAACGGTAAGCGAAGCGCCACCAACGCCAGCAGAAACCCAGGTGCCACCAGCATTGAGTGGGGCTGTAGAGTTGGACGCACCAGCCGCAGACATGGTGGACACGGCCACCTTCACCGTCTGCACACCGCCCGTCGTGTAGCCGTTGACGACACCGATCTGTACCGCAACGAACGGAGCCTCGACCGTCATCTGGACGTGCTGGGTGTAGTTGAACCCAAACGCCGCATTGCCGGTGTCGATGAAGCACCAGTTCGCCTTTTGCAGATAAGGTAGCTGCGTGAACTGAGGCTTCCAACTGCTTGCAACGAGTGCTGCGGCTGAGGCGGTGTCGAGGGCGCCGGTGGAATGATCAACCTGGACGACAGGCGAAAAACTCGGCTGAGTCACCGTGTACGAAACAGCGCCACTTGCGACAATTCGCATTGATGCGCCACCTGAATATGGGCCATAGGTTGCGGTCCCGCTATTCGTTGCGCTTGCGCTTGCCGTGGCGCCAACAACCATGACCGACGCACTGCCGGTAATGCTCACATAGTCGTTTGCATCAAGTTGCAGCGTGACACTGTTGCCGCTTGCCAGTTGTTCAGCCATAAGTCAGCCTCTTTCAATCATCCAGGGTGACGACAATCGGCGCGCTATTCACGCCGTTTGCAATCAGGTCATCGCGTTTAGATACCCATGCAGCAGCAAGTGCAGAAGGGTCTTTTTCAAAGTGGGGCGCAAGATGTGCAGCGAGCCCCCACGTAAGAGCCAATGCGCCAGCAGCCGGGAAGTCAGTCACCGCATCAAGCGACACGTCGTCAGGCTTTTGGATGTACGTGCACACCAGGCCCGGGTCTTGCGTTGGGACCGGCCACAGATAGACGCGCCCATTGACTTCCTCATAGAAGTGCGTCGGGTATTGGGCGGATGCGCCCTTATCCGTGGTGTTGACCCATTGCGATGGCGTCATGGCCACAAGCTGGACCACGTTTCCGTTTTGGTCTGCACGACTCACACGCAAGTCGGCCCATAGATCAACAGGAGCAGCCACATAGGATGGCGTCACGCCACTCCATGCAATCGGTGTGTCAACAAGGCTGATGTTCGGCCATGCGTACCCGTGCAGACTCATTTCCTTGATGAGCCCATTGAATGTGCGCATCGTCAGCGGCAACAGATCACCAGGGATCGTCTCGCCTGCTGCGATGGCTCCAATCATGGTTAGCGCATCGGTCATGATCTCCCGCGCTGTAGCCGCCCACGTCGTCGGCATTTAGATGGCCTCGGTCGAGTAGGCGAAGCGGGCGCGCTTTGCTGGCGTCAGCTTCTCGGTGTGAGGGTCTTGCACCATGGTCGTGATTGCCGTGTGCTTCAGGGCTTCAACCACCGACACGGGAACATCGACAGGAACGTCGTACTTGATCAGGTAGTCACGGAAGTTGACCGACACGAAGAAGTCGGACGACTTATCGTTTTGGTCAATCTTGGTGACGGTAAGGCGCACACGCTTTTCGTCATCTTTCGGAGGCGCCCAATTGCGATTGGCCTGTTGGATGAGAATTGCTTTTTCGTCTTGCTCAACGACTTGCGATGCGGCTTGGTCGGCGCCTTGAATGTTCGCTTCAGTTGTCACTTTTCTGACTCCACGCGGCATGGTTTGAAACCTTTCGGACAAAGAAAAAGCGCCCCGGGTTAGGGGGCGCTTTGCTGTGAGCTATTTGATTAGCTCAGGGTGCTGGTGTTGGCGTGCTCAAGGCGATACATCCACGCATCATTCAGGATGATGGTTGTGGTCGTAGCCTTCCAGCCGCTGGTAGAACGCTGGTCCAGAGGGTCAGCAGAACCAGCAGAGCCCAGAGGCTTCACGATGTTGCGCAAGGCCTCTCCGCTCAACGGAACGACACCGTAAGCATCCATGCCAAAAAACAGCGTGGCATAAACGTCGGCATTGGAACCGCCGGTGCTGATGACGTTGGTGCCACCAGTTGCGCCGCCGTTGGCAAAGACTTTGGCATTGGTGGAAGACACAAATCGGATTTCATCGAAATAGCCGACTTCATCCTCCATGACAGCCATTTGTGACGGGTACTGGTTCAGCGGCACATAGCCGGTGATGCCCTTCAACGTGGCCTCGGTATCAGGGTGGATGATGCCCACGAACGATGCGCGCAGACCTTGAGTAGCAGTCGCATTGCCTGCCGCCATCGCTTGCTTCAGCTTCTTGGCGTTCTGGCGCTTGAGCGAACGAACCACCGATTTCAGCATGCCAGCCGAAAGGATGGTGTTCACGGCAGCGCGGCTGGCGCCGTTCGAGTAGGCAACGGACGTGCCAGCAACCAGAATGTCGCGGCGCACTTGGTCGATTGTCGTGCCAGCCTGGTCGCCGAGAATGTCGGCGGTTTCGGTCAGCAGCGGATCAAGCGTGGTGAGCTGGATCATGTCTGACAGGGTAACGAAGTCGCCGTACTGAGCCAGCGTTGCGGTCACATCAGTGACAGACAGGCTGGAGCCAGCAGGGGTGACGCCTTCGGTCAGTGCCGTTGTTGCCGCAGCCAACTGACTGTATCGGCGAAACTTGGCTTGGTTGCCGCTGTTCTTGGGGACTGGGCGAACTTGACCAAACCGACCGTGAACGTCGGCAGGCTGGGCGCGCTCCAGCATCGTGCGGTCATAGAACGCTTGCGCGTTTGCGACAACGGAAGTCGTAGTAGTAGCCATGGCTTTATCCTTTCGTTAGAAGCCAAGAGCCTTGCGCTTCGCTTTTTGGAAGTCTTCAGGGCTCATATTCCACACTTCAGCCGCTTGCTGCTGCGGGGTCTTCGTCGTAGCCGGTGAGGCCGAGCCAGAACCAGGCATTTGCATTGCGGCGATCTTTGAGGCATTGCGCGCTTTGTCTGCTGCTTCTGCGGCAGCGCGCGCCTGGCCCACTTCAAACTGGCGTTTCGCTTCGAGCACAGCGCGAACGGCAAGGGTCGGCTTCATCGGGTCTTTCCCTTGAGCCATCAGTGCCTGCGCCTGCTCATCAAGAGCTTTTGCGAACGCTGGGTGCGTGTTCAGGCTCTCGAAGTCTGGAACGGCCTCATAAACCGCATCTCTCACTTCTTGCTGCCTTTTCTCCTGCGCCTGTCGCGCCTGAATCTCGCGCACCGTAATGGCTTGGTCCACTACGTCGAGGACTCCAGGCTCCAAACCTGATTGCAACTGGCGAAGCCTTGCGGCCTCTCTCTCGCGTTCCAACTCAATGGCACGCTGGTTGCGCTCATGCGCCCACGCCTGGGTATCTGCAAGCCGCTTCTTCAGCGTCTCGATATCCTCGGCTGGCTGCGTCTCCTGCTGAACTTCGGGAACCGGCTCGGTTTGTTCAACCTGCTGGGCCGCGTCCTGCTCGATGACTTCGGTCTGAATCTCTTGCTCTTGCTGCTGTTCCTGTTCCAGTTGTTCCATGTGCCTTCTCTCGTGGGTGACTAATCGTCAGAATCCACCAATGCAAGCAACGCCTTCCGCCGATCAATCGGGAAGGTCGGCCAATGCCTGCTCCAACTGCTCAAGCTCGGCTTTCACCGTCTCGGGCAAGTCGATAAGGCACTGATACGCCTTGATGAATCCCCGCACTTCTGGGTCTTCCTTGGCTATCAGTGCCTGCGTCTTTTCATCCCGCATCTGAACAATCGCGGGCAATAAAAAAGGCCACGCATTACGCATGGCCTCCATCAATTGGGTGAGGGTGTTAGCCCTGGTTTTCAGGTCCGAGTCCATTGGCATCCATACCCATATTTGCCATCACCTGAACCTGTTGGCTGAGTTGATCGCCCTCGACTTGAATCCTGTCCGTCTCAGCCTCAAACGCCTTGATCTCGTTTTGATCGGCCTTGTCTGCAACAGCGAGCTTCAGTTCGTTGATCTGCTGATCTCGTGCGTCAATCTCTTGCATGGCTTGCTGCTTGATCTGTTCAATCTGCTGCATGGCCTGCTCACCCATTGCCGCAGCCTCTTGAAGCTGGGCGATCATCTGTTGCACCTGTGGCGGCAACTTGTCAATGGTCAAGTCCTCGTCCTTCAGGATTGGGCTTTCTCGCCCGATCTGGTTCAAATCCCAAGCCTGTTCAAGCAGTTCTCGCATATCGACAAGAGCATGGAATGAAGGCGTTGCGCCAACCATGCTGATGAAGCCCATCAGCTTGTTCAAGAGCACTTCCTTTGCCATGAATGTGGCGGCTCCAGTGGCCTTCCACTTCATGAAGTGCGATTGACCGTACTGCTTGATCATTTCCCATGACTGAGCGATCTTGTCGCCGTGCAGCATGCGGACGTGCTCGACCTCCAGAAACTCCAAATCCCACTCGACCAGATCAGACACGATGCGTTCAATCCACATCTGATCAATGTTGCGCAGCACTTCCTTGAGTGGCAGCGAAGACGCGCCCATGATCATGCTGATCCCCGTTGCCGTCTTGTTCAGGTGGCTTGCGTCATTGCCTTGGCTGTACTTCGTGATGGCTGTGTCATCGTCCGAAAACTGCTCGGCCATCGCAATCACATCCTGCCAACCCTGGGTAACGTCTGGCGTCTGGTGGAACATGATCGCGGTGTTGCGTTCTTCTGGCGTCAGGCCCGCCTTGAATTGATATGTCTTGCCTGGCGCAACCTTGAAATCCTCTGTTGGCAGAAACTTCGACTTGTCCACGCTGCGCTGCGGCAGCAAAGCATGGCCCTTACCCTCAAGGAAAAGTCGAACCGCAGCATTTGTGATCTTCTGCGTGGTGGCGTTGTTCTCTGCCACACCGACGCCCCACATTTCATGGGGGGCCTTTTCATAGACGCACCTGGCGGCGGGTCGCTTGTCCCACGCCATAGGCTCACAACGCACGCACACACCACCAACAAGAATGGCCATCACTGGCACGTCTTCGTCGGATTCAGTAGTTGCGTCAGCGTCTGGCAAACCTTCCGCGCCCTCTTCTGATCGCATCTGAGCGACCATTGAGGAAGGAGCAACGCCGAAGAATCTGGCAACCCGGATGCGCCCCGACTCTTTGGAGTACCAGAAGTCAAGATTTTTGCGGGCCTGCTCAAGATGTTGGCGGCCTTCGATATACCCGTCTCCGTCAGCCTTAGTAACCAAAATGGCCTCATCCAGGTTCTTGTAACCAGGCTGGTTTCTCCACTTGCGGACTTCTGTGATGCTCTCCATGGAGCACCAGAAAATGCCCTGCCCCTTCTGCTCATCTGTTGCAGCAGGGTCGGGATAAACCTCGATGGTTTGCGCCAAATCGAAACGCGGACACGGATAAGAGACCTTCATAGTCTCAATCCTCGTGATGCCGTAGTCATCTACGGAGCGGCGCGTCTCTTTGTGTTCCTTCTTCTCCGGGAAAGGACCAAAGATGAAGGCCGTTCCGAATTTGGCGATCTCATCAACGCCATCAGTCAGCACCTCTTGAACGCCTGCATCCTTCAATTGCTGCTCAAGAATGACCTCGAAAGCGTCGGCAAACTCCTTCAGGTCTTCATTGACTGGCTCGGTATCAAACGGGAACTTGCTGGCCCCGAACATTGAATCAAGAATCTTTGCCCGCGCCGTTCTCACCTTGTTGCGCGTCGATCCGATAAAGATGCCCTTGGCCTGCTTTGAACGAGGCGCACCACTCCCCTTGGTGTCGTCATCACGCGGGATACGCATGTAATCGGAGTACCACTCAACCATTTTTTCCTCTTGCGGCTTGCGCGCATCGCGGAACCGCTGCAAGAGGTCTTGCAAATGGAGAGATAGAGAATTTGTGCTCATTAGAAGTAAAACCCGTCTGCGTCTGCTGTGGGTTGGTCGATCTGCCCTGTGTTCGGCTGCTTATCAGGCGTAGGCATCATTTCAAGACCTCTTCCGATAAGACTCATGACGTCAACGCCGTCATCAAACTTGCCAACCGGGAACCGCATCAACTGACCCATCACATCGGCCTTCCATGGCGCATGCTTCGGAAACAAAACCTTGCCCATGCTTGCCATGGCCTGGATGCTTCTGGCTCGTGTCGGCTTGTCATTGATACTTGCCAACCACTCCATGCGGCAATAAGCCTCGCGCTCATTCATGCGTTTGAGCATGTACGGCTCTACTGCTCGCCGGATTGGTCCAGCCTCACCAAACCAGCAAAGCGGCTCATGCTTCTTGATCAAGTCGCACAGGCGTTCAATCCATTCATTTGAGGCTGTCTGGCCGCGCCACCAGTCCAGAACGTAGATATAGCCAGATGGCGCAACGCCAAAAATGCCGTGCTCCGTGTAGTCGCCAGAGCCTTCCGTTACCGCGTAATCGCTCGCACCGTAGATATGCAGGCGCTTTGGGATCGATTCGTACTCGCCGAACCAATCCGCCTTGAAGTAGTCGCCATCTTCACTTGCTGGCTGCTGCTGATACAGCGCATTCCATGCTCGCGTGTCCATTTTGGCGACCTGCACCATCTCATCCGTGTACCACTCAGGCCAAAGGCGCTCACCAGGTTTGCGCCCCAGCACATCGCCTGGCATGGCTTCCATGGCAATTTCGATGACGTGCCAGCGGTCGCGCTCTCTCTCAAGAATCCGCCCACCTAGATCATCCTCGTGCCATCTGGTCATCACGACAATCTGACGCGCCCCAGGCTTTAGACGGGTCAGCAGGTCGTTTGTGTACCAGTCCCAAGCCTTTTCTCTGCTGCGCTCGCTGTCAGCGTCTTCCCGACTCTTTACCGGGTCATCAATGATGGCGAGGTCAGCACGTCGGCCAGTGATTGAGCCACCAACGCCAGCGGCGAAATACTCCCCGCCAGCGGTTGTGTCCCAGCGTCCAGCAGATGCTGAATCATCAGCAACGCCGATGCCGAAGACGTTGGAAAACTCCTTGGCGGCAACCAAGTTACGCACCCGGCGCCCGAATCGCTCCGCAAGCTCCTGTGTGTGGCTTGCAGCAATGACGGACAACTTCGGGTTGCGCCCCAAGAACCACGAGGGGAACACAACTGAGGTGTAGGTGCTCTTTGCAGATCCTGGCGGCATGCAGACCATGAGCCGCTCAATCTCACCCAGCTCAACCTTCTCCAAAGCCTCCAACAGCATCACATGGTGCTTAGCAGGCTTGAAGCCGAGGTCGATGTACTCAATGAACGGCCTGATCGCCTCCTGCGCCTTCTTCCTTGCCAACAACTCCAAGAGCAGCGAGTGCACTGAGGAGTTCGGCTGTTGAGAGGTCGCGGGGTGTTCTGTTGTCGTTGACATTCACCGTCGATTCAGACTTACCCCAAGCGCGGTCAAGCAGCTTCTCTGCCGCAGTCACTCGCGCACCAGGAGGGGCTTCCTCGTTCTTCATCACTTGCGCCAGCGTTCGTATAGCGTCTTCCGTGTGCGCCTTGGCCAGCTCTTTCACGCTTTCCGGCACCTTTGGACGGCCGCTTGGATTTCCTGACTTGCCTTTTACGAACGCCATTGTTTTGGCCTTGTTACCAATGCGAATCCTCTAGGGTTGTTCGCCGATGAAGCCCCCGCCCGCCTCACTGATCCGTTAGGAGCAACGGGAGTGCTTCCCTAAGCGTCGGGGGTGCGTCGGTTATCACGAGCACCGTGCTCGGCACCTGAGCTGCGTTTGTGGTCATTGCGACCGGATGCAGCCGAAACGGCGGCTATTGGCGACCCGGCACTAGCACCGCATTTGCAACTGCGGGGATGGTGAGGCGGTGACGCCGGGCCAGAAAAGCAAAAACCCGCCGACTTGCGCCTAGCGGGTTTGTTTAGGGGCAATTGCCCGACGCAATTAGCGCATATTTTTGAATGCGCGTCAAGCGTTTTAGAGTAGGCCGAGCGCTTGCAGCTTTCTCAGAAGCTGGTTTCGTGCTTCCAGCCTGATGATTGACCGCTCTACTGGGCACATTGGAAGGCGTGCCGATACCCATACGCGGACGCCGGTAGCCAGGTTGCGAGCCTCGATGCGCAGGCATGTACGGTGCGGGTCGCGCATCTCATCTACTTCGGCTTCGATGGCTGCGGCAATGGTTGAGTCCACGTCGCCGTCAATTGCACCATTCTCGTAGTCGTACTGTCGGGACGGGCGGTACATCTTCATCCCTGCCGCTTCGGATGGGTATCCCTGTCCGACATGCTCGCCGCGGGCCCATGAGTGCCAGAGGATCAAATGGGCGTCAAGGCTTGCGTCTAGCTGCTTTTCTACGTCAACGATCATGCAGTCTCCTTTTCCAATTCGCGGGCTAGTGCTCTGTACTTTTTCTTCAGTTCGACCAGTTCAGCCGATGTTTTCTTCAGCGGATCATGCGGACCTTCGAGCCATAGAACCTTGTCCAGCCCGATGCGCTCAATCAGGTTGCCCCGATAGAGGATCAGGTTGCCGTGCAGGTGTGTGTTGCATGGCTGGCATTGCTTGTGGACGTTCAAGGGCTCAAACCGAAGTTCTGGCCTGGCCCCTGTGCTGAGGTAGTGGCCCGCGTGCCATTGGCCGTTATGGTGTCGCCCGCATGAAATACAGGGTTTGTCGTGGTCCCTTGCGCGGATGTACGCATTGAACGCCGCCTGAGCTTCCTTGATCAGTTCAGCGTGAGACTTCATGGCCTCGCGCTTCGCTTTGTCAGCGTGGCGCTCGGCCGCTTCCAGCACCTTGCGCGACTTCTCCGACATGTCCCGCGCAAACTTGCTGGCACAAACCGGCCCGCACACCTTCTGACCCATGCGTTGGGGTGCGTACATAACTTTGCACACTTTGCAGGACTTGGGCTTTGGTGGTTTTGGTGTCACTTCATCCCCCACCACTTAGTAAACGCTGCTTTGAGCTTCTGGGCGGCTTCTTGGCCTTCCCGTCGCTCTACCGTGTCGATGTATGCTCGCCTGTCCTGGCTGGCTGGTGTGCGCCTCAGGTGCTCCATGTGCAGCGGCAGTGCAATCTCGCTCTGTCGTGCCCTGCAGTCTGGGCAATCAGCGTGATACAGGCCAGAGTTATGGTTTGATGCGCGGGATTCGCAGGATGGGCAGTTCATTTGCTTTTCCCTTTTTTGCGATCAATGCTCCATGTCGTAAATAAATACCAAACCGCATATAAGAGGCATGCCCCCACAAGCGCAGCAAAGCCCGCAAACGGCTTGATGAACCAGAACCAGAATCCGCACTCATTCATGCAGCCACCTCTTCATGGCAGGAGAAACGCGCCATGTACTTCATGAATGGAGCGCGAATCTTGGTTTGAAAACGCTCCGCCGCCGATTCGTTGTTATCCAACTCGGCGCGGCTACCTATTCCAAGCATTTCCCTCAAAACATCAGCCGCCTCATTGCTGTTTTTCACCGGCATGTGATGCACCGATTCCAGCCACCCCCAAAAATGCGGGGTATCGCACCAGATTCCAGCCTGGCGCGCCAAGTGCCCGCCTTTCATCTTTTCAACGACCTCACCCGCCTTTGGTTGCACGGGCTGCTCATCGTCGCCAATCTCAACTAGCGCAAGCATGTAGCGCTTTCCGTCCATGCCCTGAACCCGGTTCAGTTCGTCAATGTCGTGCAGCGCAAGCGTGATGGTTGGGCCTGTCTTGCTGGTGTAGCTGCTGCGGACTACGCGCACTTCACCGTGATATGTGGCTTGAATGCTCATGTAACCCCCGCCAGATCGAACACAGAACGCACGGCGGGAATTTCCGCCCTCCATGTACCGGCAGGAGCGTGCAACTGTACGGGTTCACACTCGAACCAGTCAGGCGGCACCTCGATGGGTTCAGCGAACATCCGTTTTTCAACACGCAGCCCCAATTGCATAGCGCGGTTCTTGATTGCCTTCTTGTCGAATCCGAGCGCACGACTTGCCGCCATGGCCCCGCTTTTCGTGTAAACCTCCGTCAGCAGTCGGTCGAGTTCAGGGTTCCATTTCCGGTAACTGCTGGCCCCCTTGAGGGATGCAGCCTTTCGGATTTGCGTCATCAGCGAGTGGCTGATTTTGAGGCCGTGCTTTTTGGCGCGGGTGGCAATGGCCTCTTTTGTGCGGCCCGGTAGCAGCGCCATGCACGCATCCATTCCCTTGCTCGGGTACGTGCTCACGAGAATGGCGATCTCACCTTCAGACCACGCGCCCGGATTCGTTTTTGCTGTCATGTCAAATCCCCCGTGATCCTGAGAGCCCAATCGACCTGGGCGGGCAATACTGGAAACCCGGCCTTGAGGTCATCAAGGATTCGATGGGCGCGGGCCTTCAATTCGTCTTCATGTGATTGGCGTGGGAAGAGGTTCATGCTTGCTTTCCTTCCAATTGCAGCGCGGGTACAACTTCATTTGCCAGCGTGAAAGTTGTCTTCGGGCCAGTCCCGCCTAGCCTCAATACCTCCTGCGCCTTTTGAGCGTTGCCGATCAACACGGGCGGAGCGACCTTCCGACCTTCGTGTCGGTTGATGGCTTCATACTCGCCAATCAGCTTTGCCGGATAGGACAGATCAGGCCGACCGGAATAGGCACGGTAAGACTCGCAAAAACGGTGCTCGATGAAGCTCAATTCCTTCATGTCAGAGCGGCACAACTTGGTCCAGCCACCCAGGTCTTCAATGACTGCATGAATGACCGGGTCGTCAAACGCCACCGACTGGTACGCGCCGACCCGCTGCATGGCGTCGAATGCCTTACCCCAAGCAAGCCGCGCGCGGTCCGTTTTCGTTCCAGCCAGTACCTTGACCACATCCGCAGGTTTTGGAGCGAACTGGCCTCGTTCTGGGTCCACTGCGTGAGCACTCAAAGCCTTGGACACCTGCTCAAAATCGAACGGCTCGCAGGCTTGCCACCAAACGGACACCGCAAACTTGCTCACGTCCTGCTTGTAGAAGGCCAGCACGTCAGTAATCAGCGCTGAGAATTTCGCCTTGTCCGCTTGCTGCATCACTTACCCCTTGCTCTCTCAACCACTCTTCTGCAACTGCACGATTGCGGGCCTCTAAGGCCTCCTGTTTGTTGATGGGCATGGATGGGGAGCCGCGTTCGTGAGGCTTGAGCCAATCGGCCTGGAGCCCTTGCGATCCTCGAGCACACCAGATCGACAGGAACCGCTCGAGCGTCAATCCGGCTTTGGCTGCTTCCTGCCTGGCCTCGCTCAACACCGTGGCCGTTACCGTGGCCTTCTTGGCTTTGCGCAGAGCACACCAGTCGGACCAGACTTGGTCTTGAACGTCATCCGGTTTCGAAAGGGCGGGCGAGCGCGCAGCGCGAACCGGCTTTTCTTCCTGTTCCTGGTTCTGTTCTTGTCCTGTTCCTGGTTCTGTTCCTGTTAATTGCTTCGAAGGGGCTTCAGAAGCACTTTGAAGGGGCTTCGAAGGGGCTTCACGCTTGATGTGGAAGGCTTCTGCATAAACGCTGATGAACGCATCTCGAAGCGACTTCACATTGATCTTTGCGACTTCCTTCTGAACGCCCTTGACCTTATTGTCATCAGACTTCAGTTTTTCGCCCACTTGATGAGCGGCCATGCGGATGACAAACACGGTTTCTGTTGCGTGGTCGTACATGCAAAAGCCCATATCACACAGGCTTTGGAGGGCCTTGGTAGCCCCTTCAGAGCCCAAGCCAGTCTCGTGACCCATGTACAAAATGGGGCAGTGAAAAACGCCGATCATGTTGGCGTGCGGGCTCGTCATCAGATACAAGGCCAGCACCTGGCAGTCAGGCTTGCCTCGAAGGTCTTTGCCTGTTCCACCTATCCAGAACTGCGGTGATACGGAGCCGTATTCGCGCATGTCTAAACCTTGCTGTTAGAGCGCCGAATGTGGTCAGCGCGTGAGTTGTGAGAGAACGGGTTACGCATGGCTCACCTCCTTCTTCTCGATCTGATCCAAAAGCCACTTGGGCACCTTGGTGACCGGTTTGTGACGTGAGCTATGGCGCTATGGGGCGCAACGGCTTCGCTCGGGTGCATGGCGGGGAAAGTCATGGATTAACCTTTTCCGAAACCGTCGCCGTAGCCGGAGCCGGAGCCGTCGCCGTAGCCGTCGCCGTAGCCGTCGCCGTAGCCGGAGCCGGAGCCGTAGCCGGAGCCGGAGCCGTAGCCGTCGCCGTAGCCGTAGCCGGAGCCG
>ERZ724505.595-NODE-595-length-22805-cov-6.053187_pt1 | contig 22805 bp, 37 predicted proteins | sample MGYA00376038_ERZ724505 | MGnify/ENA primary metagenome ERZ724505 (study PRJEB28724, sample SAMN07190884) | wastewater metagenome | isolation source: effluent of sewage treatment plant in Hong Hong | place: Hong Kong | collected 2016-03-17 ...
AAGCGTGCGCATCGATCATCGCAATGGCGGCCATGTACTCGCGGCCGTGCTCGTTTTCGCCGTGCTCAGCGACGACAGCAGCGCGGAACGCTTCGATGGTGTCGAAGAAGCATCCAGCGCGCACATACACGCCAGCGTCGGTCAGGTACGCGGTCAGGTAGTCGCAGCGCGACCCGATCGGGCCGAGCAGGAAGACCGGACGTGCACCGACGAGGGTCAAATTCTTGCCATTCGCGCCGCTCAGGTTCGCGCCGCGCAGGTTCGCGCCGCGCAGGTTCGCGCTGCTCAGGTTCGCGCTGCTCAGGTACGCGCCGCCCAGATACGCGCTGCGCAGGTCCGCGCCGTCCAGGTACGCGCCGCCCTGCACTGCCTGCTGCACGACATCGCGCAGCGTTTCGGCGCCAGCCGAGAACAGCGCGGTGCCGTTCCAGCGACTCTTAATTGTAAACGTGTTCATGGTGTTCCTTTCGTTGGTTAGCCCCCGAAGGGGCCCGTGAGATCGATCAGAGCGAGAGCGCCAGCTTCAGCGCATCGTTCTTCATCGCCGCGCCAGCGCCCCACTGGGAGGACACGAAGCGGTTGGCGTCGGACCGAGCGCGCGCCCAATGATCGGCGTGCTCCGAAACACTATTTACCCAGCCCCAGGCAGTGCCGTAGACGCCGTCCAGCGTGCTGCCTTGGCCCTCCCCAGCGAAGAGGTCCAAGATCTTGTTGTAGGCCGCAGAGCCTCGGACTTTGTCCTGCCCGCCGAGAAGGCTGAAGGTCAGCTCCTCAGCCTGTTCCTTGCCGACAGGTTTATTCGCCAAGCGCGTGATACTGTGCTTGAACGCCGCCCAGGCGGTTTCGTTCAGACCCATGAATGCCTTGACCTCGTCGGGGCGGAACGTCGAGCGGTGGCTGACCTTGACCTGAGACTTGTCCGCCATCGCCATGGCGAGCGTGTTGCGACACACAACCCGAATCGAAGTCAGTCGGACTTCCGTCGCAAGCGACCCATCCGCGCTGGTGCTGAGCAGCAGATACCCTCCGATCTTGTCTTTGACACTGGTCGGACAAGCTTCCCCGATCTTGGCAGTGGCCCAGAACCGCTTGCCGCCGAACACGGTGCCGGCCGCCGAGAGCTGCAGCCCACCGACCTTGACGATGTCCTTGAAGAATTCGAGGACTTCACGCGGCTGCACGACCTTGTAGCGGTCGGAGCACACGCCCAGCGGGGCCTTGTCGTCGGACCGGAAGAGCACGTGTTTCTCGGGCAGTTCCATGAACTGCGCGGGCTCGAGGACACCGGAGGTGTCCGGCCGGGCGACGGCATAGCGCACCTTCGAGCGCAGGATCTTCCAGTCCATACCGGCGCCGGTGACCCACGCCTCGTGGGTGGCGCCGTCGGGCAGGCCCTGGCCCAGACCGTGCCAAGCTTTGCCTTCCGACTCCAGATAGGCGAATTCGACTTGACCGCGGGAATTGGTGGTGAGTTCGTGCATGGTATTACCCCTTGAGGTTACGAGTGGAAGGAATGAAAAGAGAGTCACCGCGCCAGCCTCGCGCGTAACGGTGCAGCGCCAGATGCGGGTCACGTCCGTGCAAACGTGCGGCCTCCGTCAAAGACATGACGCGTCCGCCGACAGCGATCTTGATCGTGTCGCTTTTGTTTCGGTTCTGTTCGGCGGGCGTGGCCCACACACAGTTGGCCGGTGAATACGGACCTTTGTTGTCGACACGCTCAAGGCTGTGCTTGTTGGTGGGCGGGTGCCCCATGTCTTCCAAGAAAGCGGCGAAACCGTTCGCCCCCACCCAGCGTTCGCAGACCGAAACACCCAGCGCTTTGTACCGGGCGTAGGCGTGGTTGTTTTCGCTGCCCGTCCTACTCCGCATGCCGTGCCATATGCGGTACGTGCGGTGCTTTCGCAGGTTGGTGTTGACAGGCAAGCCTAACAAGGCTCTGTAGCTCAACATTTCTTCAGCTCCTATTTGCGGGGCAATAGCGCCGCGGGGTTCAGGGTGGAGCGGAAGCGCCACCCTGTCAAACATTTTACAGTGTTGCAGAAATGAAAGTCAAGCGGTCGGTTCGCCGTTGACCTCGTACAGGTAGGGGTTGACGTCATCAACCGATGCTTCGAACAGAATCGGCCGCCCGTCGGGCCACTCGCCGCCGTTGCAGTCCATGCCTTGCAGCTTCTGCAGAATGTCGCGGGCTTGCTCTTCTGTCTCCGCGCGAACGCGGATGGCCGCAGAAAGCTTCACGTCGAATGCGTACTCGTTCATGGTGTTTCCTTTCGTATTTGCGTTTCCGCTGTTCCAGCGGTGAAAGTCAAGCGGCCTGCTTCGCAGCCTGACCATCAATGGTCAGCCCCAGGCTGGGGCAGCGGATGCTGAGCACATCGGTGAAGCCGATCTCCTCGCCGATCCAGGCGCCTGCCGCCTTCGCGTCAGGGAAGGTGCGGGTGTCCTCGAGCGTGCGCCCGAGGCAGTACGAGTCGACGTACGTCGTGATGACGACGATTGGATCGTTCATGGTGTTACTCCTTCGTGGTGAGGCTGATAGCTTTAAACAGCAGGGCTTCCACCTTCGGTGGCAGGTAGTAGGTCGGGTTGTTGCGCACTTCGCTCAGAAGTGCCGCGGCGAGCGCCTTGTAGGCGCGCAGTTCTGCGAGATGCACGGCATCGACTGATGCAGCTTGTTCTGGTGTCATGTCAACCCCTTAGGTACTTCGACTTGATCGCCCAGTTTGCTGGCGTGGGCTCTCTTGTTCATCGCTTGCTCCTTATTCGTTGCCCAACGGCAATTCCCGGGCGTGTAGTTACCGTTGACCTTGATTCGGTCGATGGTCGTGCTGGGTGGGCGTTCACCCATATCAGCGAGGAAGTTCTCGAACTTCAACCACCGCTTGCATACGGTGATCCCTCGCCCGCCGTAGTCTCGCCACTGCTTGTATTCAGGGTTCGTGCAGCGGTTGATCATGGCTTGCCAAGTGCGGTAGGTGCGGGTTAGCGGTGCGCCGCGTCGAGCGTGCCCGTGGACTACTGGAGTTGAAACGTTGCGCTCAATGCGCCAGCAGCCGCAGGATTTTGTGTGCCCTGATGTTAGGGCGTTGCTCACCACGAGCACTGCGGTCCCGCATCTACAGCGACAGTCCCACAGCACCCGCCCATCTCGCGTGCCGTTGCTGCACAGCACAAGCAAACGCCCGAATGTTTGACCCACTAGGTCTTTGGCTGCTGGCATAGTTCCTCCGGTACATCGACGTAATCTCCGAGCTTGGAGGCAGTATAGCAGCGCATCGCTGCGATGAGCAAGGTCGGCCCCTCGCAGGCTTTCGATGACGGCATGTTTGCGCCGCACGCGCTCCATCGACCGTAGCAGTGCGTCCCGATCTTCTCGCGCTCGATGATCGGGCCACCTTGGGACCAGTTGGTTGATGGCGACCACACTTTCGTGAAGCTAAAGAACGGCGGCCCTTCGCACTCTTGATGCAAACGCTCCCAATCGTGTGAGAGAACGTACTCTTGAGTGCCGCCAGTGACGCACGGTTTTTCCCACAGGCCGTCGACACGCACTGCACCACGCCCGAACACTAACCCCTGAGTGAGTCCTTCACACTTCGCCACCGCCCAGTCGAGCGCCGGGCCGGTTAGTTCACTGGTCTTCATGACTTCTCCGCATTGGCGCGCGCCACCACCCTCTCGGCGACGCGCAGGGCTTCACTTCGGGACAGGCCCGGTTGCTGGGCCTGCAGGTCGTTGGCGAACTTGGCGACCTCGTTGATGAACTCCTTGTAGTGACGGTCGCGCAGCGCTTGCCGCTTGCGCTCGATGGCGTTGGCGTCGATCTTCATCTCAACCTCCTGCCTTGGCGATTGCGGCGCGGGCTCGCTCCTTTGCTTGCTTGCGAGCCGCCGAGGTGAGCATGGTCCCGTCCCAATCCGGCATGGAAAGCACAGACTTCAAAGCGGCCAGCAGATCAGGTGCCGCTGCGATGAGCTTTGCGTTGGCGTGCGCACGCTCTTCCTTGTGCAGTTTCGGCGCGCACAGATCCCAGATGCCTTCGCCATCCATTAGCACGGGCTTCCCAGTCGGGTCGTTAAGGCGTGTGCGTGCGTGGTTCCAGCCCCACGGCCCTGGGGTGTGATTGCTCATGATGTTTCCTTCGAAAATGCCCGGCGCTGCCGGGCGGGGTTGAGGTCAGTGTTCCTTGTACGAAACCACTGGCACCGTGCGGTCCCAGCACGCGCGGCAGGCGCCGCATTGGTTGCCTTGCTTGGGGGCAGGGCACTCGTGGCCCACGGGGGGCTTCTCGTGGTGCACATTAGCTCGTGCGATGCCAGCATAGCCGAGCAGCGGCACGGGAATCTTCACCGGCACATCCGGATAGGTGGCACTGATTCGAATCGTCAGGTTCTTGGGTATCGGCACCAAGCTTTCTTTGAACCATTGCCGCACGAACCCTACCTCGCGTGTTGGCAGCCAATGCTGCGTCCATGGCGTGAAATCGCACACGTAGCAGATGCGCCTGAGCGCGTCAACTCCAGGGAGATCGCCAGAGTCAAACCAACGGAAGTGCGGATCTTTGCCGATCAAGAGTGTCATCGCTGGGGCCCACAGGCCGATGTCTGCGTTCAGCAGCGCATCCAGGCGTGCGTGCTGCGCCGGCTCGATGTTGTTCGCGTACTTGGCGTAGTTGCCCTTACACGCGTAGCACTTGCTGCACACGGTGCCCGGCACCTGGGCCAGCTTGTAGCCTGTGACACAGGCAAGCGTCGGCGTGCTGAAGCTCTTGCATGGCATCTTGCTGGTCTGGCTGAGTCCGCCGGTGATGGCGATTGCTTCGTCTTTGGTCATGGTGTTTCCTCGTGTTTGGGCCCGAAGGCCCGGTTAGAAAGTCTGAAAGTCAGACTTTAGGTTGTGGTGCGTGCGACGACGCGCACAGTCTCGATCAGCAGACTCTTCATCGGCGGGTTGGTCAGCAGCAGGCGCACCGCCTCGGCGTCGATGCTCTGGCGTTCGGTCACGCTCACCGTGGCTCGGAACAGCGTGCCGTCGATTGCCTTCTGTCCCGACGCCTTCAGGGTTTCCTGAAGGACGTTTATTTCTTTGTTCAGATCAGCAGCGGCAGCCTTCAAGGCGCCCAGGCGGTCAACGACTTCGATCAAATTTGGTTTTTTCATGATAACTCCGGTTGATGTTTTGCAGAAATGAAAGCCGCGCCGGGATTGGCGCGGCTTGACACTGATCGCACACCCCACCGGCCCGTCACCTCCACGCGACGCTGGCCGAAGTACTTGATCAGGTGATCGACACCTTACGGGGGCGTGAGCTTGTCGCCGTGCTGTTTGCGCAGACGGGCGATGGCCTGCTCGTATTGCTGGTTCATGGTGTTACTCCTTGTATGCCCGGCAGGTGCCGGGCGGGGTTGGTGTCAGGCTTTGCTCAGTTTGTCGGCTTGTTCACTGGTCACGGTGCAGTACACCGTGAAGTCGGTCACTTGCGTGCAGCAATCGCGCAGCCAAGGGTTGGCGGCCAACAGTGCGAAGAAGTTGGTGCGGCTGATTCGGATGTTTTTCATGTCTTCACCCTTTGCTTTATTGCAAAACAATACGAAGCTGGCCACGTCGCCCGAGAAGATGTTCTTGCGCCCTTCTTTAGCGCGGATCCAGACCGTGTTGCCGTCGGCCACCTCGATGTCGTAGCGGTAGTCCCAGCCCCACTTCGTTTTCTTCTCGCTGCACGGGATCAAGTAAATGCCGCCCCACAATGAGGTCGTCTTGAGCGTCAGGAGCAGCTGCGCAGCGAGGTCACCGTCGCCGTTGGTAAGGGTGTGGTTGATCTTGTTGTTCTGGGTCACACGCATCAGGTACTGTGCGATGTCCAGGCCGCGCCCTTCAGGATAGCCGTCGTGTTGCGCGTAGATGTGCACGAGACAGTCGCCGATAGCGTCGAAGACACGGATGGATGCTGATGTGCTCATGGTGTTACTCCTCGTGTGGCCCCGTGGGGCCGGTTGATCAGGCTGACGCCTGAGACTTGTGCAAAGTCTGAACTTTCAGATTTCCTGCGCGACACTGGTTGCTTTGAAGCGTGGGTTTGAACGGATCCTGCTTTGTCTATTCGTGTGGTACACGTCGTAGTTCACCTGGAACCCGCGGGCCTTGAGTGTCTGGACCAGCAGGCTGCCATCGCAGTCTTCTTCGCAGTACACCGTCTGTCCTGTAGGCGACTGGTACGAGTAGGACGAGATCTTGTGCAGGATGCCCAGCTGCTCGAGCAGTGAGCGCCTGCATGCTATCCAGCCGTGGCCGGGGTCGTTGTAGACCTTGAGGGTCAGGGTTGCTGGTTTGGCCATTGCTTTGATCAGGGGCTTCATGGTGTCATCTCCTTGACTTGTTTCTCGGTGATCAACGTCTGCTGACGCTGCTTGAAGTAGATCCGGGCGTAGCGGTAGTACGGGTTCTCGTCTGGGTACAGCTTGCGTGCCCACATCTCGGCCGCCGTCTTGGTCTCGAACAGCAGCCCGCTGCTGTCGCCCGACACGTACCACGCGTCAACAAATGCGATGCTCATGATTGTCCTTTCATTCGTACAGGGTGTGAAGTTTCTCGAGAATGCGCCGGCCTGCTGCGCGCAGCTTCGCTTTGCGCTTGCCCCAGTACAGCGCACGCAGGTGCTTGTGCAGGAACGCGGATGAAGTCACGGGCATCTCGTACTGCTGGCTCAGCCACTGCGCCCAGTCCATGCGCAGCGTGTGCAGGGCTGGCGCGTCGTCGATACCGAAGAAGTACTCGGCGTAGCCGGTCAGGGATGCGAACCCATCCAGGGAGGTGTCGATGTGTTCGAGCAGCTCGCGTGCAGCGGTCAAGCGTTCGCCTTGCGTGCTGGTGGGCGTCCAGCGAAAGGCTGCGTCCTCGATGGCTGAGCACAGGAAGAGGTGCTGGCCCTCTGCGAGGGTAGCGCGCGCCTTGTGCAGCAGGGCTCGATGTGCGTTGTTCAGGTGCATGTCACGCCCCCACGGCGCGCAGCGCCGCGACTTCGTCCGCCAGCTCCTGGCACTCGCACACGGTGGCGGTGGCGTGAGCCACCGGCTCGTGGATCTGACCGACGGTTTCGTACGACTCGAAGCCGTCCGCGCGTTGCACGAGTATGGGCGAGCCTTCGTGGAAGGTCTCGACGATGCGGTATGAGGTCTTCATGGTGATACTCCTTGTTGTGCCCCCCGAAGGGGGCGGTTGAGAAAATCTGAAGTTCAGATTATTCGCTTCTGCCCCCTTGCGGGGCAGCACTCGTTCACTCGCACTGGATCTCGTACACGTCCTCGACGCGGAGCTTCTCACCCACCTTCACACGGCGGCAGCCCGGGCCCTCGGTGGCCACCGTAGCCTGCACCGTCACCTCGATGTTGAGCGTGGGGCCAGAGTCGTTGACCAGGGTTGTGTTCGCGGTGAACTTGCGCGAGGGCAGCGCGCTGTAGTTGTTGTCCCACGAGTTGCGGAACTCCACGTCAGCAGCCACCTCGATGCGCGTGAGCGCCTTGATCAGCACGTCGTCCTTCAAGGTTTCGAGCTTGTCGATGTCGAGCTGGAAGTACACGTAGTGCGAGAACCCGCAGCTGTAGGCGCACAGCTTGAAGTTGTTGGCGCCTGGGGTGGTGTCGAAGATCTTGCGCATCTTGCGATGGGTGTCGTTCAGCTTGCGGGCGTGGCAGGCAAGCACGCCGTTGCGCGCTTTGAGGCGCTCAACTTCGCGCTTGGTGTCTTCGCGCAGGATCGAGAGGGCGGTTTGGTTGGCCATGGTGTTACTCCTTCGAATGCGGGCTATGCCCGCGGGGTTGTGCAGGCTGACGCCTGCGGATTCGGGTCAGTTGGCGGCAGTGGCTGCGCCTGCAACGGGGGGTGCAGGAACACCAGCGGATGCTTCAGGCGACGCAGTGCAGGCCCGTCTGGGCCGACCTGTGCCGCATCGTGGGCGTTGATGAGCTTGGCGTACAGCTCGATGCCAATGAGATCGCTCCAGGCAAGGTTCGGCGGGTAGGTGTCCGCACGCCTCTTGTGCAGGCTGGCAGCCGCTATGGCCACACGCAAGGCCTCGCGATGCAGCAGGAAGAGCCCCACCAGTCCGGAGGATGTGCGGCGCACACGCCCGCGGTCTTGCTTGAGCGTGAAGATCAGGGCCTCCCAGCGTGAGCGTAGGGCTTTCTCCCAGCGGTGGCTGACCAGCGTATGGGCGTGCTCAGCGGCACGCAGCTGCTTCTTCTCGATCTCGATCCTGGCACGAGCGTAGGACACGCGCCCATTGAGCGCGGCCTGCTCGATCTCGTGTGGGGTCATCTTCGTGGGGCGGAAGGTAGCCGGGCTGCACGCCTTGCACAGCGTGCCCTCGACGTACATCAGCCGGTCGCCTTTGTAGCCGCGGGCGCGGGCCTGGGCCCAGGTCAGGGGCCGGCGGAACTGCTTGGGGTGAAGCATGCGATGGCACTTGGTGCACACGCGTGCACGGAGCTGCCTGAGCTCGTCCTTGGTAGGCTCGATGAGGAAGAAATCGTCGTCCATGAAATCTCCTTATGGATCATGTACTTAGAGAAAAAACAGGGGTGAGTCAAAAACGGTAAATGCTCTGGGTACCACCATATGGGACAACTGGGTAACCCAGTGGGCGCAGGAAAAAAGCATGCATATCAATGACTTAGGGGGGGTTTGTCCAGCACGTTTGAGAAAACTTTCAACGTTTTGGCCGATCACGCAAGATACGCACGGGCTGCAGCAGCAGCTTAGCACGCGTGCGTGCACAAAGAAAATCTCTGACCTTTATATATATACCTTTTAAAAGAGTTTATATATATATAGAGGTAAGTGCTTGAATCCTCACGCTTTTTCGCTGTTCGCGTCGGGACCACACGCTCAATGTGCTGGACTTTTCCAGTGCGCAACACTGTATATCCATATGCTTTTGTAAAGAGGAAAGTCTGAAGGTTCAGACTTTTCGCAGCTGGGGCGAGCAAACGCGTCGCGACACTGGTTGAAATTTGCTCTAGCACAGAGCAAATTTGCTCAAATAGGAGCAAATTGCGACGCGCGAAGCTTACACGAAGCTTACAACGCGCGTCGCGGCTGTATGGAATTACAGGGGGTACTTAGATTTGCTCCTCGCGCCACGCACTTGCGTGCTTCTCCTGCACAATCCGTTCGAAGAACGGGTCAGTTGTCTCGTTGTCGTCTTGCTCCTCGAGCAAGACGCAGCTGTTCAGCCACAGGGGGCGTTCGATGGTGTCGAAAGCGACAGCTTTCGGGGGCAAGTTTACATAACGTGTCGACATGATGTTTCCTTCGTGGTTGTAGGCCGTATGGCGGCCAGGAGGCAATCGGTAACGCCTGTTACCAACGGTTGAGCCCGCCCCAGGCAAGGAGTAGCCCGAGGATGACGCCCAGTAGGGCGACGAGCAGCCAGTCACGCATGATGATTCTCGAGGTAGCGCTGCGCGGCGTGCTCGGGTGTGTTGCCTTGGTTGAAGTGGAAGATCAGGTCGTCCCACTCGAGCTTGCCGGACAAGTCCGCGCGCGCAGCGTAGATGATGTCGGTCGCTTGCTTTAGCCACGCACCGCGGGCTGCCAGTTGTTTCTTGTTCATGGTGCTTCTCCGGTTGTGCGCCCCGAAGGGCGCGGTTGTAAAAAGTCTGAACTTTAAGACTATTTGGTCAGGGGTTTGGCCAACTTCGGCCAGACGTCGACGGTCCACAGATAGAAGCCTTGCGTGTCTTTGACGCATGCCATGGACATGTTGATGTTGGGCGAATCGTCCGGTTGCCACGCTTCGGTGGGCGCCAGCAACCGCATGTAGAGCCGCGCTTCGGTGCGCGCGGCCGCGGCGTTGCTGACCCAGACGCGGTGCGTCTCATCGTGGCCGAAGCAGATACGGATAGAGTGAGTCTTGAGCATGATGATCCTCGATGCGCCCCGAAGGGCGCGGTTGAGTGCGAGCGAGTGCAACGCACGGCACAGCCCAGCACGCTGGGCTGCACGCTGCGCAGCAAAAAGTCTGAAAGTCAGACTTTCACGACACGCATGAACCAGCACTCGCGGTCGTTGTCATCGAGCAGCGAGTACGGCGTGTTGGGGTACAGCTGCCCGTTCCGAATCGGGCCTTCTGGGTAGATGTACACGAACTCGCAGATGTCCATGCGCATGAAAGTGGTGCGCTCCGGCGTGCGTTCGATCAGTTTGAGTTTGACGGTTTCGATGCTCATGGTGTGCTCCTCGATGCGCCCCGAAGGGCGCGGTTGTGTGCGAGCGAGTGCAACGCACGGCACAGCCCAGCACGCTGGGCTGCACGCTGCGCAGCAGCGGAAAGTCTGAACTTTCAGACTTTATTTCGGCAGATTGGACAAAGCAGCGGACAACGCGGTGTTGGCCAAACGACGCGACTCGGCCAAACTACGGCATTTCTTGTGTTTTGCACAAGCTTGGGCAAGCGCGTCAGCCAACGCTTGGATCGCTTTGGGCACCTGCAGTTCCTCGCGTTCGTTAGCCGTTTCGGGGTACGCGAGTTTGCACAAGTACGCCACACGGTTGTGCACCCGCTTGCCTTCGGGCGTGTCGGTCGGCACGGTCACCTTGCCGGTCTTGGTCTCGCCGCACTCCACGCCATAGCGCACGGCCATGATCGGGCGCAGCGCGGCCTGCGCGGATGCCTTATCGGCGCCACCCAGCGCGGCGATCAACGCGGGCGTTTTGTCAGCCGAGGTTTTGTCGCACGCGTCCAGGGCGGCGGCAATGGCATTGGCGACGATGGTCAGGGATTTGGTATTGATGGCCATGGTTGAATCTCCGTAGGGGCATTGCCCCGGTGGATCGGTAGGGTCGTCGACCCCTTGAACCGATGCCTCTAGTATATGAATCCCATTCTTTTGGGGCGCTTTGGCGGCTGGCGGCAGGTCGGTTCGACCCCACTACCCCGGTCCCCCCGTGTATGCGTGAAGGGTGGGGGGCTGAGTAGGAACAGTGTTTTGCAACTACACCACACGATTTTCAAAAAACTGTCAAAAATGCAACTACAGCAGACAACCCCCATAAAAACTGTCAAAAATGCAACGTTTTGCGTTTGCAACTACACCGCACGGTTTTTAGAAAAAATGTCAAAAATGCAACAAACCTACTATATAAAATAAAATTTTGCAAAAAAGTTAGTTCTAAATTTTATATCAAATTTGCAACAACTACAGGCGAAAAAAAGCCCGCCGTGCGGGCGGGCTAACTCTCTAGGAGGAGACAGGAGAAGGGCGCGCATTGCGGCAAGCCCGTGGGTAAGTGTACATTGCGAAAAGTCTTTTGCATACAAGGAGTTACCGTGGGCATGTTCAGCGCGCTGATCGATTTTGACCCGGAGATCGAGACGCCGTCGGGACGCGGTGCGTGGCACCCGGACGATTTCACTCCGCTGCCGCAGGCAAAGACTTCTGCGCTGCTCGAGGCCCAGGTCGCCACGTCGGCTTGGCTCGAAGAGATGGGTGTCCCCAGCGACGAGATGCTCGATCAGAAGGTCCAGCAAGACGCTGCACGAAAAGCGTTTGCGGCGGTGGTCACATCCGACGGCGCGCCGCCGTCCACAGAGCCCGCCATCAGCGAACGTGCAGCGCTGATCGCCCTGAAAACGCCGGAAGCCGTGCGCCATCTGACGGGCATGCTGGTGGCCTATGACTGGGAGTTCGTGCAGCAGGCCAAGGAGCTGCGCGGCTACACGGTAGCCAAGATCGTGGAGGAGACCAAGCACAACGACGCCCGGATCCGTCTGCGCGCCCTGCAAATGCTCGGGCAGGTCACGGAAGTTGGTCTCTTCACCGAACGGGTCGAAGTGACCCGGGTCGACGCAAGCGAGGCGGAGATCGAGAAGCGCCTGCGCGAGAAGCTCTCCAAGTTCATGGGCGCGGCCAACGTCGTGGACGCCAGGATGATCGAGCACGAACCGGCGCCGCCGGCGCCATTTGAGGGTGTGCCTCAGCAAACGCTCGTGGAGCAGGACACGCAGTCAGCCTTGGACGAAGAGATCAGTCGGATTGCCGAGGTGTCACCCCGTGACGTCTGAAGCGGTCAGGGCCCCGTTGACCGAGAAGGAAGCGAAAGCCCTTCTCGAGAACCTGCACAAGATGACGTTGCAGGAGCAGTACGCGCTGCTCGAAGACCTTGACCTAGCGCAGAAAGTGCGTGAGAAGCAGGCCTGCAAAGACGACTTCCTGTTCTTCTGCAAGTATGTCTATCCAGAATGGAAGGAGGGGCCACACCACCGGTTCCTGAAACCCATCCTGCACAAGGTCGTCGAAGGCACCGAAGACCGGCTCACGGTCAGCATGCCGCCGCGGTTCGGCAAATCGGAGACAATCGCCTACCTCTTCGTGGCGTGGTACCTGGGGCATAACCCAGACCACTACGTGATCATGGTCACGCACACGGCCAACCTGTCGGCGAGCTTCGGGCGAAAAGTACGCGATCTGATCGAGAGCCCCGTCTATCAGGAGATCTTCCCAGGCACACGCGTCTCCAAGGACAAAACAGCCTCCGACGACTGGGTGACCTCCAAGGGAGGGCGCTACCTCGCCATCGGTGTGGGCGGCAGCGTGGCGGGCTACGGCGCGCACCTGCTGATAGCGGACGATCTGGTGTCCGAGCAGGCGGTGCTGGCCAACCCGGACGTCGCGTTCGAGAGCGCCTGGAACTACATGCAGGTGGGTCCGCTGCAGCGCCTCATGCCGGGCGGGCGAATCATCATGATTGGGACCCGCTGGGGGAAAAAGGACCCCATCGGACGCGCACTGAACTGGGCGTTGGATGATCCGCACCAGAAAAAGTGGCACGAGATACGCTTCCCCGCGATCCTGCCCAGCGGCAAGAGCCTTTGGCCCGAACAGTGGCCAGTTGAGCAGCTCCTGGCCAAGAAAGCAGGCATGCAGGCCCAGTTCTGGGCCGCGCAGTACGTGCAGGAGCCGACCTCGGAGGAGGGGGCGCTGCTCAAACGCGGCTGGTGGCGTGTGTGGACCAACCCGCACCCACCCCAGGTGGAGTTCGTCATCCAGAGCTGGGACACCGCGCACGAGACCAAGACGACCAACGACTTCAGCGCGTGCATCACCTGGGGGGTGTGGTTCAACGAAGACACTAACCGGCGCGAGCTGATCATGCTGGACGCCTTTAAGGACCGCTGGGAGTTCCCGCAGTTGAAGGAAAAGGCCCTGAAGGCCTACAAGCAGTGGGAGCCTGAGGCGCTGATCATCGAGAAGAAGGCTTCCGGCGCGCCGCTGATCCAAGAACTGCGCCAGATGGACATCGTGGTCGAGGAGTTCAGCCCGTCGCGGGGTAAGAACAACGTCTCCAACGACAAGCGCGCCCGGGTGAACTCGGTGGCGCCCATCCTGATGGACGGCATTTGCTGGATACCGGACCGGAAATGGGCCACCGAGGTGGTCGAGGAGTGTGCGGAGTTCCCCAACGGCGAGTTCGACGACTATGTGGACGCCGTGACGCTCGCGCTGATGCGTTACCGCCAGGGGGGCTTCGTGGTACTTTCCACCGACCGTAAAGAAGTTGAGATTGTGCGTGCGCCGCGGCGCAAAGCCTACTATTAGGAGCTGAAATGGCCACGAATATGGACGCCGCGCTGTACGCGCCCCCGCAGGGTCTCGAGGATGCCGGCATGGATGAGGAGGCAATCGAGATCGAGGTGGTTGACCCGGATGAGCCGACGGAAGACGAGATCATCGGCGCGCTCGACGAAGTCGAGGCGGACGACGCCTTCAACGAAAACCTCGCTGAGACCCTGGACGAGAGCACGCTGGCCATCATGCTCAGCCAGCTCGACCACGAGATCGAGAACGACCGCAACGCACGCTCAGACTGGGAGCAGATGTACATCGAGGGGCTGAAGCTCCTGGGGCTGAAGAAGGAACCTCGCACCGACCCCTGGCCCGGTGCCAGCGACGTGAACCATCCGATGATCACCGAGGCGATGGTGCGCTTCCAGTCGGAGCTGATCACCGAGACCTTCCCGGCCTCCGGACCGGCCAAGACCAAGATCGTGGGCAAGGAGACGCCCAAGAAGAAGGATGCGGCCGCGCGTGTGGTGGCCGACATGAACTACCTGCTCACCGAGACGATGAAGGAGTTTCGCGACGAGCACGAGCGGCTGCTGTTCGGTCTGCCGGGCTGTGGCGCGGCGTTCAAGAAGGTCTATTTCGACCCGAGCAAGGGTCGGCCGGTGAGCGAGTACGTGCAGGCGGGCGACGTGCTGCTGCCGTACGGCACCTCGGGGGTGCTCTCGGCGCACCGGGTCACGCACGTGATGCGCAAGACCAAGAACGAGATCGTGCGCATGCAGGCGATGGGGTTCTACCGCGACGTGGAGCTCTCCGAGCCCGGGCGTGAGATCGACGAGATCAGGCAGGCGATGGACGAAGAGATCGGCATGAACGATCTCAACGACGAGTTCTACCAGATGCACGAGACGTGCGCGGACCTCGTGATCAAGGACGATCCGTACGCTGACGATGACGGCGTGGCACTGCCCTACGTGGTCACGTACCTCAAAGGCACCAGCATCGTGCTGGGGGTGCGCCGGAACTGGCGCCCGGACGACCATCTGCGCCAGCGCAGACAGCACTTCATTCAGTACAACTACATCCCCGGGTTTGGCCCCTACGGGTTCGGACTCTTCCATCTGATCGGCAGTTTCGCCAACTCGGCCACGGGCACGATGCGCCAGCTGATGGATGCCGGCACCCTGTCGAACCTGCCGGGCGGGCTGAAAACCCGGGGGCTGCGCATCAAGAACGACGACCAGCCGATCAGCCCGGGCGAGTTCCGTGACGTCGACGTGGGCAGCGGGACGGTGCGCGACAACATCATGCCGCTGCCGTACAAAGAGCCCAGCGCCACGCTGTTCAACCTGCTGCAGATGATCGTCGAGGAGGGCCGCCGGTTCGCCTCCACCGCGGACATGAAGGTGTCCGACATGAGCGCCCAGGCGCCGGTGGGCACGATCCTGGCACTGATCGAGCGGCAGTTGAAGGTGATGACGGCCATCCAGAGCCGCACGCACAACTCGCTCACGCAGGAGCTCAAACTGATCAAAGAGATCGTCGTCGACAACATCGAGGACGATCCGGACTACGACTATGAACCGGAGACGGGCAGCCCCAAAGCGCGGCGCGAGGACTATGCGCTGGTCGAGGTGGTGCCGGTCAGCGACCCCAACGCATCCACGCTGGCGCAGCGCGTGGTGCAGTACCAAGCGGTCATCCAACTCGCGCAGATGGCGCCCCAGATCTACGACTTGCCTCAGTTGCATCGCGGGATGCTCGAGGTTCTGGGCATCAAGAACGCGGAGAAGCTGGTGGCGCTGCCTGACGACTTGCTGCCCATCGATCCAGTCAGCGAGAACATGAATGTGCTGCGCGCCAAGCCGGTGAAGGCGTTCCTGCATCAGGACCACGAGTCGCACATCAAGGTGCACATGTCGGCCCTGCAGGATCCGATCATCATGAAGCTGCTGGGGCAGAACCCCCAGGCACCGATGCTGATGGCGGCCATGCAGGCGCACGTGGCTGAGCACGTGGGCTACGCCTACCGCCAGCGCATCGAGCAGCAGTTGGGTATGCCCATGCCGGCCGAGGGCGAAAAGCTCTCGCCGGAGCTCGAGGTGGCGCTCTCCGGGATGATGGCTCAGGCCGCGGCCCAGGTGCTGCAGCAAAGCCAGCAGAAGGCCGCGCAGGAGCAGGCCCAGCAGCAGATGAAGGACCCGGTGGTTCAGATGCAGATGCGCGAGGTGGCGACCAAGGAGAAGATGGCAGTCATCGCCGAGACCAAGATGAAGATCGACGCGGCCGCCCGGGCCGACGAGCTGGAGCTGGCTCGCGAGAAGATGGAGAAAGAGCTCGAGCTCAAAGGCGCGCAGCTTGGTGTGGACGTCGAGAAGAGCAAGACGACGCTCGCCGCGCAGCAGCTGGCCGAGGGCACGCGTATGGGTGTGGACATCGCCAAGGACCGGGCGCGCGTGCGCCTGGAGGAAAAGAAGCTGGCGCAGCCGCGTCCGGCACCTAAGCCCAGCGGAGGCAAACCGTGATTGAGCAATTCGCCAAGCTGGTGCTCGATGCGCTGAGGGAAGACATCACCAACTACAGCGCCGACGCCGCGGCCGGGCGCTGCAAGAGCTTCGAAGAGTACCAACACCTCACTGGCCGGATTCAGGGGCTACGCCAAGCTGAGGCTTATTTGCTGTCCCTGCTGGAAAAGGTGCAGAAACAAGATGACGACGATTGAGCAGACTTTCATCCTCGGCGGGGAGCATTACGACGTGCACCCCACGCGCCGCGACGTGGTGCCGACCATTGAGCCGGCAGATTCGCCGGCGCCCGAGGCAACCGATGAGCAAAAAGCGTCTTCGATGCCCGACCCCAGCGGCTTTAAGCTGCTGTGCATGGTGCCCGACGTCGCGCAGAAGTTCGAGGGTACCGAGCTGCTTCGCCCGGACGCTCTGATGAAAGCGGAGGAGCACGGCACCACGGTGCTGTTCGTGCTCAAGGCCGGGCCGGATGCCTACAAGGATCAGTCCCGATACCCGTCGGGCCCCTGGTGCAAGCCGGGCGACTTTGTGCTGGTGCGCACCTATTCCGGCACCCGTTTCAAGATCTACGGCAAGGAATTCCGGCTGATCAACGAAGACCAAGTTGAAGCAGTCGTCGCTGACCCTCGGGGGATCACACGTGCATAACTTGAACTTCGGTGAAGTGCTGATCTTGCTCAAGCAGGGCAGCAAAGCGGCTCGCGCCGGCTGGAACGGCAAAGGCATGTTCGTCTTTCTGGTCCCCGGCAGCACCTTTCAGGTCAGCCGGCCGCCGCTGCTCGGCATTTACCCGGAAGGCACTGAAATCCGGTACCACGCGCACATCGACATGAAAACTGCCGACGGCATGGTGGTGCCCTGGCTCGCGTCCCAGACTGACGTGCTCGCAGAAGATTGGAGTGAAGTGAAATGAGCGACCCCACCACCGATTCCGGCATCCCGGAAGACGACGACAACACATCCGAGGTGCTGCTCGAAGGCCCCGAAGGTGACGTCGAGATCGAAATCGTCGATGACGTCCCTGAAAAGGACCGCGGCCGCAAGCCACTCGAAAAACCTGTCGAGGAACCGACCGACGAGGAGCTGGGCAGCTACTCCGAGGGGGTGCGCAAACGCATCAGCGAGCTGACGCATGCGCGCCACGACGAGCGCCGGGCCAAAGAGGCCACCCTGCGAGAGAAGCAGGAGCTGGACCGCATCGCGCGCACCCTGGCCGAGGAGAATCGGCAGCTGCGTGAGCAGTACAACGCCGGCGCGCGCCAGTACGTGGAGACGGCCGGCAGCGCCGCGGACATGCGGCTGAACAACGCCCGCGCCGCCTTCAAGGCGGCCCACGAGGCGTTCGACACCGAGGCCATCCTGAAGGCGCAGGAGGAGCTCAACGACGCGCAGCTCGAGTGGAAACGTGTCAAAAGTTTTCAAGCGCCTGCTTTACAGCCGGAACGGCCGGTGGTACAACAGCCGGCAGAGGCTCCCCAGGCGCCCATCGACGACAAAACTCTGCGCTGGCAGGCACGAAACCAGTGGTGGGGCGCCCCGGGCAACGAAGAAATCACGCTGTTTTCGCTCGGCGTGCATCAGAAGTTGGTGGCCGACGGGGTTGATCCCCGCTCCGATGAGTATTTCGAGCAAATCGATGCTCGCCTGCACGATACCTTCCCCAAGTTCTTCGGAACCGAGAAGGGCAAGACGAACCCGGCCGCCCGGCGCTCCGCGCCTGTCGTTGCCCCGGGTGCACGGACGGCCAACGGCGTCCGCAAGGTCCAGCTGACGCCCACGGCGTTGGCCCTCATCAAACGGCTCAACATCACCCCCCAACAGTACGCCGCAGCCGCGGTGAAACTGGAGAAAGACAATGGCTGAACCTCGAGCATCCCGCGACATGCAGACCCGAGAGAAGACGGCTCGTGTGGTCTACAAACCGCCGAGCACGCTGCCCGACCCCAACCCGGAGCCGGGCTACACCTACCGCTGGATTGCCACCCACGTGCTGGGTCAGGCGCTCCAGACGAACGTCTCTCAGCGCCTGCGTGAAGGTTGGGTGCCGGTTCGCGCCGAAGACCACCCCGAACTGCAGCTGGCGGCAACGCCGACAGGCAACGTCGAGGTGGGTGGGCTGATGCTGTGCAAGATCGCCACCGAAATGGCCGAGGCGCGTCGGGATTACTACATCCAGCAGGCCGCCAAGACCGCCGAATCGGTGGAGCAAGACTACATGCGCGAGCAAGATCCGCGGATGCCGCTCATCAATGAGCGGCGCACCCGGGTGGCGTTCGGCAACGGTTCCTAACCAGGGAGTATCAAATGGCATCAGTTGCTTCCCCCTATGGCCTCCGCCCGGTCAAGCTGATCGGTGGCCAGTATTTCGCCGGGGCAATGCGCGAATACTCGGTGGCGTCGAACAATTCGGCAGCCATCTACAATGGCGACCTCGTCGCTCTGACCACGGCAGGCCTGCCGGCGGCCGTCTCGGCCACTCCGGTGGCCGTCAAGATCCCTGCGACGTCCGCAGATGCCACCGCGGGCATCATGGGTGTGTGCGTCGGCGCGCGCTTCGTCACTCCGGCCGCTTCCGGCCAGCAGCCCATGTGGGCCCAGTACCTGCCCGCCGGCGCCTACACCGCCGGCTACCGCAACATCTGGGTGCAGGTGGTCGACGACCCGGACACGCTGTTCCAGATCCAGGGTTCGGCGGCGCTGGGCACGTTCAACAGCGGCACCTCCGGCTCCGGCTGGGCGGGTGCCATCGGCAAGAACGCGCAGCTGGGCTTTGGCACCGCCGGCAGCACCACGACCGGCAACTCCGGCATGAACCTGCTGGTCGGCTCCAATGGTGCCGGGCTGGTGGCCACTGCCACCTACGCAGTTCGCATCGTCGATGTCGTGGCGGGCACTGAGTCGGATACGTACCCCGAGTTCATCGTCAAGCTGAACGTCGGTGTGCACTCCTACACCAACTCGCTCGGCATCTGAGGAGACTGAATCATGGCAATCTCACGCGCACAACTGCTCAAGGAACTGCTCCCCGGCCTGAACGCGCTGTTCGGCCTGGAGTACAAGCGCTACGGCGAAGAGCACAAGGAGATCTACGAAACCGAGACCTCCGACCGCTCGTTCGAAGAAGAAACCAAGCTGTCGGGCTTCGGCGCTGCGCCGGTCAAGTCCGAGGGTTCGGGTATCTCCTACGACACCGCGCAGGAAGCCTGGACCGCACGCTACCAGCACGAAACCATCGCCATGGGGTTCGCGATCACGGAAGAAGCCGTCGAGGACAACCTCTACGACAAGCTTTCGTCGCGCTACACCAAGGCGCTGGCGCGCTCGATGGCGTACACCAAGCAGACCAAGGCCGCGGCCATCCTGAACAACGCCACCAGCGCTTCGTACCTGTACGGTGACGGCGTGGCGCTGCTCTCGACCGCGCACCCCCTGGTCAACGGCGGCACCAACAGCAACCGGCCCACCACCGGTGTGGATCTGAACGAGACCTCGCTCGAGGCCGCGGTCATCGCCATTGCTGCCTGGACCGACGAGCGCGGTCTGCTGCTGGCCGCCAAGCCGCGCAAGCTGATCCTGCCTCCGGCGCTGACCTTCGTGGCCACCCGTCTGCTGCAGACCGAGAAGCGGGTCGGTACGGCCGACAACGACATCAACGCGCTGAAGTCCAACGGGTCCGTCCCCGAGGGCTACACGATCAATCACTGGCTCACCGACACCAATCAGTGGTTCCTGACCACCGACGTGCCCAACGGCCTGAAGATGTTCATCCGCGCGCCGATGACCACAAAAATGGAAGGTGATTTCGATACCGGCAACGTCCGGTACAAAGCGCGAGAGCGCTACTCGTTTGGGGTCAGCGACCCGTTGGGGGTCTATGGATCCCCTGGTTCGACCTGAAAAGTTTCGCCTGACGAGAAAAAGCCCGCTTCGGCGGGCTTTTTTTGTGCCTATTGCGTTCCGTCGGTGCTTTTGTTATATTACCTGTGTCTAAGCACACAGGAGGTAAAAATGACCGTACCGACCAACCGGGCTGATGCGAAGCGTCTCGGGGCTACGCACTACTTCACCGGCATTCCTTGTAAGCAAGGGCACATTGCGCTTCGAAAAACCAAGGGGGTTTGTGTGGAGTGCGTCAAGGCTGAGGCGAAAGCTGCTGCACCTAAACGTGCGGCTTACTTTGCTGCTTACAACAAGTCTGAGGCGGGCGCAGCGGCCAAAGCGCGCTATTACGAAACGAACAAGGACTATGTCATCGCGAGGGCGATGACGCGCCCAACTGAAGCTTTGCAACGGTACCGTGCAAACTGGAAGCTGAACAACCCGGCGCAGGTTAAGGCGGACACCAGCAACCGTCGTAGACGGCACCGTGAGGCGACGCCGTCTTGGGTGACTCGCGCGCTTAAGACTGACATGCGCGCAATCTATCAAGCCGCCATGGACCTCTCGAAGCTTTCCGGTGAGAGCTATGTGGTGGACCACATCATCCCCCTGCGCTCAGATACGGTTTGCGGCCTGCACGTACCCTGGAATCTGCGCGTCATTACGCGGCACGAGAACGCGACTAAGTCGAACAAATTGCCCGATGACAGTGAAGCGGTTGCCTTCCCTAACGGGCGGTGTTATAACGGACCAACCTAGCACACACCCAGCCTGTCGACGCACTAGGTCGACCCCCTCAAGACGACAGGCTCAGATTGAGGAATCGACATGTCGTTCACCACGTTCTCCGGCCCCGTACGCGCGGGCACCGTTCGAGACGGCACCAACACCACCCGCAATACCGGCCTCGTGAAGCTGTGCCAGATCACTACCCTGGCTGCCACGGTGGCGCTGACGTCCGCGCCGGTGGCCCAAGTCCTCGGCACGCTGCCGGCCGGCTCCAAGATCCTGCGGTTCCGCGTCGAAAAGACGGTTGCCATCTCGGGCAATTCGGTCAGTGAGGTTGCGCTCACCATCGGCACCGCGGCGTCTGCAGCCCTGTACATGGGCAGCGCGAACATCGGTCTGACGGCGGTGCCGACGGTGCAGGCCACCATCGATGCGGCGATGAAGCCGGTGGACACGGACAACATCGGCACTTCCGATGTGACGGTGTACGGCACGTTCACGGCGGCCACGGGCAATCCGACCGCCGGCAGCATCGTGGTTACCATCGAGTACATCCAGCGCACCGCGGCAGGCCTGTCCGACCCGGCTTCGGTCTGATAGGGGGCCACCATGGCTGGCGGCACTCTGCTGGATGCCGTGACGACCAACACCACCGGTGCGTCACGGACGGTCCTCCCCAACCTGGGGTCGAACTACTCGGTGCTGGCCACCGTGTCGGGTACGGGCTCGGTCAGCGTCACGGTGACCATCGAGGTTACCAACGGCACCGGGGGTTGGGTCACGCTGGGCACCATCTCGTTGTCGGGGATAACGAGCGCCACGGACGGGTTCGCGTTCGCAGCACCGTACAACGCGATCAGGGCGACCACGTCGAGCATCACCGGCACCGGTGCGGCGTGCACCTGCATCTTCAACGGGTGACGCGGTGGCCATCTCAGTTGTCGAAAAGCTCGGAGCGATCAACGGGCTGTACGTGCTTGACACGTTGGGCAAGGGGCTAGACTTCACTGGCCGCCCCACCAACTGGACCAAGTACGGCAGCTTCCAGGCCGGCGCGGTATCCACCGACGTGCTGCTGATCGAGACCTCCGACACGCTGCTGATCGAGGGCACCGACGAACTTTTGCTGGGGGCCTGAGAAATGGCGAACGCACTTCTTCAAGATCTTTCCGCAGCAACGACCCTGGCAGGAACGGACCTGTTCTACGTCAAGCAGTCGGGTGCCAGGGGCGTGAAAGCAACTGGAACCCAGTTGCTCGCCCTGGTGGGCACGGCCTACGTCCCGCTCGCTGGCGGGACGATGACGGGTGCGCTGACACTTCCTGCGGGGGCTGTGGGGGCGCCTTCGCTGATGTTCGCTGGCGCAGGCGCGACAACGGGACTGTATTCGACTGGATCAACGAATGTGTCGGTCGCTGTCGGGGGTGTTCAGCAGCAATATTGGACAGCAAACTCGTGCTGGATCGCTTCTACAGCCTCAGTGGGGCTGCTCACCGATACTGCGTATTTCACGATAGGGTCCAGTCTGACGACTGCCCCGGCTCTGTACAGGGACGTTGAGACGAACTTCACGTTTGCTTTCCGCAACGGCACAAACACCCAAAACGTCCGGGTCTACAACACCTACACCAACAGCAGCAACTACGAGCGCCTCGCCCTCACCGGGGTCGCCGGATCAAGCGTCAACATCACTGCCGAGAGCCTGGGGACGGGGGCGTCGAATCTGGACGTGGTGATTACGCCGAAGGGGAGTGGCGGGATTAAATTTCCGGGCGCTACGGTCATCGCCTCAAATGGTGAAATTACCTGCCCTACTTTATATGCGCAAACATCTGCTGGGTTTGGGCTCAGTTCGTTCATTGGTAGGTCAACCTATCGATTTGGGTGGACTGACAGTTCGTCAGTGTCTGGCACTGTCGATACCGCATTTTTCCGCAATGCCGCTGGCATCGTCGAAGTCACCAACGGCACGGCGAACGCCTACCGCGACCTGAAGGCCCGCAACCTGCTCAACGTCGAGTACCACCAGATGACCGAGATGACCGCGCCGTCGGCCCCTGCGACGAACTCGGTGCGCATTTACGCCGAGGACAACGGCTCCGGAAAAA
>ERZ724505.596-NODE-596-length-22804-cov-8.656820_pt1 | contig 22804 bp, 27 predicted proteins | sample MGYA00376038_ERZ724505 | MGnify/ENA primary metagenome ERZ724505 (study PRJEB28724, sample SAMN07190884) | wastewater metagenome | isolation source: effluent of sewage treatment plant in Hong Hong | place: Hong Kong | collected 2016-03-17 ...
GATGCTTCTCTTATTGAGAAGTTTAGCTGGGCTAATGCTCTTGAAATGATTACCAAGACTTACTACGCACAGCCTACCGACGAAGCTAAGTCTAGGTTCATGCGCCGTGCTTTTGAGCTTGCATCAGAGAGCAATGCCTTTTGGTCAGACGCTTCTGTACTGCAGGTAATTGAAGCAGCGCAAGGACCCGGCGGAGTGGATTCTCTTTCTGATCCTCAGAGACTTGAGTTCCTTAGCAACATGGTTAACCAAGGTCTGAATATTGCAGGCTTCGGAATGGGTGTCTGGGAAGGAGCTGCTGGCGCTAGCTGGAGGGGTGGTCTTAAGCTTCAGGGCGTGGCTGCAGATGTAGCCACCACAAGTCCTGCAACCATTGAACGTATTCTGTCTGAAGACTCTATCTCTTCACTAGGAACTAATGGTGGCATTAAGGTTGGCTTAGGCACACCTGAGGAAAAGGCTATTAGCCAAGCTCCTATCTACCGCTTTAACGATATGACAGAGGAGCAGTTGTCTGCTTCTGCGCCTTGGCTCGGGGATGTACCTCAGACTATCAAGAATGAAGAAGTACGTCTTGCTGAGAATGAGGCTGTTATCCGAGCACAGGCTGATGCTGCGTACGCTAACTCTATTGATGAGAGTGCGGCAGTTGCTGCTATCAAGCGAGAGAACGAGAACTTTGAAGCTAACCTAAAAGGAACTGCTAGGGTCAACCTGTCAGAGACTCAGCTTAATCCTGATGGTACAGGCTTTAAGATTCGCACTTCTATTGGTCGAAACAATCGCTCAGGCTGGACTGAGAAGGAAGCCCTGCTTCGTGCTAGGTCTATGACAGACCAAGGGTATGATATTCGACTGTACCAGATTACAAAGGGCAAGAAGGAATACCTGCCCTCTGATCCTGTGGCTGTTAAGAACCGGCTTAAGGCTATTGAGTCTGGCGATAAAGAGCTTAAGAAGGGCGTATACCTTGAAGTAAACAAGGAGTACACCTACAGTCCTAGGGACAGTGCTGCGTTTGGGGATGTTATTGTTAAAGGCTGGATGTGGGCTGGTAGGTGGGCGAACAATTACTCGTTCCCTTCTGCGTTCATGACCAAGAAGCTTCGCACTAAGTACACCAACAACGTACTTCTTGAAACTTCTATTATTCGGCACCTTGAGCAGGCTATGGAACCTATCCATAGGCTCACCAAGGAAAAGCAGATGACGCTAAACCAGATGCTTGAATGGGCAGAATCTAATGCAAAGACTACTAAGGCTCCCACTACTCTTAGTCAACTTATTGGTAAGTTTGGCGATCAGCTTACTAGCGATCTTGTTATTGGCTTTCATGCTGCTCGCAACGTTAATGACATTATGTATAAGGTTACTGCAAAGCGTGTCCGAAATGCTCTTGGTGGAGAGAACGGACTAACGCTAATGCACGATGTTAATGGCTCTATGTATCACGGAGCACGTATTGATATTGCTGCATCTAAGAAAGCAGGAGGCTTCTTCCTTGATCCTGAGACTGGTACCATTAAGCGTATGTCTCATAAGGAACTGGACAAGCTGTATAACGATGGGGGATTTGTTCTTCGTTCCCCGTTGGCGGAGAAGTCTGGCAATAGTGTAAGCAACTACATTGCCTTCAACCCGAAGAGTAATCCTAGCTGGCACTCCCGGTCGCTGGTACAGTTTCCTCTTAAGTATGAGCCGGACTATCGTCCTCGCGTATACATGAAGCCTATCTATGTCTACAAGGTTACGGACGGTGTAACCGTCAACGGCCTTAAGACTGAGTTTAAGGAGGCTGTGGGCGTTGCCGGTTCACAGAAAGAGGCTGCAGATAAGGTAGCTATTCTTAATGCAAACTCTAAGAAGCCTAAGAATGTAACCTACATAAAGGGAGACGATAATCGTCTCGTTGGAGTCGACCAAAGGCTGGCGGATATAGAAGCTCTGAGAGCCGATAACCGACTGCTTTACGGAGATAAGGGTGAGCATCTTAAGGACGTAGAAGGCAACCTAGCGGAGGTTGTTGATCCCATCAATATGATGCTTCGTCATATGCGAATCATTGCTAGACAGGTGTCTATGGAAGATCTGTCTAGATTTATGTTTACTGGCTGGAAGAAAGAGTTTAAGGATGTAGTCAAGGCTTACGAAACTCAGCACGGGAAGAAGCTTTCTCTTGACGAGTACGGTCAGGTTACTGCTGCTTTGAAGGAGATGGCTAACAATGCCACTACCAACAGGGCAGGAGAAGCTCTGCTTGCTTGGGAGTACATTAACTCTATGCGAGGTGTTCTTAGCAACACCAGCGGTACTTTGCGTAGATGGATGGTAGCTGCTTCTGAAGGATTCTACAACTTTGCCAGCTCTGTTGGAATCGGTAAGTTTGCTAAGACTGAGCTTACTGATCGTATAGCTCGTCTTGATCCTGCACAGGCTCTCAGGACTATTTCCTTCTACGACTACATTGTATTTAATCCTGCCAAGCAGGCGCTTATTCAGGGCCTGCAGCCTATGTTCATTGCACCTCTAGTTTTGAAGGATGCACTAACCTTTAGGTGGACGCTTAATGCAGGTCTGCTTGCTCAAGGTGTGCGGAGATTATCTATCCGCAGGTCGGCTGGTAAGGATGTGTACTCAGCTATACGTACTCGTAACGCTAAGCTTATGAAGGTCACTCCTGAGGAGTATGACCTTATTGTTACTAAGTTGGAAGATTCAGGACTTCTCTCTGCTATCAGTGGTAGGAATTGGGGTAGTGACTTTGCTGAGACTATTACCAACGTACCTAAGTCTAAGTTTGGTAAGTATACTCAGTATGCTGCTAAGCCTTTTAAGAAGATAGGCGATCTCTCTCAAGAGGTAGGCTTTAACTTCGGAGAGGGCATTAACGTACTTCACTCCTACTCTGCGGCTATCCTTCTTAAGCAAAAGGAGAAAGGCTTTAAGGGATTCAGCAAGATGACTGATAAGGAATGGAATGACCTTATCCTAAAGACTAGCGACTTGTCTGGTGGTATGAACCGAGCTAACCGTGCTGCGTGGCAGAACGATGCTGCGCTGTCTACCTTGCTTCAGTACATGCAGTTCTTTCAGAAGTCGGCCTACACTATGTTTGGTATGAATAGAGGAGCTTTTACTTCTGCAGAGTCTGCTAAGATATTTGCTCATCAGGCACTTGGTTGGGGCGCTTCTGGTATTCCGCTTCTTCCATTTATCATACCTGATCTAGAGGAACACGGAATCTCTAAGGAATGGGCAGAAAAGATTAACTACGGCCTGTATGATTTCCTGTTTGATAAGGCGTTTCAGCTTGCCCTACAGGACCCGGATGTTAACTTTGACTTTGCTAGGTTTGCAGCTCCCGGTGCTGGTACCTTCAACACGATAGTTGAGATGTATGAAGCTATGTGGGAGGGTCCTATCCCTGAGTGGGTGCTAGGCCCTTCTGGTGATTCTATTGAAGGAATCTATGAGGGAGTTAAGCTTGGCTGGGACATCTTTAGCTGGAGAGAAGATCAATCGTGGGAGGAGTACCAGAGCATTCAGGAACCCGGTGCTGTTGTTGAAGCTCTGATTGCGGCAGCCGAAGGTGGCATGTCAGGACTGTCTCATGTCCAGCAAGCTCGGATGGCTCTTAAGCTTCAGCGGTACCAGAGTAAGAGTGGAAAGCTTTCTCCTATTGCTATTGATACTGCCACTGCTCTTGTTCGTGCGTTTACTGGTGGTCTTAGGCTGCAAGATGAGCAGGATATGTGGAAGATTGCAGAGGAGCTTTCCACAGTCAAGAACCCTGAACTTCTGTCAGGCCAGTACACAGGTATGACCAATGACGCTCGTGAAATCTATAACCGTATGGCACGAGTTCTTATACGTGTAGGCGACGGCACAGGGACGATGGATGAGTTTATTTTGCTGAACAAGATTATCAAGCAGCAGCTTACTCTTAATACTCCTATGGAAGCTCTGGCGTTTAAGGACGCTCTTCGTAATATCTCGAATGAGTACCAGCAGGAAGGCAAGTCTCTGCCTCAGCTACTAGCTAAAGCTGTTACTCGCGGACAGCCTATCCCAGAGTGGATCATCAACCGTGTGCTTACCTCTAAGCAAGGAACAGAGGATGAGCGAAAGGCAGTAGCTAATTACATTCGTATGCGTATGCTTAACTCAGAGCAGGCTCTGCCGCTGGCTATACAGAACGTTGAACGTGAATCTGAAATACTTAAGAACCTCAAGGAAGCTCAGTAATGGAACAACCTATTATCTCCCCCACTCAGCTCACTAGTGTTAATGAGCCTGATCCTACTCCTCTTGATACGGAGGCTGTAGGCAGCGCCATTGACGCTGTTGCTGGTGTTCTAAACAAGACTAGGGTTGATAAGTTTAGAGCTGAAATGGATCTAGAGGAAAAGAAGTATCAAGAAGCTCTGGCTCAAAGAGACGCGCAGCTTCAGAAGGACCTGCTTGCTATTGAGCAGTCCAACCCCGGCAAGTCTATTGTTGATCGCCTCAACAAGGAGTTAGCAAAGCAAGAGCTGTTAGCCAAGCAGGGTAAAGCTGATGACACTGCTGTGGTTGTGAGGAAGGAAACCATCTACCGCAAGTACGCAGCTAAATACCCTGGCCTTGTTCCTGAATTTGATGAGGTAGCCAAGAGTAGCGGTCTTGGTGGTCTTAACTCTTACACCACTCAGTTTATGACTAACGCCTTTAACGAGGCGTATGCTGGCGAGAAGCAGAGTGCTACACTTGAAGACCTTCAGACCCAGATGGACGATACGCTCAAGGATATGAAGAAGTACGCCATCTTGCCTGATAACTATCCGTCCTTTGAGGACGCCTATGAAGCTTATCTTAAAGCTGCTGACCTAGAGAGTAGGCGAAAAAGCGCCGCTGCTCGTAAGGAAATCTACCTCAGCAACACCGAAGTTACAGATGACATGGGGAATAGAAGCAGGGAGGAGCAATTAAACCAGTTTGCTCCTAGCTACATTAAGAACATCACAGCTCCGTTTGTTAATGCCTTTCAGGAGTTCATGACAGGTGACTCTGAGGCTCTTCAGAACATTGATCCTAGCGTATTTGTAGCCCGAAAGAATCAGGCTATGGTGGATGCTAAGACTGCTATAGCGGAGATGCGTAGCGAGTTGTACGCGGTAGGAGGTAAGACTAGAATCTCTGATAAGGTAGAAACTCAGATTAAGGATATAGAGAGTCTACTTGAGGATCTTAATAAGTCAACATCTGTTGAGGATATGTTTGCTATCATCAAAGGAGTCGACGCTACTGCAGGCAGTGCTGTTGATAGGAAGATTGGTATAGGCAACATGAAGATGATCGGAGTCTTGAAGGACCTTGCTCAGGCAGGACATCCTGTTGCTAGTGCTGGTCTTGAAGCCTTTACTACGGAATTTGTTCCCACTCTTCTAGGTGTCACCACTACTAAGTTTAGCGCAGCTACGGACGAGAACGGGAACATGATTATCCCTAACTCCAATATGATTGATAATCTGGCTACAGGTGAACGAGGGGCCAACGCTTCTACTGCCTATGATACTATTCAGAAGGAATGGCTGCCATCTGCTCGTACTTGGATTAACTCTAAAGACCCAGAGATTAGAGCTAGAGGGTACATTCTTAATGCAGACCTAGCCGTTGCCATGAGCAAGTATTATCGCGATAACAACGATGTTCCTAGCGATAAGCTAGTGGACGAAGTGTTTGGCGTACTTGCAAACCCTCAGTATATCGGTGAGCTGATTGACTCTGGTAAGGTATCTGAGGATGTGCTTGCTCACATCACTGGTGCGGTAGAGTATATTAGCCGAGCAGAGTATACTCAGATTGCTCTTGAGGCTAACGAAGCTCTTAAGAGTATACGTAAGGGGGGTCCCACTAATAGGAAGACTACAGCAGAAGAAACTCTTAGCATGATTAGAGGTACTGCTGGTGTTGGTGGAGGTGTGGGTGGTATTATTGCTCCGCCTTCCGAAGGCCCTGCAGCCTACAGTGAGGTTATTCACTTAGACACAGACAAGGAAGGTAACGTATTCTTCGGCACTAACGAAGAGTGGGCTAAGTCTGCGGCAGACAATCTTACCCGCAAGTACGGAGGTAGGCTTACTCGCTACCTTAAGAGTACCATGAACTTCATGCCAGTTAAGGTTGATGCTCAGTCTGTACTGTATTCTCTTACCAAGAGCGAAGCTGCTAAGAGAGCCGGCTTCCCGTCTAGCCTAGGTCCTATGAGCGAACCTAAGAGTACGTCCAATGCTAACCCCTGAAGTAGCAGAGCGACTGGCTAGGGTTGAGGAGAGAGTGGACACGGTTATTGCCAGTGTCGATGACCTGAAAGAAACTCAAGCAACTATCCAAAACAGTGTGCAGAGTATATCTACCGACATCAAGAAGTACCAAGGATTCATAGGAGGGGTGGTGTTTATTGTTTCAGCTATGTGGGGTATCTTTGTACTAGCTGTCGGCAAATTCTTCCCGTCTGTTACAGGACACGGCCCATGACCTTAAGGGAGCGGCAGTCCCTGTTCGCCAGTCTTCTGGCTAAGCTCATTAGCGAAGCGTTCAACAGAGGCTACGAAGTCACGCTTGGTGAGGCTTGGAGAACACCGGAAATGGCTAGCATTTACGCGAAAAACGGTAAGGGCACCCTCACATCCCTCCATATCAGCCGACTTGCTGTGGACCTCAATCTTTACAAGGACGGCAAGTGGCTCAGTCGTTCCGAGGATCACGCCGAGTTGGGTGCTTTCTGGAAGAGTCTCCACCCCGACTGCAGATGGGGCGGGGACTTTAAGACTAGACCGGATGGAAACCATTATTCACTAACTCCTGATGGAGGTAAAACAGCATGATTTGGGATAAAATTATAGGGACTGTTCTTGAGGTTATAGATAAAGCAATCCCTGATCCAACTGAGAAAGCCGCAGCAAAGTTGCGGTTGCTAGAGCTTGAGAAAGCTGGTCAGCTAGCTGTACTGAAAGCTGACACGGATGCCCTTCTGGCCCAGTTGAACGTGAACGCGATAGAAGCTGCATCGTCTGATAAATTTGTGTCACGATGGCGTCCAGCGTTTGGATGGATGGGGGTAGCGGCACTTGGGTATACATATTTGTTTCGCCCAGTGTTTCCGTGGCTGTTGACTGCATTAGGTGCTCCTTCTGTTCCTGACCTTCCCCCAGTAGATATGGGGGAGCTGTGGCCTATCATTATGGGTATGCTAGGTATTGGCGGCTTCCGTACTTACGAAAAGGTTAAGGGTGTAGCGTAATGGCAGAGGTTAGTAAAAATACGGGTCTTGTCGTCGCAATAATCCAGCAGAAGAAAGCTGATTCTGTAGTTCGTAGGCTGTTTGCTGGAGCTTGTCTGTACGTTCTAAACCTTTTGCTTGTATTAGATTTTCTAGGTTCCGCAGTGCTCGGAGCAGACCCTCGGCTTTCCGTATCTGCCCTACTCGGAATACGACTTCATCGTAATCCGCAGGGTTGGCTCTGGCGAGTTCTGCCAAAGAAGTTTCAAGATCACTTCTTGGAATCTGCTTCGTGGTGGTCATATGACTATCCTCCTATCAACCGTTCAATTTGGAGATAACGACAATGGCTAAAGGTTACAATCCCTACAACAATGTTGGCTCGAAGGCTAAGCCGAAGCGTCCTGCTTGGAAGCGGCCGAGTCCTAACAACCCGTACAACAACGCTGGTCCCAAGGTAAAGGCTTCTAGCAATGGCATCACCAGCTACAAACAGATCACGGATAAGTACGGGCGAACTACTGATTCCGGTGCTGCTAAGTTTAGCGGTTCAAATGTTGAGAAGGCAGGCAAACGTGAGTTCTCGCGTGTGAATGCTATGCGGCCTGAAGGTAGACGAATGCCTACCAATGGTAGGCCGGGGTCTGCGGGTAACTATTCTGGTCCGGCTGGTGGTAGGGCGGCTAGGGCCGAAGAGGGGATGATGCGTAAGAACGCAGTTAAGAAGGCTACCGTTGATAAGGCCCGCGCTGCTCGTCCCTCCAAGATTGGTTGGGCTAAGGCTGGCGGGGCTAAGGCCCGTGGGTCTGCTGTCAAGTGGGGTACTGGCGGAGCTGCTCGTGCTGTAGCTACTGGTGCTGGTCGCTTTGCTGCTGGCGTAGCGGCTGGGGCCGCTGCTGCGGCTAGCGTCGTGGGAGCCGGTGTACTCGGGTATCAAGCTGGCACTGCTATCTACAACGCCAATGCTACCAAGATTCAGGACACGCTGGACAAGTATGTCCGCAATCGTAAGAGGAAGTAATCATGGGTATGGATGTAAAGAAGTACACTAAGACTTACCGCAACAACGTAGAGAAGTATACGCAGCTCTACAGCAATCCTGATCCTAAGTCCACTCACAAGTCCAAGCCTGCGCCTAAGTCGCCGCCTCCGCCGGGAGATAACGGAAGCGGCAACGAAGACTGGGCCCCTGATGGTTGGCCTAAGAAGAAAAAGAAGAAGTCAAAGGGGAAGAAGAAGTAATACTGCTACAAGTAAAGCAGCTAGTATTGCTTTTAGAATGGGGGGCACTTAGGTGCCCCTCTTTCGTTTCTTTATCGCCTTCGGTACAGACACAGATACAGGATCATCAGGAGGACGGCGATGAAGATAATCATACGGCTGCTTCTTCTCCTGCATTCGTGGAGGGTGTACGAACACTACCTCGCACTTCCTGCTACCACAGTTAGGGCACTCCGCTACATCTTCCTTTTCAAGCCACTCCTCAAAGATAAAGTGGCAGGCAGTACAGCGGTAATCATGAACTACGATCATGGTTAACGGTTATCCCCACTCCCGTGCAGAGTGTTACGAGCAGCACGATCTTCAAGCTTCTTTATGTTAAGGGCCAGAATATCTGTAGGAGTGAGGCCAAGGAAGATGCAGAGCCTAGACCAGTAGTAGATAACGTCACCAAGCTCCTTAGCAACAGCCTCCTTATCAAGAGTACCGTCCCGCAGATACTTCTTAATCTTCTCTACAAACTCTCCTGTCTCTCCTGCCAGACCAAGAGTAGCCAGAGTTAGATCCTTCTCCTCAGTGCCTTCCCACTTCCAAGTCTTGTCAGTCCACTTAGCGTATTCGTTAATTGAGTTCACTTCTGTTTCTCCCTGAGAATAAGTTCCAGTCTAGCCAGCGCGTTCCAAGCTGCTTGTGCAGCATGAAGGAACCCTGAGTCAGTATCATACTCCTCATAAGTTTCCTTAATAAGATGCCGCATCATAGCGTCTCCGTACCTGTTCACGCCATCAGGTACCGACTCCCACCCCTTCCACTTATACTTAGTGGCTCCAAACTGAGAGATGTTAGCAACCTCAGCTAAGGCACGAGGGAAGTACTGAACACAACCACGAAGTACAGGAGACTTACCGGCATCGAGCTTAGCTCCTGCGTCGTGAGGATTCTTACCGAGAGGGTCTACTTCTTTAACCAACTCTTTGGTATCTCCCCTATACAGTACAGCAGGCCGTTCTTCGTAGCCCACTGGCTGTACAACGTTTTCGATTTCTTCGTTAGTGTATTGTCCCTTTGGAAGACGAGACGGAGGTCCAACGTAGGATGCTGCTTCTTTATTTGCAGTATCTTTGATCGGTCGGCTGGAGTAAGACGACCCTTCGCCTCGACTAGAATCTTCGTTCCCTTGATCGCGAAGTCGGGTAGATACGTCCTCTCTTTCGGCTGCCATTTTATTTTCCTTTTCTTAGGCTCGTACTCTAGTTTAATTCCGTCTTTAGCTGCTTGTTCTGCAAGTCTAGCTTCAAACCCTGATCGGTACTTTCCCTTTCTCCATTTAGCTCTACTCACGAAATCCTCTCAGGGATGTTCCACCACTCGTCGCGGTGTCTACGAATCCACAGCAGCCTGCCGTTCTCAAGCATAGCGTCCCTCCAAGTGGGGCCGTACGTATCTTTGTAGGCATTAGCTACGTTCTGTTGATATTCTTCAACACTCATACTATCAGAAACCAATCGCTGTGCAGCCTTGGGACCTGCGCCCTTGATGCCGAGAATGTTGTCGGTAGGGTCGCCAGTAACTAGCTGTTGCCAGAAGATGCGATTAGCTTCGTCTATGTCTATGTAGTGGTAGGTCTCTTTAACAAAGTTGAAGTGATAACCGGGGATCATACGCAAGTCTTTATCCAAGGACACGATACAGGAATCCTGTTCGTTAATCCAAGAACCATACTGCGTGTATCCTAGCACATCATCACACTCTTCGTCTACACTGTACGTTGCACCATACTCCCGAACTAGGAAATCCTTGATGGCCTGCTCGTGCGTAGGACGGTGGGCAGCATCGCGGTTTCCTTTGTACGGTTTAATAGTAGCTATGTTGTACCGGAAGTTGGTAGGACCAGACAAGAATACGTGCAGATCATCTGATTGCAGTGAATCCTTGACTGACTCTAGCATCAACTTAACGGTGTGTAGAGCATTCCCCACAGGCTCCAGTTCAACATCGGTCTCATACGGCGCATCTTGGGCGATGTTGTTTTCTTGTCTGAACTTGTCTAGTTCTTTCTTATACTGGAACCTGTGAGAAATACCGTCGTGTGTGATAAAGTACGCGGTCTTCTCGCAGGCGAACCCTGCTCGGAATACGATGATATCTCCGTCTACAAGAAGACGCACAGTACTATACCTCTACTTAGTTAACGAGCTTAGGACGAACCAACTGAACTCGATCAGGGCGCTCCTCCTCAGGCAGATATGCCTTGGTCTCAAGGGCGTGGTTCAGAGAAGAGGCGTAGTAGTAAGCCTCAGGCAGAGCCACACACTGGTGTTCAACGATACCAGTCTTGTTGTTAGACACCGCGTACCAGCTATAGTACTTGATATTACCAACCTCAACATAGTCGTTGTTGTCAGCGCCCTCAACAATACTCACAGAGTAGTTCTCGTTGGTGAGAAGCTCGGGGTTGAACGTACCAGTACCCACAGTCTCGACATCATTACTCATCTTCGCTGTACTCTCCTGCATCTTCAGAATCCTCATCGCTTTCATTAACAGTGTTGTTGTTATCACGCTTAACTTCCGACAGAGTAGGAGCATTCATGCGACGAGTGAACAGGTCAAGAGTAACCTTATCAATAGCCTCAAGGAGAATGTCCAGCTTAGCTGCCTTCTTCGCGCCCAGTTCAACTGCACCCTGGGCCAGTGCCAGCTCAACTACCTTGACTGCAACTTCCTGTGCCCCACAGTAGGACATACGAGGAATGTCAACCTCTTGGTAGTTCTTTTCCTTAGCAATATCCCGCTGTTCCTTAGTGCTCCAGTAATCATCCTTACTGGTACTAGAAGCGCGAGGAGCGGGGCTGCGCTGAGGAGCAGCATTGTCTCCGCCCTTAATCACAGTCACCTTGCTCAGATCAGGCTTGCCCTTGGAGTCCAGAGGGAACGAGATGTTAGCCCCCTTAACAACACCAAACTCCTCTGGATTGGTGGACTGGGTACGATACCAAGTCTCATCACCATTAAGCTTGAAGCTGTACAGAGTAACAGGCTCCCCTGTCTTCCGGTCTTCAAAGTCCTTGCCGCCTACGTAACTAACTACACCCTTAGGCATTCTTACTTCTTTCCTTTCTTCTTAGGTTTACAACCCTTCTTCTTCGCCATTTGTACTGCCCTCCTATATGTATAACGTTTGGGAATGGGATTTGTGACAGCTTATAATTATTTATTATATGCGATTATACGTATAAGTGTTCGCCTGCTTCGTACTTCCTTTCATTACCCTTAATGCCCCAATGAGTACCGCTAACAACCTCACAGCCAAGAGGCACAGTTAGCTTAACCTTATACACCTTTTCAAGGAAGGGGTACACATCATCAATAAAACACTGTCTAGCTAAGTCATAAAACTCCTCAATCTCCTCGGGAGGCACCTCTGCAATGATGCTGTCGTGTACTGTATTTACCAGACGTAATCGTAGTCCACGTACTTTACATCTATGCCAGAAGTGGACCAAGGATATTGGAATAATGTCTGCTGTTGCAAACGATTGGACTGGATAGTTGCAGATAGAAGTTGAGTTGCTGACATAGCCTGATGAACTAATAGTGGTTCCGGGCCAGTAAAATACGAGACCCCATTCTGTCCGAAGTTTGCCGGAAACAAGAACCTCGTTAATCCACTTATCTTGTGCTGCAGTAATGCCAGCATATCGTGTTCTAAAATATTCGTAATATGCTCGCTCCTTGGGAGTTCCTGATCTTCCGCCATAAAGAGGCTTGAAAGTAAATGGCTTTGCATCCTGTCTGGAAGTACCAAGTTGCTGTGCAGTTGCAGAGTGGACGTCGCGTTTCGCCAGCAGATCTTCCAGAATAGCTCGGTCTCGTCCAAGGTGCCCAGCAACTCGGAACTCCAACTGGCTTCCATCGGCTTCAGCGACCAGCCAGCCATCGTTCCTAGCTGTAAACATTGGCTTGAGAGAGCGGTCAATATTCTGGATTTGAGTTCGGTACTTAGCTCCTGAGCTAGAGAATCTATGTGTCTGCGTACTGGACTGGTTGATGGATGCATACAGAATGCCTCCGTCATGCTTACAGCAATCTGCAAACTTTCGTATGTACATTTTAAGTTCATGTTCGGTTGCCTTTACCTTTCCGAATAGTTCAACAAACTGCTTCTGTTCTTTAGTGGTAGCTTTAAGTAGAAGGATAGTATCAGCATCAGTCTTGCGACCACCAGCAGGAGTACGCAAAGGCTTGCCGTGCCGAGACAGCTCACTGAATCCCATCTTGTCGTACAACAAAGCAGATACCTGCTTTGGACTGTTATAGTTAACGGGACCAGTGATAGCGTTAAGGTCTCTTACAACCTGTGCTTGTTCCTTCTCTAGTTCCTCTAGCCTAGCGTATACCTTCTTCTCGTCTAGCTTTAGTCCAGCCGTTTCAATATCTGCCAGAACAGGAGTAACCAGACAACGGCTATAAACAATACCAAGCAAAGCATCGTCTAGTTCCTTAAGCTGCTCTTCAAAGAGACGTAGCGTTAGCTTGCAATCTTGCTCACAGTAATCGAGTAGCCATCCTTGTGGAATGTCTGAGGGGCAGACCCCACTTTTGATAAGTCGAGAGACAAGGTTTGACTTACCTTCACCCCATCGTCTTTGGGCAATTCGGTCAAGACCAAGGGCTCCAAATTGCCAGCGATTTCCCCCGATAACATACTCCGCAAGTAGGGTATCGTACACAAGTAACCGCTGTAAACGTGCTCCACATCGTACCAACCACTGCGCCTCGAACTTGGCGTTATGTGCAATAAGGAAGTCGCAGTGTTCCAGATCGGAGGTAAGTTGGTCGCCGATGCGGAACTCGTCACCAAAGCAGTAGTGCCATTCTTTGTTCCAAGATGTATACCATACCGCAAGGACTGTTGAATTGTGTTCATTTAGAGCTGATCCTTTGTCTAGATTAGTGGTCTCAAAATCAAGTAGTACGTAATCCCCAGTGCGGTACACCAGAGGATTAGGCGACTCCAAAAACCAAGGTAGACTGTCGGCCAATTTGAATTACCCATACACCTTCTTTAGCTTACTGAGACGAACTGGACTGTAGTTAAACTCACCTGTATTGAAATGGTCTATGACAACAAGACCCCTCCAATAGCTATGCATAGAGCCAGCAGCATACTCGTCGATATGCTCAAAATAACAGCCCACATTAAGAGCTTGCGTAAGATGCCTACTTCCATGTCGGTGTAGCGAACTGTAGGAAAGCTTATGCGTGTGACCAAAGATAACGCTGTGGTTACAAAGCATAACGCTAGACTTACAAGCATTGTCACCTGTGACAGGGCGACCCATACCGTTAATAGGTACATGAGTAAAGCCTACTCCTTTATGATACCAGTACTCTTTGTAAGGAACTATATCCCACCAGTCAATCTCTAGGTCTACAGCATAGTCAGCCTTCTCTGCAAAGATGGGGTCAATGTCGAGATAACGCCATAGGCGGTCTTCGTGATTACCCTCGGTGAGTACGAAGTCGGGACTAGCGTTACCCATAGCTTTGTACATAAGATCAAGGAACCTACGACCTGAGTCAATGTCTTTCTGATACCTACGACCCTCCATCTTCTTGCGCTTGTCATGATCCCACGCACTCAGAGAATCAAAAGTAAGCAGGTCGCCAATAAACACGACACGAGCAGGCTTGATATCAGCGATAGCTTTGCCGAGAATAGTTGCACGGCTAAGGTTTTGATCCGGCGCAATGTGGGTGTCACCTACAACTAGAGTACAGTCATCACTCTTAAACAGTTCCATCTTATTATTGTTATCCTTTATTATGCTTGAGAGATAAGCTTACCAAGAGAGTAGTCAACAATCACCGGAACAATGCTGTGTTTGCCGCCAATCTTATTCTTACACAGCGACAAGATCAGACGGTTGGCTGACACATCATCACGACTAGCCCCAATACCAATCATAAGATCGGCAGTGGCTGGGATGCCTGTGTTGGAGAAGTCTACGTCTCCCATGTCGAGAACTGATTTACCTGTGGCACTGTCTCCGGCTTGGGTAACTGAGATAGCAACCAGTTGATACTTCTTTGCAATGTCTCTAATTCCCTTGCTTGCCGCCTCAAGCTTAATAGTGTAGTTATTCTCTGAGCCTCCGACTGAGAGGTTACGAACTTGATCCACGATGAGCACATCAGGCTCATACTCTTTGACGAGCTGCTCGATTTCTCCGAGAGTTCCCGGAGCAAGGCCAGCGTAGATAAAGTTATCATATCCTGCCTCTCTTGCAAGCTTGTCGGCTCGGGCTGGGTCACGCTCTACCTCCTCAGTTCTCATGCCTGTGATACGTCCAACCAGCCTGCAGATAATATCTTCGGCTGGGTCTTCGTTACCTACGTACAGTACCGTCTTTCCATTCTTTAGAAAGGATGCGGTAGCGTTGAGCATAAAGAGAGTCTTGCCGGTTTCGGGTCTAGCGAAGACAACGACGTGGTGCCCCGGCAAAGCCCCACCACGAATAGCCTCGTTAAGAGCGCGAGGCATAATAGGAGAACGATTACCCTTACGCTCCTCAACGATATTGCCTAGCGACGGTGCTTCAAGGACGGAAGATTCTTCAGTTGATACTGTTCCTTCAGACCACTTCTGGTACTCGACAATGAGGCTATCAACCTCATCGCCTTTCCTTCCAGCCGCCAGTGCAGATGCAAGCTTACCAGCAGCAACCTCTCGATTCTGAGAAGCAACCAACGACACCACGTTAGGAGCAGATACCTCAGTCTCGGCCACCGCTTTAACCAATTCAGAGAAGAACTCCCTGTGCTTGGGGTTACCAAGCCCTGCAGTGACAAGTCCTTGTAGTAGCTCTGGGTCAACTCTTTCTGCCAGATCGTCTCGGTCATAGTACTCCTTAATACCGTCATACAGTTTCTTACCATGCTCAGTCAGAGTAGACTGAACACCCCACTTCTCACACATTTCATAGGCTGCCCGTTCCTTGAAGCAAGCAGCCAGTAGGTTACGTTCGCTCGACATGCCCATCCACTTGTACAAACTTCCTTTCATTCATAATAGCAGCAACTTCGTCTATACTAAATGGACGATACTCTCCTAGCAAAACAGCAGCGGAGTCCACGCCTACGTCTAGCTGCTTGCCAACAGGCACCATAGTATTATGGCTGTGGCCGTGCAGATTCCATGCTCCGTGCTGTGCTTTGTTCCAAATCCTCATAGGAAAATGACACATAGTAACAGAGTACCTAGTACCACTGGTACTAAACAGCGTCCTCTCTAGGTAGTTGTGAATCTCAATGTACTGATCTTTTATTGCAGCATTAAGAGAATCGTGGTTTCCTTTAACCAGAACAACTCGGCCATTAAGCTGCCGAAGCAACTCTACTGTCCTTGCATTATTGTGAAAGCTTACATCCCCGAGCAGGTAAACAAAATCAAGTTTACCTACAACAGAATTCCAATTATCTACAAGACTGTAGTCCATCTCCTCTACTGAGGAATACGGACGACCGGAGAACTTTAGGATATTCTTATGACCAAAGTGAAGATCGGATGTAAAAAACGTGTTCATACTTTATACAATGTCTGCCAAATTTCTTCTGGTTCCATATTCTTAATATCCTTATCCAGCTTCACTACCTGCATAGGAAAGAAAAGCTGGTACCTGTTCTTCAGTTCAAGAGCTTTATTGTAGGCATCTGCATCTAGAGCTAACAGAACATTCTCAATTCCGGCTGACTTAACAAACTGAGCAATCTCTAATACATCCTCCTTGCTCATGTGTGTACCAAGCAGAGCCACAGATTGCATATAGTCGCTAGCTCTAGCAGCACTAACAATATCTTCAACAATTACCAGATCATTAGGGCGTCCGCTAGAGCAGTTCATCCAAGCAAGGAACGTATCATCCTCTGTAGCTTTGTAGGTTAGTACCTGCTTGCGCCTGTTGTCGCCATAGCTACGAAGGATAATACCTTTGTGCTTGCCTCTGTAATCTGTCACATCGTACTTGACCATAGCACGTTCAGGTGCCCACGCTGCACCTAGCTGTTCTAGGTGCGTATCTTCTAGACAGTAGGTAGCTGTAAGGAAGTCATACACATCAGGAGGGAGAGACTCCAGCACACCGTCGTACTTCCTGATTTTGGACTTAGGCTTAATCACTTTATCTCTTACCCCGCTGTTCTCAATCACTCCGCGCACACCACAACTGGCACGGTGGCATATGAACTTAATACTGTCAGGCTCTACGGTGAGAGCGAAAGACTTCTCTTTACTAGCACCTCCGTCACACACAGGGCACACAAGATGCCGTGTACTGTACGGCTCTTGCATCATTGCTTCTAGAACAATATCCGAACGATTAGCTTTGGTTAGTTTTATTACTGGCCCCCGTCTACTATACGAACAAGGACACCCGTTTCAATCAACATAGCCTTAGCTGGGCCGTCGATGTGATAGTGCTCTCCTGCGCCGATCCCCGGAAAAGGAATGTTGGGGCCTACCACTTCTGCAATCCCGGACTGAATGACAGCACGAACACAATCAGTACAAAGCTGAGGTGCGTAGTTAAGGTACAAAGTACACCCATCTAGAGGAGTGCCCATACGGGCGGCGTTGTAGATCGCATTACGCTCAGCGTGTTCCGTGTACTGATACTTAGCAGGTCGTGCGTACCTTTCAGGGTGAGCAAGTACATTATCGAATACACCACGAGGGAATCCGTTAAACCCAGTAGAACGAATCTCTAGGTTAGGCCCAACTATAACTGCACCAACCCAGGTGGAAGGGTCCTTAGACTTGGTAGCTACAGTCTTAGCAAGCTCAATGAAGTACTGATCCCAGTTCATATTTGGTTTTATCCTTATATCTACCACAGACCACTGTCAGTTTGTCTTTCGCTAGCCATCAAGGCTAGCTCAAGTCTTATATATCGGGCCTACTAATCGCAGGCCCTCTATATATATAACGTTTCAAATAGTACTTTGTGACACCACTATTTAGACTGATTAGCTATATGCAGATTCCTTAAGGGTATTAAGTGCCCTCTCTGCAATCTTCCTGCATGTAGCCTCTGATACTTCTACCCTGTCTGCAATCTCGGGGTATGTGCACCCCTCGTCTAGCAGATCAAGGACTCGCTTCTGTGTATTTGACAGTTCCTTATAACCATCAGTTATACGTATAAGCGTTTCCTGTGCAATCAACTCCTCTTCTGGTGTGGAGTCTTCGTAGTTCATTTCTTCCTCATCTACCAGCATGAAGGTGTTCTCGTCGTCGGTGTAGGTGCCTACCTCCTCGATGACGCAATCACCTCCCTCCTCTTCTACGAACTCGTCTGCTCGCATGTTAGGTACACCTTGTCTGCGTATATTGTCTATAGCTTTGTTTCTAGCTAGCACCCTTACCCACCCCCCTATGTTGGTGTTAACGTTCAACGTAGCGCGTTTAATCAAGAGCTGTTCCATTACATCTTGTGCTACGTCTTCCGCTGTAGCTTCGTCATACCGCATAGCCTCCATGTACGCAGTGTGACGGTACAAGATAACCAGTATTTCCCAACCCTCTGGGTCGTTAGTGGTTATAACATAATGGAATAAGGAATCGGCCTTCTCTCCATTAGGCACAGCACCAACAACCACGTTACCAACCAGTTTCTTCTTCAGGTTGTGGATATGCTCTTTAGTTATATCCTTATTTGGTAGGGATTTCAAAGCCTTATGTGCGTTAATCCATTGACCACTCATGTTATTCTCCTTGAGTTGAAAAGTAAAGGCAGAACAGGGCGCGGGTCATGAAACACTCCTGACGTCGTAGGCTTGGGCAAGTATTCGATCCCGCGCCGGGAGTTCGGCTTTTTCATAGGCGCGCACGAACGCCTCCAGCGCCCTGTACCTCTCAGCATCGACAGTCACGGTCTCGGTCATGTCATTCTCCTCGTTCGATCTTGTGGAAGGCGGCGAGGGCATCACTCAACGCCCGCTCATGCTGCCCGTTGTCGTATGACAGTGCGAAGAACTGCTCCGCCGCCTTCACCACCGCATCGGCGGCGCGGACTAGGGCGGCTTCCTTGCACGGCCCGCATAGTCCACAACACCGGGGATATGTTGGGCACCATCGTTCAGCGTTGTTCGCGATGATCTCCATATCGTCACTTCTCACGTCTGCTTCTCCTGCTCGGGCGTGGTGAGGGCGGCGCGGGCTATCTCTACGTTACTCATTAGGTTGTCGATGCACTGCTCGTACCCGGCGATTATTCGCAGCGCCGCCCGCAACCGCTCGCCATCCGCCTTGAGTGCGGCATCGCCAGCAGCAGAGCCAGTGTAGTAACACGGCATAATTACGCTACCTCCTTTAGACAGATGTTATCATCAGCGTCTACTTCAAATAGGTCGGTACGAGCCTCGGCCCAGCTTGCAATAGCCTCCATTGGAAGTATGCGAGCTTTGCCTCCTGTTTCTTTATTGTAGATTGTAGCTAGTTCGTCCCATGTTAGAGGCTTACTCATGCCACGTCCTTTCGTTCAAGTTCATGTTTAAATGCTGCAATATACTTCTCCAATGTAGTTCCCTCTAGCGCAGGAGCAGTGTTCACTTCGTAAACGGTAGCTTTTCCACCCTCAGCATTGGGGCGATATCCGACATCCACCGCTCCAAACGTGAGCCCCAACGCAGATACAGCTCGGAGGGATTGGTCAATGACACAGGCTGGTGGAACCACCCCTTCTCGTGTGAAGACCCAGCCGTTCGCCCAGCTTCGTATGCGTCCTCGATTGCCCTCCTCAATATCTCCCTCAAATTCTCGCCGTCGGCGCTTTTGCTGAGCATCAAGTACTTGTCCGTTAAAGACATGGATTCGATACTCGTCTTGCTTCTTGCGGTACTTGACGTAGAGGGGAGCTGGCGGAAGCTCAGCCTCCGCCCCTCTAACAACCACAATTCCACGCCCACGACTGGCTCGGAGAAGGGAACGTACAAGCACTGTGCGTCCGTCTCGCAGCCATTCACGAGCAATTTCGCGATCAGTCGTAAATTCTGGGACATTAACACCAGCCTCCTTCATTACGGTAAGTGATTGCAACTTATCAACTGCTACTGCTACCTTGTCCCAAGGATTCCACACCTCAGCGTGGTCGTTGAGTAGTTCAGCAGGACGTGTAGCTCGGCCCCAGTTAATGATAGTATCACCGGGATCAGGCCGAACGATCCGGTTAGTGCGCTTCCAGTCAATCCCAATACCACGAGCCAGTGGTCGTGAGGACGGACCAGCTCCTTCATGAGGCCACAAGGTAGCCCAAGTGTTCTTCAATGAAATACTCCTGAGTTAACAATCTCTGATGCTTGTCGATCCCGTTCATCCATCACGCAGTCAGGACACACAGGCAGTCCGTTGCTTAACCACACAATATCCTCCGCCATGCGTGGGTAGATAGCCTCCTTACACATACAGCAACCGCTACTTACAGCCTTGAGCCACTCACTACGAGGAATCGGTCGCTTAAAAGGGCCTTCGTACAGAGTGTCGTCTGAGTAATTATCGGTGAATGTGTCTTGATCTTCCTCTTCCGGTTCCTCTTCTTCAGGATCAAACTCCCGTGTAAACTTATAATCATCTGGTACTCGGTACTTAACAACCTGTACGATAGTAGTTGTGTCTACTAGAGTGCTATCAGCAGGAGTAAACTCCAGCACACCAATAGGTTTAACAACCCAGTCGCAGTCCTTGTTAAAGGTGTAGATGTTCTTAGACACTCCGTAGACTCTAGCGGACGTTCCATCGTCTAGGAATCCTTCTACTACTGCATACGTAGTATCATATGCAGTAGGCCACTTAGCATCAATTGGGGTAAATGCGTATGTGTCCGTAGGGCTGATGTTGTAATCAGCCATGTTGTCTATTAGAAGATCAGGTATTTCAATCCTAGTTCCGTTAACGTTGATTTTGTTCTCGTCTAGCCTTCCTACGTTCCCTACGTTCCCTACGACGGGCGGCCTTTGTCTGCTGCTTGCTGCCCGTCCTTGGGAGAAAGGGACAACGTTGTCTCCTTCCTCAGCGTCGTCGTAGTCGGAGTAGTAAACAGAGTCATAGACCCGACCACCCCATCCTCTATACGCCGGAACAGTATACAGAGGAATATCCTTAACTGTAGGTTTGATTCCCATTTCAGGAGTAAACTTAAACAACCTGCCGGGAATAGGCTGGATGATTTCTTCGTGTGCTACGTTCTGTCGGTGCAACATCCACGACAGCATATGAGCCTCGCTGGCTAGGTACAGTGTGTCGTGGTGTTTAGCCTTGGTTATAGCCAAAGGTCTCTGAGAGTTGCGTATGATGTTAAGGCTATCATCCCGTGAGTCATGCCAGATAAGTACATACGCCCCACTAAGCCTAGGGATAACCTCCTCAGGTTCGTGGATTGCTAGGTTATGGCACACCACATGGCTGTCTACCTCTACATCCTCTAGCTGAGAGTGAGCTACCAGAAGACCGTGCTTAGACACACCTCCGTTGTGTACTAAGGTGATGTGCTTCTCCTTAAACGGATGGGCGTTAGCTGTCTTGTGCTTTGATCCCTCCGTTGCGTACCTATTGTGCCCGATTATGTACTTGTAGTTGTCTACGTTAAAGATTATTTCGTTGAAGTTTTTGTGCCGTACAAACGCAGAGGCAGGGGCTGCCATCTTAAACCACCCTGCTGTGAAAGGACCTTCAGCATTAGGAAGTTCTTTAGGTACGTAGAACATACCTGTCGCATCCTGTCCTCTAAGCTCGTCTGCAAACAGAGCGTTAGTGAAGTACTTCTTTTTATCAGCGTAGTCTGCTGTGCCAGAAGTTGAAATGATTCCTACGATTCCGCACATAGTTATCGAGCCCTATTAGTGGTTGTTACTCGTCTAATTCTCATAGTATCCAGTTCCTGTTCAAGAGCCTGTATGTCAGGGCCGTGTGTTGGGTTGATAGTCCAGTTGTAGTAATACCTATTAGCAGCCGCCTGTGGCTGCTCTGCAGCAGGCACAGCTACCTCAGTCTCCGGCTCGTCCAGTTCGTCTAGGTACAGCTCGTCCTCCTCCACATCTTCATCAACATCATCTCGTTCAAGAAACTCCTCGTTAGTGAATAAGGTATCGCCTTCTCTAGTAGGATTATATCCACCGGCACGAGGAGTAGCTGCAACAGTGGCAACAGGAATCGGTCTACGGTACTCTAATGGATACCTCATCATGTCTAATGCGCCTTTAGCAATCTTGTCTAGGGCCAGAGTCTTCTTCTTCCTAGACCAGTCAGTTAGCTTCCTTCCGCATTTGTTTCCTAAGATAAGGTTAAGCTGTCGTACGTAGTCCTTATCTTCCAGCAGAGTTTCAAGACTCTGTAGGTCATGGTGTTCCAGAAAATAGCTTACACACTCGTGGCTTAAGATGTCACGACACACGGATACAGCATCAGATCCCAGCAACCATTCCTTGGAATCAGCCACAGTCCTACCTCTAGCCCATGTTGAAAGATAGAAGATAGCCTGCATCCACATCTCTGCTTCGTGCAATGTCTCCCAGACTGGTGCTTGCCTAAGCTCTAGAGTGCCGAATCTAATAAGAGGCTCAGCATACAGAGCACTGTACTTACACGTCTCTCGCAGCAAAGAGAAGTACTTATCAGGCTCAATTAACGCACGCCGGATGGTAGCTAGGTCTTCGTTTGAACGGTAGAAGGGCACACAGTATATGTTCTCCTCTCGTTCAGGTCCGCACACATGCATAAGCAGAGGCTCTACCAAACAGTACGCCGCTACCGTAAGCAACGCCTCGTCAGTGGTGTGGTTCCGCATGTCTGTGTGGACGTGAATACTTGTTCGGATACTTGTAGCAAAGTTATACAAATCCTTTGCCGAATAAAATCTACGAAGACGGTCTAAGGACTCCCCAAACGAACAAGCCTTAGAGATAAACTCAGCACCACCGTTCCGCAAAGATCCGTCTCGTTTAGCAGACCAGTCTCTTATACGTATATCGTCATGTGCGAATTCAGGAGGCACGTTCTCCACTTCTATCTCTATTCCGAATAAAGGGTGCTCTACAAGACGTACACCCTCTGTGTTGTGTGAGTATTCGTGGATATAACGAGGCATTAGACTACGCACTCCAGTTGTTTACAAACTCTCATCTCTGTCTTGGGGTCCACTGCGTGATGGATTAGCCTGTTGTTTACTAGTTCTCCGATATGTTTACCTCGGTAGTGTACGTTGTAGGTGTTGTCTTCGTCCGTCCTGCTTACTAGAACTGTACTAGACACAGCTACGCTGAAGTAGC
>ERZ724505.597-NODE-597-length-22761-cov-7.198934_pt1 | contig 22761 bp, 22 predicted proteins | sample MGYA00376038_ERZ724505 | MGnify/ENA primary metagenome ERZ724505 (study PRJEB28724, sample SAMN07190884) | wastewater metagenome | isolation source: effluent of sewage treatment plant in Hong Hong | place: Hong Kong | collected 2016-03-17 ...
GGCGCGTTCGCTTCGCGCCGCGCGCGCTGGCCCCCGCGCTGTCCGGTCCGGCCTCGCGCACCTGTCGCCGCCCCCGCGCCTCCGGCACCCGCTGGTTTTGGTGGTGCCTTTGGCGCTCCGGCACCTGCCGCTGCCCCCGCAGCTCCGACAGCCGCCCCGCAGAATACGGGTGCATTCAACCCGTTTGCTGGTTTCGGTAGCGCGGTGTAGTGAACATCATGGAAAACCAGCACAAGCAGATCACGGGGTACCGTGATCTGAGCCAAGACGAAATCGCGAAGATGAACCGCATCAAGGCGCTGGCGGCAGAAGTCGGTGCACTGGTCGTCGACTTGACTGCCGACACCACTCTCGACCAACGGTGGGTGTCTATCGGTCGAACAGAACTGCAACAAGGTTTCATGGCGCTTACCCGCGCTGTCGCACAACCGAGTACGTTCTAACCGCAACGGGGGGGCTTTGGCCCCCCCCAATCCTGAGATCCTATGAGCTACCAACTACTGAGTCGTTTTGTGCTTGCCGATCAGGCACGCCCATCACCCGCACTCAAGCTCGTCATCGAGTTGCTACGAGAGGCGTACAGCCGTGCAGAAGTGGGTGTGATCACTGGGTGGTCACCGTCAAATTTGTGGGCATGGGCTATCCAGCGTAACGCCCCGTCACCAGAGAACGAGACCAAGGCCAGGCAGATGCTGGCTGCGTTTCGAGCATACAAGAAAGCGCGTACACTGGCTGCCCCGGTACCGCCCGCGGACCTCCACCAGTTGATTCGGCCAGACTGACGATGAGCGATACCCTTTCTTTTTTGCATGCGGTACTGCCGGCAGCCGGCCCCTACGTGGTGGCATCGATCGGCAGCTATACAACGCACCTGATCGCGAGCACCATCGCAGAAGTCGAGCAGCTTGGCTGGGCGCAGACAACGCGAAACCGAGATGCATACTTCCTGATCGGGTCTGTCAACGACGGCACTATCACCAAGGGGCTGCGTGCGGCGACCAACATCTGCGCACTGCGTGCACTGCGGGTTGACCTTGATTGCGGAGAAGGCAAACCGTATCCGGATCAAGCAGCGGCTGCTGCCGCGCTGATGGAGCTGATGCGTAAGAACTGGCTGCCGCAAGCCTGGGTCGTCAATTCTGGCTATGGTTTCCATGTCTACTGGCCACTGGAAGACGAGCTTGATGTAACCGCTTGGCAGCATCTGGCTGACCGGTTCTATCTGTACCTGAAGGACGTATGCCAGCTACAGGTGGATCACACCACGACATGCGATGCTGCGCGTATCCTGCGTATCCCCGGCACCTACAATTTCAAGCGGGGGCAACAAGCCCCAGTCACAGTGCAACTTGTTGGTGGGCGCTCACTGCCATCAGCGGTCTGGCACAACGTGTTCACCCAGGGTGGGGTGACGACCAACCCGCCGCCACGCTCAAAAAAGAAAGCGGCTGGGACGACAGCCAAAAAAACGCTACTGCTGGCGCAGCTTAATGCGGCCTTGTCTATCCCGGCCGAAGCCGGGCCGATCTTTGAGCACTGCGCCCAGCTTCGGCGGGCGCGCGACCAGGCGGCAATCATTGACGAGCCGATGTGGTACGCCGCGCTCGGTGTTGCTGCCTTCGTTGACCCGGGCATGGTGCGGCTGGTGTCTGAAGGGCACCCCGACTATGACCCCGGGCAGACAGAAGCGAAGGTTGAGCAGTGGCGGCAGTCAGCTTCCGGCCCCACGACATGCGCTCGGTTCAATTACCTCAACCCACAAGGGTGTGCCGGATGCCCCCACGTCGGGGTCATAACCAGCCCCATACAGCTCGGTAAGCTCGCGGTGGTACCAACACCTCAACCAGCAGCGCCGGAGCCAACGGTGGCCCCTACAGAGGGCGAAGCACCTTCGGTACAACAAGCTGCTGCTCCGGTCATGCCGGCGTTTCAGGTCGGCGACCGCAAGCTGGCAGCCGCTGAGCTGCTGAATCACGGAATTCAGGTTGCGCGCGAAGCAGGAATCATGATCCAGAAGGACGGTGTCTGGGGTACCAAACGCGACCCGATGACCAACGAGGAAGTCGCGATACCGATCTGCCGCGTGGCGCCGGTGGTGATCCTCGCGGCGCAGCAAGTCGGTGCCAAGTTCTATGTCGCGATGGCGTACAAAATCGACTGGGTGTCGGGCGACTACGCAGTACGGGTCTCTTGCGTTGGTGACTTGGTAGGCCAGAACGCCACCAAAGTGTGGGCCGAGCAGTTTATGGTTGCCGTATCCCCCGCCATCATCCAGACTGTGTTCGTCAGTTGGGCAACGCTGCTGGCGCGCAAGCCCGTGTGCGACTTGGTGAGTAGGCATGGGTACGTCGGCGACGGCATCGACCGGTTTGTGGTCGGCGACGCCCTGTACACCGCCACCGGTGAGAGCCTGGCTGTGCACCTGAAGGACACCGGGGACATGCAGGTGTCCAGCTACAAGCGCGGTGAGCTGCAGCCGTGGGTCAAGGCAGCGACAGCTTATGCGGTGCCCGGCGCCGAGGTCTTCGCCTGCACCGTATTGGCCAGCTTCGCGTCACCGCTGGTAAAGCTGGTTGGTGAGCACACACCAGCAGCGTTGTACATCGAGGGTATCACGGGTCGCGGGAAGACAACGGCTACACGTTTGGCCGCAGCTGTCTGGATGTCACCGACCGAAGCTGAGTCTGGCGGCAACTCGACGGTGGCTGGCATGCGCCTGCGTGCAACAGATCTCAACGCACTACCGCTGATCATCGACGAGTCGCGCAGCACGAACCACAAGGCTACCCGCAACTTCCTGTATGACGTGTCGAACGGGAGCGCACGCACCGTAGGCACACCAGGTCAGCAGTCAATCACTACAGAGTCGTTCTGCCTGTTGACGATGATCACATCGAACACGCCTGCCAGTTCGTTTTTCTTCGACCCCTCGGAGCCGACCAATCGCAATACAGAGGAAGGCATAGCAGCCCGCGTGGTGCCCCTTCGGGTGACAGACGCTACTGCCAGGGCGCCGGATGTGCTGATGCCGTACCTCAGCTACAACTCCATGCGGTCGAACTATGGACACGCCGGTGCCGTGTTCATGAAGCACGTGTTGGCCCGCCCGATTGAAGTCGAGCGCATGTTCAAAGAACGGCACGCTTACGTGAAACTTGCGCTGCAAAATGAGGGTATCGCTGGCATGGGGGAGCGGGCTGCTGTGACCATTGCCGTGATCCTTACGGCTGGCGAGATAACGAACCAGCTCGGGCTCACGATCTATGATCTGGATCGACTGCGCTCGTACCTGCTGACGGCGTTTGCCTCATGGGTTGCATTGCGCGCGATCGAGTACACCAGTCACACGGATGTGTTCGAGGCAGTGGTCGACCAAGAGCAGCGCAACATCAACGTCGTTGAGTCAATAGGTTTGCTAGCGCGTACAGCGGTGGCGAATTCAATCGTGATCCACAACAACCACGCCTATCTGGCGGAGCAGACAGTGATGCGTATCGCTGGCAAGATGCAGCTCAGCTCCGAGGAAGTCAGGGCACAGGCCAAGGCACGCGGCTTCATCCGCGAGTCTGTCGTATGGCTGGGCAGCAGGATCTACTACAAAGCACCAGCGGGTGTATACGTCGCCCGCGCACCACAGAAGGAACACACATGAAGAAAGAGCGCGTTTGGCCCTGGGTAGTTCTCGGGGTGATTGTCGTGGTATCGCTATTTTTCGTGTACTACCCAATCCAATTGTTCATCACGTTGTGGCAGCTATGATCTATCACAAGCGAGCTAACGTCTGGCCCAAGCTGGCTGAATTGTGCGGCAACATCCAGAGCATCGACTGCAAGGAGTTCGATGTCAAGGTACTGTACGCTCGGTCGCATGAGCAGCTGAATGTGCGACAGTTTGCCGACTTCCGTTTGTGGAGCGCCACAGCCCAAAGCAAATACCTGGCCCGCACGATGCCCTTGGTGACCAAAGTCGTCAACGACGTAGCGACCCGCGACAAACACGTACCCGTGGTCATCGTGTTCCACAACCAACGGCCACTGGTAGATACCATCGCGCACGAGGCAGCGCACGCAGCAATGCTCTGTGTGCGCATGCACAGCGGTAAGACCTGGTGGGGGCAGTTCGATACGAACGGCGATCACGATGAGCAAATCGCGTACCTCACAGGGCACATCACGCAGGAGATCTACAGCTACACGCGAGGTCGCAATGGTTGACACAATCCTTAGGCAAACAAAAGCAGGATGGTATCGTCTCGCTACTAACTATGTGGTGCAGGGTAATACACTGCCCGCGTCACACAAACTCGAAGATGCGCTGGCTCTTAGTGTGTGGTGGGACATCAACCGCGGCCGGTCTCACGCGGGGGAGGGCACCCCAGTGTTTTGCATGAACTGGGTTGACACTCTGTTCTCTAACTACACAGCCGAGGTGACCCAGCGATGAACATCCGCCCGCCATTCTGGTTTTCAACAGTGATGACGGCAATTACCATTGCCCTCTTGTCAGTGCTGGTGCCCACCAACGCGGCCGACATCAAACGCGAAGAGCTGTTCCGGTATGAGTCGGTACCCACTGGACCGCTGCTTTCTGTGCAAACACTCGGTGCCGGCGATCGGGACGTCGAGGTCGAGATGGTGTTCAAGCTGGGGGCATTCAGCCCCAAGGGCGGCGGGCATCTTGCCTTGGGCGTCGGCGACTTGTCTCGGTACTTCAACGCCGGGCTGCCACCGCTGGGCAACGGTATCATTGTTGGGCAAGCCAGCATGTGCCCCGATCAAGGGGCAACCATCAGCCTGCTGACCGAACAGTACGGCACTACCGGGGCAGATCCGGAAACTTGCTTCAGTGGGCTTGCGCCAGATGCAGAGTACCGACTGGTTACTCGGGTGACTGTCGATCAGCGGGTCCAGTACACCTTATGGAATGGAGACCAGATGCTGGCTACGCGCGAACGTGCTGCGGGTAGCGTGCCGCTCCACAGTCGCGGGCTGTTCTTGGTCGGTCTGCCGGGTCAGCCAGCAGGCGGGGCTTTCACTTTGGTGCGCTTGATTGCTGTTGCGCTGCCTGCTGCGCCTTCACCCAGTCCTGCAGCGAAGTGAGCTTGATCGCGGTTTTGCGGCAGGTGGCGTAGTTCTCTATGACGGTCTCGACGGCGACGGTGGCGGCAACGGCTTCAGGGGTTCTGCTGGGCTCATAAGGGACCCTGGCGGTTCCGTTGGCGAGGGACACACCGGCATCGTGGGACAGCCGCCAAGCACCAGCAAGCATGGCAGTACCATCCACTTCAGTACAGCCGATCTTGACAGGGATTTCTTTGATGACGTCACGGGTTTCTCCTTGGAGTTTGACAACGCGGTCAACGTACTGCGTGACCGTCTTGACAGTGATGACCTCACGGTCACGGGCTTCCTGCCATCGATGGGCTGACCGGGTCGCCTCATCGCGCTCGGCGCGCATGCGCTCCACCTTACCGTCCATGAAACGGTAACCGCCCCAGCCACCAAAGCCGATCAAGGTTGCGGCAATAACCGCGTAGACCCAGACCACGCTAACCGCCGAGCTGTTTGATGGCTTTCTCGTATGCGGCTGCGTTCTCCAGATCCAGTCGGCGTTGCTCTGGGTTCTGCTCAAGGGCTGCGTTGTGTCGGCACGTTTCAGCTTGCATGCTTAGCAGACTGATTGCTGCATTCATTTACTCTCTCCAGTTTGGTTAGGGTCAAGCCGGGTCTTACCCAGCCACACAGTTTTCCCTTCACAGAGCCCACGCTCAACCGCGCGGCGCGCGACCAGCCCGGGTAGTTCTTTCCCGCCTGCCTGTGTCCATCGAGACAGCTCAGCACAGGCGCCCACCATGTCGCCGCGGTTGGCCTTCTTGACCAGCGTGGACTGGCAGAATTTCTTCTCGCCGATGTTGAAAGCGAACGACACGAACGCTGCCTTCTGCCCTGTGGTGAGCGGCACATCGATGCACTCGAGTGCGTCCGCGTGCGTGGACAAGTCTTCATCGAGTTGCTGTGCGCACTGTTCCGGGGTGAATGTCTGCCCCATCTTTAGCTCGGGTCCTGTGTGCCCTGTGCAACTGGTGAGCACATTGATCGGGTCGCGGTACGTCTTGTAGACAGTGCCCTCGAAGTGCAGCACCACGGCCGCGGCGATGGCTGCTGCTCCAACTCCGATCTTGACCTTGAGGTTGCTCACTTGGGGGAGACCCCGCCGCCCTTCCAAGCAGCGTACGCACCAGCGATACCAGCGAAAGCAGCAGCGATGTACCCGATGGGCTTCATCACCTTACCGATCAGCTGCAAAGTCTCGAACGCCCCCTGGAAAGACTTGAACAGCGACAGCATCTCAGCGGTATCCGCTTTGACCTGGTTGGTCACCACCGTGTTACCGGAGAGTTCGGTTCGCAGCCCTTGAATCTCCTTTGTACGCTGTTCCACTTCCCTATCCATGCGAGCCTCCATATCGTCTATACGACGGGCAAGCAACTCGGTGTTCATCCACCACCCCTTACTAGAAACTGAGCTTTTTGGATGCCCCGCCGCACAGTGTGTGCTCGGAACTCACGTTCGTAAGTGTAAAACACAAGTTGATGCCAGTGGCATACGGACCGAAATTTGTGATCGTGAATTTACCAGTTGTGGCTTCGGCGGGTTCGTCAGACCCGATGGTCTTGTCAGTAACCGGCACACCCCCCGAGCAAGCCAGGCCGTCGCCGCCAAACGGTCCGCCAGAGAAAAGCAGGTGGAAGGGTAGCGTAGCCGGCAACGGGACGTAGGGGTTGTACACCGCGAGGTTTGCGTGGTCGGTGCCGTTCTTGGCCACATCAAGGCTGATGCACGTAGACCCTGTGATCGTCACCCCACCCGGATTGGTCAGCTGCGGCGTGCATGTGCCTGACGTCTCGGCGACCAACTTCCAGTTCGTGTTGTACAGCCCCGGTGTTTGCCCGATAGCTTGCGTCAGCACAGCAGTGCCGCTGCCATCGAGAGTAAGCACAGGCGAACTGCTGTTGACGGTGCCAGTAGCCACCAAGCGGTACTTCGACCCCGGCCGGCCGGTCACCGTGAACTTGATGTTCTGCAGTGCCGAGTTGAACTGCGTGGTCGATGGTGGCGCATACGCGCTCGCGCCTTGCTCGATCACAACTGCCAGTGTCATTGCGCAGCTGACCGCGCTGTTCACGTACACCGTCACCCCTCGGATAATGGTGCCGCAAGCACTGGGCGGCGTCGGGCTGAACGAATCCGCCAGCGCCAGGTCTACCGAGCACCCAGCAGGCCCGCTCGCCGTGATGCAGTACGTCCCAGTGGCCGTCGTGATCGGGACAGTGAACGTGCCGTTGCCTGTGATGTTGACGTTGTACGTACCGAAGCCAGCCCCGCCAATCGTGTAGTTGCCAGCCACCGGGCTGCCGGCCGCGAGCAGAGTCATCACCCCATTGCTGATGGACTGCACAGTGATCGTGCCTGTGCATACGCTACCCCCGCCAGTAGGCGGCCCATCCGACGAGTTCCACACGCTCACGGCCGTACTACCTGTGCATCCGCAAGTTGCGTTCACAACCTCAGCCCGGTAGGTGTGGCTCGTCACTGCATTTTCATCAGTGAACGCGAACGGGACCACACCGGAACTGGCTACGTTCACGGACAGCGTGGTGAGCTTCACTCCATCCCGGTAGATGTCCACAGGGACTGTGCACGGCGCGGCCAGTCCTGTGACTGTGATATTGCCTGAGACAAAGACGCAGCTCATGCTGACTCCTAGACGTTGATGTAGAAGATCGACGTGCCAACGCTGGGCACCTGGATCTCGATACGCACGGAACCGCCACAAGGGATCTGTGGGTGTGATGGGCCATAGGGAGCATTGAGCCGCACAGTAGCCTGCCCTGCAGGGCTGAAGCCAGACAGGAGAGTGAGTGTCTGTGTGCCCCCGCCGTTCGGTCCGCTCCACACAGTCGCCGTGATGGATGTGCCTGCCGGGAATACAGCCCCGGAAGACAGAGCCATGACGAATTCGTACTCCTTGACCGCGCCTCCGGTACACAGTGCCGTGTACACGTTTCCGCTATGTGCCATCGCCACCCACGCACCGCCAACGGTAAGCGCGTAGTTTGCAGTCGGTACCACCACAGTGGACACACCGACCCCAGAGCACGTCGTCGATACAGCGGATACGGACAAACCAATGTTGCACTCAGTTTGTGTCGGGTCGCGCGGGACATTCACCTGCACACGGAACGGACCGCCGCAGACCACTTTACCCACGCTGCTTCCAGTGGGGGTGATGCTGAACCGATAATCCGCGACGTCCCCCGGCTGCGACGGCGCCGTGGTGAATGTCCACGGAGATGTCTGCGGCTGATGCGAGTCGATCTGCAGCCCGTTGATCGTACCTACGATGTCGAGGTTGAATGTGGCACCAGGAGAGCCGGCTACAGACAGGATGTGGCTGACACCAGCAGTGGTGATTGACGTGTTGCTGACAGTGAACTGCAGATCACACCCAGCAGGGACAACCGGCACAGAGGTCGTCACATAAAACGGACCGCCACACACAGTTTGCCCGCGGTAGCGACCGGTCGGCGTGATGTTGAAAGAGAAAGATGCCTGATCGCCGGCTTTCGACGGCGCCGTATCGTAAGTCCACACACCGCCGACTGGGATCGACTCTGCCCGATGATTATCGGCTTTGTATTCTTTGCCGTTGATGACAAACGACCCTACCACATCGAGCGTGAATGTCGCGCCCGGTGTGCCGTGCACTTCCAAGTGGTGACTGACACCGGCTGTGGTAATCAGCGTATTGGTGGCAGAAAATGTGAACGAGCACGCACCGCAGTCTTCGACCACAGGGCAGTCATCGGTGAACGTCAGGCTGCTGATGAACGTCGTGTTCTGACCACAGCAGTTACCGACTTCGACCGTCACCGGGAAGACATTGGTCCCTTGCGGAAGGGCCCCGTAGATCACCAGCGTGGACCCCGTGATCTGAGCCTTCAGCCCGTCGGGAAGCAACGCAGCGATGATCTTGAACGGCCCGGTACCTTTCAGTACCTGGCGAAACTCGTAAGGTTTACGCGCCTCGCCGTCCGGCATTGTCAGAGTTACTGTACTCATGCGGCAGCCCCTGGAGCAGCGCAGACATTCAGTGTTTCTTCCACCACGACAGTAGATCCTGAACACCCGGCCACTGCGAACGAGATAATCGGGATGCCAGTGAACGACCCAGAGATCGGGCCTTTCACCGTAAGCAGTCCTTGCGTCAGCTTGCTCGTGTCAAATGTGACCCCTGGCGGCGTGGTGATCTGAGTCAGCGTCAGCGGCTGAGTGCCCGTGAAATACATCGTATGTTGCCAGGCAACACCCTCAGCGACTTCGCCCCACGTCTCGCCTGCGGCCAGCTTGACCTTGTCGCAATCACAGTTCGTCTCGCAGATCATCGCCCGCAAGCCTTCATCCGTGATCTCGAAAGCAGCACAACTACCCTTGGCGAAGGTATGCGCTTGTGTCCCGCCTTGAGCGCGCTCGATCTCGATCGCCCCGCCCACGCACGTTGCTTTCACCAGCTCGACATTGACCCCATCCCGTAGGCTGAGATACGTGTAATCCCCGCTGCCCAGCGCAGCGCACAGCGCTTCTTCGGATGCCGCGGTTACCGGCAGCAACGTATCTGCCGGTACAAGGATACCAGTCAGGTACGCGCGCCAGATATTGACAAACTTGAATGCCATGACTACTCCTCGGTTACGGTCGGCAGCAGCTCTGGCTGGCAGCCAAGCGCTGGTTCAGTGCTGCACGGATCTGGCGGCACATCGCATGGGTTGAACGGCACATTGGTCGGCTGCCCGAGAGCAACATGCCGCCCCACCTGGATCTGGAAACAATCCACCACAGCGTCGCAAAGCAGCACAACAGCCACATAACGCCCTGGCTTCAACCCCCACAGCTTATTGTCCCAGTGGAAGCAAACACGCTCGTCGACCACACAGTGCCCGGGGTACTCAAGCACGCCCGCAGGAACTGGCGTAGGCGGCGGGGTATCCCCACACCCACAGCCGTAACGACGGTGCGGAAGGGGGTCACACTCCGGAGAGCAGCTATCACCGGGCACTTGAGCGCGCGGGTATATGCGCACTTTCACGCTACTTAGATGATTTGCATTCAGCGTGTAGGCAGCATCACCCAGCACCTCTATAGGCAGACACGTCCGCGATACACGCGAGTCAATGGGGATGGGGGCGCCAGCAATCATCGTGTCAGTTCCTGGTAACGGTCAAGGAACGCCTGCTGGATTCTAGCCCGATCTGTCTGCGTCACGGTAGTTTTTTCCTTCTGACCCAGGGCAGATTTATTGGTCGTGCGCGCGGCCGCTTGCAGCTCCTTTTCAGTGCTGGCGTACAGGTCAGCGATCTGCTGTGCTTTGGGGTTGTCCGCCAGGTACCGTTCACGACGGTCGCCGGTGTAAGACGCAAGGTCACGCGCAACCTCTTTGGCCGCTTCGTACGCCTTGTTGTAGCGGGGCACGCCCTGCGAAGGCGGCTGAACAAATCCGCCGAGCACAGGCCACAAACGCGCGTACTCGCGCTCGGGTTGATTGGCGTCAGCATAAGCCATCCAGGTGCTCACCGTGCGCCCAACTCCGCCGCCGTACTGTTCAAGCAAATGGCGGTAGTACTCTGGAGCCATTTTTTTGCCGATCCCGGCGTCTGCCATCATCGCAGCAAAATCCTTGAACGGCTGCGCCGTAGTGTCGCGCCCGTCGTATGCCGCGTGCGGTGTGACCCGAGTGCCTTGCTGCTCTTTCGAGAGCTTTCCTCCGAAGATGTTTTGGTTGGTGCCGATGTCTATGACGGGGCCAAAAGCACCAACCATCGCCCGCACCAGACCGAGAAAGAAACTGTCATAGTCTGCGGGCTCAACCGGGCTCAGCTTGCCCAGCCCATTCTTTGCCCACTCAGCCATTGCTTCCTTCGGCGTCGCATGCCCAGCAAACACACGTGCTGCCGCAACGCCAAGGCCGTCGGTCGGAGAAAAGTCAAGACTGCGAGCGACCTTGATGCCCTTACCCTTTTCGTCAAGGAACACATCGTTACGATACAGCGTCGCCGGGTTAACTTTGGCCAACACGTCACGGCCTTCGTCGTCCTTGCCTGCGATTGCATTCTGCAGCATGTAGGCTGCACTGGTTACCAGCACCCCACCCAACACAGCTGCTTGCGCACTACGGCTTCCGTCAGCTGCCTGCCGAATCAGTCGAGCATAGCGCGCAATACCCTGCATCTGCGGGTTGAAGAACGGTATCTTCGCTGCCCACTGCTGGGTCTGTTTACCTCGCGCGCCGAAGTTTGCTGTTTCCAGCGCCCACTGCGCAGCGGTAGCTTCAGGCACCCCACGGTCACGCAGCGTACGGAAGGCAGCCAGGCGAGTGGAAAATTCAAATGCCTGGTTGACTCGGTCGATCGTCTCAATTGCGCGCCGTGCCAACCCCGACCGACCACGCAGTACAGCGGGGTCTACAGTGTCGATGTTGATGCCCTTTTTGTAACTGACCAAACCGCCCAACGCTTCCAGGCGGTTCATGTCACGCGCGGTATCCGTGTTGCCCTTGAACAACTTGCCTTCCTCGATCGCACGGAACAACGCCACCGGGTTGCTTTTGGCGAGATGCGCGCCAAAGTCCGCCATCGCTGCCGGGCCGTAGTCAGCCAGCATAAACTGCCCGATAGTCCGCGCATCGCGAATGTAGTTGGTCGGGCCAAAGTCCCAGTTGAACCGGGTCTGCATCTGGCTGTACAGCTTCGTCATAGGACTGAGCACCTTGCTGAGCGCGCTCAATTCACTGGGGCTGCCTCCGCGGACAGCATCAATAAATGCCAGTCCCTCGGCACGTTTGTCTGGACGCGGGCCGTACGTGATCTCAGTCACTGGACCATAAAGATTACCTCCGGCGTCACGCAGCCGCTTCCGTACCACAATTGCTTCCGGGCCGGCCGCACTCGCAACACGATCTTGCGCGCTGCCACCGAGAGCATCAATCTTCCGTGTGCTTACCCGCTGCAAGCCGAGTCGGTTGAGGTAGTCAGGGTCTGCGACCCCGCCACCCGCTGTTTTGGCTTGTGCTTTCCACACCCCATCGTTCCACTTTGACAGGATGTCACGGTTCAGTACATTGGCTTCGGCGCGATGCGCCTCGACGATCAGATTGCTCAGCGCGTTGGATGCCCAGCTCGATCGCCCTTCTGCACCTTCGAGGATGTACTGATCGACCGATGGGTGTTTGACTCCATACTCGGACAGTGACACCCGATCTAAGCGGCTGTCGAAAAGCGGGAAGTATTCGCCCTGCGGATCCCAGCCTTCGAGCTGGCGAATCACCCGTCGATCAATCATCCCAGCGTCTGCATTGCGCTCAAGGATATTTCGGCGCAGTGCGCTCAACTCAGGAGCCATTGCTTGCAGAGCTGCATAGGCTTGCGGATCGCCCTTGATCTTGGCTGCCACTTGCGCATCAGTGGCGCCGCCGAAACCCAAGGTCAGCTTGCCTGTGTTGTGCTCTTTCACGATCTGCGCAACAGCCTTGTCCATTGCCGCTGGGGCCATCAACCCAGCAACCACATCATCACGCACCTTGGCGCGCAGTGCTTCGCCCTCATCCGTCAACGGAGTGCGATACAGTTTGCCTACTTTGTTGCGCTGGCGCGTGCCAACCGCAGTGGCCATCTCATCCAAACGGCGCAACCCTTCAGCGTAATCACCACCCGCGTGCTTATCGACGAAGTCCTGGATCTTCGGCTCAAGGGGCTTCACGAACTTTTCGCTCATCACCTTGGACATTGACTCAAGCTGACCAGCAGAACGTGTAAGCATGTGGAACATGCTGTGCTCATCACTGATACCCGTCACGCCAGTCTTGATGTAGGCATCAGTACCTGTGGCGCGCAGTCGTTTCAGTTCTGCTTCAGCCGCTGCCCGGCTGGTAGTACGGAACAACTCCTTCTCGTCCCACTGCCGATGCACTTGAAAACCTTCCTCCGCTCGCTGCACAGGACGGAGTGTGTTGGTTATGTTACGGCGTACGCTGTCCAGCAAGGACTCCTCTTTTCGCTTACCCAGCTGTCCGCGGCTGAACGTCTCCGTCGCGTCTGCCACTGCCTTGGCAAGTGGGGTGTTTTGCCATTTAGCGAAGGAAGTGAGCGGTGTACCCTCCGGGTCAAACAATGGCCCGCGGAAAAACACATCTGAGTTTTTCAGCACCTCTGCCATCAGGTTGTTGTACTTTGGTTCAAGCCCAAAGAGTTCACGGATCGCATTCACGAAACGCTGCATCAGCGTCTGTTCCCCAACGCGAATGCGTGTAGCTGCCTGCGCAAACGCTGGGTTTGAATGCATCTCTGCAACTAGCTCGTTAACGCGCAGCAACGGAGTGAACTTCGGGTCAACCGCCACACCCGGGTTGGCACCGTAGTATTCACCCAGCTGCTCACGGGCAATCGTGCTCAGCTCGACGAGCGACTGATATGCTTTTGCTTCTGTCGTATTCTTGCCGGCAACGTACTGCTGATATGCAGCGTCAATTGCCGGGGCAGTCGCAATGTGCGTGCCTTCGTGCAGCACATCGCCGATACTGGGGGTGCCGATATGCACGACACCCGCCTCAATGTCAGCAGCGCTTAACCCCCGCGGTGCTTGCCGTACTTCCGTACCCAACGTCAGCTGGTCGAGACGTCGAGCCAGAGCAACCTGTGCTGGCGTCGCATCAGGCAAGTTGGCGACAACACGAAGCACACCAGAGAAATCACTACCATCAGGGCCGATCGCTTTGGCGATCTCACGCTGCGGGCGCTCACTTTTTGGGGCACGTCCGTATGGGTCTATTTTCCCAGCCGTGTCTGTGTTGATTGCTTCGCCAACGGCTTCTGCAAGGGTGTTGTTACCGGGCCGACGTCCGTAGTCGGGGGCATTGCCTCCATCGGTTTGTGCAGCGCTTCGTTCAGCGTCGGTGGCGGTGTCTGCCCGAGCAAGGCGTCGCGTGCGTGTGTTGCCTTTTGCACTTCCACTCGAGCCCGCGCCTTGCGTGTCCCCGGCACCGGAAGTGACGCGATCATCTCCTCCCATTCGGGGGGCAACTGAAGTTTCTTGTCCAGCCACATTTTCTGGACGATCAACACCTGGTCGAGCGGGGACTTCCCCTTCACGCGCGGATGGGAGAGTACCTTCTGTAACGTCAGTGAGTCCGGCATCGTCACTTACCTCTTTTTTTTTACCGCCCAACCGCTTGCCGCCACTCAGTTCTTGAGTGACAGCATCTGCCTCGCGTGCTGCAGCTTCTTGCGCTGCGCCAAGACGCTCGCGACTGGCGCGCACGCGCGCGTTTGTGGTCTCCACCAGACTACTCAGCGGGTACCCAGGCAGCGCGCCGCCCTCACCCCCCTCGGCCTGCGGCCGCAAGGTAACACCTACCTCACTGTCTAGCATGCGCAGACGATCTTGCAAGAACTGGCGACTCTGCGTGGCTTTGGGGAAACCCTCAAGATCTGCGAGCTTTGCTTCCAGCTGCCCGCGCTCAACAATCAGATCATCGATACGAGCGCGCACTTCGGGAGCCAGCGCTGCAAGTTCTTTCGAGGATACAACCAGATCCCCCAGCTGCGTGTAAGTCTCGCCTGGTTCCGTGGGCTTTGTTGTCTCAACTTGCTCCAACGGACCTTCGGTCAGGCGCCCGACACGTGGTGCGGCCGGCTCCTCAGTAGCGATGCGTACGCCTGCGGGTAGGGTTTGTTCTGGGATAGCAGTTTTTACGCTGGTGATCCTATTACCGAAATGAAACTCTGACCCATCGCCCCATATCTCTACAGGGTAGAGACCAACTGCCGGCCCCTCTCTCGGCTGAACCACAGTGCGGCCCTCGAACTGCCCAGCATCTTTACCCGCGGTATACCGTACCCCAATACGTCCATCACCAAGCGGAGCAATCTGCCTTGCTGGGGCACCTTGTGCTGCCATGAGCGACAGTGCTTGCAGCCCATTGTCATCCACATAGTACGTGTGCTGGGATGTTTCTTTCGGTCCAAAGTCACCTTCGTGCCCGGGGTCACTGCGTGCCGCTTTGTTACGGGTGGTGGTGTTACCTGACACCTCGTAGGTAGAACCCTTAGCTGTAGCGAATGACGTTACCGGTCGCGTTGTTTGGGCGACTGGCAGCTCGCCAGGTGACGTCGGGCGGGTGACTCCATCCCAGTTGAACCCGGTGTTCTCCATACCTGATGGGGCGGGCGTCGGCCGTAATGCAGCTACCTCAGCATCCGTCGCGATCGTGCCGTCAGGGTGATAGAACGTGCCCGGAATATCGGGGTCTTCGACCAGCCCATTCAGGCGCACGTTCGTTTGGTTGTCTGGTGCTGGCTCATCTGCCGGCTTCGGTGCCGGTTGCTCCGCTGGTTTTGCCCCGAGGCGCCGACCCGCTGCCTGCGCAGCGCGAGCACCTAAAGAGACAGCAGCTGCTGTGCCTGCAGCCGCACCAAGTCCGCCTTCCACCTTGGCCTTGGGGTCCAGGGTTTGCTGCTGGGCTTCCGACAATACGTTGGTTGCACCTTGCTGAGCAGCCGCGCCGCCCGCCTGGATCGCCGCCTCACCAACGACACCAGTTACTGGGGCAGTCAATGCCTTCTTGAAGTAGTCGTTTGCTATCTTCTCGCCAAGATACTTGAGCGCCGATCGTCCAGCACCAGACCCAAGCGGGCCGAGGGCCATGAGCACGCCATTGATTGCACCGATACCAGCACTGCCAAGCAACGCATCGGGGTTGTCGGCCAAACCTTGGGCCTTCAGGTCACGATACTGCTCGAACGTCCCCTTGGTCTGTTGCTGCCACCGGTCGAACTCAGCTTTTGTCTCCGGTTTCGCCAGCAACTGCTCAGGTGTCATGCGGTTGACTGCGCGGTACAGCTCGATGCGGAACTGCCCAGCGCCTTGTGCGCCTTGCTGCACGCCGATAGCGGGCGCGCCACCACGGGTCAACGCGATCGGTAGTAGAGATCCGAAGGTAGACGCTACGGTGCTCGCTGCACCGCCCCATGAATTTCCAAGGTTACGGATCTCCTGCAGCGCCCGGCTGTCCCCGTTGGCGACAGCTTTGTCAATCAGCTCATGCTGCCGCTTTTGGATGTCCGCCATCGCCGGGGACATATCCTCTTCGATCTGCGCTGTGTTTTTCACCGCATCCCGCAGCAGGGAACTGTCAGTAAATCGCAGGCCCAAGCCAGTCAGCGTACTCGCAAGCGCGTCACGAAACGCGGCTTCCGCTTTGTTGTTGAGGTCGCGCGCAAACCCGACAACAGACCCGAGTCGCCGCTTCGGTGCATCCGGGCCATCATCACGCAAGCCAGCATAGGTAGGGGCGGCGGGCTGTGCGTTGCCAAGCTCAGTGGTCAGGATCGCGTCCAGCGCTGCACGCTGTTTCGGGTCCATCCCAGCCGCTTTCCACGCATCGCGAAGTGCCTGCTGGTTCGCTGCCAGCATCTCGCGTTTACCTTCATACGAAGATTTCAGGAACGCCGGGTTCTCCCACAAGGACGCGGGGCCGCGAAGCGGTTTACCGCCAGCGTCGGTGGTGCGCAACCTGGTGTCTGTGGCGGGCAGCTGAGACACCGAGCGTTCCATCTGCGCTGGGTTTGTGTCAGGCACTGTGCCGCCAATGGCAGGAGTGAACACGTCAGGGGCAATCGCCGTCTGTGCAGTTGCCGGTTCTGCTGCCGGCGGTTCATCCACTAACCCTTGATGGTACTGATCCATCAATTCTTCAAACTTAGTGCGAGACCGCTTACGCAGTGCATCGTAATCCTTGATGCTTGCGCCCGGGCCGACGTCGAATTGGGATGGGGTGAACTCAGCCATCTTCGGGCTCCGGTGCGTCAGTGATCAGTCGCTCAAAATAAGCGAGCGTGCGAGGATCACGTTGCTTGCTGGCGTAATTATCGAGCGGACTGGATGGCTTCATCTCAATGCCCTTGACCGCAGGCAGCGGAAGTTCAGCTGCCGGATATTTTGATAGCGCGGCGAGTACAGGATCAGCAGGAGTTTCCGGTGGGGTATACCCATCCAGCGGATCACTTGCTGCATTCTCCGCCACTTGGGGCTCATCGTCCGGAGTGGGCGCAGGCATTGACAGCGCCCCCCGACGTGGCGGCGACCCCCGGCGCACCGCGGGCGCAAAGGCAGGAAGGCCAAACGCATTCATCCCGTTCAACGCATCGAGCGCATACTCGCGTGTCTTCTCACCACGACCTGACCCCCCAGGGCCAGCGAAGTGTGACTTGAACACCTCAGCAATACCACCACGCTGGAACGCCCTGGCCGCGTCACGCGCGGCAGCAAGTGACGCTTGCGTGATGTCGAATGGGTTGATCCCCAGTGCATTTGCTGTGGTGGGGATGTACTGGAACAATCCGGAAGCGCCACTCTCCTTGTCCATCCGTTTCGGGTTGTAATCTGACTCTTTGGCAGCAATAACGTCCAGTGCCGTGCGCAGTACGTCAGAAGGCACCCCTGTCTCGCGCGCCACAGTATCGGCAGCTTGCTGGATGACAGGCAGCACCGCCTTCCGCGCGGGACTACTGTGCAGTTGCTTCCATTGTTTCTGGGTCTTGAGCGCCATTACGGGGTCGCTCCCATGTAACGATCGAGTACCGCCATGACTTTGGCTTGGAACTCAGTGTTGTCCTTGAACGCTGACGCAATGCGTGCCAGGTTTGCGAGGTCTGCGCTGCGCGTTTTGGCTGCTTGCGCATCAGCCACATCACGCGCACGAAGCCGTGCTTCTGCTTGCGCGTCGTAGACCCCAGCGCGCGACAGTGTCATTTCCGCATTGGCCGCCGCAGTATCAGCCAGCCTCGTATCCGTGGCAAGATTACGTGCATCCGTCAACGCCAGGCGCTGATTTCTCTGGTACGCATCCATACCACTGAACAGCTTGGTAACGCCGAGCTGCGAGGCGACCATCCGCGCAATATCCTGCGGGGTTCCGCGGACCACATCGACCATGCGGCCGTCAGGCGTTTTCGATTGCAGCACCACAGTAGCAGCACCATTCTCCATTGGCTGCCCGGGGGCCAGCTGGTACCGCCCACCACCAGCCAGCGGGCTGAGCAGCACATCGTTCATAGCCTGTGGGTCATTCTGGGCACGCACAATCGCTTCCGACAGCGCACGCGGCACAATCGTCGACTGGTAGTAAGTCCACCCACGCGGACCAGACGCCGCCACTTGGGGGCGGACAGCAAGTGCACGCGCCAACGGGCTTGTGTGACTCAGCGCATCCGTCAGATTTTCCGGCTGTGCGCTGAGTGCTGCATCTACAGCGCGCTGTGCCTTGTAGTCTTCGAGTGTTCCTTCGGCGCCTGCACGGCGCGCAGCATTCGACGCCAGCGTAGTGCTGATCGTGTCGTCTTTGGTGCGACGCAGCGTATCAAGCCGATCCCCCAATACATCCAGGGTCATCTCGTTCTCCCGCAGCTTTTGCTGCGTGAACAAGTCCTGGTCGTTTTGGTCCAGCGCTTTCTCGCGCCCCCGAACAAAGGCAGTCAGATCAAAAGTTGGGTCTGCCATAACTACCGCTCGTCCGTGTACGTGGGTTCAGAGGTGCCCGGCCCTGGGTTCAGGTTTCCGATGTCGCCGTCACTGCCCGCAGCGAAGCCATCGACTTTTGACATACCAACGACACCGGTCACTGCCGGGTAGCGGTCAGCAAAACTAGCCGGGACAAATGATTGTTGCTGCGGGGCACCCGGGGTAAAGCCACCTGCGCCGCCGATAAAACCATCACCTCCTGCTGGTGCCCGGGACAGGTCACGGTACAGCACATCGCCGAGGAGCTGCGCGCCAGAGTTGACAGCGCTTGCAATGGTAACCCCGCTGGAATTGAGTGCCTGCGCAGCAAGACGACTTGCCGCGTCAGACTGACTGAGCAGCCCGCGACCAAGAGCGATGAGACGGAATCGATTGTCCTGTGCGCGCTGGTCTTCTGTGATCGCACGTCCTTCTTCCCGTCGGCGCGCTTCTGCCACTGCATCAACCCTCGCCATCGCTTTCGTCGTTGCGTACTCCCGCTCGAACGAAAGCAGTGAGCCCACGCAGTACGCCGACGTACTTCGCCGCATCTCCTGCCGCTGGCGAGCAAAGGCAAGCTCAACATCCGTCTGCGCGCGCGTCGTCGCAATCGCATACTGCGGGCTGTACACTGCAGCAGCACAAGCAGCCGCAAGCGCTTTCAGCTCACAAGGCAGGTGGTTTTCAAGCCACGTATTGTGCGTACGTTCCGCGAGTTTCGTTGAGCGATCGGCGATATTGTTCTGCCGGCGCGCAATGTCATACGCTACCGCTGCTTGGATAGACGCAACAGCAACTGCTGCAGCTGCTTTAGCGGCGCCGCCAACGTCACCCATTTTTGAACCTCACCGTATAGCCCACGACCTCTGCGCCCATTGCCTGATAGAACGCCAGGTTCCCCTGCACAGCAACGTCTGCTGTGACATCTTGCACTCCAAGGGAAGCAGCCATTGATCGCAGGTAAGTGACCAGTTGCACTGCAGCGCTGCGCCCGGCCGCACGAAAGGCGGGGCTGACATACAGCTGCTGGATGGACATGGCCTTGCGCCCGAGCAGATCTTCCGTGACGTACGCCCACGCGAAACCAACCAGCGTATTGTTACTGCGCGCCGTCACAAGGCGCCCGACGTCTGCCGCCAGTGCATCCCGCACATGGTTAGCATTCAACCCAGGGAGATCAACCCCATGATGCTCCTGATACAACGCCTTCACCAACGGCAGTGCTTCAGCCAAAAGCTCCGGAGTCAGACTGGTTTCATTGCTGATCTGCATTACCGATCCAACTCCCGCATGCTGGTTGCGATCACATCCGCGTAGACTTCGGCTGTGCCTTCGAGCTGCACGGCATGTGTGCGAGCACTCGCTTTCATGCCAACGCGATACGGCAAACTATACCCGACTTCGCGCCGCAATACCAGCCTATTGTCGTGTATGTGAGTAATCACTAACTCGCCGTGATCGCTCCGGTGGACACGGGCTGCATTGAACGCCATCACGCCGTTAGAACGTAAGTTGGTGCTTACCCACTTAAAGGGCAAAACAGTGTTGCCTTCACCCCACCGATACGTGCCTGTAGCGTCAGCATAGTACAAGCCATCGCGACGGCTTGCGTACATTGCCGTTGGGCGCATCGACAGGTAAATCAATTGGTCGTCTGCTTTCAGCTGAAATGCGTCGTCATTGAGTCGAAAGCGAAACGCCTGCTCCGGTGTACCGCCGTAGTAGTACCCGTCGTAGATCGCCCCTACCATCGCAGTCGGCAGGATTGCACGCCACTGCTGCTGGTTAAGCCAGGCATTGGTGATTACCGTAGCTCGGCCGCTGTTGGTGATCATCACCAGCCCATCAGTGCTTGCGTACACCACACCATGCGCGAACACTGCTGCGCTACGTGGGGCGATGATAGGCAGCGCCTGTTCGATCGGCACCGGTGTGCGCGCCGCGCGCCCGGGCGCTGTTGGCATGAGATACGGGTACCCGTCCGTCAACACGAACGTCGTGGTGCGGTTGGCCACCACTCGCCGCGGGGTGTCACCAAACCGCACATAGTTCTCGATAGGGAACGAGTGATGCAGGTAGGGCTCGCTGAACGCCACCATTTTCCGGAGCGTAGAGATGCCACACAAGATGCTGTGCGACTCGATGAATTCGAGCGACGACAGATCCGACGGGATATCCGCATACAGCTGCGTTTCCAGAAGAGAGCCAAAGAATTTGCCATCGTGCGTGAACTCCGTGTCCCCGTTGAACACCGTGCCTACCAGCCTGTACCCAGCTGCCGCTGGCGTGTTATTGTCCAGCGCTTTGGTACCCGCCACTGCCTGGTAGATGTTGATCTGTGTCACCCCGACAGAGGCATCAGGCCACTCAAGGCCAGTGATGATGCGACCCGCACCGTAATTGCAAAGCACCGGGCTTGACGGGTAGGACGGTGGGCCTTCACGTTCGCCCGACTGGTAGGTGTACACATACTGCACATCTTCTACCGTGCTGTCGTCGACCAATGGGAGTAGGCTTTCTGCAACCGGAGCTACTGTCGGCGCAGGCACGCCAAGACGCGCCCAGACGGGTGCCTCACTGACATCGGCAAACTCAACATGACCAGCAACCCCTGCCCGAAACACGCGGTTGCATCCAACAGGATTGTGCGCGTAACTTACTTGCCCGCGGTCGGCCAGAACACAACAACCATCGACAAACAATGCATGCCCTGTGGCGTCACTGACACGCTTGCTGGCGCGCAACGGGCGCAGCGTCCCGCTACTGAGATCAACGTCGAGCGCAAGACTGGCATACACCGTGTCTTGCGCTTCGGTTGTTTGTGACGGCCACATGCCGCCGTACCTGGAGCGGCTGATTCGTGGCATGGTTATGGCCCGCAATCACTGACAGTCAGGTTATCAAGGGCGTTGATCGCAGTGGCAACGTCAGGCGCAGTCAGCGTCTCAGAGCTGGCAGCGCCGGTAGCGTACGTCACGTAGGTGTTACCTTCACTGACATACACAAACCCGATGTAAAGCCCACCACATTGCCCCCGCACAAAGCCAGTGTATTTGACCTTGCCGGCGGCTGTTGAACTGCCTTCACGCCTCAGCGTGATATTCACCCGCCCGTTGACGTCGGTCTCCACGTTAACAGAGGAGTCACTGGATTGGACAGCAGTTACCAGCGCTGACGGCAACTGCGTGATGGCCCCATCGACCACAGTAAAACCGAAGGCAGTACCGTCGAGCCCGCCCGCCGTGGCAGATAGCTTCAAGCCTTCAGCGCCGCATTCAAAGTCAGAGCTGAGCTGCAGCCCGACGCGGTACGAACCATCACCATTGAGGTCAACCGAGACACAGCCCTCCCCCTCAACAATGAGATCAGGGATACCGTCGTTGTTCAGATCATTGACAGCGCCCGCTACGGGCGCGCACTCTTGCGGGAGGTCGTACAGAACCTGGTTGCCTGACACGATCGACGTAATGCGACCATCGCTGCCGACTTCGATTGTGGCGTTGGTGTACCTCCCCGGCGTGAGCTGCACTGCTTGATCGGGGCTAGAGGTAGCGCAGTGGGCCTCGCGCTTAACGGTTGGGGTCATATCACTACTCCCGGGTCAAGACGTGCTGTGCTGAGGGTGTAATCAGCAAGGGCTCGATAGCGCGCAGCACTTATCCCCGCGCCATACGCCACCATATGTCGGTCAGCGCTGCTCGGAGAACTCCACGGATGACCAGGCAGACTGTATAGCTTTGCAACAGCACCTGCAAGAATCGGCTGCATGAACTGGTCCCAGAGCAATGAATCCACTTCATGCTCACCGACTCTGGGCGCCACCGCCAGAGTGATACGAAGCCCGCCAGGGCTATCCTCAGTGGGTCGAGGGCTCACATCCACCATACCAGTGGCAGCGTCGTACACAACTGCCCCACCTGCACACGGAACGTAGCAAGCGTTGGTGCAAGACAACGGAGATGGTGGGGTGTACAGAGTACCGTTGACGTGCACGCTCTGCAGGGCAACAGGCACAACCCCTTTCATGTCGTCCGGCCGCACAAAATAATCGCTGACCCCAGCTTCGAGATCGTAGCGCAGTGTGCGTTTGAGCGCCAACGTGCGCTCAGCAAACTCGTGGGCCGTCTGCGACAGGTAGTCGAGCGCCATCACG
>ERZ724505.600-NODE-600-length-22660-cov-22.512586_pt1 | contig 22660 bp, 28 predicted proteins | sample MGYA00376038_ERZ724505 | MGnify/ENA primary metagenome ERZ724505 (study PRJEB28724, sample SAMN07190884) | wastewater metagenome | isolation source: effluent of sewage treatment plant in Hong Hong | place: Hong Kong | collected 2016-03-17 ...
GATTGGCTAGGATTGCTGTCCCAGCCTATACTACCCAAGGTTTTAGCGGAAGAGGAAGGATTTGAACCTTCGACCCGTTGTTTAGACGAGTGTCACTTTAGCAAAGTGGTGGTTTAAGCCTGACTCACCCACTCTTCCATGTTGGAGACACAATTCTCATTGTGTCCCCATTACTTGGCATCAAGATTTCAATGAACCCTTCTTCACACCTATCTTTCTCACTCGATCAAAGATAAGCTGCTAGTTGTGTACTTTGCAACAGTATCTGTGATTTTTTCGTAGTCCCGACCAGAATCGAACTGGCGTTTGAAGAGTGAAAATCTTCCGTCCTAAACCACTAGACGACAGGACCATGTGCACTATACCTAAAAAATCAGACAACCCAGCTTTTGAGGGCTGGGCTGTTTTTTTGTGTTTGCTCTTTTGGTGCTTACACTCTGATCAAACAGCCCACAGTACTCGGTAGATCTAAATTACCCTGTTCAATCCTGGCTAGCCAGGTATAGCATTGGAATCTCTCTCCAAAGCATTCTATATTATGTTGTTTGAGGTGTTGCACTTGTTTGTTGTTGCTTGTCTTGAATAAATATATGCCATTCAGGAAAACCCTCCAACTTTTGTTTTTGCACAATGTCCTGGTTCAAAATTACATTGATTGCTATGGGCATCTGACCGTATAGCTCTAACAGCTGTTGGTATTTAGGACTATCATGATCAACTGTCAGTGTGTATTGTGTTCTGACCCCGTTCTCATATAAGGCTATCTGATAGTTCTGTACCATGCAATTACGACTCACGAGCAAGGAGCATTTCGTCGGCCAGTGAATAAGCCACTTCTGCGTTATCTGCGTTCGAGCCCGTGTTTCCGTGCCTCGACATAAGACCAGTTATTGCCGCAGCCGCGAAGTAGTCGCGCAACGTCATGCCCGTTTGAGCATATACGTTGTGTTGATTGTTGAACTCGGAGCTTTTCTGAACCGGAAAAACTGGTCCACCTGCTTCTTCATACATATTTGTCGTTGTTGTTTGGTATTTTTGAGTTGGGTTCTGTGATCACAATTTCATGGTTATGTCGGAAGCTGATCTCAGTAGCAAATAGCTTAGTTGTCCAGTCAAATCTCTCAGAAACATGATCCATTACGGCTTTTAGGTGTTGATCGGACATATCACACAACCGCACCCATCGAAGTGGTTGTTTTCCATCCTTACCATAGGATCCCCATGCAAATACCTTTCTGATCTGTTCAAATGGTGCATCAGATCTTACAGACAGTTCTCGGTAGGGATGCTCAGGTTGGTGATTGCGTCGCAGGTATTCCAACCCCCCATCCACCATATATTGCTTGCCATTAGCATCCTCATAGGTAACATAATCGTGACGGTGTCGTGACTCTATCACAGTACCATCTGGGGTTTGAATTGCGTTGTAGACGTAAGGTGGTGTGTAGGTATCCATTGTGTTTGTTGCTAGATAATCAATCCATGTTATTAAAACCGATGTAGGCAACTAGTTAATTTCCTCTCCAGTTTCCTTGTATGCAGGGTTGATTAGCTTAAGCACTAGGCGCGTACCATCACTTGCATACCGGTCTATCACAGGTCGCACCACTGCACCTTCTCGGATGTGCAACTCCTTACCACTGATTTGCTCCATCCCTTGGCGAAATGTACGAATAGCGTTGGGGTTAAAGCTACCTTGGTACAGTACAGGTACCCACACACTACCCCAAATTGATTTGAGATTTTGGTAAGGTACACTCTTACCATTTATTCGCAGATCAAACACTAATATGGCAGGTTGCTTATAGCCATAAGTCCAATTAGCACCTTGGCACGGAATCAACTCCCCAAATACCTGCACCACCGGTCGTTGATCAGGATAGTTGGCTTTTAGCATATCCTGTACTAGTGCTTTTATTGGGGGGATCGCTCGCCAATAGGCATTTTGATCACTCTTTGCTATACACAGCCCCTTTGATAGAAGACCTTTGCTAGTTACGAACTGTAGATCTTTATCAGTATCCCAATAAAAGATTGCCTGACTACCGTGTATCTTTTCAGTAACCACGACTTGCTCTCCAGATACAAACTGATCAGCATACACCCCAAACTGCTCACAGTCATGTTGACCATATCGCACATCATCAGGAATTCTCTCCACTTGACCGGCTAATTGGGTGGGGATTGGTGGTTCATATTTAGTGATTCCCATCCGTTGACTAAGATCAACTCCTTCAGGTAGATTTGCCAAGCGTTCACCAGTTGCTTTGATTACCAAGTCATTACTCAAAACCACTCCACAGCTTAACTCACCTCGCAAAGAAACAGCTTTTACGCGATCTTTATTTGATCCTGCTAAGTAGTTGTAAAATTCTTGGTGTAGGACACCAGTTAGAACACTCTTCTCAGGAACAAATATCACACAATCTCCATCTGAGTAAAGTCCCTTCTGGACTACCACCTGATAAGTGCCAACCTTACCCAGCTCCAGTTTATCAGCACTAGGGTGTGGAAACAGCTTGATTCGTTGCTTAGTGATCTGCCAGGTGCTCATTACTTGTGTTTAGTTGAAGTTGATCAACTATACGCCAACCAAGCAATATCAGCAACAGCTACGGTACTTGCTGGATGCGAACCCCGTTAGGTGTACCAAACCCAACCACTGCTAGTATTGGGTCGCGATCATTATTGCTTCCAGTGTACTTAACAACACCGTCCATGTTAATATCCTGCGGTAGGTATCCCGCTATAACTCCACTAACACCATCCACCCCCAGCAATGTTAAAATAGCATCACGATCATTATTATTACCGGTGTACTTAATCATATGATCACCATTACTATCACCACAAAGCAGAGCATTATACCCGTTGTTAGCCTGTGTGGAGTTGGTACCATACGTCGATAGAGGCACCGACAGATCAATTAGCTGATTATCACCACTTACAGCAGCTGCTGACATGGCAGCAAGATGATTACGATGTTTAACCACAATATGTTTACCTATAGGAGATACCATACCAAAACCAATCGCTGAGCTTCCACTAGATGTTATGATTGCACCATTGCGTAGAATCAGGCATGCTTGACTAGCAACAGCGTCATAACCACTTGTTGGATCTTTTAGTTGGACTACAACCCAATCAACAACGGAGCTGTCTCCTTTATTTTGCAGTTGTTGTTGGTCAATTGTTGCAGTTGGATTATCAACCTGATCCAGTGAGTATGGCTGCATTAGAGGTATTAATTGCTGCATACGCAAATTATCGTTCATTAAACCGGTAGTCCAGTTAGTACAACCAGCTAGCAGGGCTTTGACTGAGACGGCATCTTGATTTACACACTGTTGTTGCAATTGATATAAAATCTTAGATCCAAATGGTGGTAGTGTTATGCTACTATTAGCTGAATACCCAACTCCATCTAAATCACTCCAGCAATCGCCGGCCGGCACACTAACTAGCTGTGTTTGGTCAGTTACATTAACGAAAATCTTACCATACTGATTTGGATCTATTGGTTGTACGGTCACTCTGCGAACATCTACATTGTCGATGTAATAATCTGATTCAGTATAATCAGAACCATTTTGCAGATAGGATCCTGGCGATATAAAACGCACCTGGCAATTATCGGTGAGTGTGCTTTGTAGGTAGATTTCCTGCTCACTACGTTGATCATCAAACCCAATTAGCTGCTCATATACTGCATAGGGATTGTTCATTGAGCTCTGTGCCTTCAATCCCCATAAAATAGTACCAGTTGTTGTTGGACTAACCACACTCATTCTCATTCGATACCATGCCTGGTTAACTACGGGAAACCAGTCTGGATTACGGTAAGATAGTCGAGCGCTGATTGATGGATTGGGTAGCCATACCTTCAAGCTGCCACTATCTAATTCTGCCAAATTATGTGTAAGTTGAGCATTATTTGGCCACGCCTGAGCCTGCCATCCCGAGACATTGGGATTAGTAAAGTCCCCACCAATCAACAAATTACCAGTCAATTCTGATACCGTAGCGTAGCTTGAGCGTTTGATTGGACTGCTTGTGCTAGTAAGGTCCTCTCCACGAGCATTTTGCCATGACTTTAGAGTATACCTTTTGGAGTTGGCTGTATATGTGTTGTGATAGTGTATTGATGCCGACTGATAGGGGTTATAGTAGGCATTGTTGGTGAAAGTACCAAAATCAACAAAAGCACTGCCATGGCAATTAAAGATTTTAAGACATAGTTGATCTTTATTTTGACAGTAGATTTGGTTGTGATCATACAAGTCGTTGTAGGCAGCTACAAGCGTGCTGTTGGAGTAGTCGGAGACATTGATTCCAATCCCAGTATTAAAAATTACATTATCTTGAATTAGGTAGCCAGCTGAACATGTTGTGTGATCAACTACGATCCCATACTGGGACACATTGATAATTGTATTTCTGCGAACTGTGACATTGGTATTGCAAGTATTACCAAAGTAAATTCCCACACCAGCATGCTGATAGTGTGGCATCACAGTGCTAGAGCCATCTAAACCACCAATAGCATCACGAATAATGTTATCCTGTATTGTCATTTGATCGGCGTTATCGAATGCTATTCCTCCACCATCATTCAGCAACTCGGTGTAATTAGTAACTACATTTTGCTCAATCAATTGGCTGCCGCTGGCGATGATTGCAATGTAGCCTATATGATTAAAGGTATTGCCTCTGATGATACCATTTTGCCCCAAGCTACGTACACCAAAGTAACCCCAGTTAGACTCACCTAGACCAGGTGCCAAACCAATATACTCCAATACATTATGTTGAAATGTCACGTTCTGATCAATTAATAATGCACCGGTAGCTCCAGTTCGACGTATGATATTATTACTGTAGGTGTCATAGGTACCATAGCTACGAATTCCATGGTATGTATCCTGCATAATGCAGTTATCCACGGTAACAAAGTTGGCTCCACCATTATGTACGCCGGCGTAGGTCTGGTGCTGAAAGGTTAAATTTTGTATTACACAGTAGTTTCTCTGCCAGGAGCAATTAACACCACTATAATATACCGAGGCCTCCACGGTGAGGCTGTTGGGATTGGCGCTGCCCGGTGCCCAGAGGTAGAGGTAGCCGTTGCTCTTGTCGTAGAACCACTCGCCGGCGGCATCGAGCAAATTCAATTTGTTCTCTACGAAGAAACCCCAGTCGTCCTGCCCCATGCTGCTGTTGGTGGGGTTGTTTCCGAAGGTGAGGGTACTGCCGCTGTGGTTGGTGATACGCAGCGTGTCCACACTGCTGGCCGTGCTGCGCAGGATGCAACGGGCACTGGTGAAATAGCCGCTGGACTGCGTGATGTTGGCACTGGTCATCGTGTTGTTCTGACCATTGCTGTTGCGGTACCACAATCCAGCATTAGGTGTCCTCGCTATAGTGGTTAATTGGCCATTAACATATACGCGATCTACCTGCTGCCCAACCGCCGCTCGATAAATATTGCCTGAATAGTTAGACCAATTAGTAACCAATCGAGATCCACTAATTATTGGGTTATCCACAGATGCTCCATAAGCACCATACGTAATTGGTAGACCTGGAGCTCCAGTCTCATCCCACACTACTTCACCTCTAAACACACCACCTCTCTCAAACAACACCTCATCTCCTGGAGATAGCACTGCTTGATTAACTCTAGCAATAGTTTGCCAAGCAGTGCTAGTGGATGTGCCATTATTAGCATCATTACCTGCTATGCTAACATAGTAAGTGGTCGCCTGTGCCAGGCCACTTAGCAACACTAAGCATAGCAGCTGGACATAACGCAAAGTAAAAGCAATCATTGTATAACCTATTAAGGAATTTGCTGAATTCGTGTGTTGTTGGGTGTAGTACCTCCCACTGCAACTAGTATTAAATCTCTGTCGTTGTTTGATCCAGTGTATTTGATCATGCCATCCATATTGACATCAGCACCACTGTAAAATGTTGTGCCTACTGCATGTGAACTACCTCCCAGATTAAGCAAGATTAGATCCCTATCGTTACCCGATCCGACATACTTGATATAGCCATTAAAGTCCACATCACCACACCACAGTGTGTTGTTAGGGGCTAGAGGGTTTGTTCCAGACAAAATTGTAGTAGATAAATCCACAACTGTTGTAGTAGCAGTCAGTGCAAAAAAATTGGCTGTAATTACTCCTAGATGATTGCGGTGTCTAACTGCGATCTTATAATTTGCATTTGGCAAATCAAATTCTAATGGGGAAACTCCATCAATCTCAACAATATCACCATCTCGCTGTAACAAGCCTGTGCGTGATCCAATGATTAGGCTTGTGTTGATTGGGTCTCGTAGTTCCACCACTATCCAGTCCACAATTGCATTGGGCCCTGATGGACCTGCAAACACGGTTGGCAGCACCTGCTCCAACCGGTTGTTTGCTGTATGTATGTAGCCTAATGCTGTGTAGGGTTGGGAGGATGGGAGTAATTGCCTAACTCTCAGACTATCCACCATCAATCCAACATCACTCCTAAATGGCCCCGCTAATTTAACTTTAGCTGATAGTCTAATTACACTAGCAGTTGATGGTCCTGCAACCACCTTACTTCCTAGTGAGAGATTGTAATAGGTCCCAGTTGCACCAGTTTGTAGAACAACACTACGCACCATGAAAATGCTGCCCTCGATATAAGGCACTGTAGAATTGTACGTGGTACCTGGTATAAAATTGGTGGTAATGCGAGTAATTACTCCAGTGGTTGGAGAAATCTGATACAAATGGTAGCCCAGCACCCCAGCAGCTGGTTGCCACGCAAAGCTGCAATTACCTGCCACATTACTAATAGTTAGGTTGGAGGGCATGGCAACCATAATTTGGCGCAAGGTAGGATCTCCCATAAACGCCATGTGTACTCTATGATCTAGATTATCCCACCGAGCATTAACTGGAGTGTATACTGTTTGATTGTTCATACTCAACTTCACCCCATAACCAATATTATCACCCATGCCCATGTGGTGAAACCACCAATATGGCATACCAGCCCATGCATTAGTTAGTGCTCTTCCACTTCCTAATGGAGCAATTAAGAAGTTATCATAAACATTCCAATCACCAAAATAGCTGCCAAAGCTCATATTGAATGTACCTCCCCAACTCAACGCCTGAGTAGCCATCTGGTACGTTGTTGCAACATTGGCACAGCTGCTCCACCCCCCACCTCCACAAGAGTATGTCCACAAATAGCTTTGATTGTTGATGTAAGTACTAAATGCAGGTCCACTTCCATTGAGATCTGACATATTAGTTACTCCTACATTTGCTGATATTACCCTATATCCAGCAGCAGATGATGGATAGTCCATGTCTGTGAAGTGGTCAAATACAGCACCACGATACACTGGTGTAAACTGCTTAGTTTTGAACTCATGTAGCTTTGTCAGGTAGTTGGAATACAGAGTAGTTGCACTAATACCTGAATAGTAGTTGTAAGATCCCTGCTTAAAAAAGTCAACTCTACCTAACTGCAATTCAACAGGAGAAGGATAGTAGCTTTGATCAAACTTACCGTCCCCTGGTACGTTATTTCCTGCATTAACTGTGTTGTCTGTCCAAACACCATCCATATCGGCATAATAACCGTCTGCTGCCCATGCGCCTAGATGGTCTGAGTGACCATCGGGGTTAATATAGCCTGAATAAGGTACTGGAATATGGCCAAATAACAATACCGCTTTAAGGTCAGGATGTGTATTGTATATGGATTGTATTGAAGCCTTAACAGACGAAACTGAGGCCCAAGTGTCTACAGCAATCTGACTAGTGCTCCACCCATCAGCAACCCAATCCTGGTGGAGTTGGTCAAGCTGCGTTGCTAGCGTGGTAGTGAGGCCACTTTCAACTACTAGCAAAACTCTCCCTCGATAATCAGGCAACTCAACTTGATTACCAGCTGATATGTAGCCATATCCTGTAGACTGGCTAGAAGCCCTAACAACCTTATACTCATAGTGTGCACCCGACTGTGTACCTACATCAGTAAAGCTGTTTAGTGTTGTGCTGCCTATTGAGCTACCCCAACTCTGATCTTGCTTGAGTTTGCGGTATATCACATAACCTGTAGCAGCTGGATAGTTAGGCCAGCTTAGGGTTATGGAGTTGGGTTGTGATGTTGCACCTACAAGAACCGACTCTCGTTGAGAAGTGGTTTGACTAAACGTCAGTGCAACTACAAGAAACGCTGTAACAAGTGCTGAGAATCTGATCATCATCTAAGAGAATTATAACAATCTCCTAGATAAGTATTACCCTTACTAACCTAGCCTATATTTGATAATCTTCAATCTAATCACTGGAGCCCAAGATTAGACTTGAACTGACAACCTCTCCTACCAATGGAGTGCTCTACCGTTGCACTATGAGGGCTTGAATGAAAAAGAGCTTCTTACCAGAATCGAACTGATGTCTCCTCGTTACAAAGGAGGGATTTTACCAATTAAACTAAAGAAGCATTTTGGCGGGGAGAAAGAGATTCGAACTCCTGGATCAGCTCATCACCGACCTCTCGTTTTCAAGACGAGCGCCTTAAACCAGACTCAGCCACCTCCCCGTAATTACCCTCAATAATCCTCTACTGAGGACTGAGGCGTCTGATCTGCTGTTTCCATTGGAACGATCGGACGCGTAAGAGGTTTGTACTTTCGTGTTCTACAAAACACTTGTAACCACTCCTTAAAATATGTGTAGCGGCGTACGCCTGAAGTCTTGCTCATGGATATAACTATATATATTTTTTCAAAAACATGCAACAGCTTGTTAGAAGCTAGTCTTCGTTCTGTACTTTCCTCCTACTTCTAGTGTGATTAGAATGATCAACATACTCGGCATCTAGTAATTGATCTGACAGCTGCTCTAGTCTGATTAGATCAGCTGCAGCGTCACCACAAGTTTGCATATCTCCAAAGGAAACAAACATAGGTACCTCCGTAAGCAGACTATCAATAAACTCCTCAAATTGGACCACAGAGTCTAGTGGAATACAGTACTTACCTGTGGCTATAGGCTTACCTTCTTGACTATCGCTGCAATAAACAAAAATTTTTCCTGATTGATACACCTGATCTAGACTGGAGTTAGTAGCCTCATGTTCTAGAGTGTAATAGTAGTAGGGACTAATCATTGGCATTGCTCATATCTGCTGTTAGTGACATATCACAGTTTACTATTCTTGAGAATTGTTTGTTTAATAGTACCACTTAGGAGCTCTGTATAGGATGCATGTATGACTTGATCAGATAGTTGATCAACTAAGTGTTCAAAGTATGCTTTGCTTTGGTCTGTTGCGAAGCTTCCCTTTTCAACTACACCATTAACATACTCAAGAATGTATCCACCAAATCCTAGTTGCTGAGTAATTTGACACTTAGGTGGTATAGTAGTCTGATCTAGATCGATCTGACGGCAGTAGCCACATGCGTAGCAATCAATTTGCTCAACATTACTACTTGTACTCCGTTGCTGTACTGGTTGGCCACATTGTGGGCACTCCACTATTACCTCACTAGTCTGCACCATTCACTCAATCCACTATACATAAATAATCGCTAATATCCAATCCTCTGCCCTAGGAAGTTGAACTTCCGAAATGGAAAACCATAGTTAATCAACTCTGGATCCCAGACGACAGCTACTACTTGTAAATTCTGATACACACCATCTAAATCAACTTCAACTAATCTGTAATAATTGACACCAACGATGGGTTGTGAGTCAGTCAATTCATACTTAATTGTACTTGTTGAATTTACAGCACCCTCCACAAAACCTACATCCTTCCAGTTGGAAAGATCTACACTACGATAAATCACAAACCCCTCATTGTTATGCTCACTGGCAGTGGACCACGACAATCTTATACCACCTACCCCCTTACTATGAGCTGTGAAGTACAGCAATCTAACAGGCAGTGACACTACCTCAGATGTACAAATTAAGTTTATGACCCCATCGGTTGGACAGGTGATGTTGTAGCACATCCTATACGATGATCCTGGAGTCAAACCCCCAAAACTTCCAGTAGAGTCTATTTGTAGGGGATTACACTGGTCATCAAATAGTTGGTACCACTCCACGGCATCAATACAAGTGCCTAGAGGCACAAATGATACAAACTGAAATGATACGGTGTCAGTAGGTACTACAAAGCTATAACACCTAGTTATCGGTCCTGCAGTAGGTGGAGTGAGAAATGTACACAGGTTATCTATGAAGAGTGTGGCGCTGGTACAGGTATTCTGTCCATGCACCAGCGCCACAGCCAGCAAGGCAGCTAATAATACTACTAACCTCCTCATTACCGAACTAATCTCAGTACACTCTTGTTTGTCACAATTACAGGCTGACCTAGTAGAGTTCTAAATATACCACCCCTCTCTATTAACATTTGGTGACTCTCCTGATCGTAGTACATAGTTGGAGCCCCACTACCATTAATGTGATCATCATTGCTAGCTGCAGGTTCCACCACTACACCAGTAACATCTCGTCCACCCACCGACACATAGTAGCGAGCATTGAATGCTGGCAGCTCTAAGAAATCATCAGTTGCAATTGTCAACTGATCAGCTCCACGCTTATCAATTAGTATTGCTAGAGGCAGTTGTGGATCAAACTGTACGGAATCCATCCCAATACCAGTATAGGTTCGGTAGCTGAATCGACCAACGTCTATTGACGCTCCCACTGGTGATAGAGGTATCGGTGACCTTAGCACACCTCCTAGCGCACTTTGATGTCCAATCTTCCACTTCAAGGTAAATACCACATTAGACAGCACAGCACTGTCTAGCTGCTGTGGCCATAGTAAAATTTGACAAGGTTGATCAGATGGTGTGTTTACCAATTCAATGTTGACTCTCTCCTGTGCTGCTAGAGCTAGTGAGCATAGAGCAAATATCATAACCAGTACTATGTGTTTCATTTTGGCTGGTATTATGTGTTGAGTTCACCATGCCATAAATAGTACTTAGCAGTAGCATTATGATCTTTGCCTAAAAATAAAATTGAAATCCCCTAATGAGAATTTCGCTTTTGAACGTAATTAGCACCCTCCATAAAGACAACTGCCCGTTCTCGATCGTACCGGCTATCACCAACCCCATAGTGTGGCTTTCCATATCGCTTCTCCGCCTCTACTCTAATTTCCTGGTCGGTCACATTAGGAAAATCAACAACTTTGTTAACTGGTTGTGCATATGAGCAGACTACCAGCTCAGGTTTAATTTTTCTCATCCAGGTTACACCACGACTATACTCGTATATCGGTATTCCCTTCCACCGTGCTACAGCCACCTCTGCCCTTGCTCCCACACTACGCTCCCAACCAGGTAATAAAGCAATTGCGTCAGCCCGACAAATCATCTCAATGTCACGCCTAATGAAATCTACTACATCTTGCTGCGTAAACTGATGATTTTGGGTAGGGTCAAAGCCACTACTTAGATCTGCTCTAGCTGGACTTAGTGGGTCCCACCCACACTCTCTCAGCTGCCTCTCTGCTTGATGAAATGCATCAAAATTATAGCGAGGATACCCTCGCATTGGCCCAGCAATGTAGATTGTCTTAGGTGGCATTGTTGCTATGTGTATTTGATACAATCGCCATGGCAATGTTAGGAAACTGTACCTCAAAAATTGATAGTATCTGGTTGGCAACCTGCCGATGCTCTAACTGAGTGTGTGGATCTAGCCTCTGTTGTAGGTAGTGTATCCAACTTCTGACGGACCCTTTCATGTAAATTGTTGTCTGAGTGGTAAGAGGTAGTACCATTCGTGCGCACTCCTTAGCCACACCTGCTCTCAGCATGGAGGCATAGAGCGCTTGACAGTAGCTAAGGTGCTGCTCAACTAATGTTGACAATTGACCACCAGGGTAATAGTTACCATTTGAATCAATAATATCGCCAAGAATTGTGGGATCAATTGATTCAGTGCTACTTTGCCTGTTGCTGTCTGCTTGTTTACGTATTTGAACCGGTTCCATATCAGCAACCTCAGCATAACGCTGGCTGAACTCCTGGAAAGAAAACGAGCGGTGGCGTAAGATTTGCTGAGCAATTGCTCTTGACGTCTTGATTTCGACCGTCATATCCACCATCTCAAAAGGACTCCAGTGCTTGTTCCTAACTAGGTAGGCAATGAGCTTATCTGCTGTACCATGGTTGTATTGATTGCCTGGATTACTCACTCGAGCAGTAAATACAATTAGTTGCTCAGGCGTAAGTTCAGACTGAGCTGAGTCCTGAATTTTACCATCAGAATCTAATTTGAATTCTGGCTTGGTGATGGAAATCAGTTTTACCTGCATTATGCTAGCTACCTCTACTATCAATTAAGTAACTCACAATGTCTCAGCAAGTTGCCATGCTCTTCTTGACTTGCTCTACATGCTTACACGTCCTACGAAAACCATACCCCGTGCAGTTGCAGCTAATCCAACCATTGGAAACTTCCACTTGGTAAAATCCATCCTTTTTACTATTAGCAACCTGAAAGATCTGATGCTTAGTACTTGCTTTTGGTGCTGGCTTTTGCCAAAGTTGTTTAGTGTCCTCTATGGTGAAATCTGAACCCACCTTGATCCAACCAGGTCCTCCTACAACATATCGCCCTGAAGCAAGATTAACTATTGCTGGAGGAAATGGACTTTGTATTATGGTCTGTACCATCTTTGTTAGCGGACATACGAGAAAACACCTGAGCCGTGACAGATGAGGCATTGACTTGTGCCGGTGAGATTGCCCCACCTGTCGCAATGCAAATGCCACCCGGCTCCGCCGCACTTAGGGCACGGCATAGAAGTACGTCCGCTAACATCGGCTTGCCGTAACTGGCCCGTCTGCTCTTCGTTGGACTTGTCTTTCTTCGTTTCCATGTCTGTTCGTTGTTCGTGTGTTGGTGATGGGCCAGCTACGTCAAGCCTTGTCCGTTAGGCCACATTGAAGAACTCCACCGCAGCGCGTCGAGCGGCCATAGCCTCGGGGTGATAGGCTCCGCGCTCCGGATCAGATGTTGTAGTGATGACTTCGGCCATTAGCCTTTGGGCCTCTTCCAGCTTCGTGAGCAGCGCGTCGCGCTCCAGTTCGTACTTCGACCAGATGGCCGACTTACCCATACGCTCGCATTCCATCAGGTCGAGCAGCGGCTTATGTTCTTTTGGCTTCATGCCTTTGACTTTAAGAGTGAAACAACGTGGCCTAACTACAGCTTGCCAAAAGCGGCCAAATGTGCCGCCTTCGGCAAGCAATGTCTGTTGGTCCTATTTGTAATTACCCAATTGTGCTTTGTACTGAGCCAGTCTTTGTTGGTCCTCAACCGTACGTACAACATCCAACTCCTCAAACGAATCGCCGGCTTCTGGATTACCTTGGGACACAACATTACCAACATACCGATCAGCCTGTGAGTGCTGAACACAGGTGTTTGTACTTGGCATCGCTTTAATCCGCCCTTCGGGAATTTCCGTACCACACGTAATGCACTTTCTCATGGTTGTGTTGTTGGGTTTTTGTTTTTTTGAGATATTCAAATATACAACAATCCAAGCAAATTGGCAACGGGACTAGTCTTGATTTAACTCAGTACTGGACCCCTCAGCAACTTTAGACTGTTAGTACACAATTGAGCGTTTAGTTGACTACTAGTAGTCATAAAACCGATGTGGCCCAGGCCCAATTGAGTTAGATCACTCCACCTAGATTGTCTGATCATACTCATCAATTATACACTGGATATTTTTCTCACCAGCTAATAAGCTACCTCCAGTCACCTCGCTTTACAATTTGTGCAATAATACCATATACCGACAAGTCTTGGAACGTATCTTCGATGGCTTCAGTAGTTACATTAGGCTTTTGCTTCAAAGCAATTAGGTTCTTGAGTCTATTGACCTTGTCATTGATTCTAAACCAGAGACCTGTAAGTGCTAGGTTGACCTCCTCGCTGGTATCCAGGTTTGTACCAACACTGATATTTCCTTTACCATAATCAATCATCTTGGCAGCAAATAGTTGATACTGCCTCTCTGAAATCTCTCTGTATGTCTGAGCAATCTGGGGATACTGCTGCTCAAGCTGCTCAACTGCGGTGGTAGTCATGCTATGCCAGTAATATTTTGTGAAATGTTCTCATACCTTAATGTCAGTATGCGTAATTACATCAACAATCCTGGATACTGCCGATGAACTAATCTCATAATCCTTTTCCCCAATCTTACTCATGTAGTCTACCATAATAGCCTCTGAGTCTGTCACAGACTCAGCTTCAATCAGATAGCGCTCTGTTTTGGTCTTAACCTTTCCCTTAGCATCTTCGTACTTTAGCTTAGTAGCCACAGTGTAGTAGGACTTCATCGTGTTGTTATAAGCCATTTAGATACTGCTGAACCCGTGTCCAAAAAATTGACTGAAATTGCGGTATTCCAGTCAATCGTTTTATATGCAGACAACTGATTTTGGCACTTTCAATAGCTATTTCACGCCTCTGTTCATTTGTTGTCATAATACTTTTATCATCTTCGCCAATCAAATATACTATCTGATGAGCTTGATGTTCGCTGATAAGTCCTTCAGCAATTTCTTTTACTTTTTCGTCTGTGATTTCTGACATACTATTTTTTTTAATTGTTAAAAAATAAACGGCTTATAACCGCAGTTTGGCGCAATAGCCGCCACGCTGCAAGCCAAACCTTCGGCTACTTCGCCAAGCTGCCAACCGTTGTGTTATATTATCAAATATAGTAATTTTCAAGCTAATTTCAAAGTTTGAATATTTCTGCTGGAATTCCATGATTTAGCAGTACAGACAAGCACGTCTCAGCTTCACCCCTCTGTGATAGTTGATATTTCTTGACTACATATTCTCCGCGATGGTAGCAGAGGTATGCGCAGCTAAATGCCTGAGTTTGATCGTACCCAAAAATCGCAGAGAACAAACTAGCAAGCGATGGGATCGTGTTGTATTTATCTTTGTATACTAGAATTGCAAGTTTAGCCATTTTACCACTTGCCTCGAGGACAACTATCGTTAATTGATCGAACCTTCGCACTAAGTGGGCAGTTGCAGTCTTTACACTTCATTCCCCGCACTTGTGTGGTTCTATTATCCACCACAATGTGGTAGACTGTGCCTGAAAACTGTGCTGCTGGGCACTGTGCACAGATATTAGCGCGCTTTAGAGCTAAAGCCTCCGCCTTAGGGCTAGCCCCAGCAAGATTGACCCATCCACTAATAATAGCACTCAACTTAGGCTGTCGCTGTGAGGTTGAAAACCACTTCATACTACACAATATTAGCCTCTCAACCAATACTGCCAGTCCAAGCGGAATTAGTAGAACTGAGTTGGCAACTAGTCGATACACACTTGAATGGCGCAGCTGTGGAATATACCGACGCTCATATTGTCGTATCAATCTAGCAACAGTCTCCGATAGCATATCAATCTCCGTTTGCTAGATTTTTGATCAGATCTAATTTTTCCTGCTCTGTCAACACCTCAAACTGCTTGCTGATCTGGCCAGATCGCTCGGCAGCCCTCTCCTGCTCAACCTCATGCTCAGGTCTATCAAAAAATAATTTATTGAGTCTAATATTTCCCACTAACATAAAGAAGCAATTGTAGCACAGCAGTTCCAAATTTGACATCACGTGGTTAGAAGTATTACCATCCATATGATGTAACAGTAGTGGAGTTGCCTGATCAGTTAGCCTCTTCTCACAATACCCACAATGATTGCACTTCTCTTCAACATAGCCACTAATAATCAATCTACGTAACAACTTCTCCACTGGGTAGCTGGGGTGCTTTCCCTGTATAATTTCGTCTAGGCTAAAGCGGCGAGCAGAGGGAGTTAGTTTAGACACTCCGCGGCCACATTGATTTTTGTGTGCATCAAACAAGGATACCCCCTCACTATTGGTGTAGGCTGATGCAAACTTTCGATATAGTGCGTAACTAACACGCAGATACTCAGCAGCCGCCCTATTGGAGCGAGTAACCTTCATGGCATGCTCAATCTGTGTCTGCAGTAGTACTGAAGTTCTTGTCCTCCTTAACACAACCTATAGTTTAGCCAGTAGCTTCTTGATTATAGCACACTGTTCATAGTTTTCGTTGAGTAGGTAGTAGCGGTTTGCCTGCTTGAGTCCTGATTTCCAATCCTCTCTCTGCGATGTAACATATACCCCAGTACCATTTAATTCAAATAACCTAATAAATCCTCTTTTGGCATCAACTCCCTCAGATACTGCCTGCACAATCCGATCAAATACCAATTGTTGATTCTCCTCAAAATACTGATCCGCATCGCTTTCTTGTAGCACTGGAATGCTTGGAATTTCTGAAAATTTGAATTCCTCCACAGCTTCCTTGGATTGATCAGCTATAGACTCAATCTCTGGTGTGTTGTACAGATCTGCAAGTCGCCATACTATCTCATCTCGCTGAGACTTACTTTCAGCATGCTCTGCATGAACAATGTGCGATCCATCCATGACTTGGATTGAATATGCCTCGTCATGGCCTACTTTGCTTATGGATGACACTACGATTTTCACTGCAGTGGCTTTGCTATACATAGTCATCATTAATGTTTAATATAATCTATGTGTATTTAGTATTGTCAAAAATTGGTCCAAAGTAATTTGATTACCTTGCTGGTCTTTGATTATGGTGTATTCTAGTACTTCGGAATGCTGTTCTAATAGTTTAGATAATACCACAACTCCTTGTGAACTGTAAAAGCTGCCAAAACTAGTCTCACCCAGTAAGTTGGCCTCACCTAGACAATCGCACTCACTATCCCCTGGAAGTATGATGTAATATCGCACTGGCATATATGAACTCTGGTTGGAGCTCAACTAACTGTTTAACAGAGATAGTAAAGATATCCAGCCTGAAGGTACCTACTGCTCCACTATCTTGTAAAATTAAAGCAAGGTTTTGCAGCATTTGCATGCTAGTGGTGGTTAGCTTGGATGCATCAAAATGAACTACCACATCATTATTGGGTGCTGTAGATAAATTATGTACTCTTTTTGTGAGATTAAACTTAGTGTTTGGTTGTTCTTGCTCCAAATACTGTTGTGATGCTAGGTCTGTGTAGATATCAGTGCACCAAGGCTCCAACTCTCTTAGCACCTCGAAGGTACAATTATTGATACAAAACCCAATATTATACTTAGGTGGAACTATAGGCTTCATGTAATGATCGTGCATTACATCTGATCCCCACTTTCGTCTCCACTCTCTCACCTTAATCGCTCGTAGCGCTAAGTACTCCTCTGAATCCTTAGGTTTGTACCACACACTACCATCTGGCAATGGTATCTCAGCTTCAATCTCAATACCCTGCTTAAATCGACTTCCCCGACAGGTCATATGATAAACAAATGAATCGCGAGCTTGTACTAGGTGATAACCAACTAGCTGCATTCTGTTAAATAGATCCGAGTCCTCCAACTCCATTGGAGCAAATAAAGCATCATGGCCACCAATTGACTGAAAGTCTTTCTTGTACATGCACCATGGAGCAAAGATCCCCTCAGTAGTTTGATCACGGTTGATCTGCTCTTGCTCATCAACATATAAGCTAAACTGATCCAAATCAAACTGATCTGGCTCAAAGCCAAACATCCTAACTAATTTCTCCGGACCTGGTGGATGTAGGGGTGGTTCAATCCTAGTTGCACACACAACCACCTTAGGCTTGAGGTGCTTGAGTAGGTTAGGAATGTGATTGATGGTGGTTACCATATCTGCGTGAAAGATGGTAAACACTTCTGTTCTACTCAACTCCACTCCCTTATCGTAGAGTATGGTATGTCCTTGGCGATCGGGACCTGGATTGCGGTATTTAATAAAATGATCTCCCTGTAGCTGGCTAATCCACTCCCACGTTCCATCTGTTGATGCGTCATCTAGCAGCACAATATCATGTTGATCTTGATAACACCTTTGTATTGATTGTACAGCCTGCTTGAGATAAACTAAGTTGTTGCGAGAAGGTATAATGAAGCTGATTCTCATCGCAAAATGGTGGTTTTAATGTGTGAAATGATTCTATCAGCTGCCATGCCATCTCCATATGGGCAGGGTGCCTGTGTGGTATAATATTGAGCTATCAGTGGATAGAAGGTGGATGCTAGTTGAGCTGGATGTGGGCATAGATGTAGATGTCCCGTAGCAATTGCTTCTGGTCTCTCTGTAGCTTGTCTACACACTATTACCTTTTTGTTGAAAAAACTACCTTCCTCCTGCAGCCCTCCAGAGTCCGTGATTACTAGTTTTACTTTGACTAACAATTGGAGTAGTTGATCATGTGGTAGTGGATCGACTACTTGGACAGCTGTTAGTAGGTGCCTATGCCTCTGTACATTAGGGTTTGGGTGAATTGGCATAATAAACTTCAAATTTGGATTTGCTATGGCTAATTGGTTGATTGCAATCAACCACAGATCCATGTCACCATGATTCTCTCTCCTATGCATAGTAACCAGTACCTTATCTAAGTACTGACATTTGGACTTGTACCAAACTAGGTTATCTAATGAGGTGTTCCCAGTCACCACAATCTGTCCATTAACCAGCTCATTAGTTAGATTTTTAGCAGATAGATCTGTTGGTGCATAGCAGACAGTAGCTAAGCGTGATATCATCTGTCTATATCCCTCCTCTGGGTACGGGTGGTTTAAGTTGTAGCTGCGAAGACCAGCTTCAACGTATAGTAGAGGTAATTTGCGATGATATGCTGCCAATGCACAACCAAAAGTAGAAGCAGTATCTCCCTGAACCACTACACCATCAAAATCACCAGCTGGAAATTGCATTATGCAGTCACTAACTACTTGATCGAGGCGGGTTACACTAGTAGTGTGGTGTGGTGTTATTGTGTGGTCAACTACAACATCATCGATTAGATCTTGGTGCTGGCCAGTAAACAATAGTTTGTACTGATTTCTCTGTAATTTTTGAATTATGGGCTTGATCTTTAGCCATTCTGGGCGCGTCCCAAAACAAAATAGTAATGTCATGCTAATTTATATTGGTTGATTACATCACTACATACTCCAACACAGTGTCTTATATCCTCACGATTGAGCTCGGGTAATACAGCAATGCTTGCTTTTACTGGCTGTTTACCTGGATATACCCACATATATCCTCTTGATGTTAGAGTAAGATCATCTAGTTGGTGCCAAAAGTAGTGTAGATTGTGTTGTTGAGATACTGTCTCTACAGCTCTGCTGTTTTTACAGTGAATCCACAACCAATCGGACCGTTTATGTAACCACTCCATGTCTATAGAGTAGTTTGGTTGATCGTGTCCTAAAAATAACTCGCAGCCAATACACCAAATATCTACCTCAACGTCACAACCACTGTGATGTGCTTGATCTACGTAATCTGGGTGATTTTCGAGATTATGATTTTTACCAGTGAGATTGCCCCTATGTGAAATATAGATCACTGCTTGTGGTGCTCTAGGTAGTACTGCAAATCTTCAGGGGTGCCTAAGCCCCACATCTTGGTGGCTTCGTGAATTGATATTAGTTTTCCATCCTGTATTGCTTGATTGTACACCGGACAAACATAAAATTCTCCATTGACTGTTTGATTTTGCTCAATCATACGTTCTGCATACTTGACAAAATCAGATCCGTGTTTCCAATAATAGTATCCTGTAGTTGCATTATTTGATATTGGGTCCTTCTCAGCAACTCGTTGCACAAATCCATTGGATCCAACTTCTGCAAATGACCATCTCGGGTGTATTGAGGAGAATGTTACGATTCCTCCATCCACCTGGCTCTCCTGCATCTTGTATAAAAACTCAGTAGAGCTCCACTCCACAAACTGATCTGAATTTGCAAATAATAATGGTCGATTTGAGTTGATTAGGTGCTTAGCTAATAATGCAGTGCACGCAGCACCCTGCGTAATACCATCAACATCTATGATTGTGCATCCAGGCGCAATTAGTGGCAGTAGTGTGTCTAGGTTGTATTTGACGCGGTGCTCCTTCTGCACGACAAAAATAAAATGTGCCTTAACTGCTAAATTTTCCACAACCAACTGAATCATTGGCTTACCATTGACTTCAATTAGCGGTTTTGGAAAGGTATATCCAGCCTGCTCAAATCGAGAACCTGCACCAGCCATTGGAATTAACACATTTAGCTGATCATCGGTCCATATTAGATTTGATGTGTGCTGTTTGCTACTGATATGCTGCATAATATATTCGTAGGTGACTTCTGAAGGTGAACTAACCCTTACCACACACTTCGATGCCTGGGAAGCTGCATGTAATCCATGAGGTGAGTCCTCCACAATTAAAACCTGATCGGGAGATACTTGTGCTTCGGATATGGCATTCCAATAAATCTCGGGGTGTGGCTTACTGTTAATCACATCCTGATTAGACTTAATTATACTAAAATACTGATGAATTTGCAACTTCTGCAATACCAAGTCAACAGTGGAACGAATGCTATTGCTGCAGCATGCAAGTGTGTAGCCCCGACTAGTCAGCTTGGCCATACAATCTATTAGCGCTTGTTGAGGTTGAGTTTGCTTTAGCATCTCATGCGTAAGTACCTGCTTCTGCCTCCACACTTGATCAAACTTATATTGTGGTAAGCCTTTTTCGCTCGCTAGCATTTCAAGCTTCTGCTTGGTTTTTAATCCATCATATCGGCTTAGGTGTTCTTCCCAGCTTATCTGGTATTTAGGATCATTGAGGGCTCTATTTAGAGCTTCAAAGTGAATCTTCTTAGCATCTATTAGTACACCATCCAAATCAAATATGATTAACTTTATACTCATCTAATAGTGCATTTAACTCAACATGATACTCTTTAACATTCCACTCTCCTTTAACAATCGCTGTTGCTATGAAGGGATAAGCATTGCTGTCATAATGACTTAACCCTCTAATTGGTTCATCACCATAGTAGTAATAAGAATCTGGCATAGTCATTTGATTCATGGCATTTTTTTCAAATTGCCATATTGAATCTCCTTCAATTTGATAGACTCTATCCAAATTACTCACCTTAATTAGACTAGGCTGAATACAGTAGTTCATATTGTTACTGTTATAATATAGCTGAGGATGGATCATTGAAGGTAGTTTGTAATCACCAGCTCGCAACAGCTTAATTACCTGTGCTTGGTCCGTTGCTACTAGGTTGCTAAATTGCTGCAATAGATTATAATCTGGCTGCTGATATAAGATCATATCCTCATGCAAAAATAGTACCACTAGGTTGGGATCGAGTTTTTCAACACAGCTGCGTATACGCTGCTGATATGGTTGAGCTTGGTCATAAATTAACAGCTGAGCTTGTGGTGGCAGCAGATCTGATTGCTGATCAACCATTACAACAATAGGTTGGTTAGCAAAGTACTTGTGTAGTTGACCAAATAGCAAGGGCCATGCTCGACTGTAATCTGAGTGAGTATAAACTAGGTGTGTGATCATCATTCCCAGCTAGTTGGTAAAGTTTTTCTGCGATGCCACAGACCATTTTGAATCATCCAGTACTTGTAAAACACCACTGCATTTGATATATCTCCTGGATTGCCTTCCACCTGCGTAGCAAATTGACTGAAAGCACCATCTAGACTAAGATTGTCAATGTAGCAATCAAACAAACTTGTGAAGGGGGACATTGTGTGCCAATCCCCATAGAACCACATATCAGCCGGACCCATGGCAAAATGATTCCAATCTGCCATGTATAGTGTATTAGGTAGTATGTTGGTGGTGAAGTTTATACACTGCACAGGATATGGATTTTGTTGACCTGGTTTTGAGGTAGCTCTATTGATTCGCCCTAAATCAAATCGTGCTTTAACCACAACATCGTAATCCTTTCCACTACTATATGCTAGTTTAATTGCAGCTGACACTCCATATAAGTGGGATAACACTGTCTGAACTGGTCGTGGGCATCCCTGTAATTTGTGTAAATTATTTGCTTTAATCAGATCGCTATAATCTCGCTGCGGTTCCACAACAATATCCTTTGGCTGATATAGCTGTCTGATTTGCTCTTGCTTGTCAACATCCCAACTATGGATGTATACATCTACATCAGCCTGGTCCAGGATATGTTTGCGAATGTGTATATGGCCGTCAGCACCTTTAGAACTGGCATCAGTTGCTGAGTCAAATAACCCGTGTAAGCATAGTGCTACTTTACTCATATTTTGCGATAGCACTTAAATAAATCAAACTCAGTTAGATCACGATAACCGTTGTTTTCTCCTTGGTCTGGATTGTTCAGCTCCATATTCTGCATCAATGCCAGTCCATGTGCAGCTTCTTGTGGAGTCATGTACATATTCCAACCATTGAAGTTTATGTTATCCGCATGATAGAGTATTTGGTGTCGTCCCTCGTAACGAGCAACTCTAAACCACTCAGCAGCCTCAGCACTATCTGTTAGGATCGCACCACCCTTTCCAATTTTTAGAATCTTTTTAATATGAAATGATAAGCACATAAAGCTACCTGGGATATACATCCCAGCATGAAATCGCTTTGCGGCATCCCATATTGGATACGGTTTGAGTTGATATATGCCAGACCACTGATTTGCAG
>ERZ724505.601-NODE-601-length-22655-cov-27.903009_pt1 | contig 22655 bp, 32 predicted proteins | sample MGYA00376038_ERZ724505 | MGnify/ENA primary metagenome ERZ724505 (study PRJEB28724, sample SAMN07190884) | wastewater metagenome | isolation source: effluent of sewage treatment plant in Hong Hong | place: Hong Kong | collected 2016-03-17 ...
AGCCTGTCCCGACGTCTTTCGTCGCCGCGTTGCCGAGCCCGAGGTTCGTCCTCGCTGTACTTGCCGAGGCGAGGTCGGACAAGTTCGCCGACTTCGCGGACTTCGCGGCGAGATCGGTCGTCAGGTCGGCGACTTGTGACTGTGCGAGTGTCAGCGGGTCGCTTCCCGCGCTCGCGTGACTGGCGGCGTGTGCTGTGGGCGTGCGGGCGTCTGTCAGGCGGGCATCGTTGCCGAGGATCGCGTTCGACGGCCCCGTACCCGTGTTGACGACCGCCGCCGTCCCGAGGCCGAGGTTCGTCCGGGCGGTCGAGGCGCTGGCAACATCGGACAGGTTGCTCGCCGCCAGGAGTGCGCCCGCCGCCGCGTCGCCGTCCGCGCCTTGCGGCCCTTGTATGCCTTGCGGTCCTCGAAGCCCGGAGACTTCGACCGTCGTCCCGTCCGGCTCAGTGATAGTGATCGTCTCGGTCGTCGTGATATCGGTCATCGCGTCACTTCCGGCGTCAACTCGAACGCGCCCTCGATCACCCGCGTCACGACCCCGCCCGCCGAAACGAGTTCTAGGTCGTAGACATACTTCCCAGCGGTGAGCGCCGCCGTCGCGGTCGCGGATATGACGATCTGAATCGTCCCCGCGCTACCGCCGAGCGTGAGCCCGCTCGACGACGTCAGCGAGACGACAGCGCTCGTCGACTTGTGCGTCTTGCGTATCTGAAGGCGTGCTGTGTAGCCGGTGAGGTTCACGGCGACGTCGTCGATCTTCCAGGTCACGGTACGGTCGAACGTCTCACCCTGACCGGCGGTGAAGTCATAGGTCGCTGTCATCGGTTACCTTCCATTAGAGCCGAGCACTCGCTGTCCACGTCTCGCCGAACCACGAGTTACCCGTACCCGTCGCGGATCGGTAACTCGTCCACGAGTCGGCGGAGAGCTTCGTCTGATTCGTGCCGGTCCCGAAGTTGCCCGCTGACGTGTTCGTCTGAACGATCGTCGGCGTCGCGCTGCGTTTCGTCACCTTGTAGTCGACGCGCAGATACTCGCCCGTCCCGCTCACCGCATAGCCTTGCCACCAGACGTCGCCCGCCTCGTAGAAGCGCTGACATCGCTGAAGCTGCATCGCATACGGCAAGCGTTCCCAGCCCGACGACTTTCCGACCGTCAGCTGCGCCGCCCCGATATCGACGTAGTCGTTCGTTGACGCTGTGCCGACCGGAGTCCACGTCACAGACACTTGAACTTGTGTCGCCCCGCTCGGGATCGTCACGTCGAACTCGTAATCGGTCATCGTCGTCGTGATCGCCTGCGTCGTCGACAGCGCGTCCGTTGTCCCTGTCCACGTCGACGCGGGCGGGGCTTGATCCGTGCCCGTGCCATACGTGACCTTGATCGTGACCAGGCTCGACGTCGCCGAGAAGTTCGCCCCCGCCGCGAGCGCGACCTTCAGCTGGCAGGACTGTCCGGCGAGCCGATAGCTCTCGGGGGTCTCTAACGGTTGCATCGTTTCGATCGCCGTCGTGTTCGAGTTACCCGAGTCGCGTTGGACGCGCAGCTTGTAGCGCTGGCCGGTCGGCCCGGTCTGACGGGACACGGTCGCCCCCGTCGCCCCGTTGCGCCGCGTACACCACTGATCGGCGTGATACTGCGGGGTCGCGGAACTTGTGATCGCCAGCGACGTCGAGGACTGCCAGATATCAAAGTGCGAGTTCACGAGGACGTTCCGGTGACCGAAGCCGCCGAGGTTCTCTAAGAAGTAGAGGTCGGCGTCGCGGACGTCGGTATTCCACGTCGACGCGAGAGACTTCGTCCCCGCGACGACCGTCGACGGGTTCGGGACAGCGACCATAAGACAGACTCCTTAGATGCCGAGAACGCCGGGGTTCCAGATCGAGATAACCGCCCCCGCCGAGTGAGCGACCGCCGACGTCGGGGCGACTCCGCGCGTCACGGTCAGGGTCTGCGGACTTGTCGCCGAGCTAACGGCGGTGACGGTGCATCGCTCACCGTTTAGGGATATGTCGAAGGGGAGGTCGCCTGCCGCGTTCGTCAACGGCGGGGAGCCAGCGGCCGTCGTCGCGGAGATCGACGTCGCCGAACTCGTGACCGTGGCCGTGAGCGTGATCGTGCCGGGGTCTTCAGCGAAGCGCCCGATCGTCGCCGAGTCGAACTCGTGAATATCAATCCACTGCGACAGCGTGAACACGAGCGTGAGCGAGTCGTTCGTAAACACGCGCTCGACACGTTCGATAAAGCCGGTGAACGAAGACACGGGCGAGCCGGTCGGAAGGTTCGTCAAGACGAGCTGATCGCCTTCGACAAGAGCGAGCGCTTCGTCGAGCAGACCGGCGGCGTGAAGCTTCGAGGCGTGAACGGCGACCTTCGGGAAGCGAAGCGTCGGCTCGGAGAACGTCGAGACCGCCCAGTGACCGACTTCGAGAACGTCGTCGTCGGTCGTCAGCGGGAGCGTTCCCGCGTCCTTCGATAGCTGGCCGCGCTTCTCGATCGACGCCGTCGAGGCTGTGTAGGTCTGCTGAAGCCCGCCGTCGCGTATCCCGCGCCAGTCGTTGACGAGGTTGTCGTTATCTGTGCCGAACTTGTCGGCGAGGGTGAAGTGCGTCGACGCTGACAGCGACAAGGTACGGGGCGGCGTGTAGAAGGCCGACGCCGACGCGAGGACAAGCTTGCCCTCGTGGTCGCAATACAGCCGCCCGACTTCGGCGGCTTCCAGTTCCTTCACGCAGTCGGCGAACGTGCGCCCCGCCGTTGTCTGTGGCCCGATCGTGCGGGTGAACGCGCCGACTGTGTCGATCCACGTCGACGGGATACCGGCGAGAGCGGCGAGGCGCTCGAAGCGAACGTCGGCCGTATCGGTCGAATACAGCCCAGCCGCCCCGCTTGTCGCCGTTGCGGCGCTGATCGTTGACCCGCCCCCGATGGCCTCGTCCCACCACGCGAAATTCGCGAGATCTCCGTCGAAACAAGCCATAAAGCGGCCGACGTCTGGGCATCCCCCGACCGTGATCCGTTGCCAGTCGAACGAGACCGTCGAGAACGTGTCCGTCCCGACCGTGACGCCGTCGACGATCAGGGTCAGCGTCGACGTTCCCGCCGCCTCGCTGATCTCGACGCGGAGATCGTGCCAGGCTCCGTCGTCGATCCGAGACGTCCCGTCGACGTTGGCCGTCACGACCGAGTGCGGCTGACCGACAGCGGACTGAGCCGTCGAGACGAGCTCGACACGCGGTATCCCGCTGGCGGGAATGTTCAGCGAGTAGCCGCGATTCTGGGAGTCCCAGAACGTGAAGACGGTCGCGTCGTAACTCGTCGGATAGGTTGCGGGGAGAGGCGCGACGCTGATCGACGCGGAGTGTGTCGCCGACGCGGTGCGCGGCGTGAAGGAAGCGTCCAGACAGTAGCCGAACATTCGCGTATCGTTCGGCGTGAGCGCCAGCGCGGTCGACCCCGACTCTAAGCCTTCAGCGACGCCGAACTCGGCGGCGGCGTAGACAGATACCGCCGTCGATCGGGCAATCGCGAGTGTCTGATATCCCGCGCCACGGTAGTCGCGGGCGGACGTGGAGTCGGCGTCGTCGTCCAGCGGCCAGAAGCCGACAGGGTCGGTCGCGAGAATCTGACCGGCGATCATCGCCCGTAGCGGGGTCAAACCCGGCAGGGCGAGGCGCTGCTGAAACGACAGCGACGCCGTCCCTTGTGCCGCGCCCTCGAAGCCCGCCTCGCAGTCCGTGAGGACGCCGCCCCATATCGGGAGCCACGTCCCCGAGCCCTTCGGGTATTCGACGTGACGCTGATACGGGCAGAACTCGGTCAGCGGGTAGTAAGGCGATCCGGCGAAGTAGGGCGTGTACCGTCCGTCACGATTCCCGACGTCGAGGGTGACCGACGTCGCCTCGAAGGCTCCGTTCCGGTTCTGCCGTCCAGTGGCGAACGTGCCGCCCGGCCGAACGGCGTTATCGGTCGAGTTATCTGGCTTCGTTATGTCGGTATAGCTCGGCGTCGTTTCATACGGTCCCTGCCCGAAGGCGACACGGTCGCGGACGTTCAAGAAGTCTTGATACGCCACTAGGAGCCGTCCAGCGCTCGAAGGCTGAAGCCGGTCCGGCGGTTATAGGTGACGAGACCGCTCCAGAACTCGCCATATCCCGGCATCTCTAGCCTTAGTGGGGCGGACGCGCCGTCGTGACCGGAGACTGATCCGGCGGATATCGCGTGCTGAAGGTTGCGGGCGCTGACGATGGATCCGGACACGCCAGGGACGAACATCTCTGCGCCTTGCTCGCCGACGAGGTACGGCTCACCCTTGAGGACGGGACCGCCGAACGCGCGGCGCTTCTTCGGCTTCTTATAGGTCGGCTTCGCGCCTCGGTTATCCCTGACAGGAGCGCCGATCGCGTTATTCGCGTTGCCGAGCTCCTGATCGAGTGTCACGTCGCCCGCGCCAGGGTTCCACGCCGCGTTGAGGTTGCCTAGGTCGGTCCCGACGCTCGTCTGAAGGGCGGCGAGCGACTGGAACTGCGCGATATTGCCCGCCCCGCCCTCGACGAGAGCGGCGGCCATCTGTGAGCCAGATTCGAGGCCAGAGTTCAGGATCTCGGCGAGAAGGATCGACGGCATACCCCAGGCGGCGAGGGTGCGAAGATTCCCAGCGAAGCTCTGCATCTTCGATACGCGGTCTTGGAAGTTCGCGAGGATGTTCGCCGACGTCGGCTTCGCCTTCGCCTCGGCGTCGGTCGCCTCGGCCGATGCCTTCTTCGCGTCGGCGTACTTGCGCTGCGCGTCGGCTAGGTCGCGGAGTGCTTGCGGCTTGTCGGCCTTGCTCGACGTGTTCGCCTTGCGGCGCGCCTCGAAGAGTGCGTTCTCGGCGTCGGCCTCGGCCTGGGTGGCGGCGGCGGCGGCGTTACGCGCCGACTCGTACGCGGCGAAGTCGAACGTCATAACGCCGGACTGACCTCGGAAGGTCGAGCGGCTGGCCTCGACCGCGCTTGTCCTCGACGATGCGACGCTGTCACGGGCGGCGATGCGATCGTTGCGCGCGTTCACGGCCGCGTTATAGGCATCGTTTCGCGCGTTCCACTCGCGAAGCTTCTGGTCGTATGTCTTCTTGTTCGTGTACGCCTTGCGGGCGGTCGGTCCGCCGCCGGAATACTTGCCCGCGTTCAGCCGGTCGAAGAGCTCGGTCCCGTACTTGTCGACCGAGGCGGCTCGGATGACGTACTCGCCGTTCGACAGCCACGCGGGGATATCGTCGGACGTCTTCGTTCCCGCGCCTCGAACGGTCCCGCCGTGGTCGAAGCCTCGGACCTGTCCGCCGTCACGAGCCGCGCCGACAGCGCCGCCGAGGAACGCCTTCGTCTTCAGCGTCGCCCAGAACGTCTTACCCGCCCAGTTCTCGCCCCAGCCGATCGCGGCGTTGATACCGGCGCGGGCGGGTTCGTTATTGACCCCGACGCCCGGCTTATTGCGCTGCCGGAAGTTGTTTAGCGCCTTCTGCGCGTTCGCGACGTCACGCTTCGCCGCCGTTATGTCGGCTTCGACCTTCGGGGACGTCTTCAGCGTTCGCAGATGCGCGAGCTTCGCCTTCGCCGCGTCGAGCTTCGCCTTCAGCGCCGAGTCGTCCGCGCCGATCTTCGGGTCGACCTTCGCCTGACCGACAGCGCCCATAGATGCCAGGAAGCGGCGCATCGCGCCCTCGGAGAATCCGGCCTTCACGCCAGCGCGGACGAGAGCGTCGGACGCCTCGTCATACTTCGCCTTCCCCTGATCGACCGATCCGGTGAGGCGGGCGTAGGCGGTGGCGAGGGAGACGTTCGACTCGATCGCTCCGCGAACGGCGTCACGGTTCGCGCGGGCGGCCGTGGAGTTACCGTCGAGCTTCGTCCCGTTCGCCTTCGCGGACTCGGCGAGCTTGTCGAGAGCGTTCTTCTGCTCGTCGGCGGCCTTGCTCGCCGCCATGCCTGGGGCGATCATCGCTTCGAGTTGCTTCGCGAACTCGTCGACGTCCCCGCCCGCCTTCTGCGCGGCTTCGCCGACAGACTTCACGCTTGACGCAGCGGCGTCCGAGCCGGACGTGCTTCCGTTCGCGGCGGCTGTGTAGGCGGGGAAGAGGGTCGTTAGTTCGTTGATCGGGACGCCCGCGTCGGACGCGGCGGACTTGATCCGGTCGAAGGCGGCCGAGGCGGCGGCAGGGTCGCGGCTGGCGAGATCGGCAAGGGCGGCGTCGACCTTCTGAATCTGTTGGCCGACGTCGCCTTCGGTCGAGAACATACCGAGCGCGCTCGTGATCTTCCCGACGCCCTTCGTCGCGCCGTCGTACCAGTTCGGCGTCAGCATGAAGGACAGATCGCCCTTCAGCTTGCCCATATCGTCACCGAAGACCTTCGCGGCTTCCCCGCCGATCTCGCCGGACTTCGCGAACTTCTCGATATCGGCGGCGAGTCCCTGATCGTTGACCTTCGTCGTGAGCGCGTCGTTCGCGATACCGGCGGCGGCGGCGAACGCGAGGAACTTCGCCGTCCCGAGGGCGGCGGACTTCGCCGCGCCCTGGGCGGCTGGGGACATAGTCGACAGCGCGGTCTTGACCGCGAGGACACGCGGGGCGAGAAGAAGCGCCGCCCCGCCGAGCCCAGTAAGCGCCGTCGCCACGCCGAGGACTGGCCCAGGCATCGCGCCGATGACGTCGACGAACTTCTCGGCGGTCTGGGTGAAGAATCGAAGGGCTCCGGTCGAACCGGATCCGCCCTTGATAAACGTCGTCTCTAGTGAACCCTTGAGCCGTTCGAGGTCTCCGGCGAGGTTATCCATCTTGTCGCCTGCGACCCGCGCCGCGTAGCCCTGGTCGTTTACTTTGCCGGTCCACTCGTTGACGGCTTCCGCGCCACCCTTGTAGAGAATCCGCGCGGTCTCGATCTGGGCGTTGCCGAAGATCTGGCCGAGGGCTTGATTCCGTGTCGCCTCGTCGAGCCCGCCGAGATGCGACTTCAACTGTCCAGCGACGCCACTAAGGCCGATGAACTTCCCTTGTGCGTCATAGATCGTTATCCCGTATTGCTCCATCGTCGACGCGGCGATCGAGCTCGGGGACGTCAGCGCCATTAGAACGCCGCGCAGTCCCGTACCGGCGCGGTCGGCGAGTTGCCCGTTCGAGGCGAGAAGGGCGAGCGCGCCGGTCGTCTCTTCGACCGAGACGCCCATTTGACTAGCGGACGTGCCGACGTACTGCAACGCCTGGGCGAGATCTTGGACGTCGCCTTGAGCCTTGCCAGCGCCAGCGGCGAGAAGGTCGGCGACGTGCGCCATATCCGAGCCCTTGAGGCCGAACTGTGTGATCGTCGTCGCCGCGATCTCGGCGGCGTCGGCAACGTCGAGGCTACCGGCGGCGGCCAGGTCGAGAGCGCCGTTCAGCGCGCCGTCGAGAATATCGGCGGTCGAGATTCCCGCCTTCGACAGATTCTCGATAGCGGCGGCGGCCTCGGTCGCCGAGTATTGCGTGCGTGCGCCCGCTTCCATCGCGGCGGCGCGGAGCTTGTCCATCTCCCCCGACGTCGCCTGGGTCGCGGCCTTGACCGCACTCATTTGCTTGTCGAAGTCCATCGTCGCCTTAGCGGCGAGGGCGAAGCCTGCGACCATAGCGCCGCCAGCGACAGTCGCCGTCGTCTTCAGCCCTTCCCAGGCGTCAGCCGACGACTTCGCCGTCTTCTGTTGCTGGGATAAGGCGGCGGCGGACTTCTGGGATCCGCGAACGGCGGCGTCGGAGACTTGTAGAGCCGAGCGGGCGGCTTGATCCATCTTCGAGCGAAAGTCGTTGACCTCGGCGCGAAGCCTGACGACGACGGTACGGTCGGCCACTATGGCGTCTCCTTCACGTCGGCGGGGGCGATCGGCTCGGGCGGCTGTTCACGACTGGCGAGGGTGTAGGCGGCGACGATCCGCCCGATCTGGGCTTCGCCGACCTTGTCTTCGAGGGCGAGAAGTTGCTCGACGGTGAAGGGTGGCGAGACGATCGCCTCGGCGAGAAGGCGCGCCCCGAGCGTCGAAGCGTCGACCTTGTCGATATTCGCCTGTGTGCGGATCGCGCGGAACTCGGCGTCTGTCAGTCCTCGGACGGTGATCGTCAGCGCGGACTCGTGGAAACGCCGCGCGGTGTCTTCCCAGGCGGCGTCGAGGTCGTCGGTCGGTTCGTCGGCTTCGCGCGCGATCTGGATCTCGCGGTCGAGCCGGTCGAGGTCGGCGATCAGGTCGGCGCGGGCGTAAAGGGTGACCGAGCGGTGAGTGCGCTGCGCGCCGTCGATCCACTCGTCGAGTTCGCTCACTGGCCGACCTTCCTCGCGGTGAAGTAGAGACCTTCGGCGTGTTCTGTGTATTCCTTCGCCTCGCGCTGCGCGGCGGCGCACGCATGACAGCGCAACGCCTCGCCGACGTATATCCCGTCGCTCTCCTTCGCGAACGACTCCGCGATCGGATGCCCGCATGAGTGCGTCTCGCGTTCCTCGGCGAGAAGGGCGAGCGCCCACTGACGGTCGGAGTCGGTCCACAGCGGGGAGCCTTCGGCGACGACGCGACCCAGGAAGACCGAGCGGGGAACTCCCCAGGCGCGCGAGGCTTCGACCTCGGCGCGAACTAGCGGGTCTTCTCTAAGTCGCTTACGCCTAAAGGGAGCGTGCCGCCCTCCCTATTGACCTCCCAGGCGGCCGACTCCAAGACGTCGACTTGACCGTCTGACAGATCGTCGAACAGTTCGCCGACCTGATCGGCGGTCAGGTCAGGCTCGACGAGGGTCGCCGCCACGAGGGCGACGAAGAAGCCCTTAGACGGACCGCCTTCGTCGTTCGGCGGATAAGCGTCTTCGAGGTCGGCGAAGACCGAGCGCGGGACCGCCTCGAACGTGAAGACGTGCGTCGCCTTGTCCATCTGAAGTTCTAGGTCGGTCAGGCGATCGCGTAGCTCCGTAACGACAGGAGACCCCGCCAGGGAAGCGGACTCGGCCGCTTCCCTAGCGAGCTCCTGAACGACGCGGTCGCGTTCGGCGAACAGATCACCGCGAAGGCATAACCGAACCGACGACCGAGGCCGAGCGATTGACGCCTTCAGCGCCGCGAAGTCGCTCACGGTTAGGCGACGGTCGCTTCGCCGACGAAGTCAGCGTTTAGCGCGAACTTGACCTGGAACTTCTCCATATCGTTTGACGCTGGCTTAATCGGCATACGGATGGACGCCTTCACGGGATAGACCTCGACCTTCTGAGCGGCGGTCGCGGCGGTCGTGTTGGCAACGCCGCGACGAACGACGAGATATCCGGACGGCTGGCTCGCGAACGTGGTCCAGGCCGTATCGGTGCTGTCGCGCTTCATTGTCAGCGAGGCGTCGAGCTTGCTCTTGCCGAACTCCTGAAGCTCGCTCGACGAGTTCAGAACGGACACGTCGACGAAGTTCTGATCTTGCGAGACGTCGAGTCCGTCGTTCGTAATGAAGCCTTCGAGTGAGACTCCGGCGCTGATCTGCGTCGCGGTCGGGGACGTGGTCGACGACAGGGTCGTAACCCACCAGACCTTAATATTATTGTCGTTGAGGCGAGCGGACATAGCTACTTCTCCTTCTTCGGGGTCGCGGCGGGAGTGCCGCTCTTAGGGGCTGGGGCGGGCGGTGCTGCGTCGAGCTCGTCTTGCTCGTCCTGGGTGACGGGGACGCCAGGGGCGACCGCCGGACCGAGGACGCGAAAGCCCTTCAGCTTGTGGAGTTCGACGGCGGCTTCTCCGACTGTTGCGCGTGCGCCGGTCGGATCCTCGACGACGACGTGATCGTTCGTAGGCATAGGGACTCCTTCGCTTATGGCAGGGACACGGCGGCGAAGGTGACCGACGACGAGCCGGAGAAGGTCACAGTCGCGGTCGCCCCATAGATGGACGGGTTCAGCGGGATCAGGAACGGGGTCGTCGAGTTCGTGACCGTAAAGGCCGCATCGGCGATCGCGTTCCCGTTCGCGTCGGTCCCTGGGGTCGTCACGGTTACGGTGATATCGCCGCCGCTCCCGTTGATAATCGCCGCCCAAGTCCGACCGTTCGAGCAGTCGATCGTGTGCGGACCACTCGCGGCGCTCGCGTATGTCGGACGGGTTCCCGCGCTCGGCGAGATCGTCTGCGTCGTCTGTAAAGCCATAACAAGCCTTCCTTGTTAGCTAGGTGAAGTCCGAAGCGACCACTCGGAGATCGCAACGAAGAGGGGAGGGTTCACGGCGTCGTCGCGACGGACCGGCTGGGGCTGAAACTCCGAGAAGATTGGTCGAGCGGATCGACCGCTGACCGTAGGCGTGACGCGGTCAATAGCCGCCCGCGCCTTGTCGTGCGTCCAGAGTGCTTGTTCGGCGGTCTCGCCGACACAGGTCATCTGAAAGTCGAGGGTTACGTCGCTGTTAGGCGAGTTGAGGGTGACCGCGTGCGTCAGCCCTGGGGTCGGCCACAGCACAACGAACGGCGGCTCGGCGTCGTCGCTGGCCTCGGCGATCGTCGTCGGTAGACCTGCGGCGGTCAGGAGGGCGGCGACAGCGTCGACGTGTTGCCGGATGGAGATCGTCACGCTCCGAGCTCCTTCCCGATCGCCTCGCCGAGAGCGGCGAGAAGCTTCGGCTCTTCGGCTCGCCAGGCGCGCTTGCCGTCGTGGTGCGGCGGGTTATGAACGGAGCCATATTCGAGGATCGCGCCGAGGTTTCCTTGCCCGCGCTTCGTCGGACCGATCTCCGCGCCGAAGCCACGGTCGACGATGTCGAAGGAGATGAACGACGGGTACTGGCGCGCGTGGCGACCGGACGACGCCTTCGCGTTCGCCCGCCAGAGCTTCTGAATCGAGGCGGCCGACTTCGCGATGACCGGCTTCACACTGTCGCCCTTCACCTTGCCGAGATCGGCGGCCAGGGCGACGAGTTCGCCGGTATCGGCGACGAACTTCACGCCCGGCCTTCGATCAGGAAGCGTCGCGCCGACGCTGTCGTCGCCGAGTCCGCGCCGATGATCGCGAAGAGTCGCCCGATCAGGATCGGGCTCGACGAGTCTGTGATCTCGACGACGTCACGCTCGCGGATATCAGAGACGTCGTCGCCAGGGAGGACGAGAGTCGGGGCGACGACGACGTTCGATCGCTCGCCCGCCTCGCGCTGGCCGACGTCGGACGCCCTCACCCGACACGGTCCGGAGTAGATCTCGCGGGAGATCTCGACACGTTTCCCTGTCGAGTCGTCGAAGGAGCCCTTCTCGACGCGCGAGATCGTGCAAGTGTCGACCATAAGCCGCTCCTGCGCCGCCTTCGCTGCGGGGAGTAGATGCTTCACCGCGAGCTCGTGACCGATGCGCCCGCGCCGTAGCTGGCGCGCAGACGTGAGAGGACACGTTCGGGGATCTCGAAGACGGTCGAGTCGTCACGGTAGGAGACTGCGTAGTCGTCGATCCGTTCCGACGAGACGCCGGACGCCCCGAGCGATCCGCCGCGCTGAACCTGCGCGAGAGCGCCAGCGGCGAGAACGCAGCACCACGAGACGAGCTCGGCGGGGATCTCGTCGAGTCCGTAGTCGTAAGCGATGACGACCTCGGCGAACTCCGCTCCCGCCTGACTCGGCCAGCCGCCGGGGCGGGTCAAGTACCCGTCCCTGTGCTCGATCTCGGTCGTGACGGTCTCGCCGTTCAGCGTGACCGACGTCAGAGACCGAAGCGGCCACTGCGGGAGCCGGATCCGCGTCTCGTGCGGGTCGACGAGCGCGGTGAACGTCAGCGAGCCGGACTCGACAAGCTGGCCGCCGAGTTCGGACTGAAGGAACGCCGTCGCGTCGTCGAGAAGGGCGCGCGCCTGGCTCGTCTCGGCCGTCGTGAAAGTACGACCGAGACGAGTCGCAAGCTGGGTCGTGCTGGCGAAGGCCATTTACTCGGGCTTCGCTGCCGCTGGCTTCGCCGCAGCCTTCACGGCTGGCTTCGCTGGTGGCTCGACGGGGACGAGGTCGCCGTTGGCAAGCTGCGCGTCGAATCGTTCCCGCTGATTCGTTCCTTCGTTAGGCGGGGTGATGTCGAAGACTGCTCCGCCTTGACCTTTGTACAGGGCCATTAGGCACCTGCGGGCATGGAGAAGGCACCGATGGTGCCGGTGAAACCCGACTCGAGGTCGATGTTGATGGTGCCGTCGTCTTGCTGGAATCGATCCGAGGATAGGACGAAGAACTTGACGACGGGTGTCACGTTGCCAGCCGCGAAGCTGGTCACGAAGTCGCCTTGTCCGGCGGCGACGGCGGGCGGGTTGTCGCCCGCCTTGACAGTGAACGTCTTCGTTGCCGAAGCCGTGTGCGTGACGCGGAGCAGGATCTTGCTGATCGGCTTCGTTGGTGTGATGACGTGATCGTTTGTCGCGTCAGCGGTCGTGTCGGTGGGGTCTGCCAGCGCAGTGTTGAGGGCGACGGCGTTGACGGTGACAGCGGTGCGTGCCATGAGGCTCTCCTTCGGGAGGTAGTTCGGATGGAAGTCGGTGGCCGTTCACCTAGCGCACCTGGGTTGGGCAGGTGCGCTAGGTGGCGGTCTATGTGATGGACGCGGTGAGGGTGGCGATGCCCGTGGGGCGAACCAGCTTGGCCCCGTAGACGTGCAGGCCCTTGAGTGCGTCAGAGAACGCCGACTCGGGGCGGTAAGCCTCGACCTTCACGATCTGCTCGGCGAAGGACACCGCGCCGGGGTATCCGGCCTGCACGATGTAGTCGTCGCCGGTGACGTTGATGCAGTTGTTACTCACCATGACGTCGAATCCGAACGCGCGACCGACAACACCATTGCGCAAACCCTGGTCATTGCCGGATGCATCGACGCGGACGAACAGGTCCGAACCGAGCAGCAGCCCGTGATACCACGGCGGCACGATGACATACCGACCTTGCGTGGGCACGTTCGCGCTGTCCAGCTTCACCTTCAGGTTGATCAGGCCGGTGACGGCCAGCGCTGCTGACGTGACACTGGTGGTGCTGATGGCGTTGCCCGCGTCAACGCCGGTGTAGAGACCGGCGATGTACTGGTCGGCGACGTCAGCCAGCCCATAGGCGGCTTCGGTGGCTGCCTCGGTCATGAGGGCACCACCGTTCTTCGACTGACGGAGGTCGATGTCGTCGACCTCGAACGCGAAGTACTTCGACTGGTCGATCAGAAGTGAGCGCTGAGCGTCAGTCAACGTCTCAGCTGTGATCGTCGTCGAGTTCTTCGTGTACGTCCCGATCGTTGGCCGAGAGATCGACGTGATCTTCACGGTGTCACCGGAGTCGGCAATTTCACCTTCGTAGTCGCGGTTAGCGACTCCGGGCGCTCCGAAGACGAGGCTCTTCTTGAGGCTGGAAAGAAGGTCAGCGGACCATACCTCGGGGATGAAGTTAGTAATAGCCATGATGGCTTCTCCTTAGTTAGTTATCCCGAGAATCTGGTTTAGGCGGCCTTCGGACTTCGCGCGAAGAATCGCGTCGGAGTCGTTGCCCATAGCCCTAACCTGTTCTCGGGTTAGTTGTGTGGGTCGGTTCTCTTGCCGGACTCCGGCGTCGGAGCTTCCCGGTCGTGTTGCGTTACCGCTTCGCGCGGCGAGGTATGGCTTGCTGTCCAGAAGACCGGCGATCGCGTCGGCGACGTCCTGGCTGTCGACGGTCCCGTCCGGACCGACCTCGAAGTTCGCGAGGTCGATAAAGCGGTGAGCGTCTGCGGGGTCGGCGAGCTTGCCCGCCGCCGCCGCCTTCAGTTCGAGGGCGATCACGCGCTCGGCGACTTTCGCCGCCGCCTCGGCTTCGATCTGTGCGCGAAGAGCTCCGAGATCCGGCTCGTCGTCTGGCTTCGCGTCCATCTTCGCCCGAAGCTCGCGGAGTTCGGCTTCGGCCGCCCGCCGCTTCGCTTGCTCGGCTCGGCGGTTCTCTCGCTCGGCGGCGAGAGCCTTCTCGCCGTTCGGTCCGAGCGGCGGATCGTCTGGCGTTTCGGGGGTCTCGACGTCGATCGACGTCTCGTCGGTCACTTGATCGGCGGTCGCTTGCGCGTCGTCGTTCGGCATCGTGCCTCTTCCTTTATCGCCCTCGCCCTCGCGGCGCTGGCTGGCTTATCTCGGGTAGCTCGGGGCGAGCCCGTTCTTGACGCCGTGGCGGTCTGCTCCGAGGTCTCGGAAGAGTTCGCGGTGACTGCGTCGGATCGGGGTCGGTTCGAGATATCCGTATTCGTGGAGCTTCGAGATCGCCTCGTCGCGCGTGCGGGAGTCGGCGAAGATCTGTTTCGGCGTCAGGCGCGGGCGTGAGCGGTCGAAGAGGTCAGGGATCCGGATCGAGCCGTCGCGGTTATAGAACTGGCCGTCGCGCATCGCGAGGCGACGTCCGGCCATACCTTCGAGGACGTTCGTTCCTTCGAGGGTGGCTTGCTTGACGACGCCGCCGGTCTCGAACGTGTAGAGCCCGCTATTGCGTGAGATGTTGACGACCTGCGACATATCCGCGCCCTCGCGGATCGCGGCGGCTCCGGCCTTGCCGAAGGTCTTATCTTGTGCGGCTGTGGACAGTGACGAGAAGTAGTCGCGCGGGTTCGTGCGTAGGTCTTTCACGCCCGCCTCGGCGGCGGGGACGTGGACACAGTCGCAGCGCGGGTGACGTTGGAAGCCGGTCGAGTAGCGGTAGAACTTGCCCGCGAGGATCGCGCAACGGGAGCAAGACGGGGCGGTCAACATGCGGATATAGCCCGCGTATGCCTTGTTCGCCCAGATGCCGACACTCGCCGCGTTGCGCCCCGCCTGGGCGACCTCGTTGGCTGCCATAAGCGCGAGCTGTGTCTTGCCGGACAGGAGCGCCTCAGACGTGGTCGCCCCCTGGGCGATCCGAAGTTTCGACGTGATCGCCGGTAGCTCGGTCAGGGTGGACAGGCTGTCCCCGCTGGCTGTGCGACCGGCGAAGGCGGACGCGACGACGTCGGATCCGCCCGGAGCCGCTGACTGCGCGCGTGCCTGGCGTTTCAGGTAGTCGTCGGCGTCGGCGGCGGCGGCGGCTTGACCGGCGGCGACGACCTGCGCGGCCATAAGAGCACGCGGACGCCACGTCGCCGAGATGTTCGCCGCGTCGATCTCGTCCCAGAGGCGCGAGACCGACTGCGCGGTTCGTTTACTAAGCGCGGCCTGTCGCCGATAGTGGCGTCTCGCCTCGCGGGTAACGCGATCGAGATCCATCGCCTAGACCGTCGACGGATCGGGCTTCGGTCCCATAAGGGCGGCAATATCCCCGCCGAGGACGCGCTCGGCTTCCGAGTCTCGCATCGCGAGAAGCTGGGAGACCTCGTCGGGAGTCATCCCGTAACGCCGCGCCGCGATCCACTCGAACGGGAAGCCGACCGCCTTATCTTTGATCGCCGCGTCTGAAACTTGCGCGAGTGTATGCGTCGCCGGATCGCGCCAGAGGATCGTCGCGGTCTTCACACTCGACGCCAGCGCTTGATCGTTGCGGACGAGGGCGGCGAGGCGGAACATATCGCGCGCCGCCGGACCGTAGGACAGATGAGACTCGACGACCTTGTTCACGAGGCCGGACTCTCCCGCGAGAAGCGTCTCGCCGTTGACGTTCGTCATCTCGCCGACGATGTAATGAATCGGAGTGCGCGTCTGGGCGGCGATATGGCGAACGCAGCGGTTCACGATATCGGCGAAGCCGTCGAGCCTGGCCGGTTCCCACTGGCCGACCTTCGTATTCTGGCCGGTGAGCCACAGCATCCGGCCGCGCTTCAGTTCGTCACTATCGACCGGCTTCTCGCCGATCTTGACGCCGTTACTGTCGAGGATCGGGATCTTCGGCGGCTCCTGGCCCATAACGACGCGGGCGGGCATCGAGGCATAGTCGGCCGCCGCGAACAGATACGCCCACAAGAGGTTTACGGCGTCTTGCATCGCGACGGTTCCGGCGATATCGCTCACGGGTTCCCCGCCGAGGATCGGGCGGTTCGGGAACTCGACGATCGGGACTTCGCCGAGCGGGTTCGGCATCGGCCACGTTTCGCCGTCGACGTCGCGGGGGAGCCAGCCGCCGGTCTCGTTCGTCGTCGACTCCGTCGAGACGTAAAGGCCGGTCTCGGTACGCCCCCGACGCTCGGTTACCTCGGAACGTTCACGCTCGAACTTCCAGATCTCCGAGGGCGTGTAAAGCGTCGCGTATTCGTGGTCGTCGTCGACCCAGGACTTCAGCGCGTAGAGACGCTGACGCCGCGAGCCTGGGGCGTAGGCGACGATAACGTCGTCGGCGCGCTCCCACTCGACGCTAACGGGATCCGCATCGTCGCCGGAGTGCCAGACGTTGACAAACGAGCGGCCAGCGACGATCGAGTGAAGGAAGCCCTGCGACGACTGCGTATCGAGCTCGTTGACGTGCCAGTCGCGCATAAGAAGGCGCTCGGCGTCGTCGAAGACTTCGACGCCGTCGCCGATCCGGATCCCGTCAAGCTTCAGGCGCTCGGCCGGTGACGAGGCGACGACGCCGCACCAGTTATCAGAGAACTTCTCGAAGCGGCGCTCGTGGAACGCCCGCCACTCTGACGAGGCGTAGGCGAGCGGCTGATCGCCACGGAAGTAACGCTCGAACTTCTCGACGTCGTAACGGCGATCGGTCAGGCGGGCGTAAAGCCTATTGGTCAGGCGCAGCGCCGCCAGATCGTCGAGCATAGAGGCTCCCTTTAGAAGACATAGGCGTAAGACGTGGTCTCGACGCCCCAGCCCGAAGCGTGAGCATCGGCGGCGGCCTCGTGCGCGAGGACGGACGCCATAGCGACGTCTATCTTCTGCGTCTGATTCGGCTTGCCGAGAATGTATTTGTCGCCCGGCTTCGCGAGCTTGCGGGCGTTCGCGACGTGCGTCGCGGTGATCGGACAGGCGTCATGTGTCAGCGACCCCGACGCCAGGTCGGAGACGAAGCGGTCGAGGGCGGCGTGCATCTGTGAGGTCCGGTAGGTCGCCCACTCGACCACGCGGTCGGCTCCGAACTGCGACGACCACGTCTCTATCTCGGTCTGCCAGCCAGGCGGGTCGCAGTAGAAGCGGGCGACGTCGTAACGGTCGAACAGTTCGGCGACAGCCGCCGACACTTCCGAGCGAGGGATCGACCCGCCCCACTCGGACGGGTTCCAGATCGTCGGACGCGTCTCGGGACCGTAAGTCGGAGTGAACGCCCAGTGGTCGAAGCGTTCGGCGCGGATCGCCGTCCAGTCGTCGGACGTGGATCCGTCGAAGCCGAGGGCGACGCGGGTCTTCACGCCGCCGCCGTCGTGCGTTCCCAGAGACCTTCGGGAAGCCAGGAGCCGTGACCGTGAACGATCCGATTCCCGAAGAAGCGCTCGGCCTGGGCGGGATCGGTCTCTAGGAGCTCGGCGGCCTCGGCCTCGATCGAGTCGAGGTCGACGTGCTCGGAGCCGGAGTAGACGTAGCGGTGAATCTTGCGGCGGTCGGCCTTGTTTCGGTACGACAGCGAGGCGGGCGGGATCCGGTGGAAGCGGAAGATATCGGGGCGTTGCGAGCTCGCGGTCTGCTGTGCTGTCGAGTCCTCGGACGGATCCCAGGCGTTAGACGTCTCGATCGAGCGCCCGCCCATACCGGCCGCACCTCGACGCATCGTCTGGGCGATCCCGACGAGCTTATTCGAGCGGGTATAGAGCCCGGTCTCGTCCTGAAGGGCGAAGGTGATCGGGTTACCGAGGCGAGCCCGCGCCGAGGACGTGACGACGTCGATCCGTCCGTCGTTCGGTAGTCGGATGAACTCTTCGCCGACGCGCATACGCTCGGCGAGCGGTCCGTTCTTTGCCATGCTCTGAAGCGGTCGGTATACGTTCGCGACCTGATCTTCGGATGTGGCGAGAAGCTGCGCGAGCGGGGTCGGCCACGGCCGCCCCATAGGCTCGCCCGGCTCGTAGACATAGACGAAGCCACAGCCACAGCCATACGCGCGACAGTCGAAGACCTCGCCGCCGGACGCCCAGCCCGCGAAGACGACCGGACCGAGACCCTCGGCCGCGACGATCGTCGCCGACCACGGTCCCTTGCCGGTCTTCTGCGGGGCGACGATCTGCGAACGCCGGTTATAGAAGGCGGGCGCAAGCTGACCGACCGTCGCGGTCGGCTTCACGCGGTAGTGGTTGACCGTCGCCCAGAGTTGCCAGGTATACGGGCGGAACGGTTCACCCTTACGGAAGCCGTCCGGAATAATGCAGTGGGCTTCGATCCAGTCGGCGACGAGGAAGCCCAGCGTCGGGAAGTCGACGACCCAGTCGTCAGGCGTCGCCGCCACTGACGACCTTCAGCCGTGAGCGGGACGAGGAACGCTTGACGGGGGCGACGACAGCGGTCGCCGCGACCGCCTCGTCGGTTAGACGCCAGCGCTTGCGAAGCATCGCGTCGGGGTTCAGCCCGAGGCGGTCGTTCCACTGGCGGTACTCGGCGGCGGCCTTCATATCGCCGCGCTCGGCCTTGAGCATGAGACGAACGAGTGAGGCGATATCGCCCGCCCAGACTCCGTCGTCGATCCAGGCCGCCGCCTGGGGCGTGCGCCAGATCTTCGCCCAGATCAGGAGCTCGCGAGGCTCGGAGTCCTCGAACGGCCACGGCGGGACCGCGCCCTGATATCCGGCGGCGGGAAGATCACGCCAGTGGGCGTTAGCGGCTCGGTTCGGACGTAGTGCGTCGGGGCTGGGAACTCGCCCCGTGTTCAGTCGTGCTCCACCCTTTGCCATTTGTGGATCCTTCCCCGCGTCGCGCGAGTTAGTGGTCGGCGTCGAGCCGAGAAGTCGATCTTCTGAAAGAGGCTGACAACTTTGCCCCCTCTCCGGCGGTTCGCCGAAGTTTCGCGAGAAGGGGTCATCCCCCGTCGATCGACGACCCCCGCCGAAGATAGGCGAGCACTCGCGAGGGTTAGGCGTTCCAGCCGCCAGGCTGGGCGCGAGCTGTCGAGGCGTTATGACAGCGCTCGCAGACGCCACGCCCTCGGGCTGGGTCGTTCGGATCCTCGCCAGTAGCGAGAAGGTCTCGTCGAGAGTGCGGGTAGTGGTCGGCGACCGTGGCAAGGGCGAGACACTCGCTCGCGCCTATGTGCCACGGACAGCCAGCGTCGCAGACACAGACAGGGTCGCGAGTCAGCACGACCTCGCGGAAGTAGCGATGCCCGGCCGACGTGTAGCCGCGCTGTGTCGCCGAGCCTCTCGCTCGGTCCGCCTGTCGGTCGTGCGTCTGGCATCTGCTCGACGTGGTCAGGGTCGGACAGCCGGGGACCGAGCAGACGCGCAGCTTCGGCCTAGTCGTCATCGTCGAGCAGATAGTCTCGACGCATCGCCTCGGCGTGCGTGAGGTTCGAGCGCGAGGCCTCGGCTTCCGTGTTGATCGCCTCGGCGACAGCGTGAAGGGACAGAAGCTCGGCCTCGGCCGCGACGAGTTCACGTCGGCAGATACCGGCCAGGTCGTCAGCTAGTAGCGGGGAGTAGTCCTCGTCGGTACTCATAGTGGCCGCGAGTTCGCCGTATCGAAGCTGAACGCTGAAGCCCATACGCCCGCCCTACTTCCTGACACGGTCAAGCAGACTGTCGAGGTAGTTCAGCGCCGCCTCGCGATCCTTCTCCGCGCATGTTGCCAGCGTCTCGCGGGCGAACTGCAACGCCTGGTACAGGCCGGGCGGAATCATCCGGGCCTCATCAGTCCACGGATCGCGGCGAGCTCGGCTTCACGTTTCATCGCGGCACGGCGTAGCCGTTTCTGCAGGGCGAGCTTGTTGGCGCGGATGCGGTCGGCTTTGATCCGGTCGAGGGCGGCTTGCCATTGGTCGGCCATTGGTCACTCCCTAGATCGGCGGGAGCTGCATCTCGGAGCGTTTGCCGTTGATGTAGTCCACGAGTTCGGGGCAGTATCGGAAGTGCTCGACTCCCATGCCGGGACCGTTGATCCTTAGGTGGGCGAAGCGTTCATGCATCTGCGCTTCGAGGTCTTTGCCACCGCGCTCAATGACGAGCACGTCGCTCCAATCGCAGCCGAGCTGGGCGAGACGGCTCTGGAGTCTGGTCGTCGTCCCTATCTTGATAGCACCGAAGTGCAGGACGTAGTAGACGACAGGCTCTAACTCTGCGAGGGCTTCGCGACGCTTACGGGTGCGCCAGTTCGTGTGAACGAGATCCGTGCTTGTGCGGGCATTGCCGATAGTCTGCATGGCGTTCGACTCCAACCAGTCGGACAGCCTCGTCAGTGTTAGCGCACTGGCGGGGCACTTTTGCAAATAGGAAAGGCCCGCCGAACCGGTGATGGTTGGACGGGCCTGATTGAATCTGGGATGCGTTGAAACGCAAACATACAGTCTCGCAAGGCTCACACATTGTCAAGCATCTAGCCCGCGCGTCGTTCGGCCTTGTATTCCCGCACACTTGGCAGCCAGTATCGCCCGTGCTCACGTTGAACGTGTCCTGCCTTGGCCCATCGTTTGAGGGTGGACACGGAGACGCGTGCGACATCGGCGGCGGTTTCTTCGGGCACCCACGCATCCTGGCGTGAGGCGATGGCGAGGATCTGCGCGCTGGTGCGTTCGATCCCGCAGCGCTTGCACCGGACTACTTCCTCCAGGTCGGCGGTCCTGACCCGCAGGGTTCGCCCGCAGTCGTCGGTGGGGCAGGGCACGCGTTGGCCGTGGTCGGGTACTTCACCGGCAAGCCGTCGTCCACGTTGCGCCAGTTTGCGGATCTCATCGGCGAAGTCGTCAATCGCGGGGTGTGAGTTGGCGGCGTGGTCCAGGTGCGCGCGTAACCATCCGGTGATCGAGGTGAGGTCCCCGCGTCGTGGTCCCGCGAGCGCGTAGATGTCGCACCAGTCCCGGACCCACGTCGTGAGAACGCCGAACAGGTCCGCGCCATGCCTCCAGTCCATCCAGTCCGTCCCACCGGGTAGTGGTGAGGATTTGGCGCGGCCGTCACCGGATGATCCACCGGGGAACGCGGGGTCGGCGGTTGCGGCCCACGAATCGACGAGGGTGTCAAGGTCGTCGCGGATGCGTTGCGCGCACGGGGTACAGATCGCCCCGAGGTCGGCCTCGCGACTACGGCATTCGGCGGTGCAGTCGGCATCGGGGAGGTGGCGATGCAGGACTTTCGTCTTGCCTTTAGGTTGAGGGACTTCGATACAGAATGGCGTGCAGTTATCGGCCGGGTCGTGCGGGTGCTTTGTGCAGATGGCGCATTCGATCATTGTTGTGCTCCTGTGCCGTCAACGATGATGGCTCGCGAGTCGCGGTCGAGGATCATGTCTACCCGCGCACGTTCGATCGCTAATGCCTCATCGGTGCGTTCCAACACTTCACGATCCACTAAGCGCCTATCTGGTGCGAGTTTCTGTTGCAGTTCAAGCATGAGAGCGACAGCTGCGTCACGGGGTAACCGGAGCCATGCGTCGTCGGGTAGTTGCGTGGCGGTGTCGTATTCCGACTGGGCGACCGGGTCGAAGTGGAGCAGGGTGCTGACGTGCTCATGGGTGTCGGCGAGGGCGATCTTGACTCCGTAGCCGAGGTGGTCGTCTTCGATGGCGCATTTCCAGGTCATAGCCCGATCCTTCCGATGATCCGATCCGCGAGGGAGACGACAACGGGTGCGCTCCATTCGATAGGCGGTGCGGTGGGGTCGCCGTAGCGCAAGTGGTTGCCGTCGTGGTTGGCATCCCTGAAGCATTGCGTGTGGTGGTTGGCGGGGTCGTGGAGTGCAGGGCATCGGTTCACCTGTCCTCCTCTGGTGCGTTCCCGCCGCATTCGCAGTGGGTGTATTGGTGGCACCACCAGGCGCAGGTCGAGCGGTCCTCGCGTGGAGGTTGACTAGGTTTGGTTTCCCCTAACTGCGGAAACATGGGCCAGTCCTCGTGCTGTTCCATGTGTTCGCCTAGCCGCTGCCGCGCACCTTCGTTGAGTTGGATCGTGAAGTCGTGCAGGTAAGGGTGCGGTGCCACGTTCAACTCGACTTCCGTCACCCATTCGCACTTGGAACATAGGAACCTCATGCGTCCTCCACGGTTTCGCATGGCCACGTGTCCCCGCAGATCACGCAGCGTGGCACAAGGTTGATCGTTTCCGGACGGTGTTCCTCCGGATGCCCGCCAGGATCGACCGGTTCGTACATCTCCAGGTCGTCGTCGGGGGGTTCGAGCGCGCCGTTTCCGTATGGGGCTGGTAGGCCGTTCACTGTTCCTCCCCGAGTGCGGTGCGAATCTTGTGTTTCACCTGGTCGAGTGCCTCGTTGTAGCCCTCTTCCCATTCGTCCAACGTCCGACAGGGGTTGGTGATGGGCCGCATTTTTTGGACCGCGTCTATGGCTGCACATGCTTGCTTCACACTGACCCAGCGGATCTTGGGTGTGGGTGGCACGTCGTCGCCCACTGATTGAAAGCGCTTCATGTGTTGTCCTCCCCTAGTGCGCGCGCGACGACGTCTGCGATGTGGTCAGACCATTCGTCTCCCAGCTTGAACATTGGGCAGTCCTGGTAGCTGTCGGCTCCACGTATCACGCAGCACACGTTCCCTGTCGTGTCTGCCGTGGGTACATGCAGCGATACCCGCTCAAGCGCGGCGACAAGGGCAGGAACATCGGTGCGTGCGTGAGCGATGAACTCAGCGTCGGCCGGGCCAACAGTTA
>ERZ724505.602-NODE-602-length-22640-cov-9.309365_pt1 | contig 22640 bp, 26 predicted proteins | sample MGYA00376038_ERZ724505 | MGnify/ENA primary metagenome ERZ724505 (study PRJEB28724, sample SAMN07190884) | wastewater metagenome | isolation source: effluent of sewage treatment plant in Hong Hong | place: Hong Kong | collected 2016-03-17 ...
CCACCTCAAGGGTTTCAGGGAATGCCTCCACCTCAAGGGTTTCAAGGAATGCCTCAAGGAATGCCTCAAGGACTGATGGGACCACCTCAAGGAATGCCTCCACCTCAAGGGTTTCAGGGAATGTCTCCACCTCAAGGGTTTCAGGGAATGCCTCCACCTCAAGGATTTCAAGGAATGCCTCCGGGAATGCCTCCACCTCAAGGCATGCCTCCTCCACCAGATCCAACCCAGGCGTTTGGTGCCGCACCGGGAACTCCTATCGAACAAATTCGCCCAGAACCACCTACAACTCAAGTTTCAGTTAATGGAGGAAATTTACCAGCACAACTTCAACAAACTCAGCAGCATTATGCTTCATTCCAAAAATGAATTTCTTTCGCACCCCTTTTTAAAAGAAATAAAGGATTTACGTGAAAGTAAAATGGGTATTCCAGGATTTTATGCATGGTTAAAAAGGACTTATCCCTTTTTAATCTCCTCTTTTCGTCAAAGACTTCGTGAAAAAACACTTCCAATTATTGACATTTTATGCCTCGATTTAAATGGTGTTATTCACGAATCTTGTCAAAAGCATTTCGGTTATGGAGAATTTGTTCCACCATTGAAACCAATTCCCTTTCATGTTCAAGAAAGACGTGCTATTCAAGAAGTTTGGAGAACAATTAAATTTCTAATCGATTCGTTCCAACCCAAAGAAAAGGTATTAATTATGGTTGATGGTCCTGCTGGTAAAGCCAAACGACAACAGCAACGTGCGAGACGATATCGCTCAGCTCTCGCTTCCGTTATGGATGAGAAAGAAAAATTTGACCCCAACTCGATTTCTCCAGGAACTCCTTTTATGGATAAACTAATGGCATATCTTGATCAACAGATTCGAAAATATTTAACTGAAGCGAGAAGTGAACTGGAAATTATCTTCTCATCTGATAAAGTTCCTGGGGAAGGAGAACATAAACTTATTAACTTCCTTCGTAAATATGAAAAGGTCGATACAGAGAAACGAATTATGTTAGTGGGAAAAGATGCCGATTTGATTATGCTGGCTCTTTCAATTCAAAATAGTCTTACAGATCGTTTTGGTCCTTCTATGCATATTCTGCGAGAAGAGGAATTGATTGATATTGATGCTTTACGAAAAGAATTGACAAATCGCCTTTGTTGGGGTTTAGAAGCCAGCGCTTCTTCTATTATTCACGACTTTATTTTCTTTTGTTTTCTTCTTGGTAATGATTTTCTTCCTCATTCTCCGACAGTGGATTTAATGGATGATGGATTAGAGGTTCTTTTTTCTGCTTATCTTGATGTTTGTCATCAAGCCAAATCTCATCTCATTGTGAAAAAGAAAATTGTTAGTAAAGTATTTATTTCTTTGTTACATATTTTAGCCTTGAATGAAGAAGATGCATTGTTGAAAGCTCGTTTGCAACCAAAATTTGAAGATGCTTTATTCACTAAATATTATAGTCAACAAGAAGGTAAAACATCTTTTAATTTTCTCGCATACAAACAAGAATATAATACACGTTTTACTTCAGTTCACCAAGGCAAAACATTACTTGATGCATGTACACCTGCACAAGAATATTTAAAAGGGATGGAATGGGTCTTTCTCTATTATACAGATGGAATTCCTAGTTGGGAATGGAGCTATCCATATGAATATGCTCCCTTTGCTTCTGATTTAATACTCGCAATGGAAGGATACATTTCTTGTTCGTTCCAATTGGGCAAACCATTACTGCCCTTTCATCAATTAGTTACTATTCTTCCACCTCAGAGTAAAAAATTACTCCCAGAAGAATATCAATCTCTTTTTTCCGACATGCAAACTGAAGTTAAAATTGACCGCAGTGGAAAAAGATTTGATTGGCAAGCAATTGTCCTTTGTCCACCTCTTCCCGCAAATCTTGATTTTGTTTACAATCAACTGGAAAAGAAATATCCTTATCCTCGAAATCGAGTTGAAAAAGAGAGAAATTATTCATTCGATTCTTACTTTGAAGAAACTAAAAAAGATCTTTTCAGCGGCCCCTTTCAATCAAACGTAAGATGTCGTTTACTCTAATTTCGAAAGGATATTTAACCCTAAAGGATATTTAACAATATCTTCTAAAAGATATTGATCATTTCAGAGAATTCTTATTTTTTTCTTCTCGAAGAAAGAAATTAAATTACTCTCTTCTCTTTCAAAGAATGGAATCGGCTTTGATTACACCAGATTCGTTTTATGGCAGATTGCACGCAGATGAACCGTACGATTTTTCTATTCGTGGAATTCGTTATAAGAGTGTAACTCATTTTATTTATGCATCAATGATGCCAGATATTGTGGCGGCAAATGGTATTCGTAACGAATTGTCTGCCGATTTGGCACGTAAAAAAGCCTTGGCCATTTTATATGGTAAAAAATCGAAAACTGGACGAAAATTGGCGTTTGCTGCTGAGAGAATTATTCGTTCGGCTTTGAAGGAGGGTTATCTGGCCAAATTTCGAACTGGAGCCTTTAACCAAAAACTGTTAGAAACTGGTAATGAAATGCTGGTCTATTCTCTTTATGAAGATACTTTCCTTCCTGGAGACACTACTGTTCTTGGAGTCAATAAAGATTTAAATGGACAAAATTTTCTAGGTAAAATTTTACAAGAAGTTCGTGAAGCTGTAGTCAAATATAAAGCGCAAGATCCTTTACAGGTTATTGCAGATCGTTATACACAAATTTACCTCCGTCGGCAATATTTAATTGATGAATTAAGAAATGGAATACTTCCATTTGACTACAGTTATGCTTATTTTGAAAAGTTACGATCGCCTTTCTTTTCACCAGATCAAAGAATGGCTTTTTACAAAAGTTATCTAATGAAAAAAGAAAAATATTATGCCGAAATGGATTCACTTCAATTCTACTCTCTTTTAAAATTGTTAAAACAAGAGAAAATCTCTCGATTCGAATTCGATATTGAATTATCTCGTTTGTTGTCAAAACCTAAAAATAAGTTTATTGCCAAAATCCGTCGTGTCTTACAAAATTATGACTTTTCACTTTCCGCTCGACAAGAAGAGATTAATAAGTTACTCAACCAAAAACATTTTTCAGAAAGAGATATTCTCACTTTTCGTAGTTTATTTAACTTGAATCCAGATGAAAAAGTCTTGTTTTTGGATGTCACTCAATTGTTAGAGAAGAAAGTAACAAATGAAGATATTGTCAAGTTCAGTGACCAATTTTCATTTTCGAGTAAAGAGAAAGAGCTCTTTCTCACCGAATTTGATAAACTTTATCAAAAGAGAAAATCAGCTGGTAAAATCTCCGATGAAGAAGTGTTAACTTTGACTCGAAAGTTGCCTATTTCCGAAGATGAAAAACTTCTCTTTTTAAAAGAAGAGTTGGATAGTTTAGAACAACTTGCAAAGAAAAATACTTCTTTGTTAAAAGAATTTATTTCAACGCAAGAAGCTCCATCTATTCAAATACCACAAATTCAATTATTGTTTGAAAGATATGAAAAGAAAAGTATTTCAGATGTCAATCTTGTTCAAGAGTTAAAAGAATTAAAAGTGCCTTATGAAAAGATTGCGAATTTAATTCAAAAATTAAGAAGTGATGTCTACCAACCAGAAAAAGCTGCCGATTACAAAGATGTCAAACAATTCTATCAAGCCGTGGTTGAAACTTCTGAACATGTCAATCTCGACCAAGCAATTGAAACACATTATCAAGCTCTGCGAGAAGAGAATGGCAAACTTCTTTCTCAGATTTTGTCAGAGGCAAAAGGAGTAATCGATGTATTTGAGAGAAAACCGTCAGGTGACATTTTAAATAATCTTATTATGTCTATGTTTCGAAATTATCGTGCTGATCCGGCAAATTACCAACCTCATTTGTACCATTTTCTTCAAAATCTTTTGGAATCAGTCGATCCCGAACTACAAGTTTATCGCCACTATCTACAAAAGTTCGATTTTTCAACTTCAGTAAGTGAAAGTAAAATCAATAATGATATTCTTTTTCAATTGGAGCAATTTCATCAAAAAGGATTTATCGATCAGACTTCAGACTTAACCGAGATTGCCGATTTAATTGAAGAATTTGAACAGGGTAATACCAATTGGATTGAAAGAGAATATGACTTGGCTTTACATAAGTACGCAATTTTAGAACAAACTCTTTTTGAAAAGGGCATTGACATGAAAACTTTAGTGCTTTCTCTCGGTAGAGATAAAATTATTCAAGATTATGCGACGTTTGCTGTCGGAGACAAGTCGTCACTCAAAAAATTTCTTCAAGAGACAAATATTACTCTACCCTTGATTGAATCGATTGGCTTTCGTAAATTAACATCTTTGAGAGAAGAAGTATATCAACATTTTAAAACAAATTATGGTACCATTCCCTTTACTTTTAAAGAAAAAGTAGTTGAAATTTTTAAAACACAAAAACATAATCTTCAAATGAATATCAACTTTCGCAAATTTATTCCCCAGGTGGAAGATGGACTTGAAAAAATGATGGCCAAGCAAGATACCTTCCTCCCCGTTGAACCGGAAGAGACGTATGGAAATCAGGCGCTCTTGGAAAATTATCAACCAGTTGAACCAAAAGGTGCTTGCAGTGAAGAAAAAGAAGAAGTTTGTCCTCTTGGAGGTTGGGATGACCCAGAAGAAAGAGAATCGGAAAAATATATGGAGTCCGAGTTGGAAGCAGAAGAAGTGTTAGAAGATACTTTTGACCTCGAGGCTTTTTTTGATGAAAAGTTTAACTTTGAGGAAGAAGAGCCAGGAAAAGAAAATCTTGCAATTAAAGGAAAAATACCACCATCTGCTATTCGTATTGGAAATGAGTTGTCTTTTCCGTATGAATGGATGGCACCTTTTCATTTAACTCCGATTATCATTGATGATGTAAGTTATCCAAGTGTGGGACATTATGTAATTGCAAAATTGGCAACATTACATCCAGTTTGGAAAAATTTACCTCGTACTAAACTGGATTTGGGACAAAAACAAATCGAGGCTCCCACTCTTCGAAAATGGCTTCAAAAAAATCCAAATGAGACTGGAAGTGGATTTGGATGGAAGTTAAATCTTGATCGTTATCGTCCAGTTTCAGAGTTAATTCGTATGCTACCTCAAAGAATGCAAGAAAATATTCAAAATCTCTTCGTTCGTATGGCTCAGATTGGATTTTCTCGTAAAATGGCTGGCTCTCCTTATCGTGAGATTCTCTTTTCTACTTTGCCTTATCCAATTGAATATGTAGACCCTGATGGATTAAATCGAGAAAACTCTAAAATTGTAGCTAATTTATTGGAGAAGATTCGCAGTACGATTAAAGATGTAATTCTACCAGAAAAAAGAAAAGGAGTCTTTTACGATCGAAAACATTTTCCTCACATTTCCGAATTTATGTACAATCGTGCTCGAATTTTAACTCACGCCCTGCTCGCTTTTGCAAAGTATAAAATTTCTCATCCCAAACTCCTTGAATATCATAATGCTCCCGCTATCACATTTGATGATATGAATTTTACCATTAAAAAGTTGTTATTATCTTGTTATACCTGCACTTATTTAGATGATTTGGAAAATCCTCCAGATCATTTCAAATTTGACGTCAACAATTTAATTGTTTCAATTGCTAAAAATTATCTTCCAAGGACTGCAATGCAAAATGTCAATGATGCAGCTATGAAAGAAGTGATTGTTAAATTTGCTGAACAGAAAGATGTACAAAGTTTGGAAAAAACTTACTTTTATGATCTACAGGAAATTATTCGTTATTATTGGTCACATGTTAATCAAATGGTTTATTCGATTGTACCCAAACTTGATGATAAATTATTCTTTACAAATTATACAAAATTGATAGAAGATGCTCATAATGCAGATCTAGGTACTAAGACTGAAGTTGCTGTCAATGCAGTGATTAATCTTTTGGCTATTCTAAAAACATACATTCACGCGGATTGTTCAACAGCTGATCTGGATTTAATTCGCAATTTGATTCTTCGCCCCCAAACTCAATATCGAATTCAAGTTGTGTATCAGACTCGGAAAGGATATGACTATGGAAAAGAGACTTTCTTTCCCGAAGAGGAAAATTATCAAAAGTACGGCTTTGTGGACAAATTACATCAGCTGTATCGCAAAGAATTACCTCTTAAAACTTTAAAACAATTTGGAGGTTTAATTCGAGAAATTCTCCTCTTTCCAGAGACGAATCAACAAGATTTTGTCGAGTTTACCGTTCGACTCAAATTCTTTGCTCAGCCGGATTGATTTTTTACTTTTTTTCTTTTTTCTGCTCCCTCGAAAAGATATGAAAGCATACCTTTTGCTGGTTCTGGTGGCAATTGCCGCAATCTTTTATCTTTTGAAGAAGAAAGAAGGATTTGTGGTTGCCCCGGTTTTAGAACACCGCGCAATGTCTTCACTTCCAATGAATTCAATTTCTGGTTTGTCTGATGCCTACACGCGATCATCACCAATGAGTGATCCCAGTATGTTCCGAGATATGGTTCCAGTTGATCAACCGGAACAAGTCGCCAAAGATCAAGTTTACGGTGAATATCTTACGCCTCAAGATATGCTCGGTGATCAAACTATGGATGTTGCTGATCAATTTGCTGAACCAGAAGTTCATACTTTTGGTGTCACCTTGAAGAGTCGTTTTATTTCTCCTGACACAGTTTGGAACTTGGGTGCTGAATATATTCCTCCTGTTAATTCCGTTCACAGTTTCCGTGACGTTGGTCTCGGAGATGCCCCTCGAACTCAGTTGAGCCAGCCAATGGATGATGGTTCATATTCTTATGAGGTTACTCGAGTGTAAAAAATTGATTCTCTACCTAAAGAAGGTAGCGAAAAAGTAAATATGTTACAGCAATATTTGTTACCCAAATTGCAACAATTTTTTAACATCTTGGAGTATAATGGGTTTTCGAAAGAAAAAATTCGAGATGCTTATCAAAAAAGTAAAATTGCGTCAGTCAAAGTTTCTAACGCTGATGTGAAAGCTTATCAACAACAGGCCCTTATTGCGAATGCCAAGGGAATAACTATACAAAGTCTGAAAGATGAATGTAAAAATCGTGGTCTAAAAACGACTGGAAACAAAATTCAACTTCAAGCTCGTTTACAGGGTCTTCCTGAACCGAAGAAAAGTAAAAAATTTAAATTTCCTCAAGTGACAAGAGGGAAGATCATTGATAAAATTCGCAGTACGGTAGCTAAAATTGGAATTGTTCGTCATGAAAATGGTGAAGATTACTGGCATCCGGAAACAGGTTTAATCTTTGATCCTCAATCAGGAATGGCCATTGCTTCTTTTCGGCACGGAAAGAAGCATAACCTTAATGCAGACGACGTCCAAAAATGTCTCTTATATAATATTCCCTATGGCATTCCTCGTAATTTGGATGAAGGAATGAACCTCATTCTTGATGAGAAATTGGCAGATGTTTTAACGAAGGAGGATTTTCATTCTCAAGATGAAGAGGAGGAAGGTGACGATGAAGAGGAGGAAGGTGACGAAGAGGAAGAGTTTTAAAGAGATGGTTTGAAATTCAAACCATGAGTTCCGATCATTTGAAAATTGGTCCTTACAATGATAGTCATTTCTTTGTTGCTTGCCCGGAAAAATATATGGATGATTATCTCGACCTCATGAAACGATTCAAAGCGCGAAGAAATATGAATGCAAAGGGATATGGTTCTGGATGGACTGTCCCAAAGGAATATCGCGAGGAATTGGTCGATTATTTTGGCCTTTCTGAAGCTAAACCAAAGTATCAACCTGCTCCGAAGACAAAATATGAAACAAAGCTTCAGAAGAGAAAAGGAGACGAGTCTGAAGAGGAAGAAGACAACGAAGACTCTTCGGACAATGAAGAGCAGCCATCTTATGAAAAGAGTCCTCCTCGACGCCGAAGCCCTTCACCCAAAAGATCCTCTCGTCGAAGTCGATCTCATGAAGACGAGGATGAAATTGAAGAGTTGACTCAAAAGATGAAGGAACTTTCTTCTCGTCTTGATAAATTGAAACGAAAGTAAAGAATTTTAATTTCCCACGGGAAATTAAATTAATTCATTCATTGATGTAGCAATAGTTAAATCTAAGGCAGCCAATTTGTCTGTTATTGCTTGAATATTTTGAGGCTCGCTTACGCGATCTTCGAGTTGATGACGAGTCAAAGAACTCATTAAGGTACCAGAAAGTTTTTCAAAATCGTCAGCTGAAGAAACTAATTTGAGTATCTTTTTCATTCGGTCTTCATCAAAAGTGGGACTCATTTTTTCAAGTTCTGCTTCAATGATAAAGATAATATTTCCAACAACATAATTATGATTCCGAAGGAAAGAACGATATACAACAATAATTTCCAACATTGAATTATAGAAATTAGGCCACAAAGTATACTGTTTAAGCCGATCTAAATACTTCATAATCACTGGAAGTCGTTCTTCATCATAAATATGTTTCCACAACTCATGAGTTTGATATAAAGAAATTTCTTTTTCAATCGTTTTCAATCTTTGTTGAAGATATGGGTCTAACTCTGGAAGGATGCTGGAGAGTTTTTCAACATCTTTATTTTCACCTTCTTCTTGATGGTATTCTTCTTGATGATATCCTTCTTCTTGATGATATCCTTCTTCAGGTAGTTCACCTTCTTCTTGGTGATATCCTTCTTCGGGCAGTTCATCTTGTTCACCCTTTTTACAAAAATCTTTGTTTAATGGTAATTCAAGCTGGCTCATTCTCTTGAGTAAGTTTATCTTTTTCTCGCAAGAAAAAGAATCAATTTTATACCTTTATTCATAATCTCGAATTGCAATGCCGACAGGAAAGCGAGGTAAGACACCTGGCTCATTGGAGGGTTGATAACGAACGGTTAACATTTTTCCAATAACTTCGCGACGATTTTGAAAAATTTTCTTTCGCCATTCAAAATCACCTCGAGGTCGAACTTGAAATTGGTCTCCTTGTGGTGTACGAACGACAAAAACAGCTGCCCCTTCTTCGGTACCTTTACCTTCGAGAACATCAACAATCTGAAATTCCTCATCTTTGAAATGTTTATATTTCAAAATGGAATTAACTCTTTTTCCCAGAGCATAAGGAGCATCTAACTTGCGAAGAATAATTCCTTCATATCCTTCTAAAACATATTGATTATGTTTTTGAATTAATTCTTCTTCCGAATTCACCATCTCATAATCAATTAATTTAGTTCTTGTCAAAGGTAATTGGGAAAATTGCCGAATCACACTCATTCTCTGAGCGTAAGTATATCCCGGATTTTTAAGAAAATAGAGATCAAATAAATGAAATTCGATTCGATCATCATATTGAGAGGGTTTATTTTTGGCTCGAACTGCACCACTGATAGCATTGAATGGAATATTATGAGAATAAAGTTCACCATCAAGTACAACATCGGGAAGAGCAGCAAAAATCGTCTTTGCATCGCGTCGAATATTATCCAGAAAGAATATTTCTTTTCCTTGACGACTCATTAGCATAATTTTCCCCTTCTCTTCAAAAATCATACATCGAACACCATCCAATTTACGTGAAGCGGCAATAGGAAAGACATTTCCTCCTTCATAAGGTTGGGCTAACATTGGACGAAGAATTTGAGTTAAAGAGTCCGGTTCGACATTAACATTTTCAACTTTTTCTCCTAGTGGAACATACAATTCATCACGTTTTCCCTTCCATTGAGAATAAGCCTCAAATAAAGCTTGCTCTTGTTCAGTTGTTTGATTTGCTCTTCCCACATTTTTAGGAGTGGCTCGAACAGCGGGAAAGGATTTTACCACACTTTGTTCCCCTTTTTTGTTAATCAACCAAGATTCACGATAATAGAATGGTCCAATGACATAGATTCTCCAAAAGCTTTGTCGATTAAGTTTATCAAGTTTGGTTAATATTGGGAATTGGTGAACAAGATAACCATTAATAACTTCTTCGGTAACATTAAAAGTTTGCTTATTTATTTGGACTGTAATCAACCCTCTTCCTTTAACAGAAAGTTGTGGTTGAGTTGCTTGTTTTACTTCAGAAGTCATTGGTTTTCTTTTTCTCTTGAAAAAGAAATATTCACTTTTTTATTTTATTGCCATAAATTTATTTAACAATCTGTCCAATTCTGGTGATGGTTCAAGTTCTTGTTGTAAAAGATGGGTCCCAATCGCCTCGAGAAATGAAACTTCATCTTCGTAAATGATAATAATACCTTGTTGAAAAAAATAAGAATGGAGTTCTTGGAGCGAGGGAAGTCCTTCTTTCTTCTCAGTGGAATAGCTCATTTTAAAAAGAAGAAAAAATTATTTAGATTCTATTTCTTCTAATGCTACTCGATTTTCAAATGTAAAATTATTAAGACAATTCATTTCGCAGAATTTAGCTACGAACACTTCTTTTTGTTCGCTGGCAATTAAAGAAGTGACTGATTCTTCTGTTAAAAATTTTTGACATTGTGCACAAACATGAGTTTCATTAGTCACCGAAAATGCCAACTTTTCTACTACTTGTTTCGGATTGAGATATAAACCTTTGAGTTCAAAGAAAGAATTAAATTCATTGAATAAAGTATACAATTTCTCGGGTGTATCAGCTGGATTGTCTCTAATTGCTGCTTTCAAAATTTCTACTTTAGCTTCAAGTTGTGGATCAACTTTTTTCTTTTTGGTCGGCAAATATCGAGTAATCACTTGATCAATAATTTCTTGTGAAAAAGGCAATCCTTGTTTATCAAGAAAATTTTGCTGTTCAAATTGTCGTAACAATTCGTCAATCTGATAACAATCTGTTACACCGTTGTTAGTTAATAAAACATAATTTTCTTTTTCTCCTAGAGATACTGGACAAATATCTTCAAAATTAACCATGGCTGCAAGATAATTAGATTCTTTTACTCCGGTGTCTTGAAATTCTCCAGCTTTTTCGCGAAAAGCTAACAAAGGCGGTACGACTTGACGAACAAGAACATTGTTAGAAAAATCGCGGAGATACATTACAATTGCCTGTTTTAATTGTACAATATTCTTCTCCTCGGGAAGTTTTTGTTCTAAAGACATTTGATAATATCCCTTGGCTGTAATGCGCTTCTTTTCCAATTGGGTAAGAATCCAATATTTAGGATGGTACAAAAGAGGTTTGGCTAAACCTTCTACCACATCCATAAAATTAATAGCCTCTTGACGAGGTAAAGTAATTTCAGGAATATAAAGATATCCCGGTGGATGAAATTTATCAAGAAAGGCTTTTGAAACTTTACTTTGTGTACATAATGTTTCTAACTCGGAACGAATAGAAAAATCTTTCAAAGCAAATTTACCTTTGAATTGAATAAGTGTTCCTTCTTGCAATTTCTGAGTCTTCCATTCAAATCTTTGAAAATAGGGTAACCATGGTGCAAAGCATAATAATCCTTTTAAGTAAAATTCTTGGAGAGGTAAAGTTCGATGTTCAATGAAGAATAGTTCATAAATTTCTTTGATCAATTGAGTGCTGATCTCAGAGTATCGATCAGTTAGAAGTAATAAACGTTGTGGGTATTCTTGATTCATCATAGTGACTGGTGTTTTTAAAAGTATTTGGGGATCGACTTTGGGAATACTAAATTCTTCGGATGCTTTCCGGAAAAGATCATTTATTTCTAACCCTGAAAGAAATCTAAAAGAATTTTTATTTACTCCAACTACTTCAATGGTAATTGTAATCAATTCTTGATCTGAACGTAACAATGCAGGGACTTTATTTTTAGCCAGGGTTAATTCAACTTTACCTTCGTCTGCTTTTGGAACATTCCAGGTATAATCACAAAGTAATTCGAGAAACTGGGAAGTGGGTGTATAATATCCACCTAAATTTTGCTCTTCCCATTCGGGAAAAACATTCGAGCTCTGTAAAGGATGAAGAATTTTGAACGCGATCTGTTTCTTCAATGAAACTGAACATTTTTTGATTCTCATTAAGTCAACTTTCCTTGCAGGTAAAATCCTTGGTTTAAAGGTTAAATAGGGATTCTTTTCTCCAGTTTGATCCAATAGACGGATCGGTAATTTTTCTTTTTCCTCAATATATCCTTTACTTTGAAGAAAAGTGTACAACGCGTCGATTCCTTTTAGATTATAAGCACCTCGAATATAAGCATTGGCAAATTCAATTTGTGTATAAGGGAGAGGTAAAATGCCATATTTTTCTTGGTATTGAGTAAGTTTATCCGATTGTTTTTCTTTCGGGAAAACTGTGATAAAGATTTGTTCAAAATTTGTTACTTGAGGAATTTTGCGTAGCTGATTAAAACGTTGTTCTTTTTTCTGCCCTTCAAGGAAATAAATCAAATTAAGGACGTAATCACGAACATTTTCAGAGGATGAAGAAAATATTTGTTTTAATCGAACCGGTTTCCGGATGTATTCATATTGACCAAGTTTTTCTTCAAACTGTGATGTATTCAATATTCGTTCCAACTCTTTGATGTTAGCTGGATTATCTTTACTCATTTCTTCAGAGTTTTTAACAATTAACAATAAAGAAAGAAGATGATAAATATATGACAAATTTTGTTCTTGTACTTCAACTGGTAAAAGAATATTAAGTTTTTTCTGTTCTTCTTCAGCTAAAGGTTTATTTTTAGAGATAGCTTTATTGATGTTGTTGATCAGTTGATTGATGACTTTCTCTTCAAACTGTGGATTTTTTTGTTGAATTTTAAGAGCCATTAGAATTTGTTCGAAAAACTGACGAACTTCCTTTTCTTCTTTGGGTGTGAATTCCCTTCTGATTGCTTTAGCTACAGAGAGATAAAACTTGCTCCGAATGATAGCAAGATAACATTGAAGATACTCAACAATGTTATTTTCTACTGAAGATTTAATTTCATTTTGTCGATCACGAATAAATTTGTAAATCATATTCAAGGGGTTGTCTTGAATAGTAGCTAAATCAAAGAAAAGACGAACAAAAATAGCTCGGTCATTTTCCGATAAAACATTCCAAGCTAAGAGAAATTTTTCAGTATAATCACCTGGAATAACATCTTTTACATCTCCGCGAAGAAAAGCTCGAAGGAAACTAATAATATTTCGAAATTGTTCGTAAGCATTAACATCATTAAAGCCGAGATCTTTCCATTTCTCATCAGTTAATTGGAAATCACGAAGATATTGAGTTTTATCTTCTTTTTCTTCTTCCTCCTCTTCATCAAGATCGGCTTCGTGTAGAAAAAGTTCTTCAGCTCTTTCGTCAAGATTATCAAAGTCTTTAATCGGGGAACGAATTCTTCCTCGGGAAGGAGCCTTCTCAGAAAAGGGTACCTCTTTTGACTCTGGAAGGATGTTTAACGATCTTTCAAATACTTTCTTTTCCTCGTAGGCAAATTGTCGTACTTTACGATGCTCAGCTTCACTCGCAATAGCATCCTGTAATTGTCGAGTTGATAGACCCTGTGGATTGACTCGAAGTTTTTTCGCCCAGAAAAGAAGAACTCTTGTGGCATCCGTCTTTAAAATAATTTCCCGAGTAAGTTGTTCAAGCGGGATGTTCATAAGATCATTCTTTTTGTTTTGTTTGACTTTCTTCTGAAATTTCTCAAAGGCCGACATTTGATCTTTGAATATGGAAACTTTTGAAAATTAAGGAATATCTTTTTACTTCAAACAGTCTCTTTTAGCAGTATGAACGATCCAACTGCAGACAAAACTTATGAAGGGTTGACACTCAAAGATTTTATCCGTTATTTTCAACCTCAATTAGAAGCTTCTCTTGAAGAAGGCAAAATGATTGAAGAAAAAGGTTTTGCTCCTCTTCTCGACCCAGATGCACCTGAATCACAACCAGTTAAAAATAGAGCTGACCGGAGAAGAATTAAACGCGAGAGACAAAAGCTCTTTGAAGAAGGGCAACGAAAGAGAATAAAAGAACAAAGAGAATTACAAAAGAAGAAATTGTTGAAATAATATCTTAAAAGATATTATTGCTTCAATGCGCGATAAGACTTAATCATTTCCATTAACAAAATAACCCACTCCCAAATTGATTCTTTACTTTCATTGCTAAATTGAGGATTTTTCCACAATGTTTTAAATGGAATTACTTTATTTTTATCTTGGATACTTGAAAAAATATTACATTTATCATCCAAGAAAAAATTATCATCCCGCTGCTCAATTTTACTTAAAATTCTCTTCTTTTCATTGTCACCTTGATTTTCTTTTTCATCTTCCTCAAGTCTTTTAACAATACTTTGAACTATGATTGAAATTGAATACATTCGAACCTCAAGAGCAGTTTGGATTTCAAAAAGATTCTTGTCATCTGGGAGATATGCGCGAAGTAATTTGACAAATTCAAGTAATTGCCCTTCAAATAAGTTCAATAATTCGACACGATCTCCTTCGTTTGACATTTCAAATATCTCATTTTTGTTTAAACCAATTGAAAGACATCTTCTAAAGAAAAATTGAATTAATCTTTTTCTCTCTTTTTTAAGGAAAAGCTTTTTTGATGGACGTCTTCGATCAATTTGACCAATTAAATGACACACAAAAATCAAAACAGACAAAACTTGACGACAAAGAAGATGTATGTCCTCATGCCAATGTAATTATTAATATGGGATTTCACGAATGTGCCGATTGTGGTTTGCAACTGACTGAAAACAAGAAAGAAATGGTGGACGATTATACTCGCTGCTGGATTGTTAAAAAAGCACCAAAAGGATTATTTGACGATGTTAAACATTGTGGTTTTCCCGAAGCAGTTGTGTCAAAAGCAAATGAAATATTCGAGAAAGCTTGTACAGAGGCCCTTTTTCGCATTAATCGAAGAAGGATCATCGTAATCGCTTGTTTAATTGAAGCTTATAAGTTATTGAAGATTCCTTATAATATTCGTGATATTACTGATCATCTACCAACAAATTCGGCAAATCCTTTGGCTGGATCCGAAATTATTGAGCCTATTGTCAAGCAAATGGATATCAATCGAGAACGTGATATTTATATTTCACCATTGTATTCCATACGAGAAATTCTCTCAAGTAATTGGCAAAATTGGGAATCAGTCTATCCTGAAATTAAAGAAATTTTTGAGAAAGTTGATCAAAAGACAATCATCTTAAGCACAGCTAGACATAAAAGTGTGGCCGCAGGTGTTATTTATTATTATATTCTAATGAGAAGTACACCTATGACACTTGATCAATTTGCCAAAATTTCTAAAATGAGTAGTGCAACTATCAAAAAAATGGTACTAGATGTAGCTAAAGTATTAAATACTTCTCATTTAGTGGCGGCAAAATTGAAATAATTTAATTGTCATTTAATATAAAATTAATGGAAACCGAGAATAATCCTCCTGAAGTTAAGTTGCACCCTCAAAGAGAGAAAGTTCGACTCTCTCTTGAAAGTAAACATAACACTAAAGCTAAAATTTTGGAAAAACATTTGTACAATGCTGCAATTAAAACAGCAAATTCCCAAGGTATTACTATGGTTAATGATCAACGCTTTTGGTATTTGTATCTGCAATATGCATTTGAAATACTTGATTCGGAATTAAGTCAACAAGATATTATTAAAAAATGCCAATTGGGTCAATTTGGTTGGAAAAATTTAGCTTTTCAAGAGGTGGTCTATTTAAAAGAACTGGAAGAAAATTTTATCTATAATCAAGGCGATGATGAAATTGCTGAAGGTGCTGTTGAATGTCCTTCTTGTCATGGTAAACGTGTGTTATCAAAGACGGCCCAAATTCGGAGTGCTGATGAAGGAGAAACAGTATTTTACAAATGTATTAACAAAAATTGCGGTCGAACTTGGAAGATTTACAATTAAAAGGTTTATTTCCTTTCGAGGAAATAAATTAGTTTTTCCAAGTTATAACAGTGTTATAAGTTTCAAGTGCACTCTTCAAGTCACCATGTGGAGCATAGCGGATATCAAGAAGTTCAACTTGAAGAGCAACATCTTCGACTTGATAAAGCATTGTCTTCTCAGTTTGCTTTTCAAGGGAGATTTTTTTAGCTACTAACTGATTTGTAGTACGAATTTCTGGTAAAACTGGAACATCGAAATCTACTTTGGTTGTCCTTGTTTGGAAAGAAGCCCATTGAAGATTGCGCAAATCGACCGTAAAGCCAATAGGTTGCATTTGCGTATAGGGAGTTTGTGGACAAATTGCAAAAATGTATCTCTTTTCGTTACACATACACGGAATTTTACCTCCGTACATTACAAAATCTGGATTATTAGAATGTACTTTCTTCAAAGTTACTTGTCCATTGGTATTTGCGTAATAATTATGAATCAAATTGTATACTTCGACTCTTCCTAATTGATACAAACTTTTACTTTCATTTGTTTTGAAGACCGAACAAGAAGATCCAGAGCACTTCATTTTAAAACCTTTTTCTTTTTTACATTTTTCTTTAAAATGTCGTCAAAAACGATTCATCCCTCAGATAAATGGTCCAAACAAATCGTTTACCAAAAAGGATTTCGACCACCTCCCTTTAATGTCAAGGTAAGTCATGGTGGTTTATCACATCGAAAGTTAACTACCGAATTGGAAGATTTACCAGAAAATTTTCATTATCAACCTTCTCAATTAACTGCTGAAAGAAATCAAGGTCAATGTGGCAGTTGTTGGGCCTTTGCAATCACTTCTGCTTTAGCTGATCGTGTATTTATTAAAACTGGTAATAATGTTCCTTTGAGTGTGCAGCATCTTCTCAATTGTGTAAAAGTTTTTGATGGTACACCACAAGTTGATATTTGTGATTCGGGCAACGACATCGGTTACGCCATGGCCCATCTTCCCGAAGATGGGTTAATTCCAGAAAGAATTCAACCTTACCAAATGATTAATGGAGGTAAAAATAACAATAAGTGTCAATTGGAGAAAAGTGAAGAGAGTGATTATCAAATTCATCTTCAAAATCAATCCGCTTACATTATTACCGATCCAGATGGTGATGTTACTGAGAATGTTCGCAATATTAAAGCTCATATTTATCACGAGGGACCAGTTATTGCGACAATGGTTGATGTTTATCCCGACTTCTATGATTATGATGGAGTTTCAGTGTATGTTCCCAAACCGAATCAAACCAGTGAAGGAGGTCATGCAATTGAAATTCTTGGTTGGGGTAAAAATGAAGAAGGACAAGAATATTGGATTTGTCGAAATTCTTGGGGAAGTGGTTGGCCAGCCAAACATCTCCCTGGTATGGGAAGAGGTTGGTTTTATCTTGCTTTGGGGAAAAATGTTTGTGGTATTGAAAAATATGTGTTTGCCAGTATTCCAGAAATTAAAGGAGAGGAAGAAAATGATAATAGCACTGATGCCTTCTTAGAAGACAACACTGACTATGTCCAACCAAGAGGAAAGTATGATATTATTGTTACCTCGAAATCGAGAAAGTGGTGGCTTTTATTACTCATAGTTTTACTCGGAGTAATTTTCGCTTTTCGAAAACAAATTTTTAGTTAAACATTTTTCACCCCCGATTAAATGGATCTCAACCCGAAGACCGAAACACTTGTTTTAAATCATGTAATGATGCTTTTTCCCCTGACACAAAAGAAAATTCGTGTTGCAGGAGCTGCTGATTTTTCTTTTGCAATTGTAAGTCAAGATGATCTTGATAATGATCGAATTCCTTTTTCACAATCAGTCGGAGGTGTTGCGGAAGCAATTGGTGATCAACGACCTGATTTGTATTTGGCATTAAAAGCTGATCGTGATATTGAAGTGATTGTGCAAACATTGGACAATCCTGGTTTACCTCCGCAAATCGCATCGTATCAAACAACGCAAGCAGTTGGAACGCCGATTGAAGGTTCAAATAAATGGATTTGGATTGCAATTGTAGGTATTTTACTTTTCTTCCTCTTGAAAAGAAAGTAAGAAACTTTCATAATTAATTTCTGTTGAAATTAATTAAACACTCTTGACAAAAAATTAAATAATAAATAAAAGATGAGGACAATTCAATATCCTATTTTTCTTGCTTCACGAGATTGTACTCAAGACCCTTTTTGGAAACAATTGTTTGAAAAATTGGCTTATGGTGAACCTCCAAAAGGAACTTTTTTTGAAAAGGATACTTTATGTTCAACTCTAAAGAAAAGAGAATTTGTTTATCCTTTCGGGGGAAAAGAAGCAGAACAAATTTATGATGAATTGTATTATATTCTAACTTCGGTTTTTGCAATTTCTAAAGGAGAAGTCTCTGTTAGCAAAAAACAAGAATTTGAAAGGTTTACATCCTCTCTTCGGAGATGTGAAGAAAATTGGTCTGCCATCAAACAGAAGAATGTAAGAGAAAGTTTAATTCTTATTTTCATTTCAAGGGCAATGAAACAATTTTCATTATCAGTTGAACAAGCTCAAGACCTTCAATATTTTATTCATATTGGTTTATTACTTAAAATATTTCAAGATAAAGATATTATCATTAAAGATGGAATGATTCAGGCTATCGACGGAATAGAATTTGAAGAAAGAAATTTTAAAATTACTCGTCCATTTCAAATCGCGGAAGGGAAGCCTGAATCAAAAATAACTAAACCCAAAGTGATTAATCCAAAAGATCTGTGGGCTGAATATTTATATAAGAATGGAGGACAGTGAATGGACTTGTTTGAAAAACTACGGCCAACTGGAAATTATCTCTGCCCATTTTGAAGAAAAAGAGACTCAACGAGTCTCCAGTTCAACTCAAACTGATGAAGAAGAGCATTTTTGCATTTCATTAAACGGAAGACCTTATAAAGTCTTTCATTCACGGAAAGAAGTGGAAGATTGGATTTTTTCCCGTTGTAGAGAAGATAAAAGAATTTTACGAAACGGCGATTGTATTCGTCGATATCAGGGAGAAAAGTGTATTGAAACAATTATTATTAATTCTCTTTACTAGATGTAGAGGAAGATAAGTAAGCAAAATATCTTCCGAGACAATTTAAATATCTTCCCACCCAGGAAAAAATTTGCCTTTTACCTTCGGCTAATTTGGCCAATTGCCTTTCAGTTCTTTGTGTAAGAGACCAGAGAAAAATGCATTCTGCTTCTTGTATTGAAGACGTAAAAAAGTTTACTTTTCCATTTTTCCCGGCGAAAAAATCTATTTTACTTTCCAAGGAAGAGAATGATTTTTTCTCGGAGTTTTTCTTTCCTTCCAAGAGAAATTCGCGAATTTGAAATAAAGTTTCTTGGATCTCGGTCATTTTCGCCAATTGGAAAAGTTGTGAAGAATTGTTGCCAGACAAATATTTTGCTTTGTAAAGACAAATTGCAGCCAACAATTCTCCTAAACTTCCCACCGCAGCTAACAAGTTGGACGATTTTGCAACAGTTTCTCCCGATCGAAGCGAAGAGTAGAATTGAGGATCTAACTTTTCTTCCAGTCTCGATCTTTTTGACATTCGATCTTCAGAGAAATTGGATCGTGGACTTTCTTTGAGTCGATGTGCATTTCGATCGGAAAAACTTCTTGTTGCTAAAGTCGCAACACGGGGTAATTTTCGATGGGGATTTTCTGTGTTAATAATACTGAGAGCCTCTTTTCTCTCAAATGAAGCTGTATCATCAGATTTCTTCATTTTTTGAAATGAAGAAATGTTTAATTTCCTATGATCTTCTATTTCCCGTCTTGGACTCAGAATGTCGTCCAACTTTTTTCTCATAAAGGGGAAGAGGAAGAGGAAGTCTCGGACTTTCAACGGAAGTTAAATGTCTTCTTTGTCGCGGATCAATTTTTATCGGACGAGGAGGCACCTTTTCTTCCGGTTCAATTCTTCTTGGACTTTCAGATTGGTCACTTCTTGGACTTTTAGATTCAGCTCGCGAATTTCGTCCACTTCTTTCACTTTGTGAACTCCGAGAACTTCTCGAGCGATCACTTTGAGGGCTGACACTCGGACTATATCCATCTTCCGAACCACTTTCATCAGAATGATAAGACAAATCCTCTTCTTCTGAAGCAATACCAAGATCAAACATATCAATTTCCTCATACGACTTATAATCTGCTACATTTGTTAGTGCTTTCTTTGTCATAATATCAATTTGATCATGACGATCCCATTTCAACGGAAAAGTAAAAGCATTCACTTCATCTCCCAAATCACTTGGAAGCAACTGGCAATATTCTTTCTTTGTATGGTTGACGAGTAAAAACCAAAACATTTTCAAAAAATAATTTTTTTCCCAGCAACAAAACGATTACGAGAGAAAGTCTTTTCACTAAATCCATCTCTCCTTAAATGTCTGTATACGGATCGTATCAAAAAGCTTCTCGTTTGGGTAAAATCGACCCCGGTCGTGGTTTGGCCCTCGCCTCGGCTGTTGTATTGGCCCCTCAACACGCTGGTGTTTGTCCTCCTGTTGCCCCTTCTCGCCCTGAAGGAACTGCTGAATCAGTGTATAAGGATTATATGAATTTGTGTGATCCTAATGCCTTTGCCAAGGCCTATGATCTCGAAACGGATCTCCAACGAATGCCTGACATGGCTCGTCCTCTTCGTCAAGAAAGAGTCAGTTTGCTCACTGGTGAAAATATTCACGGTACTATTCAAACTGAAGGACAAAACCGAATTGTCAAAAATAAGCCAGTACCTGGTCAGTTTCAAGCGTACATGTCAGCTTTTGCTGCCGGAAACACTGACCAAGATGCTCACTACTTTTAAAAAGTTAAACATCCTTCGGGGTTAAACATCCTTCGGGGTTAAACATCCTTCGGGGTTAAACATCCTTCGGGGTTAAACATCCTTCGGGGTTAAACATCCTTCGGGGTTAAAAGAGGTCCAAAACATAAATTTCTTCAAATCAAAATTTGAAGAAATGGAAAGAGAAGAATTTAAGTAAACTTTTTTCCTATCAAAGAAATGTCATCCCCAATTGCATTTATTCAACCTCGTGATATTCGTGTTGTACAAAATACACCAAATAATCCAAATGCACCAGGAGATTTGACGATTCCAATTCCAGGTTATTGTTTTGTGATGTTTTATGCTAATGATTGTGGTATTTGCCACCAAGTTCGACCTTCTTTTTTACAAGTTGCATCAAGAATTCCCCAAATTAAATTTGGTATGGTAAATGTTGCAGCTAATAACAAAGCTGTTGCGTACATGAGTCGAAAATCTAAAACTCCCATTACAAAGACTCCCATTTTTGCCCTTTACAAAGATGGAATTTTTCAAATGGCTTACAATGGTCCTAAAACACCACAGGATATGTTGTCAAATTTTATTCAAATGTACCAATACATTAACAGTCGTAAACCTTTTACTCAAGGTAAAACTTGCAGTACCAATGGAGGTTTGAATACATATTGTGCTGAAGGATATGATCAAGAAGATGAAGGTTGTTATGTTACTTTTGATGAAGTTTTTAATGGACAGCCCAGCGGAAAGAAACAAACTGTTGTAACAGTGCAGGAAGCCTTTGGATTGAGTTAAACATCCTCCCGGGGTTAAACATCCTCCCGGGGTTAAACATCCTCCCGGGGTTAAACCTCTAAATAGAGAAAACAGAGAGAACCACAGAGAAAACAAATATTACCAAATCCTGAAATTTTATTACCTTGTAAATAGTCATTGACAAGCAATGCTCCACAACCAAGGGTGAAGAAAGTACCTCCGGCTAAAGCAAAAGGATTCATTTTCTATTTCTTTCACAGAAAGAAAATTCACTTTTTATTACCATTTCCCTTTACAAGGCAAGAAAGTGATTTTTCTTTCAGAGGAAAGAAAGAAATTTATCTCTTTGTATGGATCTCCTTCAAGTTCTAAATAAGAAGTATCGTTATTTTGTTTACACTCAAACCTCCATATCTAATAAGTATATTATTTCTGAAAAAAGAGGTTTGATGATGATTTTTGCAGTTTTAGCTGATGAAAAAGAAACTGTTGAGATCAATAAGATGTCGCCAAGCGGATTGTCTGAGATGGAAATGGATTTGAGCGAAACTGGCAAACCTTGGGTAGGAAAAGAATTTCCCTTTGAGAAAGTACTTCAATTAGCTTCTTCCCAATTTGGTGAGACTTCTTCTTTTCTTTTAATTTGGAATAAAGCGAAAGAATTTTGGGAGCGCCATCGAATTTCATTCAAGCCTGAACTTCTTACTCGCATTCCTGGTAAAGTTATCAACACGCGGCATAGTAATGTAGCTCGTTGGATTGCTATCCAACATTTAGAGGCAAAAATGTCAACATAATTTTTCCTTTTGCGAAAGGGGAAAATAGAATTTTCCTTTTTGCCAAAGAGCTTTGACAAAAAGAAGTAAGAAAATTTTAATTTTTCCCTTTAAAATGAGCACTTCTGGTCGTCGCAAAGAAGCAGGATCTCTCATTGGAAATCCGGCTGATTATGTTAGCAGTCAAGAATTTGGAAACCCTCAACATCTTTTCCATAACAATATTTCGGGAAAGTCACTGTTCGCCCCTGGAACTCATGTTCAAACTACCCATCTGGGAACTCCTCATGGTGGAGTCAGAGGTGGAACTTATCCTTCGGAATCCTTGACTGAATTTTGTACTGCGGATGCTGCGTACAGCAAATCGAGATGTTAAACATCCTTCCGGGGTTAAACATCCTTCCGGGGTTAAACATCCTTCCGGGG
>ERZ724505.605-NODE-605-length-22583-cov-9.117099_pt1 | contig 22583 bp, 23 predicted proteins | sample MGYA00376038_ERZ724505 | MGnify/ENA primary metagenome ERZ724505 (study PRJEB28724, sample SAMN07190884) | wastewater metagenome | isolation source: effluent of sewage treatment plant in Hong Hong | place: Hong Kong | collected 2016-03-17 ...
TTCTGCTATCATCTTTTTTAGTTCTTCTTTTGAAAAATGTGCCATTATAGTCCTAGTGATTTAAGATAATCTTGTATTCCTCCCTTTTGAACATTTTTGTCCATTTCATTAAATAATGTTTTCTCTTGAGATGAATTACTTGCTGTTCTAATAAAGTCTGCCATTTTCTTAATTGACTTTGGAACATTAAAACCATATTTCTCTAATGTATCCTGTGCAATTTTAACCTCTGCGTCTGTTACTCTTGATTTTGATAATATCCTGTCTGAAACTCTATTTAAGAATGCCTGGTCGTCTGGATGTAATGATGAAAAATCTATTGCTTTTGTACTTAGTCCCGCACTTGGATTAGTTAATGCTTCTAATGCCTTAGTCTTGGGAGCGTTACTATCTACAGAAGTATTACCTGTTATTCTTTGATAGTATTCTTTCAATACAGGCGTCGAATTAAACATTCCCTGTCTTTCTTCTGGAGCCAGTGAAGCCAAGAATCTAGCAACTCTAGTCTTTACAGAAGTACTGCCTGATATCTTTGATAATGCAGTTCCTCCTAAACCAGCTAATAATGCTATACCAGCTTTTTGGTAGTCCCCTGTAATCAAACCTGTTGCGACTGATGCTAACATTGAACCTTGAATACCATATTTTTCTGCTAAGTTAAATATGTTTTGTCTCTTTAAAACTAAGTCTCTATGATTTATAGCATTTCTAGCTGAATTTATATCTGCATATCTTCTGTTAAGTGAGACGATTTCTTGTCCTAGTGCTGAATCTGCTCTTTTGGCTTCTGTATTCATTATACTTCTAGCAATTCCGTATGCTTTTTTAGTAGCCATATTTAAAGCTTTATCATCTGAAGGATTACCTGTAAATCTTGTGTGTTCTGCTATATTACTTAGAAAGTCTTTAGCTTGATTGTAAGTCATTGATGAAAGGTCTCTAGCTCCACCTTTAACTATAGAAGGAACCCCATTCTCACTTCCTACTGTAAATTCATTTGTTAGAGCATCCTTAATTCTATTAAGAGACTTAAACAATGAGTCATTATTCATTTTTGCTGCTCCTTGTATTGCCTCATCTATAGGTGTTAATGCCTTATTTAGATTAAGTTTCACTCCAGTATTATCTATTTGTGACCCTACTGCACTTATTCTTTGTCCTATTTCTGAAGCTCTTGTATTTACTTTCTGTGCTAAGTCTTCAAAGTTATTGGCAACAATTTTTTCTTTCAAAATACCTTGTGCAGGATTTTTACCATAACCAAAATCTTTAGCTAATGGTTTTATTAAACTATTTATTATTCCTTCTGCACTACTGCCAAGTGATTTTTGTATAGCATTTTTTGTTCCTGAAATAGCAGAGCCAGCAACTGGAATTGCTCCTCCTATTATTGCTGATGTTCCTATATTATCGGTTATAGGTCTATCATTTACTAAATTTGAAGCGGTGTTATATCCAACTCCTAGTGCTGCATTTTCTGCTATCCTACCTCCTTGATATATAGCTTTTGCTGTAGGGGATATAAATGAAGTTCCTTTCTGTAATGTCTGAAATGCGGGAGATACATTTCCAAGTAAGTTTGCTCCTCCTGGACTTGATGTAACAGCTGTAAGTCCAGCATTTAAAGCAGTTCCTAATGCCTGACCCCCAGTTGTGTTTGTATATTGTCCTATATCTGATGCAGATGACTGTAAATTCTTTGCACTATTTATCAAGTCATTTGCGCTTGCTCTCATTTGCACTTGTCTATTTGGGTCAGTTTCATTTCTAGCTTGAGTTAATAGATTTGTAGCTTGTTCATATAATTGAGTAGCTTGTTGATTTAATTGTTCACCTTGGTGTTGACCACCTTTACCAAATAGTCCATATTCAGATATAGCTCCAGCTACTCTACCAGGCAATTGAGCGACTCCTGCAAGTCCTTCAGAACCAATGGTAGATTTTAATATAGATGGTATAAATGACTGTGATTTATTTTGTTGTACTCCAAGTATATCTTTTCCTATATTAGTTACAGCTTGTCCTAGTTTGGTAGAAGAACTGCTATTTACTCTATCAGTATATTGAGGATATTTTTGTAGCATTCTTTGGCCTATCTCGCTATCTGAATATGATGAATATTCTGGATACTTTTGTTTTATTGTAGCCCCGAATTGTTCAATAGTCATTTTATCCATGTTTATTTGAATAGCCCTAGAGGGTCATTATTATTTGATTGATTTTGTTGTGAAGATTGTCCACTATTTCCTATATATGATTGTAGGCTTGGAGCAGGTGCACCTAGAGTTTTTGCTATGGTTGCATCATTTACCCACTTTAAGAAGTTAGAATATCCAGCAAGTTTAGTTGCAACTGTCTGTGCATCATCATTATCTGATATTAAGAATTGATTAGCATTCTTTGATTCTGTATTTGTAACTGCTGTACCATAATATCCTTTTCTTATTTGAGCTTGTGAAAGTTCTATTGCTTGTCTAGCTGTAACATAATTTTGGTCTTTTGACTGACCAAAGAAAGGTTTCAAAAATTCTTTAGCTGACTTATATGGACCAAAATCTACATTTCCATTTGAAATAAGACTGGAAGCATTTTGAGCTGATTCAATAGCTGATTGATAAGTATCATATTGAGTTTTCTGTGACTTATCTAATTTATTATATGCCAATGTTCTTATTTGATTTTGCGCTCCTTCTAAGTCTCCATTGTTTATAGCATTTTTCACATTAGCTAAAAATGTTTCTTTCTGATTTTTAACACTTATATTATTTGCAAGTATATTTGCTTGGCTTAATATTGATTGTGCTTGAGGATTAGATTGACCATAAGGTGAAGGTATATTTGGTGAAACTGGAGATGCAATTGTCTTCTTACTTACTAATTCACCTGTCTTTGTATTGTATGTTACTAGATATCTTCCAGAAGCATCTGAACCTTCTATAGATGATTTTACATTTGGATTAACAGCATTTTTAACTAGATTATTTATTATTGATTTTGATATTCCTGTAATATCTGATGCTCTTTGTACATCATTAGCAGTAAAGGCAGCGATAGCACCTGTATCATTATAGAATTTCAAGAAGTCTAGAGCCTGTTGCTTTTGTTTATCTTGTTGATTTTGTGCATTTTGTACAATTTGGAATTGTCTATTTACTGCTGTATTTGCATCTTCTATTTGCTGTTGAACTATCTGTAATTGACCAATTAAACCATCTACAATAGGTTTTTGTATCTTTGCTTGTTCAGCAAGTCTTTTCGCAGCCAAACCTTTTGGTAAATTTGGGTCTGCTTTTATATCATCAAATATCTTTTGATATGTTTGATTAGCTGAGTTTATATTATTTAATAGATTTACTCTATTAGTTTCAAACTGAGTCAGATTAGTTTGTGTAGCCTTAAATTGGTCTATAGCATTTCTTAATCCAAATGGGTCATTAGAACTATTTATTGCATTAGCTTGGTCTTGAGTATATGCTATAGGATTTTCAGGTATCTTATTCTTAGCAGTTTCATTAGCTAGATTTGTTTGATAATCATTATTTGCCTTAGCAATAGTTGTTTGTCTATCATTTACATTATTTTGAGGTAAGTTGACTATTCCTGAGGTACTTTTCTTTGTTGCAGATATATTATTTAAATTCTGTGTGCCTGATATTGGTTGAGTTGGTATTGGAGCAGGTGGCAGAGATGATACTGATAATGGTCCATTTAAAAATGTTAATCCTGGTATATTAAAGTCTGAAGGGACATTTAATGTCTTTGGATTTTTCTTTTGGTCTTCTATCGTTTGATTATCTTGAGATTGACTAGGTATTGCAGGCACTCCTAAACCACTTGTTCCACTTAATGTACCTGTGAAATTTGAGCCTCCTCCTATATTTCCAGAATTTCCTTGTGTTGGTGGAACAATACTACTAAATGACTGTCCTTCACCAGTTACTCCAGAAAAAGCTTGCTTTGGTATTACCAAATTTCCCGTTTTATCCACATAAGCATTACCAGTATTGCTATTACTCACACGACCATATTGGTCTACTGGAGCTTGCCATGTAGAAGAATACATTTGATTAGCTTTTACTTGATAATTTGAAGGATTTTGTATTGAAGCATAGCTATATGGGGAAATATTTTGATTATTATTTGAAGAAGGAGTCCCAGCTAATGTAGTCATATTTGGATATGAAAATTGCTGATTACCTTGATTAGTTAAATAACCACTATTTGCTGATATATTTCCTGATGGAGAAACTTGTCCATAACTATTAATAGATGTTGGTTTACCATTTATGTTATAAATATTATTACCATATAAATCTTTTCCTACTGGGGAAAGACCAGCAGTATTTATAGTCATATTTGGTGACTTGTCTAAACCATAATTACCTCCACTTGATAAACCTGTTTGACCACTATTTAAAGCATCTAAAGCACTTGCAGTATTACTGCTTTTATTAAATGTATTTTTTACAGTGTTATAAGCGCTAGTAGCTAAATTACCTAAGCTATTAAAACTATCGCTAACATTATTTACTGTATCCTTGTAAACTCCCTTTACTGTGTCATATAAACTTGATAGAAAATTCATAAAAATATTATAACATATTATCCAACAATAACCTCAATTAAAGTACCTTGAGAACCAGCAGTACCATTTACACCATTATTACCTGAATTACCTCCGTTAGAACCAGACCCTCCAGTACCTCCAGTTCCAGCCGTTCCAGCAGAATATGTAATAGTTCCAGTACCACTTTTTTCTCCATAAACTAATAATATTATACCACCATTACCAGCACCACCACCTCCACCTCCTCCCCCACCTCCTGCTCTTGATGTTCCAGTTGCATTACCATTACCTCCATTACCTCCATTACCACCGTTACCTCCGTTAGCAGATATTCTACCATTATTTATCAATCTATAAGCATAAATACAAATAAACCCTCCTGCAGTTCCACCTCCTCCACCACCTCCACCACCTCCACCTTGTGCTGTACCAGTTCCAGCTAAAACCGTACCTCCTCCTCCGCCAGCTCCTCCACCAGAAGAAGCAGAATTAGATAGTTTTGTTACCCCTGATGATTGTATATCAGCTAATAAATAAACTGAATAAGGTGAGCGTGGAATATTATATATAGTTCCTGATATTGAACCACCATTTCCACCTGTCCCTCCAGTTCCAGGAGTTCCTCCACCCCCATAATCACCTCCACTTCCACCACCTCCACCACCTACACCAGCAGAACCAAGTGATTTTGTTTGATTACTTCCACTACTAGCATTATTTCCATTAGTAGGTCCACCTAAAAAGGTGCCTCCACCTCCTCCATCACCCCCATCAGCTCCAGATAAAGTGCCAGGTAAAGATGTTTCAGATATCACAGTACCTCCAGTCCCTTTAACACCATGACCATTATAACCACCTGCTACTGAAGCAATACCATCTGTACCAGCAGTCCCTGGATTACCATCATTTACAATATATCCATTATCAGTTAGAGTCTGTGATACAAATATTCTATAATTTCCTGTATTTAATGTTTTACCAGAATTTACAGTCAAATTCTTATAGAACATATCTCTTGTAAGAGTTGTGTCTACTGAAATTATTACATTTCCATCTGAACCATCACCAAATATATTGCCACGTGTAGCTTGACGTAAATCTTTCTGTCTTATACCAGATAAGTTTCTAGGGTTAATTCCATTTATTTGATTTTCTAAATCAAGTACTTTTTGTCTCAATTCATCTTGATTATTTGTAGAAGGGAATAACTCGTCCATTTATTTTGAAGCTGTTTCTTTTTTAATAAATAATTTAAGTCCAACTGAAGAAACTTTTGGAGAATTTGTACTACTAGATACTAACTCAAGTTTTACTTTAAAAACTTTTTTACTTACAAAAGACTTAGCTTTAAATTCTCCTAAATTTGCATTAGTTGTATTCAAAGATGTTCCATCTGCTCTAAATATTTCTGTGTATGAACCATAATCAGAAGCAATTGAAACATTAACATCTGTAGATGCAGGCAATGGCTTAACAGATACGTAAACTTCTTTTAAATCTTTATCAGTTATAGGGTCATCATCATCTATAACAATAGATTCATATATACCACTTGAACTTCTAGAAGGAGAGTTATTACTTTCACATCTTACAGCAGACATAGTTCCATTATCTGAAAATGAAGCGTAATAATTTGGTCCCTGTATAAACAATGAAGTTGGAGCATGCAATGCATAATTTGAAGTAGAAAATCTTTTTGAAAGTAACAATGCTGTAGTTTTATCATAATCAAGATTACCTATAGCATATATACCAGTTTTATCTGTTTTATATAATCCAAAATATAAGATTTTATCTTTTACCGCTACCATTTTAGATGATGATATTGGTTGAGTTGCTCCTTCAGAAGCAATATTAGACAAAGTCATTCCTGGTATTTCAATTGGAACAGCTCCAGGATATGCACCAGATAACTGAAAGAATCTAGCTACACCATTTATAGCAAAACACATCTTTATAGTTTCCTTATGATTTTTCATCCATTGAGGACCACCAGCGGGAATATCAAATGAATCATCAAATTGTAATGTTGAAGTTAAATCCCACCAAAAACCTTTAGAGAAATTTACTGTTCTGTCTACATACCTAGCTAATATAATTGAAACGTCTGATACTGGAACTATATCAACACTTCTCCATTCATTTGGAAGTGTAAAGGCTGCGTTTGTAAATACCCCATCTTTATCTACTGTCGCAATATATATACCATTAGTTATTATCAATGAACCATAAATAACCTTCATAGTTATTCTATCGTATGAACCTGTTAGTCCAGTTAATGTACCTACAGTAGATTCAGAAGCTCCAGAAATACTATATCTTTTTAATACAATAGTACCTGAAGCGTTTGTACAATAATATAAATAACCACTTGAACTTTCTGATGTAACAAAAAATTCTACTGGAGAAACCACATATGCTAAATTTGTAGTATCTGCTGATGTAAATAATGTAGAAAATGTACTAGGGTCATCAGCACCTCCAGTTGCAACTGATAATAGTCTTACTTTACTAGCTCCAGTTTCTCTACCCATAGCATAAGCAGTTCCATCCTTTCCTGATGTATAAGCATAAATTTCTGTTGAAGCGGGAAGTGTATCTGTAGACATTATCTGTTCAGCTTGAAAGAAGTCAGCATTAGATAATATATCTAATTCTTCTATATTTGAAGCAACACCTGTTATCTTTGATTTTTCATCTCTAGTTATTCCTCCAAAAAATTTATTTATTATCTTTACTTTCTCTATTGCCATAATTATAGATAATCTCCTGTTCTAGTAGCAGGTCTAAACTTTGTTCTTATATCTGAATTTTTATCTGAATAAAAATCTCTTAATGCTCTTCTAAGTTCTTGATACTGTGCTAAATATCTATCTACCTTTTCTGTTGGCCCATTAACAAGTAAATAATCTATTGAAGCTCCCAAAGATAATATTCTATGAAATGGCTCAGCAAATCCAGGCTCTTGAGTTGTATCTGTAGATGTAAATACATCAACTTCTTGAGTAGCCCATATTCTTAAACCTGATGATAGAGTTACTTGTGTAGAAGTTGGGGCAGGCTCTAGATATATATATGAACCAAGAATATCATATTTTATAGGGAGTCCTGATACTGTAGTAAAACTAGATATACTTGATGGTTTTTCATTAAAATCCATCTCTTTTATTCTAATCCACTTTCCTGTATTATCTTTCACTTCTACTGCGTATACTTTTAAGTTACCGTCTGGCAAAGCTACTTCATGAGTATCTTGTACCATTGTTAAATCCTGTTTAGGCAAACTCGCTAAATTTGAGTCATTATATTGCCCACGACTTGTTGCTTTTAATATATCGCTAATTGCGACGTAATAATGGCGATTAACATTTCTCGCTTTATCTTTTAATGGATATGAAACTGAGTCAGTTGTACATAGAAAATCTATATCTTCAACTATACCTCCTAAACCTGATGTGTCTGAGAATACCATGCACTAATAATACCACAAATTTAATTGTCAATACAATAATACATGCCTAGTTTTGATACTCTAAGAGCATTCTTTCCAACTCTCTGTTTAAACATTGGCATAGTAGAAAGTGGCTTAAAAAAGTACCTTGTATTTGGGACAGTACTAACTAATTTATTCCTTTCATCTTCATCTTTACAAAGTATATCTAATACCCATACAGCATCATGTCTTTCATTTAAATCTCCATAAAAGTTTTTTTCTATCTTTCTTCTCCTTATATCTTCATTATAATAGTTTCTAAGACTATCTAAAGCCATTTTAGCTTGAGACTCTGGTATTCTATAGTTATAACCAATATCTGTATGATAATAGTCATGGTTTTTACTAAAAGCCATATTCTTTAAATATGCAATTTTATCTGCAATCATCTTGTTATTGGTACACACTATACCACCTTCTTCTGCATGTATAATCTTATTTTTATAGAATGAAAAGCATGATATATCAGAATACTTACTATCAGTAGCACCTTGAGCTTCACAACCATCTTCTATCACAAATAGATTATATTTCTTTGCAATTTTTGCTATTGCCTTCATATTACATAATCTTCCATAGATATGGACGGCCATTATTGCTCTAGTTTTATCAGTTATCTTTTCTTCTATCTTTGATACGTCTATATTTAAATCTTCTCCACAATCTACTGTGACAACTTTTGCTCCTGTATAAGCTACAGCGTAACCACAAGCAACCATTGTAAAATCAGGAACAATAACTTCATCACCTTTTCCTATTCCTAGTGCAACCAATGACAAGTGTAATGCTGAGGTACCTGAATTAACTGCTACTGCATATTTAGTTCCAGCAAATTCCGCATATTCTTTTTCTAGTATTTCTCTATATGTAATCATTAGAATACAAAACCATTATTCTTATAATCATTTATAGTTCTAATTAATCCTTCTTCAAATGAAACTTCTGGCCTAGATTGAATTATTGAATAAAGTTTTGTGTTATCACTTTGAAGATGCCATATTTCCCAAGGTCTTACTCTTTTAGGGTCTTCTATAATGTTTAGCTTATCTACTCCCATTAATTTTCCTATAAGATAAGCCAAGTCATATATTTTAATCCCATTTTCAGAACCCATATTATATACTTCTCCAAAATCTCCTTTTTCAAGTAGTTCTGTTGCCATTCTTACAGCATCTCCAGCATATTGAAAATCTCTAAAAGAGTTATTACCAAGATATATTGTGGCTTCATTATCTTGTCTATTTTCTGCTATTTGTTTAATTATTACAGGAATAATATATTCATGTGTTTCATTCTCTCCATAACAATTAAATTGTCTCATAGCTATTGCGGGAGTTTTAGCTTCTCTCCAACGTACTTGAACTAGAGAGTCAACTGCCATCTTTGATGAACCATAAGTAGAATGAGGATGAACCTTGTCATCTTCATTTATTTTTCCATCTACTTTTCCATATATCTCAGCAGATGATACTTGTAATATTGCTTTAGCTCCTGCTTCTTGCCCAGCATTCATAACCTTTAACGCAGCGAAAGCATTTATATTAAATACATGTAATGGTCTTTCAAATGATACTGGAATATATGGCTCTGCTGAATAATTAAAGATATACTCAATATTATTAGCAATAAATATTTTTCTTAATTGGTCTTCTGAACCAGTAACATCAAACCATTGAAATTTTGCCTTTGGATGAATAAATTTTCTATGACCTGCAATTAAATTATCTAATACTAGTACATTGCATTCTCTTTGTTCAATTAGATATTTAACAAGGTGTGAACCAAGAAACCCTGCCCCACCAATTACACAAACATTTGATTTTTTTATTTCTCTCATATATTAAATTATATCTTTTAGTAAAATAAACATATTAATTATAGCACATCTAGATACCTGTCTCGGAGAACATGCCATGAGTTATTCTTTGCCCAATCTCTGCCATCTAGTGATAACTGACTTATATCTTTTCCATACCAAGCATCTATAGTATTTGCAATATCACGGGGGTCAATTACAGCCATATCAAATTCTACTGATATTCTATCTTTTCGATATTCTTTAACAGGAATTAAAGGCTCATTTGGTAACCATGTATTCATTGGATACCTATTTGAAGCCATTACTAACATACCTGAAGCATAAGCTTCTTGAAGTGGTAAAGATAATCCATTGAATTTTTCTGGAAAAATAAATACATCACCTTTTGAATATAATTCATCATGATGAACAGTTCCCCTTTCTATTTCAACTCTAGGGTCATCACATTTAAAATCTATCGATTGAGTTCTTATTATTAACTTAATAGGACTTTTAACATACTTCATTGCCTCTATAAGCTCTTCTGTACCATTTCTACCGCCAAGTCCACCATTACCTGCATTATGGACAAATACTTCAGCTTTTCTTCTTAATTTCCATGTAGCAGTTACTGGAACAGGTATGAATATGACATTAGCTTCACCCTTCTCTTTGTAAAAATCATAATCTAGCATGGATGGAGCAATTATTAAATCAGGAACATAGGGAAATGGATACCTAGTACATTCATACATAGGCATTAATACAGTTTTTATACCTCTTTCTCTAGCCATAGGTATCATCTTCCAATCAAATGGAGTTTCAAAGAATAATAGAGTGTTACACTGTTCTAATAATTCTTGTTTAGTAACAGCATTTGGATACCATTGAGTATTATTTTTTCTAGATGTATGTAATTGAATAGAGACTTTATCAACTACTCCATTATCATAAAAATCTTTGGCTAAAATGCCTAATCCTTGTACTGTTGTATATGCTATTGTCCCTACTTTTTTATTTGATAATTTCATGTGTTAAATAGTCTTCATATTCTAATATTAATACTTTTTTTGATACTCTTAATAACTCCTTCTCTATATCATTCCACTCTTTATCACCTAGATTATCAATAATCATCTTTTTGATTGATACACAAAATGACCAATCAAATTCTTTATCTTTAAATGGTAATGACTTTAAATTCGAGCAAACAAATTTATATTTAGAATTATCTTTTGCTGACCAGTTAATAAAATCAGGTGAAAAATCAACTCCAACATAATTATTTGGATTAAATAATGTACTCATTCTTCCATAACCACATCCTGCATCTAAAACTTTATCATTTTTATCTATTAAAGACTCAATTATCTTTTTATGAGAGTCAAAAATACGTTTCCAGTCATTTTCTGATGTTACATATACTGAAAAATGTGGTTTTTTAGCCGTATCAATCCTCTCTTTCCAAAAATCTAGTTTATCTATTGGTTTTGACATATAAAAAATAAGTTAGAGCTATTTTTAGTGTATAAATTGTAACCTTTTTGCCTTGCTAAAGCTAAAAATTCCTTTTCAGATGACCCAAATACTTTACCACCTGTCCATATTTTGCCTTCTTCTGCTATTCCATCTTCCATATTTGAATTGTATTCAATACAAAGTACTCTTGGTCTAAAAATCATAGTTTTAAATAACCAATAATCATCTCCGTCTACATCTATAGACATAAAATCTAAATCAATTGGAACATTATATCTATTTAATATTTCATTTATGTTATTTTTTGTAAACATTTCCTTTATAACAGCAGGTGACTCATTACAATCAAACCAATGCCCTATCCAACCTTTTTCTTTTAATAGATAAGTATTTGAAAATCTGCCATTTTCTAAGCAACCTATTTCAACAAAATACTTATTTGTAGTACCTATTTTATTAAATATTTCTTCTATTATTTCTTCTTCATTAAATTGGGAATATTTCATAGCATTTTTATTAATTGTTCACATTTTTTATCACAAGTATAATTATCTAAAACCCATTTATGATTTTTATTAATTAAATCGAGTCTTTCATCTTCATGCTCTAAATAATAATCTATCTTTGCAAATAAATCCTCAATATCGTCTTTTTTGTATGTAACTAAATACGGATATTCTTCTTTGATACCTTCTACTTCTTGATGTATTAAAAAACCACCTCTACCTAGTGTTTCAACAACTCTATTTGACCAATAATTTGGAGAGTAAACGCTATCACCAATAACTATTTTATATTTAGAATATAAATCATTTAAATCTCTATCTCTAACTTGATGAGTATTTTCTTTACCAAACCATTTAAAGTCTTTATAATGCTTTGCAACTTTATCTATCCTTATATTTCTTTCTTCATTATATGGATTATATGAACCAACAAAACATATACCATCTGGATTAACTTGAGGGACAACATAACATTCAGGCTTATATATGCCTTGTCTTAAAAGTTTATGGTTTATACCATATTGTTTCCATTCATTTTCATGTCCTCCATCAGTTGTAAATACATAATCTGCTTTAAAAAAAGGCATCCTATTAATATGATTTTCTCTTTGATACCCAATATATAAATCAAATAACCAAGTTATAGTTTTAATGCCATCATTTTTCCATTTATTTAGATAATCTAATGTAATTGGTCCTTGATTAAGTTTAGAAAATAAAACTATTTCAGAGTTAAAAAGTTTAGATATTTCATATATGTCTTTTATAGTATTCTTATCACTAATCCTTTTTACTTCATGCCCAAGCATTTCAAAAGAACGAACAATATATTCTTCATCATATAATCTAGCAAATTTACCTATAATAGATATTCTCATACTTTTAATTTCGGCATTATCCTGTCTTTACACTCAACTGAGTCTTTTAATTTAGCTAAAAGTCCTTTAGAGTCAAATTTAAACATCTTCAATTCTTTTCTTAAATCATCATAATATAATTTTGACTTAAATTTAGATAAAGGGTCATATTTATCATATCTCTGCACTTTCCTTGCTCTATCCTCTGGTTTTTGTAGTCCCCTATGAAGGACATAATATGGGGCATGCCAACCATATTTATACATTACAGGAGGCGCCCATCCACAGTGAAGATTTTTCTTTTGAAATTGAAGTCCATATTCTGGCATAAATTTAAAGAACCTTATATTCCAAAATCTTTGTATACCTACATCATGTGCAAAATGTTCGTCATCATTATATAGATTAACAATCATGAAGTTATAGGCTATTTCCTTTTTACTAGCCAATCTTTCTGCTTCTTGTCTTGTAAACTCTGGAGCAAATACCTCATCCATATCTAATGGAATTATCCAATCTGGATTATATTTACCAACGTATGTTAATAAGTCTGTTTTTATTGATGGCTGATGTATACCCCATTCTCTATTATCTTCATAATGTTCAAAACCATATTCTTCTATCAAATCTATTTCATTCTTAGTTACATTATTTGTGACTATAACAACTTTATCGCAAAGTCTTTTAAACTCATCTAGAGTTTTTCTCATGTGTCTATTTGCTTCATCCGGGCCACAAATACCTATACCTACAATTATCATTATTTCTTTTTAGTTACTTTTGTTTTCTTTCTACTTGAAACTAACTTCTCAAACCATTCAATTTTCTCTAACGTCTTTGTCATATTAAATGATGCACTCTCTACTTGCTTCTTAGACTCTGGAGTATCAAACTGTGAATGATACTCTTTAGCAATATAATTCTGTGCATAATCCATCTTCAAACCTTCTATTTGGTCTGCTATTCTCTTATCTATATATTTATCCATTTAAGTTTTGTTTAATATGTTTAATAAAATCTTCTTCTCCTAACTCTGCTTTATTTGGCAATAATCCTTGTCTCACAGCTTTCTTTATTTCCCTTGAAATAAAATTATCTATTTGTTTAATTGCATCTTTATTTTCTTGAAACTTAGTTTTAGAAAATTCACCTGCTTCCTTTAATATCTTTAATTGGTCTATCTTATCTTTTGGTACCAAATTTTTAGATATAATTTCATCTACTATAAACTCCATTGTTGGTGTCTTTTTTACTTCAGATATAGCTCTCTTTCTTAATAATTCAGGAACTCTTTTATTTATATCTGATAAAACTTTTGATATATTGTACTTCTTCATATAAATCCTCTTCCAGGCCCCATTTTATCCATATTTGGTGGAGTCTCAAATTTACCTCTAGCTTCTTCTAATTCATCATCTCGACCTTTAAGTAAAATTTCTCTTACTTTCTGTTTATCAAGTGTTTGTTTAAAAACTTGATGAGCAAGTTTAACAGCTTCCTCATATTTTTTACCACTTGAAACACCTATTTGCTTAAATCCTTTTTTATGTAAAGTCCAAGCTTCATTTGCTTGAGCTTCAATAATAGAACCATCCCTCTTTTCATAGAAGTACGTTTTTTTTGGGTTTTCTACTTTATTTAATTTTATCTGCTCGGATGGAGCAATTAGTTCGTTTTCCATAAAGGATTACAGTATAAGTATATCAACAAAAAATCCCCTGTAAAGGGGATAATTTGTAATACATGGTATTTGTATTATGAACCAATGAATGCTGATGAAGCGTTCAATAGAACTGCAGCAGGCTCACGTAGTACTTTTACTCCGTAAAGTATATCTACTACTGTTAGCATACCTAGGTTTCTAACTTGATTTTCAGCTTGTACTCTTATCTTATTACCTCCTCTTGTCTGTATAGCAAATCCGAATGCAGACTTATGAAGAAGAAGATTTCTGTATGTTTGTAGTCCAGAAACAATGTTTGTAGTTGTGTAAACTGGAATACCATATAGAGTTCCCTTGTAATTTAGAGCATAACCTTCAGAACCGAAGTTACCTGTCTTTACTGGGCCTCCCATATCTGATGGTCCTACTGAATATTGCTGATAGTACTTAGTTACAGCATGTAGTTGTTCCCAATATACGTATGGATGGAAGAAGAATGCACATTCTGATAGTTTGTACTTTCCATTCTCCATTGCGTATAGTGCCTGACGAATTTCTGCATCTGATAGAACTGTTGCTGTGTCTCCAATTGCATTTGTTGTAATTGATGACCATAGAGCAGCTATATCTGCCTCTAGTGCTTCTGCAAGAAGACTAGCAGCTTCACGTGCATAAATAGCATTTACATCATATCTTGAAGCTATTTGCTGTAGTTCAGCATCTCCAATTATGAATGCAACATACTTATGTGTGTTGATTGTTAGTGTTGTGTCAACTGTAGCAGGACCTGCTGTGTTGATTTCAGCACCTTGTGTTGACTGTGTAGAAACTGTCAAAGCGTTTGTAAAGAAGTCTGGAACATGGAATATGTCTGAACCTTCTCTTGCAAAACTTGATAGGTCTGTTGCGTGGTTTGCTAATACTGTCTCGTTAAATGTTTTCTCATTTACGATAGTTGTCCAAGTCTCGCTAATAACGGAAGCGAGGTCGGTCGCTGTGAATGGGTCTGTTGTTACTGCCATTTTATTTTAATATAATAGCCCCATCTATTATAGTTTCCTATAGAAAAGTATTTTTATTCTTAACTCCCCTTAGTTTTGCTTCAAAAGCTTTTTGTTTATCTTCTGAAGATGCTTTAGGGTCTTTTAGAACATCATCTACTGTTTTACCATTAAATGTTGGTACTTTATTAGATGGAGTTGGAGTTGTGTCATTAGACTTTTGACTACCGCGTAGTTCTTTTAGATGAGCCTGACCCGCTTTACTTTTAATGTATTTAATTGGGTCAACTCCTAATAGACCTGCTTCGGATTTCAATTCTGATATTTCATCAGTATTTAAATCTCGAAGTGCTGTTAATACTTCTATTTGTGAATCAAATATATTAACGTCTGGAGTCTTTTTAACTTCCTCCTTTTTAATAATTTGTTCTTCCACTGGCTGTTTAGGCTCATTAAGTTTTTGTTCAAACTTCTTTGCCTTATCTCTCCAATGTCTTGCCTTAGCTTGTTGCTGAAGTGCAAACTGTTTCATAGCTTCTGTATCGTATGTATCAATGATAGCTACGTCTTCCTCAATGATAGGTTTATCGGAAACCACTCCTTCTTGATTTTCATTCATAGTTTTCTCTATATTATGATTTTTAAAGGTTTTCTCCTTTTTTATTTTATAATAGGTTTTTATACAGGTTTTCCTGCCCTGACGTACTTAAATTATCTTATAGTTAACTATAATCGTCAACTATAGTACCCTTCTTAGAATTAGATATTAATTTATTTATTAAATATGTATCTATATACTCGCATGCCTTATTTGCTGATTCTTTAGAGTCATTCCCTTTCCAATTACGTGAATTAGAAATATCATCTTGCATTAATCTCAAATACTCTATTAGTTCTTCACCGAACTTACTCTTAGATAATGTTTTAAATAAATCTATATGACTTTGTTTTAACTTCATGCTGTTTGTATATTAGAAGTAACTCCTGCTACTGGAGTAGGTTTTGCTAATGAACCTGCAACTTGTTGCAGTTGAGGATTCTGCTGAGGAGCTTGTTGCTCATCTAATAATCCTATTTCTGCAGGTGATACACCTCCTAGTGATAATAGAGCAAATATCATTTTCTTTGTTTGTGGTGATTGCATTACTGTTGGATTTGTACCTACTATTTGAAGTACAAACTGTATTAATTGTGACTTAGCCCCAGTATCAACACTTTCACCTGTAATTATTACATCTACACTGTATTTTGCATTATCCCAAACATTATCTGGCAATGTAATATATCTATTCTTATTTTGTTTTATTTCTTCTAGTAGTTTCTGTTTTGTTAAATCTTTTTCTTCTTGTGAAGGGAAGAAACCATTTTTCTCTACATAATTTACAATTGCTTCATCAAGATATACTTTTGCAATATAATTATCATATAAATCTATTTCTGAATCTGTACCAAGTATAGTCATTGTAACTTCCTTTCTATTTGCTTTCTTGAAATCTGGAAGTATATCATCTAATATAAGTTCTTTAATAAAGATACCTATATTCTCTCTCTTTAAATCAAAGAATGAGCTTGCAAGTGAAGCTTGTAAATTAGCAACACCAAGAGGTGTCCTTGAAGGTAGACTTGCCCCTGTAGTTATATCTGAAGTAAATGTTTTTCTTTCTGTATTTGCACTCCAATTATTTCTAGTATTATTAAATGCTCCTAGATTTCTTTCCTCCATTGCTATAGGAGTTATTTCAGATTGTATATATAAGATGTCTCCATTCTGTGAACCTGAAAGAAGATTTTGTCCTCCAATAGATTCATCTCTAGTTTGATACAACTTTAATGATGTAAAATGCAAACCTTTTCTTTCAAGATTTTCTGCTTCGTTCACTGCAATTTGGTTTTCAGATAGATATTCTACGAAACCATAACCTAACCATCTTCCAGGTACTTTCTCCCAATGTAATTCTCTATAAGGGAGTTCTTTTACATCATCTTCATACAGTACTATTGAACCAAAATAATTATCTTGTTCATTTATCTCGCTTTCAACACTTCTATTTATTCCATTCTTTGTTTTTGTAGAGAATAGGTCTCCATAAATAACTTTATGCCATCCATCAGCTGTCATTTCATAACACTCATATATAACAAATTGATTAGCATTTTTATCTCTAGAATATAATTGTTCTACAGCATCAGTATTCCATTTCATTTTTGAAATCTCTGTCTTATTCATTGATAGAAGTTCATAAACAAATTCTGAACATTCTAATTCATCAGCCCATGGTTGAAATCTTAGATTATGTAAATTAACTTTCTCAAAACCTTTTTTACATTTCTTCAAAACTACAGAACCATATTTTGGTAAATCAAAAGAAATTTCATTTAGTATTTCATCAAACTCTTCATTCTTAAGCCACTGCTTAAGCATCCTATTCATAATGAATATTTTAAATTCATCATCATTATGCTCTGGGATAAGAATGATATCTTTTGTATCTAAATCAATAAATTTAGTTGCAATATCACAAGCAGGTTTTACAATATTAAAAAAGAATTTTCTAAAACCTAATGAATCATATTCTCCTGTCTTATATTTAGAATTATAGTAAAGGTCAATTGTCTTTAACGTCTCTACGTGGTCAAAGCCATATCCTCCTGGCATATCAATCTTCGTATAAAATTGTTGTATATTACTTCTTGTTTTTTGTTCTGAATAAAAATATGTATTAGTTGCCATTTTAAATTAAGTTTAGTTATAGATGTAGTTTACCACCTTTCTCTGCTTTTTTGTAGCAAATCTGTCAAGTAAAGAAGCTTCTCTTGGAGTTACAGGTTTCAAATCCCAATAAGCTAATAAGGTAGCCATAACTTGGTCATCATGATAACCATTCTGAGCGCCGGCACCTTTCATCTGTGCCTCATCTGAATATATAAATGTCTTTAACTCTTCTACTGTTACTTTGTCCCTTATCTTTGCAAATGACTTTTGGAATAGAACTTTCATATTTTCTATTAGTTGTGTCTTAGTAGCAAAGTTAGTATAGAAACCAAGTTTCTTAGTAGTCTTCTTTTCTCTCTGATTAAATACTTCTCTCTCATAGATATTAGAATAGACTTTCTTTATTTCTTCTACAAAGGCTTGTCCTACCCCTGTAGCTTCAGGTATTACTAAAGGTTTCTTTAAAAGAGAATACATCATAGCTAGTTGCACAGTCTTCTCTACTTGTACATTTGTGGGTACAAAGGCTCTATAAGATGCTACAAGTTCTCCTGTGTCCTTATCTATTACTTTAATACCACAAGGGTCATTAGCTCCCTGTGAAGGGTCTACACCTATTTGATAATCATGTACAGCAGGCTCAACAAATATCTCAATACCATCTAATGTTCTGAGAGGTTTCTTAATATGAAACTCTTGAGCTTTTATGTGTTCAGATGGAAATACACCACCCTGTACCATAGTATCAGGTGTCCATTCTCCATATACATATCTTTTAACGTATAATTCTCCTTTCTGTAATTGGTCTTCAATAAATTCAGGTGATAGGTTAGCTTTATTATCTAGCATTGATGTTTGTATCAATCTAGTATTAGGTCTAGGGTTTACTTTAAAATAATCATAAGCCCAAAAGTTAGCAGGGTTAGTTGTAAAGTTCATCTGTTGAAATGGAACCTTTCTTCTTAAACGTCCAGATAGAGCTTCGAATACTCTATATTCTACTTCTTCTAGTTGGTCTATAAATACAGCTCCAAGGTTAAGAGACTTAATAGCCTGTTCAGCTTTCTTAATATCTTGTCCTGCTCCACTCTGTAGAGCATCTAGCCCAAAGAATAGTATTTCACTACCATTAGGAAATTCAATTTTCCCAGGACCAACCTTATGTGTATAAGTACCTTCAGGGAATATATCAAATATATCAGGTAAAGTAGCACGCTCAACATCTTGTCTAGTCTTTCTTCCTAAGAGAATACGATTACCAGGAAAGAACATACAAAGAAGATACAACTTAATAATAAAACCAGTAGTCTTACCAGAAGCAAATCCACCACTAACTAGAGTATATCTATCTTTAGAATTAATAAACTCTTTTTGCTTATCATTCAATTTAATACCATTAAAGTCCTCTATAGTGACTTGATTATTTAACCATCTGTGTCCTAACTCTTCATACTGTTTAGAAATATCTTGCATAGTTTTATAAAGAGATTATACTACAAGTATGGATGGTGAGCTAACTCTCATAACTACTTTTCTTTTCTACAAAACGTAAACTCGTTCAGTCCTTTCTTTTTTAATCTATTAGTTGAGTAATATTTAATACAACTTTTATTAGCTTTGTCAACATATTTGATTTTGATAATTTTATAGTGGGAGCTTAGTCATAACTTAAACAATACCAACTCATTGGTTGCATACTACCCCCATGTCGCACAATAAGTGTTGTACGACACTAAACAGTACTATCTTCAATTAATGGCTTATCTATTGGGTTATTTAGAGTTTCTTTAACTGTTATATTGAGTGTAGGTACTATAGTTTTGTTAGTTTCTTCATCAGCTAGAATAACATTATGTTCTTTAGCTAATGGTGCTAATACTTTAAGAGCTGAATTCAAATCTCTAGTCTGAGTAGCTATATATTTCAATGCTTTCATAACATCTTCACTACTCATACCAACCAGTTCACTCATTAACCTCTTTCCTTCCCTACTAGAAACAATATCACCTTCCAATACCTTCTTAGCTTGATGTTTCAAAGCTGAGTTCATTATCCTCTTAGCTTGTTTGTCTGCGGACTTAGGGGAAAATCCTGCCTTTATAGCAGATGTCCTTATTACATAGTTATTCCTTGGTAACTCTTCTAGAAACTTATCATACTTTATCTTATTTATAGCCATTTACTTCGTAGGGTTAATCTTATACTACTATTCTACCCTATTTATATAGTTTGTATAGGGGTGTGGATAACTCATTTGATTATTATCCATTACATAATATAATTAATCTATCAATGGTGCGTAGAGGTTCATTGATATTGCTCTTATTAATCTAATAATAATACTTATGAAATATATAAAAGTGTTTTGGAATGGTGAGCCTCTTAAAAAGATATATCCTCATGCTACTAAATGGGAAATATTCAAATACAAACTTGTTAAGTTTATGAACTTTAGTCTTAAAACAATTGTTATTGCTTTATCTCTTGCTATTGCTTATCAAATGGGTACTCTTAATCCTATTGTTAAAACTGTCTTTGCTGAAAAGATAGTAGAAGTTGAAACTATTCCACCAATTATGCAAAAGATTGCTAGATGTGAAAGTGGTGGTATTCATAAAAAGAATGGACAAGTTATCTTTAATTCAAATACTAATAAAACAGTAGATATAGGTAAATATCAGATAAACAGCATATGGAATAAAAAAGCTACTGAACTTGGTTTAGATTTAACTATAGAGAAAGATAATGAAAAGTTTGCTATGTGGTTGTATAAGAATTATGGTACATCTCCATGGGATTCAAGTAGAAAAGCTTGCTGGAATAAGTAAACTCTAATGCCTCTGAAACCCCGTATTGCGCTATACGGGGTTTTATTGCTATACTTGATACATAGTACATTGATATATTAATAGATAATACATGGCTGGGTTGTTCTTGTGTTGTCCGCTACAGGACGTTAAATACTCAATTTCATAAAATAAAGAGACAATTAATCAAAACGATTGGTAAAATTTTTTTCTGTTTATAATAATAACACTCGGCGAACGTTATAGAGATATAATCGGCGATATGAACCAGCCATATTGCCTAGCCATGTTTTATTTATTATAATTATATTGTATCTACGTTGATTTATCCTTTACAAAAAGAAAGTAAGTCCTCAACTTGTTTGAGGCTTTTCTTTTATTTGTTATAATCTCAATAAGTACTATGAAGGAGTTTGTAGTACTCTTTACATCCTAGGAACTCAACAATCAAGCCTATGTTTTTTAATTTCATTTTAAACATATGGCTTTTTTGTTTATCCACTTATTAAAAAGCAAATACCCCTGTGGAAACAGAGGTATTATGCAAAGACTTAATATTTGCACATAACAAAATAAATATTACATTAATTATTAAAAAAAGCAAAACCCCGAACGCTATATAGTGGAACCATACGGAGCCACACATTCAGGGATTTACTTGCTTACATACAATATACACTAAATAGGATAAAAATAAAGTTTATCCACTTATCCACAAAGTTATCAACAGTTAGTACTTGCATTGTTTAAAATAATGATTAACATTATATGTATGGGTAAAGCATTATATTACAATTTTAATATTTGTAGGCAACAGTCATTAGATGGTCAAGGTAGTAATGCACCTTCCCAGCCGTCTAATGACTTTTGCTTGTAAACTAAATGAACAATGGATGGATAAAATTACATAGAAAGATATTAGATAATCCTTTATCAAAGAAACCTTCATGGGCATGGTTATGGGTAATATTATTGCTTTTAGCTAACCATAATGAAGAAAATAGTTTTATTTGGAAAGGTGAAAGATTAACTCAAAAGAGAGGACAATTTATAACTGGAAGAAAGAAACTTAAAGAGATAACTGGCATTCCAGAGACGACAATCGAGGGTATATTAGATTACCTAGAAAGTCAACATCAAATTCGACAACAAAAAACGTCAGGATATCGTTTAATTACAATACTTAATTGGGAAACTTATCAAAATTCCGACATCGTTTCCGACAACAAACCGACAACAAACCGACAACGCGCCGACACAATCAAGAATGATAAGAATGTAAAGAATGATAAGAATAATACTAGCGACTTGCAGTCGCAGGAAGAAATTTCTTTAAAAGAGTTGGATAAAAATGGGATACCAAATGGCAACCAAGTGACAACCAAAGTAATACCAGATAATCAACCATTCTCTTTACAGGAAGAGATTAAAAAACTAGAAGATAGCCCTAGAAGGGATTTAAATATAATTGCTATGTACCTTGAAGAAAGAAAGCCAGACATACGTAACAGAGAACAATTGAGCGTAGCAATCAAAAGGCACTTACGCCCAGCTAAACAACTTGCTAGTTTTACAGATAATCAATTACTAGACGCTTTGCCGAAAGAAAAAAAGGCAACAGAAGAATTTACCCTTGAGACAATCATCAAGGTGCTTTGTAAATAATTTTATATAATATTAACAAAATAAATAATATGTC